>Ga0247763_1000605_pt1 | contig 21499 bp, 18 predicted proteins | sample UWRJL141409B4_FD_179926 | JGI IMG/M metagenome (GOLD analysis project Ga0247763, IMG submission 179926) | Plant litter microbial communities from Arlington Agricultural Research Station in Wisconsin, United States - UWRJ-L141-409B-4 | ecosystem: Environmental > Terrestrial > Plant litter >...
GCGCAGGGCGCCGCCGAAGAGCGGCGGAGGGTAAAGGCTGAAGGTGACGGTGAAGTCCCACAGGCTGCGGGCGAGGGAGTGCACGCGGCCGAGCCAGAAGGCGATGCTGTGCATGACCACGCCCGTGGCCGTGTAGGCGACGGCCGAGCAGAGCAGGGCCAGCACCAGCCAGGGTAAGCGGCCCCACGTGACAGTGCCCGACAGTGCGAACATACCGATGGCAGCGACGAGATCGCCCCAGCCCGAGGGCTGCGTGCGGCAGGCGAGCGCCGAGAGCAGCACGCTCTTGGGCTGGGTCAGGTAGGTGTCGAGCTCACCGTCTTGCACCTTGCGAGCCAGGTCGAAGATGCCGCCGAACAGGATGACGCAGATGCCGAAGCCGCCCGCGGAGACACCGAACAGGCACATCACGTCTTCGATGTGCCAGCCGCGCACGCTGCCGAAGCGCCGCATGACGATCCACCAGGTGCTGAAGAACATCGCGTCGTTGATCAGCATCGCCACCGCCGCCGTGATGAACGCGGCGCGCAGGGCGAAGCTCGCCGCCAGCTGGCGCGCGAAGAGGGCGAGCACGAAGCTCGCGTTTGAACCGAGCCTTCCAGGCGTCGACACTGACATGACTACCCTCCATGCAAGCAAACATTGCGGCGCGCGCGCCGCTCGATCAGCAGCACCACGCCCAGGAACACCGCGCCCCAGGCCGAGAGCGTGACCAGCAGGCCGAGCGCCACTCCGCCGTCACCGCCCACCAGCAGCTGCCCGGGCCCGTAGAGCAGCGCCGAGAACGGGGTGTGCTCGGCGACGACGCGCAACCAGCTCGGGTAGATGCCGAGCGGCAACATCAACCCGCCGAGGATGAACGCGAGCTTCTGCCAGATCATGTAGACGGGCATGCAGTCGTGAATCCAGAACGACGATAGACCGATCGCCACGTAGCTGAGAAGCAGCACGGCGCTCGCCACCAGCCCCACCGCGAGCGCCAGCGCGAGGTTCTCGGGGCTCGGCCATGCGCCGCCCAGCCAGCGGCCGAGCAGGAGCCCGCTCGCGCCGAGCACCAGCCACCGCAGGGCCATCTCCCCGCACGCGGCGGCCAGCTTCGCGCCCACGTACGAGACGGGCCGCGACAGCTGGTGGGCCACGTCACCGCTGCGCACGTCGGCCTCGATCTCGAGGTAGACGCTCGGCTGCGCCAGCATGATCCACTCCGTCATGGCCAGATACCAGACGTAGCCGCCCGGCGATTGCCCGAGGGCAGGGTCCCCGAGCGCAGACCCCGCGCTCGAGCTACCGAGGACGGCCTGCCACAGCCGCTGGTAGATCAGCAGGATCAAAGCGTAGAACATCACCCGCCCCGACAGCACCGCGGGCTCGCCGAGCCGCTGCCGGAACGACAGCGCAGCGATCGCCAGATATTTGCTCATGGTGTCGCTCTCGGTTCCAGGGGCGGCGCGCCCGCGGCCTCTCGACGCTTCTCGGCGCGCCCGTAGAGCGCGCGGATCACGTCTTCCATCGGCGGATCGTTCACTGTCAGATCGCGCAAGCGCGCGCGACCCATCACGTGCTGGACGACCTGCTCCACCGGCACTCGATCGAGATCCACCTCGAGCCGCACGCGGTGTGGCTCGCGCGAAACCACGCGCGTGCCCGGCAGGTCGACGACGACCTCGGCCTCGGCCGTTTGCAGCGTCAAGAGCTTGCGCCGCAGGTGCGATCGACGCAGCTCGGACAGCGACTGATCGATGAGCACGCGGCCCTGGTGGATGATGATCACCCGGTCGCACACGCTTTCCATGTCGCCCGTGTCGTGCGACGTGAAGAGCAAGGTCTTCCCGTCGCGGCGCGATTGCTCGCGCAGCACGTCGCGGATGGCGGCCTTCGCCGTCACGTCCAGCCCGATGGTGGGCTCGTCGAGGAACACGATCTGCGGGTCGTGCAGCAGGCTGGCCACGATCTCGCAGCGCATGCGCTGGCCGAGCGACAGCTCGCGCACCGGCTTCGTGAGCTCGTCGCCGAGCTCGAACAGCGCCGAGAGCTCGCTCAGCCGCCGGCGATGCTCGCTGCGATCGCGATCGTAGATGCGACCGAGCAGCTCGAAGGTGTCGGCCGCCGGCAGGTGATACCAGAGCTGCGAGCGCTGCCCGAAGACGCTGCCGATATGGTAGGCGAGCTGCTGACGATCACGCCAGGGCACGAGCCCGAGCACCCTCGCCTGCCCGCTCGTCGGGTGCAGAATGCCCGTCAGTATCTTGATGGTGGTCGACTTGCCCGCGCCGTTGGGGCCGACAAACGCCACGCGCTCGCCGCGCTCAATGCGAAACGACACGCCATCCACAGCGCGGTGGTCGCTCTGCTCGTTCGAGAAGAGCTGCCGAATCGCGGCCTTCAGCCCCGGCGCGCGGCGGCGAGACGTGAAGCGCTTGCAGAGCTCGCTGACTTCGATGGCGTGAGACATGGGGCATCTCCTCTCGAGCCGAGGCCTTCGGATGAAACCTCGAGACAAAAGCAGAAGCGCCCTCCGGGAATCCCGGAAGGCGCTTCTGCGAACGAATGAACCTTACCGGGCGAAACTAGGGCGGAAAGAGAATGGTATCGAAGCCGAACACGTCGGCCTGAACCGAGAGCTGCGCGAACGGCGCCGGATGGCTGAAATGCCATCCGGTTGCGATCAGTGCGCTGCGCTCGCGAGCCATAGGATCAGAGCCTGAACCGCGCCCCCAACGTTGTCAAGCCTCGCCCGGTAGCGCGCCCTCACCCTACCGCTGGCTGCCGTCATATCACCGCTGGCGCGGCCACGATTGCCCGATCGCGTCCCTCTCGCTTGGCCTGATACAGCGCCTCGTCAGCGCACCGAACGAGCACATCGCGCTCGCTCCCGTGGTCCGGATAAGCCGCGATGCCGATCGAGACGCTGACCTGCCCGAGCACCTTGCCCTGGTGAGACAGGCCAAGCGCATGAAACCCCTGCCGGATCTGATCCGCGCGGCGGCGCGCCTCTTCCAGCGGAGACTCCGGCAAGATGAGCACGAACTCCTCGCCGCCGAAGCGGCAGGCGAAGTCAGACTGGCGTACGCTGCGACGCAAGAGCTGCCCCACCTCGCGCAGCAGGTAGTCGCCCGCGTCGTGGCCGTAGGTGTCGTTGAAGCGCTTGAAGTGATCGACGTCGAGCACCATGAACACGAGCGGTCGCTGGTGTCGCTTCGCGCGCGAGAGCTCGCGCTCGGCGGCCTCCTCGAAGTAGCGCCGGTTGAACAGACCCGTCAGCGCGTCGCGGATCGCCTGGTTCCGCAGCGAGTCGCGCAGGCGCAGGTTGGCGACGGCGAGCGCGATCTGCTCGGCGAGGCGCTCCGCCCACGCAATGGCCAGAGCGTTTGGCAGCGGCGTCAGCGTCATCACGCCGAGGCTCTCACCGAGAGCGAGCAGGGGGATGCAAAGATAGCTGCCCTTCTCGGCGCCCACGTGGCGGCAGCCCGGCATGGCATCGCCCGCCTCGACGCGGTGGGTGACGCCGCGGCGAAACGCCCAGCAGTCGTCGGGCGCCGATGGCTCCGTGCTGTCCCTCCCCTCGGTGTCGCAGGTGAGCCCGAAGTGCGCCGTCACCTCCAGCAGGCTGCGCGATGGGTTGACCACGTGGATCACCCCCCGCGACTCGGGCAGCAGCGAGGGCACCACCATCTCGGTCACGTCGAACGCCTCCTTCACGGTGCTGCACGCCTGGAGCAACTCGCTCAGCTTGCGCAGCCCCGCCGCCTCGGCGTTGCGCCCCTGCACCTGCTCCGCCATCGCGTTGAACGAGCGCGCGAGGCGCCCGATCTCGTCGCGGCTCGAGGCCGGCGCGCGCTGCTCGAGCTCGCCGCGGGCGAGCGCCTCGGCCGCGACCTCGAGGCCGCTCAGGCGACGCCTCAGCTGCATGGCAAAGAACACGCCGGCGGCCACCGCGAAGCTCATGGTGACCACGACCACCCCGACGATCCAGCGCGTCGCGCTGGCTCGGAGCCGCCCGCTCTCGAGGATGCGTTCGCGCACGACGGCGCCCTGCGCGCGCGTGATGATTGAAGCGAGGTCGTTGATGTCGCGGCTCAACTGTCGGCCCGTGCTGGCGACGAGCGACGCGCTCTCTTTCACCTCGTCGCGACGGCGCGCCGCGATGGCGGGCTGCGCCACCTCCTCTTGCCAGCGCCGAAACTTGGCGGCGAGCTCGCGCACCTCGAGCTGCCGATCGGGCCGATCCGCGAAGAGCTGCTCCAGCTCCCCGATACGCGTCGTGAACATCCCGACCGCCGCGTAGTACGGCTCGGCGAAGCCCTCGCCGCCGGTGACCAGAAACCCGCGCTCCTCCAGGATCGCCTCGTCGGCGAGCGAGGCCACGTCGTTCGCGAGCTCGAGCGCGCCGATCGCCGCCAGGACCTGCTCCTCCGCCCGCTCCGACGAGCTGAAGCTGCGCTCGATGCCGATCCCCGCCAGGACCACGCTGGTGGCGGGTATCAAGCTCAACAGCAGCAGCTTGGTCGCCAGTGAGGGTCGAATCATGGTGCGGTCGCGATATGCCAGGAACGGCCCGATCGACCGTCGTTTAAGACAAAAGGCGTGTTAAAATGAACCCCTGCGAGCCTCGCGGTGTCTGCGCCAAAGTCCCCAGAACCCCCACGCCCAGAGCCCCCACGCCGTCGCCGTTGCATCGTGCTGCGTGGCGATCGCGAAGCGACGCTGCGCGAAGCCGCGCGGCTCGTGTCCCACCTCACGTCGACGTTCGGCGCCGGAGGGGCACCCGTATCCGCGGCGCGCACACGCCAGCTGCTCGGGCAGAGCTTCGACGCCGTCGTGCTCGACCTGCACGACGGCGTCGCCGCCGATACGCTCGGGCGCTGTCACGGTCTGGTCCGCGGGGGCGGCGCGCTCATCCTGTGCCTGCCGCCCCCCGGGTGTGCTCGGCGCCGTTCCTCGCTCGCCGTCCCGCCGTACACGAGCGCCGATGTCGGCACGCGCTTCTGGCAGCGGCTCGAGCGCCACCTCGAGCGGCTCGACACGGCGCCCCCCGCCGAGCCGCTCGAGCCGCCGCCCGCGGCTCCCCCCGGCAGCGCCGAGCAGGCGCGGGTGGTCGAGCGCCTCTCTCGGGCCTTCACGGCTCGAACCCCGCACCTCATCGCGCTGGTGGCCGAGCGCGGGCGTGGCAAGTCGAGCGCGCTCGGGCTCGCGCTCGCAGCCGCGCTGAAGCTGCAGCCATCGCTCCGCGCGCGGGTGACGGCGGCCAACGAGGCGGCGGTGGGCGAGCTCCTTCGTCTCGCGCCGTCCGACACCGAGCGCGTGCGCTTCGTCGCCCCCGACGAGCTGCTCGAGGCCAGCGCAGACGCGGGCGCGACCGACGCGGCGGTTGCCGCGAGCCCGGACGCCCCTGGCCCCGCTGCCCCGCCGCTCGACGTGCTCGTCGTGGATGAGGCCGCGCAGCTCCCGGTCGCGCTGCTGCGCGCGCTGGTCGCGAAGCATCCGCGCACCACGATCGCCTTCGCCACCACCACGCACGGCTACGAGGGCACCGGGCGGGGCTTCGTGCTGCGCTTCCTCGACTGGCTCGCGCGCGAGCCGCGCCCGAGCGAGCGGCTGGCGCTGCGCGAGCCCATCCGCTGGAGCGAGGGCGACCCGCTCGAGCGCTTCGTCTACGATCTGCTGGCGCTCGACCCCGACATCTCGCCGCCGCGCATCGAGGCCGGGGCCCTGCCCCCGCCGCGCCGGCTCGACCCCGACGAGCTGGCGCGCGATGAGGCCCTGCTGCGCAGCCTGTTCGGCCTCCTGATCCACGCGCACTACCGCACCACCCCCGCCGATCTCGAGCGCCTGCTCGACGCCCCGAACCTCGCCGTCCATGCCGTCGTCGAGTCGGGCCAGGTGCTGGGCGCGACGCTCGTGGCGCGCGAGGGCGGCCTCTCGCGCGCCGATTGCGAGGCCCTCGGCCGCGGCGAGTGGCGCATCCGCGGGCACGCGCTCGCCGACACGCTCATCGTGCACGCGGGCCGCCCCGACGCCGGCGAGCTCCGCATGCTGCGCAGCGTGCGCATCGCCACCCATCCCGAGCTGCGCCGCCGCGGCGTCGCGCGCTCGCTGATCGAGCACGTGCACGCCGCCTACGGCCCCGAGCTGTTCGGGACGGTGTTCGGCGCGACGCCGGAGCTGCTCGAGTTCCGGCGCGCGCTCGGCTACCGGCTGGTGCGCGTCGGCTCTGCGCGCGGCGCGAGCAGCGGCGAGCCCTCGGTGGTCATGCTGCGCCCCGTCTCCGACCGGGCGCACGCGCTGGTTCGCGACCTCGAGGCAGACCTCGCCCGCAACCTGCCGTTGCAGCTCGAGCTGCTCGACGCCGAGCGCGAGCTCGGCGTCGGGCTCGCGCTGCGCCGCGCGCTGGTCGCGGAGCTCGCGACCCCGCCCGAGCTCGACCCAGCGGAGATCGAACGCCGCGTGCGCGCCTTCGCGAGCGGCGCGCAGACCATGGAGGCCGCCTCGTACGCGCTCGATCGCTTCCTGCGCACGCCGGAGGTTCGCGCCCAGCGCATGCAGCGCCTCTCGCCCGACGAGCGCTCGCTGCTCGAGCGGCGCGTGCTCGCGCGCGACTCCTGGCGGGCCGCCGCCCGCGCCGCGGGTTACGCCGACGTGCCGACCGCGATGCGCGCGCTGCGCCCCGCGCTGCGGCGCCTGCTCGCGCCATGAACGAGCCCGCTCACGCCAGCGACCCGCCTCAGCGCCTGAACTCCGACAGCGCCGGCAACGCCCTGCCCTCGAAGTCGAACAACGCCTGGTTCTCCCACGAGTTGCCCGACGCGGGGTCGGTCGGGTCCCAGCCGTTGCCTTCCACCGCCGTCCAGGTCGCGTCCCAGTAGAAGGCGCCGAGGCCGCGGCCCTCCGGAACCGCCCGCACGATCGCGAGCACGTCGCGCACGAAGGCCGCCTGCCCCTCCGGCGTCGCTGCGTAGCCGGGCGCCAGCTGCTCGGGCAGCCCGATCAGATTGGGAGCGGCGTCCACCCCGTCGAGCGTGAACGGATACGCCGTCTCGACCACCACCACGTCCTTGCCATAGCGCGCCGAGACGTCGTTCAAGTTGCGCTGCAGGTCGCCGAGCGACCCGTGCCAGTAGGGGTAGAACGACGCGCCGATGATGTCGAACGGCACGCCCTGCTGCGTGATGTTGTCGAACCACCACTGATACAGCCCGCTGTCGCCGCCGTTCGCCAGGTGCAGCATGATGCGCGTGCTCGGCGAGCAGGCCGCGATGGCGCTCGCCCCTGCCGCCAGATAATCACCGAGGTTCTCCCAGTTGGGTGGGTCCCACGTGTGCCCGTCGGGCCAGAGCATGCCAGAGTTGAGCTCGTTGCCGAGCTGGACGATGTCGGGCGGCGTGCCCTGCCGCAACAGGCCCCGACACACGTCGAACGTGTGATCGTAGACAGCCTGCACCAGCTCGGGGGCGGCCAGCTCGGCCCAAGCCGCCGGCTTGTTCTGTCGCCCCGGATCGGCCCAGAAATCCGAGTAGTGCAGGTCGACCAGCACCGCCTGTCCGTGCCGCTTCGCGCGCCGCGCCATGCGCAGCAGCTCGGCGCGGTCGTGGTAGCCATCGGCGGGGTCGACCCAGACGCGCAGGCGCACGGCGTTGATGCCGCCATCGGCGAGGATGCTCAGCGCCGGCTGTGCCTCACACTCCTCCTCGCAGCGGCACTCCGGCGAATCGGCGCTCGGGAAGTACTCGCCGCCCAGGTCTTCCGACTTGTTCAGGCTCGACACGTCGGCGCCGAGCAACGACAGACGGGCCGCGCCGGGCGAAAGCTCGATCTCGTCGAAGTTCGACCACTCGCCCGCGGCGCCCGCGGTGTGCAACACCACGCTGCAACGCCCTCGGCTCGAGCGCGCCGAGACCACCACCGATAGCCACTGATCGGGCCACGCCACGGGCAAGTGAACGCGCGCTGCCGAGCCGCGCCCACAGTCGAGCGCCACGAAGCTCTCGTTCTGGCCCGCGCTGCGGCGCACCCGGGCCCGCAGCGTGTACCAGCCGTCGCTCAGGCCCCGCACCTCTTGCCGTGTGTCGACGGCGAAGGCCTCGGCGCTCCAGTGGCTGAGCTGAAACCCGCCTGCATAGCCGCCGGTCTCCGTGAAATCGGCCGCGTCGGAGCCCGTGCTGCTCCAGCCCGACGGCGCAGCGACGCCCGTGCCGTCGGCGTCGAACCCCGGATTGGCGATCGCCGGCGTCGACGCGCCACCCGCCCCATCGTTCGCGCTCGCCACCCTCGCGAAGGTCACGGCTGCGAAGGTCACGGCTGCGAAGGTCACGGCTGCGAAGGTCACGGCTGCGAAGGCCACGGTCGATGCGCCGAGCAGCGCGCCCAGGGGGTGTCCCGTCCGTCTCACGCGTCTTGCAATAGCACGTCGTTGTCCGGGCGCGAGCGTCGTCACGGCAGCGGCGTTCTGGCGTCAGTGTCGGCAGGCTACCGCTCGCCTGCGCTCTCGCGCGATCGTCAGAACTGCTGGAAGAAATTCCAGATGCCGCGCGCGCCGAAGCTCGGCCAGTCGTGACCGCCGTCGTACACGCACCAGTCGACGGCGAGGCCCGAGTCGCACCCCTCGTAGGCCACGCACGGCTCGGGCGAGGTGTCGTCGAAGCTCGACTGGTCACAGGCGTTGCTCTCGAGCCAGAAGTCGCGGGTGTTCTCGCCGTTGCGAAACAAGACCGTCTCGTCGTCTTCGGCGTGCGCGATCCACGCCGACACCGGGCCCATGCAGTCATCGTCGCCGAAGGGGCCGCCGCCCGCGACCGGTGCGATGGCGCGCAACCGGTCGCCGCGCAGGCAGCCGAGCGTGTTGATGAAATATCCCCCCGAGCTGTGCCCCGCGGCGAACACGCGCGCTTCGTCGACGCACAAACCTTCCGTCAGCTCGTCGAGCAGCGCGTCGAAGAAGCGCACGTCGCTCTGCGACTCGGTGTCCCACGCCTGCTCGGGCTCGCCGAGCGCGTCGGGGTGCACGACGATCGCGTCATCACCCGCGACGGAGAGCAGGTCGCCATAGCTCTCGCTGCGGAACTCGGCGGCGCTGAAGCCGCGACCGTGGAAGCCGAACAGCAGCGGATAGGCCGTGCCCTCGTCGTAGCCGCTCGGCACGTCGACGATGAAGCTGCGCTCCTCCCCGTCGACCTCGATCGTGTGCTCGCCGCTCGTCAACGCCGGGTCGCCGTCGCAGCCCGCCGACGGCTCGACCTCGATCTCACCCTCCGAGTTATTGGAGCCTCCCGTGCCAGGTCCGCCCGTGCCAGGGCCCGTGCCGGGACCGTCGGGCTCGTTCGAGCCCGAGCCCCCACGACCGCTGCTGCCGCCATCACCCGAGCCGTCGCCATCTCCCGGGTCGTCGTTGCTCGAGCCGTCCCCATCACCGGAGCCGCCGCCGCAGGCGCTCGCCGCCAGACACCACGCTGCCAGCGCCACTGCCCCCAGCGCGCCCACGACTCGACGAGACCTCCAGTACGCCATGTGCTCGTAATTCCGTTGCTCGTAGTTTACGTACGCTCGCGCGGAGCGGATTTGCCCTCACTCTGGCCGAATCACGAGCTGGCTTCAACCGCTTCAAAGCCGTGCAAAAACGCACAAATGCGCACGGCCCGCCGGTATTTGCCCCCTTTTGGTGCCGCCTGGGTGCCCAGAGCGTCCGGCCAGGCTTTCCCCGCCCGTGGCCGCGCGCAGGCGCTGCGCCGAGCACGGACGCCGGGGCGGGGCGGCGGGCGCGGCCGCTGCGGCCGCGATCCGCCGGGGGTGGGCAGGTCATTCCGATCAAACGGCGTCTTCGCTGCCGCGAGGCTCGATTATTCTCTCGGGCCATGTCCGCCCGTCCCGACCGCCCTCGTTTCGCGCGCGCCCTCGTCGCGCTGGTGCTGAGCGTCGCGTGCAAAGCCGTCGAGCCCGCCTCGAACGCGCCGTCGCCGGACGCGCCGGACGCGCCGGATGCGCCGGCCCTCGCGAACGCGCCCACGAGCGCGGGCAGGCGCAGCGGCGAGCCGAGCTGGCCCGAGCCCGACGACGCCGTGCTGGAACAGATCGCCAGCACGCTCAACTTCTCGCTCGGCACGCCCGCGGGCATCTGGGTCGCGCCCGACGGTGGAGAGGTGTGGTTTCGGCGCTCTTCCCCGCGATCGTTCGTCGCCGATCTGTACGCTTTCGATGTCGCGACGGGCCGCGAGCGGCAGCTGGTCACCGCCGAGCAGTTGCTGTCGGGCGCGGCAGAGCAGCTGAGCGTCGAAGAGAAGGCACGGCGCGAGCGGCAGCGCGTCGTCACGCGCGGGATCACGTCGTTCAGCGCCGACGACGCCGGGCTGCGGGTGCTCGTGCCGCTCTCGGGGCGCCTGTTCGTGCTCGAACGCCAGGGCGGCGCGCCGCGCGAGCTGAAAGCGCCCGGGCCCTTCGTCGACGCGCGCCTCTCGCCCGATGGGCGGCTCGTCGCGCTCGTGAGCCGGGGCGACCTCTACGTGCTCGACGCCGCCGGCAAGAAACCCGCGCGCCGCCTCACGCGCCGTACCTCGAGCAACATCGAGCACGGCGTCGCCGAGTTCGTCGCGCAGGAGGAGATGGATCGATCGAGCGGCTACTGGTGGTCGCCCGACTCGGGCTCCATCGCCTATCAGAAGAGCGACGTCTCGCGCGTCGAGAGCCTGCACATCGCCGACGCGACCCACCCGGAGCAGGCGGCCGTGTCGTTCCGCTATCCGCGCGCCGGCACGCCCAACGCCGACGTCACGCTGGGGGTGATCGGCGTCACGGGCGGGCGCACCACCTGGATCGATTGGGATCGAAAGACCTACCCGTATCTCGCGAACGTGACCTGGCAAGAGAACGCGCCGCTCACGCTGGTGGTGCAGAACCGCGAGCAGACGGAGGAGCTCGTGCTCGCCGCCAACGCGAAGAGCGGAGCGACGCGAAAGCTCGTGGTCGAGCGCGACGACACCTGGCTCAACCTCGACGGGGACCTTCCGCACTGGACCCGGGACGGCAAGGGCTTCCTCTGGAGCAGCGAGTCGAGCGGCAGCTGGGAGCTCTCGCTGCGCGACGCGGAGGGCGCGCTGGTGCGCACGCTGGTGCCCGCGGCGATGGGCTATCAGCGCTTCGCTGGCTTCGATGGAGAGCGCGGCGCGGCCTGGGTGCTCGCGAGCCCCGATCCGCGGCGCTCGCACGTGTACCGCGTGCCGCTCGACGGCTCGCCCCCCGAGCCCGTGACGAAGGGCGACGGCGAGTTCTCGGTGCGCAGCAACGATCGCACGGGCGTGTCGGTGATCGTCGGGCGCGAGGCGAGCGGCCAGCGCCACGCGCGGGTGCGCCGCGCCGACGGCAGCATCGCCGGCGAGCTCGCGTCGTTCGCGGAGAAGCCCGCCGCGCTGCCTCAGCCCGAGCTGGCGAGCGTGACGATCGGCGGGCGCGAGCACTACGCAGCGGTCCTCCGTCCCCGCACGTTCGAGCGCGGGCGGCGTTACCCGGTGATCGTCTCGGTCTATGGCGGCCCCCACGCGACGGTGGTCAAGCTCGACCCGCACGCTTACCTGCTCGACCAGTGGTACGCCGACGGCGGCTTCATCGTGGTGCGCGCCGACGGGCGTGGCACGCCGGGCCGCGGCCGCGAGTGGGAGCGCGCCATCCACCAGCGCCCGGCGAGCGTCGCCCTCGACGACCAGGTCGCGATCTTGCGCGCGCTCGCCGCCGAGCGCCCCGAGCTCGACCTGGAGCGCGTCGGCATCACGGGCTGGTCTTACGGCGGTTACATGTCGACCATGGCGGTGCTGCTCAGGCCCGACGTGTTCCGGGCGGCAGCCGCGGGCGCGCCCGTCACCGACTGGCGCGACTACGACACCCACTACACCGAGCGCTACATGGGCCTGCCGAGCGCCGCCGACGCCGCCTATGACGAGGGCAGCGCGCTCACGCACGCGCCCAAGCTGTCGCGGCCGCTGCTCGTCATCCACGGCACCACGGATGACAACGTGTACTTCACGCACAGCCTGAAGCTCTCGCAGGCGCTGTTCCGAGCCGGAAAGCACTTCGAGATCTTGCCGCTCGCGGGCTTCACCCACCTCGTGCCCGACCCCGTGGTGAAGAAGGCCCTGTCGCGGCGCGTGCTCGACTTCTTCCGCGAAAACCTCTGAGCGCTTCGCGGGCGGCCCGGCCGAGAGCGTGGTAAGCTCACGGGCGATGTCCCTGCCCCACCTCGGTACCGTGCGCCGCGCGCTCTCGCTCGGGGTATTGCTCGTGCCGCTCGCCGCGGTGTCGCTCGGCGTCGCACGCCCCGCGCTCGCTCAGCCCGCCGATAGCCCCGTCGGCTACTGGACGACCATCGACGACGACGGGAAGACCCCCACCTCCGTCATCCAGATCTACCCGCGCGGCAAGAAGCTGTACGGCAAGCTCGCTCGGCTCATCAACCCGCGCGAGAAAGACCCGAAGTGCACGGAGTGCGAGGGCGCCCGCAAGAACCAGCGCATCCTCGGCATGGAAATCTTGCGCGACTTCGAGCGCGACGACGACGAGTGGTCGGGCGGCTACATCCTCGATCCGCGCAACGGCACCGAATACAAGTGCTACATGGAGCTGCAAGACGGCGGCAAGCGCCTGAAGGTGCGCGGCTACGTCGGCATCGCGCTGCTCGGTCGCACGCAGATCTGGCAGCGCTCCGAGGCGCCGAAGCCCGAGCCGCCGCCGAAGGTCGCTCCCCCCAAGGAAGGCGCCAAGCCCGACGCTCCGGCACCAGCGCCCAAGTAGACGCGAGGGAGAGTTTTTGCTGGGCTTCCCCGCCCGCACGCTCCTACCCAGCGTTGTGGCAATAAACGGCAGCCCATCCCGCCGCGAGGCGATCGCTTTGGCGGGCCCCCGTTCCCCGCGACCCTCGCGCCGCCTGAACAGACGTCAGCTCGCGGCAGCCACGAACAAGCAGGCCCAGCCCGCGAGCAGCCCGAGCCCGCCGAGCGGCGTGACGGCACCCAGCTTGCGCACGCCGCTGAGCGCCATCACGTACAAGCTGCCCGAAAACAGCACGATGCCCGCCAGAAAGGCCCACGCGGCGGCGCTCGCCAGCGACTCCGGAGCGCGCTCGGCCACCAGCGCGGCCAGCCCGATGGCGACCGCGTGCACCTGGTGATAGCTCGACCCCGTCTGCCACCACTCGAGGCGCTTCGCCCCCTCCGGCGCGGAGGCGAGCGTCTTGCGCAGCCCGTGCCCCCCGAAGGCGCCGACGGCGACCCCACTGAAACCGGCGACCGCAGCGAGCGCGAGCAAGAGTTGCATGGGCCGAGCCTACACGCGCGCGGCGCGCGGCGCAGCGGTTTCGGGCGGCTGCCGCCGCGAGGTGCCGTCAGGGGGCGGGCTCGTCGAGGTTGCCGGTCAGCTCGCGGGTGAACGTCTGCACGTCGGCGAACGGGGCCACCGACAGGGCGGGGTTGTTCATCACCGCCAGGTCGGCGACGCGCTGGAGAGCTGCCGCGTCCACGCTGGCGAGCACGGGGTTGTCTCCGATCCAGAGGGTGTCTGCTTGTTGCAGGTTGGCCATGTCGAGCGAGGTCAGGCTCGCGTTGCCATAGATGGCCACCTGCTCGATGTCGTAAAAGGTGGCGGGCAGCACGATGCTCGTGAGCTGGGGATTTTCTGAGACCTGAAACATGAGCCTGCTGGGGCGCATGAATGCGGCCTGTGTGCCACCGAATCGAGCCTGGAGGTAATCGCCGTAGCGCGACGTCAAATAGAGCGGGACTACCCGTAGCACGGTGTTGCCGGAGATCGAGATGCTGTCGAAGTCTTCCAGCCTGGGCAGGTCGATGCGTTGCAGCGCCGAGTTGCCGGCGATCTGCAGGTCACCAACGATCTGGAGTTCGCTGAACCCGTCGAGATCGGTCAGCGCAGGGTTTCCCCCAAGCGAGAGGTACTCCGCTGTTTCCAGCTGGAAGCCGGCTACGTTCGTGATCGCTGTGCCGAACAGACTCAGCGCGGCGACCTCCTCCAGCGACGCGAGCGCGCTCGCGTCCGAGAGTTGCGGCGCCGGGCCAATGGAGACCTCCTCGGCGCGCGGCGGCACGTGCAGCCCGGCGAGCGTCGTCAGGCCATCGAGGCGCGACAGGATTACGGAGCTCCAGACGGTGACGTTCTCTAGCCCGCTCAGATCCGTGAGCCGATCGCACGCCTCGATGCGGAGGGTACCGCTCAGGCGCGCGTAGGTGGGCTCGCGAATGATGGTCGTCAACCCTCGCAGGGGTGTCAGGTCAGACACCTCCAGGGCGCTGAGGTGCAGGCCAGCGACCAACTCCAGCGCCTCGAGGCCGCCGAGCGAGGTGAGCGGGCCCACGATCGACAGCACGCCGTGCACGGCCTCGAGCTCGGCGAGCGGTGCGAGCGAGAGGCCCTCGCCTCCCTCTTCGGGCACGTCGATGAACAGGTTACCGGGCAGCTCGCGGCAGCCCGCGAGGGCGTCGACCTCGGCCTGGGTGCCCGCGAACACGCTGACCGACGAGGGGTCCACGCTGCAGGTGCTCTCTTGCACCGGGTCGGCCCCTGGCGTGTCCTCGCCGAGGTTCAGAGCGTCGCCGTTGCAGCCCGCGAGGCAGGCGACGGCCGAAAGCGACGTGAGCCCGAGCAGGTGGCGCGCGCTCGCCAATGTCGACGAGCGAGCGGCTGACGGATGAGATGTTCGCTGATGCATGGGTTCTCCTTCATCGAACATGAGTGTCCGCGCGCTCGGCGTTCGTCATCGGCGCCGCCGCTGAGCCCGCCCGCGTGCTCTTTTCCTTCGGCTCGGCGCCGAGCCCGCACGCGAGCGCGATGCGCTGTCGATACACGCTCGCGCCGTGCTGGCGCAGGAAAGCCCGGGCCTCTTCGCGCGCGCCGAGCTCGCCCGAGCGGCAGTCGGCGATGCGGCGCGCGGCCGATCGCTCTTCGCCGAGGCGCGAGTCGGGGAAGCGCTCGTCGAGCTCGCCGAGCAGCGCGCGCGCGAGCGCGGGGTCGTTGTTGCGGAGCGCGCGCTCCACGCGGCGCAGCAGCGCGAGCTCGTCGTTCAGCGGGTTCGGCTCGGGGCGTTGGCGCGCGTGCGCGCGAGGCGACACGCCGCTTCGAGGCAACTCGGCGGTTCGGGGCGACTCGGCGAGCGACGACGGGCCCGCGGAGGGTGAGCTCGACGATGAGGATGCTTCCGCGCTCGGCGCCGCTGCCGCACTCGCTGCTGCCGACGAGCTCGCTGCTGCCGACGAGCTCGCCGCTGCCGACGGGGGAGCGACGCCATCGGTGAGCAGTGCGCCCGGCGGCGAGCTCGGCGCTGGCGACACCGGGAGCTCGGCGCCCGCGTCATGGCCGAGCCAGAAGCCGATGCCGCCCCCGACACCGAGCAGCGCCAATCCCACGGTCGCACCGAGCGCGCCCGCGGCCTTCAACGCTGCCCAGCGCGTGAGCGAAGGCGCAGGCCCAGCGCTCTGGACCACTGCGCTCTGGACCACTGCGCTCTGGACCACTGCGCTCTGGACCACTGCGCCCTGAGCGGTCGCGGCATCTCGAGCGGGCGCGACCGTGGACAGCCCTGCCGGTGCGACGATGCGTGCCCGGAGCCGCGCCTTGTCATCCAGCGTGGGCGAGATCTCCTCTCGCACGAGCGACAGCGCTCGCCGTACCGAGCTCGAATCGCTCATTGCTCCACCTCGCGTCGGCTCCGCGTGGTGAGCTCGCTCGAGCCGCCGGGCGCAAAGCCGAGCAACTCGTGGCGCTGCAGCCGATCGCGCAGCGCGCGCTCGAGCGCTCGCTTGCGCGAATACACCGTGTTCACGGGTATCGAGAGCAGCTCGGCGATCTCCGCCGCCGGCACCTCTTCCAGGAGGCCCAGCACGAACACCGTGCGGCGGCCCTCGTCGAGCTCGTCGCAGAACGTCGAGATCACGTCGGCCAACTGTCGCGCCTCCGCGTGGGCGTCCGGACCTGGCTCCGTGCTCTGCAGGCCGCCGTGCAGCGGCTCGAGCGGCGCGCTCTTGCGACGCGCGCTGCGCCGATGGTTGGCCGCCGTGTATTGGGCGATGCCATACATCCAGGTGCGCAACGAAGAGCGCCCCTCGAAGCGAGGCAGCTGTCGCAACACCGTGCCGAAGACGTCTTGAACGGCGTCGTCGAGCGCGCCGTGCGCCACGCCCAGCATACGCAACGAACGCCACACGAACTCGAAGTACCGCTCATACACCTCGTCGAAAGAAATGCTCGCGCTGGCGGAGCCCACGCCCGTCCCTGCTCGTGGAGGCTCGCCCTCACGCTCGAGATCCGTCGAATCGTCCAGGTTGTCCCGGGTCAATCAGCTATCCCGGCCCGCAGTCCACGGGCCCTCGCACTGGTGTCCGGCGCCCGTGCCTTTTGTCATCGCGCGAGCGTCATGGCGCGAATCGTCATGGCCACCATCATCGGCGCCGTCACCGGAGGGCGACGTCGACGCTCACCCCGGCGCGGGCGACGAGGCTCTCCACCTCGTGAACCGTTCCGAGCCGCTCGAGGAAAAACTCGCGCTGACCGAGCGGCGCGAAGGCGCCCAGGCGGGCCCCGATGCCGAGCCGAGTCGCTGCCGGCCTCCAGGTGAACCCCGCTTCGATACCGGGCGCGAGCCACAACCCGCTCGCCCGGCGCGGTGATGTGATGCCGGTGCCCACACCCGACAATCGCCCCATCTCCCAGCTGGCGCACAGGGCGAGCTGAACGGAATTTTCGCCGAGCGGCAGCGCGCACGCCCCGACGGTGCCCGTGACGAGGCTCACGTCGGCGCCGGCGCCGGGCGTCGACACCGAGTCGAGGCTCGCGTGTCGGTCACCCCACAGCGCACCCGACAGCTCCGCGCGCCACAGCGACCCGCTGAGCCCAGCGCCCACCCCCACCCCGACGGCCGGCGCTGGCAGGGAGCCCACGTCGCCGAGCAATCGGGCGAAAACGTGAGGGATCGGCCCTGGCGGGGCCGCGTCGGGCGGCAGCGCCTCGGGGGTAGGCTGGTCGAGGGGCGAAACGCCAGGAGGGCTCGGGGTGGGCGTCGTCGCGAACTGTGCGGGCTCCGGACTCGACGGCCCGGTCGCGGCTGAAACCGCCGGAGGTGTTGCTTCCGGTGGCGGCGCCGCCGCCTCGATCGCCAGCGCGATCGCGACGGCGAGCGTGTCGACCAGCTTTTCGCAGTCCGGCGCGACCAGCCGCCGCTCGCTCAGCGCCGGTTCGGCGCCGTCATCGGCGATGCGCAAGAGCGCCCGCGCGGTGGGAGCCACACGCGCCACGTGCACTTGCAGATGCACCTTTCCCGTGTCGGCGAGCGAAGCCCCGAGCGCCCGCTCGACCTGGAACACCAGCTGCTCGCGCCGAGCGCAATCGGCGGGCCCCGACCAGCTCAGGTCGCTCGCGACAGCCAGCCCAGGCCAGCCCAGCGCGAGCCACAGCGCGCACGCCGGAAAAATGCGGCTGCTCCAGCGTCGTGCCTCGACCGAGGGCTGCGCCGCTCGTCGCGCGTCGTCTGTTCCCGTTCTGGACACCGGCCCTCATTGTAGAGCCTATCCGTCCGGGGTGCCCGAAGCCACCGGTCGCCACCTGTCGGGGTCGCGGCGAGCCGTCAGGGCAGGCTGAATTCGACGCGCGCTTCGCTGGTCAGCACGTCGACGACCGGGAAATCTTCCCCGAACATCACGAAGCGGGTGCACGCCGCGATGCCGACGGACATCACGCCTTCTCCCCAGGTCTGCCACGTGTAGCGGACGCCCCAGCCCGGGGCGACCACTCTCAGCCGCAGCAGATCTTCGCGCGGGCTATCGGGGGTGAGCCACGAGAGCATCGGGCCTGCGCTCAGGTGCGGCGAGTCTAACACGTCGACGTTGCGGAACCCGCCCAGCGTGCCGCCCATCTCATCGCTCACGCTCGGCAGGTGCACCTCCTCGGGTGCGTAGGAGGCGGCGGGCTCTTCGTCGATGCGGGGACCCGCGGCCGTCGGGATGCAGGGCAGCAGCAGCTGTCCCCGCAGGCGCGCGCAGTCTGGAGTCAACGGCGGCGTCAGCTGCAGCTCGCGCCACGGCGCGCGGGCGGCGAGCAGATAAGCAAACTGAAGCGCCCCTGCTCGCGCGACGACTGCGGCGGACAGGGGCCCCCCGAGCGAAGCGACCGACGCGAGCATGACCGTTTCAATCAGCACCGAGAGACGCGACTCCGCTGAAGGACACACGCCGCGAACGGGTGAACGCTCGCAGCGACTACCATCAGTAACGTAGAACGCCTGCGCGAGGCCAATCGAATCGGAGGCGCCGCAGCGAGGTTCCGCTCGCGTACCAATTAATGGCTGGGGCTCGATCGAGCTCCGCCCGGGGCGGCGCGCTGCGCCGTTCCACGCGGCGAAACGCGGCGTGAGCAAAGGCGCGAGCCGCTCACAGATCGCACCGCTCGGCGAGCAGCGCCGCCATTTCATTCATGTTGCCTCATTCATGTTGCGCGCCGCTCGCGCACATTGACCGCGGGACTGCTTCGTGCCCTGGCCCCTTGCCCCGGGCGCCCGCCTTGCCGCGCCGCCGCCGCGCTGTTAGGGCCAGCCTGTGGCTCTGCCTCCCTTTCATCTCGCGTTCCCCGTGCACGACCTCGCCGCCGCGCGCCGCTTCTACGGCGAGTTGCTCGGTTGCCCCGAAGGGCGCAGCTCGAGCAGCTGGGTCGACTTCGATTTCTACGGCCACCAGATCGTGGCGCACCTCGCGCCCGACGAGGTCGGTCATCGGAACACCAGCGCCGTCGATGGCGACGCCGTGCCCGTGCGCCATTTCGGTGCCGTGCTCGAGATCGGCGCCTGGCAGGCGCTGGCTGACAAGCTCACGCGCGCCGGGGTGCGCTTCATCGTCGAGCCGCACGTGCGCTTCCAGGGCGAGGTCGGCGAGCAGTCGACGATGTTCTTTCTCGACCCTTCGGGCAACGCCCTCGAGTTCAAGGCCTTCAAGGACCCGAGCCGGCTGTTTGCGAAGTGAGCGCGCGCGAGGCTCAGCCGCGGGCCTTGGCGATGCGCTGAGCCTGGTTCTCGAACACGGTGGAGAGGAACGTTCCCGTGCGACGGGCGAGCGCGGTCGGCACCAGCTTGATGGGGCAAGCGGGCGTGTCTCGCTCCTTCAGGAACGTGAGCTCCGGCAAACCCGCGTAGACGTACTTCGGGTCATCCGTGCGGATCCGCCAGCGGCCGCCGATGTTGCGACGGAAGACCTCCCCGACATAGCGGGACGCTCCGTCGAGATATGGCTCGCGTTCGGCCTTGATGGCCTGAACGCTCGGGTAGCGCTCGAGGAGAAACGCCTCGAGGCGATCGAGCGACGCCGGCGTGTAGTCGAGGCTCTCCTTCAGCGCGGCAGGCAACCGCCCCGAGAACTCTGCCAGCGCGTCGTCCATGTGCGCCAGCCAGTTCTGGAATTGATCCTGTTCGTCCGTCTCGTCCGTGGCGCCCATCGCTCGTTCTCCTACGGAACTATATCGTAGTCTATTCCCGCTTTATCTAGCGCGTCTTTCAGCGGCTGGCTCACGTGGCCCTCGAAATGCCATTTGATGTCCCAGCCGAGGTCCTTCAGCGCCTTGTCTCGCGCGATCTCCCAGAGGTTCTCCTGAGTGGCGTACTGGGTGCCCGTCTTCACCTCGACCGCTCGCATGGGGTCGCTGTCGACATCCGCGATGTCGAGCCGCCGGGTGTGTCCGTCGACCTCGACCGTCACCTCCAGCTTTCCCCAGCCGAGTCGATCGCGGTAGGCCTGCTGGGCTTGGCGAGCCTTGGTGGCTCGATCCATGTTGTTCTCGTAGGTCTTCGACCAGCGGTCGTAGTCCCACTCGCCGCCGCGTTCCTGGTACTCTCTCCAGCGCTGGGCTTTGTGCTCGGCTGTGCCCGCCGCCGGTTCGTCGGCGCGCGTGGTCTGCCCTTCCGCGCTGTCTGGATCGGGCTGGTTGGGGTCGCGCTCGTAGCCGCCTTCGCGCGGGTTCTCACCGCCGCTCTCGTCGGCCTCGTCGTCGGGCTTGCCGTCGCCGTTCCTGTCGCAGTCGTTGTGGACCCAGAGCCCCTGCTCGCCGACGAAGTAAGTGTGAAAGTCTTCGACCTCGAGGTTGTAGACGGTGATGCGCTCGCTCAGCGCCTCGGCGCCGCGCAACACCACCACGCCACCCGAGCGCAACGTCACGCGCTCGCCGGGCTCCAGCTGCGCCGCGGCGACCCAGCCCCGCTCCGTCCAGAAGGGATGCTCGAGCGTCACCGTCAGCTCTTCGAGCGCGCCGTCCGCCGCCTCGAACACGAGCCGCTCGACGACGCGGTCGCGCGTCACGAAGCGGCGCGCCACAGAGCGGAGCTCGAGCTCACCCGTGCTCTCGGAGCGTGACCAGACCCGCTCGCCCACGCCGAGCTGCTCGATCGCTCGTGGCCCGTGCTCCGCGTGCACCAGCGTGCCGGCTGCAAAGCACTGCCCGTCAGCCAGGCCGCACGCCTCGCCCTGGCAGGGGCGGTCACCGCCATTCTTCTTGTCAGGGACATGGCTCGCCACCTCGCGCGCGGTCCGCGCGACCTTGCCCCCCTTCGTGATCACCTTGGCGACGTTGACACCGGGAATCGCCCATGAACCCACGTTCCACGCGGTGCGCCCGACGGCCTCGGCGTAGTCGCCGCGAGCCCACGCCGCGCTCGATTCCTCGTCCCACACCAGGGACAAGGCCACCTCGCCCGGGTGCTCCCAGACATACTTCGCCGTGTCGACGGCGCCGGTCCACAGCTTCCCCGGATCCGTGAAGAGCGTGACGACGAAGTCCTTCGTGTCTACGACGAGGCCCGACACGTCGTCCCACGCGGCACCGAAGACGCCCGTCTCGTAGCCCCACCAGGTCGACGCAGCCTGCGTCACGCCTGCCCAGGTGCAGCCCAAGAAGCCACTGCAGCCGCCTTCTCCGCTGTCGCCGTTGCCGCTACCGTCGCCGTTGCCGCTACCGTCGCCGTTGGGCGCGCTCGCCCCGGGGCCGTCGGCCTTGCCGTTGCCCGTCGGGGCCAGCGGGGAGCCCGGACGATGTGGCGATCCGATCGGCGTCGACCCCGACGGCCACGTGAGCTCCGCGATGCGGCGCGCGTGCTGCTCGCTCACGTCGCGAACCGCGGTGTCGAAGAGCCGGAACACACCCAGCATGCCGAGCGCGACCCCGGCGACGAGCATCAGATATTCGAAGGTGGTCACCCCGCGTTGACCGCGGGCGCGCGCAGCGTGTCTTCGCGCATGGTGCGATGCCCGTGCTCGGCTCGCGCGAACCGGCGGCTCGGCGCTCGGCGTGCCGGTTGGGCACGGATCGGGATCGGAGATGGGCATCGCTCCGACCGCATCAGCAACGCACGTGCCGCCTTCCTCGCACGGCGCGCTCACGCACGATATCGCACGAGGAATCAGGCGAAACCGAGTCAGCGCCCAGCGCCGGGTGGCGGCGCGACTGCCAACCGGGCGTTGCGGTGGCGCCCGCTGGTTGCGGGCTC
>Ga0247763_1000606_pt1 | contig 21493 bp, 14 predicted proteins | sample UWRJL141409B4_FD_179926 | JGI IMG/M metagenome (GOLD analysis project Ga0247763, IMG submission 179926) | Plant litter microbial communities from Arlington Agricultural Research Station in Wisconsin, United States - UWRJ-L141-409B-4 | ecosystem: Environmental > Terrestrial > Plant litter >...
TGGCGCTGTTCAAGGCCGCCGCCCTCTGGATCTATCCCCTGCATCAGCGCGAGGTGGAGCGCATCGAGCGGGAGCTCGGCGAGCGCAGAGCGCTGGCCGCGGTGCCGAGCTGAAGGCAGACCTCGAGAAGTCCACACAGCCGGCAATCCTCCCGGCGCAAGGCCCCTCCCGGCGGGCTACTCGAGGCAGGGCGTCACGAGGAGGGGGTGGAGGAGGGGTCGGCGTCGGCGCTGGCGCGTGTCGCCCGCTTGCGTGGCTTCGCGTCGAGGCCGAGCTCGCCAAACCAGCCCGGGTGAGCGCTCAGGGCCGCGTCGGCGAGCAGGCGCGCCTGGTGCAGCACGGCGCGCAGCCCGTCGGCGGCCCCGTACACATCCTGCCGCAACGAATCGAGCTCCGCCGCGTCGTGCTCGGGCGGCCGCTCCTGCGCTTCGACGGCGAGCTTTGCCGCGTCGAGCCGCGAGAGCAGCTCGGGCAAGAAGTCGTACTCAGGCTCACCCGAGAGGCGCACGACATAGGCCGTGCGCCGGCGCCGTTCGAGGTCGACCAGGTAGGCGCGCGCGGACGCGCCCCCGCGCCGCAGCTTCTCGAATTTCTGATGGGGGAACAGCACCTCGAACAGCGGGCTCTGGGGCGAAACTCGCGTGCTGATGCCCAGCGCGAGACCCTCGACGGCGTCGATCCAGGCGTCGAACAGAGCGCGCGCCCTCGCCTGCCGCTCGGCTTCGAACTCGGGCAAGGCGATCGCGCCCGCCAGCGCGTCGGCGACCCGCGAAGCCTCGCGCTCGACGCGCCGGGCAGCCGCAGCGAGCCAGGCGCGCTCTTCTTCGAAGTCGGGGCCGCCGGGCAGGCGTTGCTCGGCCGCGCGCAACGCCTCGATGGAACGAGCGGCGAAAGCATATAGCTCGCGGGCTTCCGCGATCGACTGGGTCTGAGGCTGCATCGGTGGTCCTCGCGTTCGACCCGCAGGATACGCGTCACAGGGGCGCTCGCGGAATAGTGTTGCGCGCGCGGGAGGCCCAGCCGGGGCTAAATGGTGCCTCGAGGTCGGACCAGCCCGGATTCGGGTTTTGGCGCTCGGCGGCTCCAGGCGCGACCGGCCTCGACGAACGTCAGAAGAACCGATAGCCGACGCCGAAGCCGACCACCGGTAGCTTGACGTAACGCATGTAGTGCTCGTGCAGCACTGACTCCACCGTGGGCGCCGCGAGGCTCGTGAGGTCGGGCCGCCCCTGGATGTCGAGCGTCGAGCTCGACGCGAACGCCTGCAGGTAGCCGACGTTGGCTCGGATTACCAGGCGCTCGGCGATGAGCCAGCGCCAGCCGGCGCCGATCGTGAAATGATGGATCGAGGAGTCGAGGTTGACGTCGACGTCGCTGCCGACCTCGGCCGAGATCTCGTCGGCGACATCGGCAGGCACGAGCGGGATGACCTCATCGCTGTTCGTCGCGCCGTCGAGCGCGACGTGTGCGTAGCCCAGAGTGAGCTCGAGGCCCGCTCTCGGGAAAGGTCGCCAGCCCGCAGCCAGCCGCCAGATCGTGGCGCCGCGCACGGCGCCGTCGACCAGGTCGCCGATCTCCTGATCGTACACGCCCGCGTCTTCGAGCGAGTTGGTCAGCGTCTGGCTGTAGAACTCAGGCATCCATCCGAGGTGCACCTGCGCGAGCACGCGACCGGGCAACTCGACGGAGAGCTCGGGGCCCACCGACAACGGAATCCAGGTGACGGCGGAGAGATCGAGCGCAAACGGATCTGCCCCGGGCCGCTGCTGCGACGATGCGCCGCTGCGGTCTGGCTGGGGCACCGGCGCGCTCATGCCTCCCGTGTAACTGGGCCCCGGCGGGTAGCCTAAATTCGGGTACGGGCTCGCCGAGTATGCGTTCGCCGGATAAGCGCTCGCTGGATACGTGCTCGCGGGGTACGCGCCCGCCGGGTAGGCCTGGCCTGCAGCGGCAGTCGACGAGACGCCCGTCGGCGGCGCGGCGACGGCGGGTGCGCGAGCGCTTGCCACGGCCATCGCTGCCGGCGGGGTTGTCGACGGCGTGGTTGCCGGCTTACGCCGGGCAGCCGCAACCGACGCGGCGTGGGCGGGGCCAGCGCTGAAGAACAAGAGACAGGCACCTGTGAGCGCCGCGAGCGCGAGGCACCGATGGGGCCGAGGGCAGACGACCTCTGCCGAGGCATGAGGGGGGTTCATGTATCGTTCCGGAGCAAAAAGCGGGCCGAAGTAAGAGCCTAGCGCCTCCCGTCGCATCCGGGGAGGTGAGCTCGTGACGAAGGTGTGCTCCGACTACATCTTCGGGTCGACATTCGGTCGGGCCGACGTTGCCTCCCGGCGGTGCTCCCGAGGCCGGAGTTGCTCCGCATCGAGCCCGGGGGCCGCGGGTCGAGCTGGCTCGTGCCGTCGCCGCGACGACTCGCGATGCCACCGACGCCGTCGCCCGTGACACACGTCTCCGCGGCTCGCGCGCGCGCCGGATCAGACGCTCAGCGCGTGCACGCGGCTGCGCTGCGCGCGCTGGATGATCTCGAACTCGCCGGGCGGGCTCGCTGGATGTGCGGACAAGCAGGGCAGGGGCGCCACGCGGATCGGTGAGCTCATGCCCTCGGCATGCGCATAAAATACGTTGGGCATCAGCGTGGCGACGTCGGTGGCGATGCCGCCGCGGCGGCGGATCTGCTCGCGCACCGTCTCGATCGCCGCCGGCGACGAGACGCGGCCGTAGAAGTGGGTGGCGCAGCTGCTGATGAGCTGTTGATCGACGCTCTTGGGCGCTTGCGTCGCGAACAGCATGCCAAGGCCATACTTGCGCGCTTGTGGCACGAGTCGCTGCAGGCTCTCCTTGCCCGGTACCGAGCGAGTGGCGGGCACGAAGTCGCGCGCTTCGTCGATCACCAGCAGCCCGAGCAGCGGGCGGTGCCGTGCCGGGTGGTCCTTGATGTACGAGAACAGTGTCATCGCCAGTTGATCGACGAACTGCTGGCGGGCGCGCTCGCTCGGCAGCCCGCTCAGGTTGATGACGGACACGCGCGTGCGCCCGGGCGTCGACGCGCCGAACAGCACCTGCGGATCGAGCTGCCCCTCGGCTTGCCCGAGCAGCGGGTTCATCTTGCTCTCGACCAGCAGTTGCTCGCTGAGCTGACGCGCGATCTGGTCGCCGCATTCGATACCGGCGTACGCCTCGATCGGGAGGGCTGCCAGCAGCGTGATCAAATCCTTCAGGCTGCCGCCGCCGTGCTTCGCGAAATGCCGGAGTGCGCCGAGCAGCACGTCGAGCATGACGGGGCTCGTGCGCCCCGAGGCGGGGGCGACGATGGCTCCGAGGCTCGACACCGCCATCGACAGCGCGGCCTCGAGCTCGTCGGGATCGCTCGCCACCTTGGCCAGGTCGGGCAGCGGCTGGAGCCTGAGCGGGTTGCCGCGATGGATGCCCGGAGTCCAGATCACCACGTCGCTGCGCTCGTGGAAGAGGCGAGCCTTGCGATCATCGCCGAGCTTCCAGCCATCGGGGGCGCTGCGACGCGGCTCTCCGAGCAATGATAGCTCTCCCGCGCCGTCGAGGATGATGGCTGGAACACCGAGCAACACCGCCTCTTCGATCAGCCGTTTGAGCAAGACCGTCTTGGCGGATCCTTCGCCCGCGAGGACCATGGCGTGGTTGCGCAGGCTGAGCAGAGGCACCTCGACGCTGCCGCGAGCGCTGCCGTCGTCGAGGCGCTCGCCGAGCGGCAGCTGCGGCTCGGCTCGCGACGACGGCGACAGCGGCGGGCGCGACGACCCGCGCGCGAACGCGGCGCCCGGGAAGCGCGGCGAGTAGCCCCCGACCACGCTCGACGGCGGCCGGCTGGAATTGGGAGGTGAGCTCGGTGGCACGCTCGACGGAAAGCTGGAGGCGAGCGCGGCGAGCCCGGGGATTTGATCCACGCGCCCGAGCCCCGGGTGCGTGCGCTTGCGCGTGCTCGACGGCGAGCGCCGCATCGGGCCATCCGAGCTCGGCGGGTGAGTCGTCGGCGTGGCCAGCTGCTCCATCGTGGCCGGTTCGCGCGGCTTGGCGGTGTCGCCAAAGAGCCAGCGTACGGCGTCTCCGAACACGCTGATGCGAGAGACCGGCCGCCGCTCGGCGAGCCAAGCGGGCAGCAGGTGCGCGTGTTCGGTGTCGTCGCGCAGCGCGGCGATCGCCCATAGCGCCGCGAGATCGGTGCGGCTCGGCGTGAGCAAGAACCCCCCGCGCGAGCGCAGCTCCGTGATCGAACGTTCGCTCGCGGCCGACTGGGGCGGGGCGCCCACGCGCAGTACGGCGAGCCGCGTGTGCGTCACGTTGCGTCCCACTCCGGCGCTCGTCATCGCGGCCGCGACGCGCGCCAGGAAAGCCCTGTCCTGAGATTTCTGGATGAAGCGGAAGGCGTAGTGGCGCTCCCGATCACCGTCGGCGCGAAACATCAGCCGGATGCGCGCGTGCAGCGGCTCGTATGAGCGCCGGCCCGGGAAGCGCAGATCGATGCCGACGTCCACGTCGGCGCGCGTCGGGTTCTCATCCTGCGCCAGGGCCAGGCAGGCGCTCTCGATCAGGGCGCCGAGGACGGGCTCGTCTTCGTCGGCGAGCAGCTGATCGATGGGGGCTCGCACCAGCAGCTCCTCGAAGCGGCGCTGGATCGGCGCGAGCTCGTCCTTGCGTGGCAGGGGGATGTTCCCGCCGCTCTCGACCACTCGCTGCACGCGCAGGCACTCGCGGCGGTGCGTTGCGCAGCGGCGGTAGACCTCCCGGGGCGGGGCCCCCGCCATCTCGGCGAATAAGTCGTCGCGGAACGGGTAGCAAGGGTAGGGCGGCGAATAGTCCGCGCCCCGGTAGGCGTGCTGCAGCCGCACGGCGACCAGGCTCCGCAGCGCCGCCGCGTCCGAGAGCGGGCGCAGCAGGATCGGTCCCTCGAATCGACCTTGCAGCGAGACGGGCGACCGGCGATCGAGCACGGCCCACGTCTCTTCGCGGCAGGCGACCACCAGCTGCGTGCGCCGAGTGGTGTCCAGCACGCGCGCGATCCCTGCAGATAGCCCCAACGCCGAGGGGGGCGAAGAGCTCGACCGCGCGTCGGACGCGTCGTCGAGCCGGCGCGGGGCCGCCACCTCGTGTTCGGCGACGATCGCGTCGAGCTGATCGAGCGCTAGCACGGTGGGCCGGGCCAGCGACATCACCCAGGACATTCCGCGCAGGATGAGCGATGGCTGCTCGCGCGCGTGCAGGAAGCCGTGCAGGTCGGCGTCTTCTCGCCCGATGCCGATGCCGGTGAGCCAGCCCTCGCCCAGATCGACGATGTCGGTGTGATCGGAGGCCAGCAGCATCATCGCGCGGATCGCGTCGCGGTGCGAGTGCGCCTCGCTCCCGTGGCGAGCCTGGAGCCCTTCGATCAGCCGATCGCAGCGGTTGATGAGCCCCGGAGGGCGCGACACCGACAGGCCGTCGATACCCTCGGTGCGCAGCGCCGCGTCGCCGTACTCGGCGAACAGCTGCTCGAGCAAGCCGCGCCACTGGGGCCGCCCGTCGGCGTCGGGCTGGCTGAGCGAGCGCAGCACCCCGAGCGCTAGCGTCGCCTCGAAGTTCGCGACGTCGGTCATGTCGACCAGGGCAAAGAAGTGCCCGCGATTGTGCGCATCCCGGCGCAGCGAGTTCAGGAGGTGTGACTTGCCGCAGCCCGCGGGTCCGAGCACCGCGATGCCGAGCGGCGACGAGACGCTGCCCGTCGCGCCGAAGCGCGAGATCTTGTCCGAGAGCTCGCGAGCCGCGGCGGCTTGCAGGGCGGCGATGTGATACGGGAGCTTCTGCCAGGCGTCATCGATGTGGTTCGCCCACTGAAAATCCACGGCTGCGAGGGCAGACAACTCGGTGCTCATGCTCGACCTTCCGACGTGATGGATGCCGCTATCTCGGCACTACGGATGGTGGCCTCGAGCGGTAAGCGACCGCATCCGCCCCCTGCGTTAAGCTTTGTCAAGCCCCCATCGACGCGCCAATTTGCGCCGAAATCTTGCCATTTTACAGGCCGCCTTTCAGATGTGCCCGCACGCTTGTGGAACGCTGGTGCGGGACGCTGTCACCTGCGCGCACGGCCCGCGCTCGCGCGCGCCACTATCGGGGCAGCCTGCACCTTCGTGAGCGTGAAGACGGCGTGCCGGCCCGGTCCGAAAGCGAGAGCCCCACGCTGCCTTCACGATGAGCCCGCCGCGCGAGCGTCGCGAAATTGTGGCCGAGTGATCGGACATGGCGCGGCCGTGCGCGGCGTGAGCTCGCTCTTGACTCGAGCGCGTGAGGCCCCGATGACGGGAGACATGACAGAAAAAATCGACGCGCGCGCGAGCGGGCAGTTCAAGATTGGTGGCGACCTCGAGGTCAATCGCCTCGGCTTCGGGGCGATGCGCATCACCGGCAAAGGGGTCTGGGGGGAGCCGAAGGACGTCGCGGAGGCGCGGCGTGTGCTCCGCCGCTTGCCGGAGCTCGGCGTCGACTTCATCGACACCGCCGACAGCTATGGCCCGGAGGTCAGCGAGCGGCTCGTCGCCGATGAGCTCGCGCCGTATGCAGGGCTCACCATCGCGACGAAGGGCGGGCTGGTGCGCCCCGGGCCGGACAACTGGGTGCTGAAAGGCGACCCGAAATATCTGCGTCAGTGCGTCGAGCGCAGCCTCGAGCGCTTGCGGGTGAAGCGCATCGAGCTCTGGCAGCTCCATCGCATCGACCCCAAGGTGCCGCGGGAAGATCAGTTTCGGGTCATCGCAGACATGCAGCGCGAAGGACTCATCCGCCACGTCGGCTTGAGCGAGGTGAAGGTCGAGGAGATCGAGGCCGCCTCTCGCTTCTTTCGCGTCGCCACCGTGCAGAACCTCTACAACCTCGCCAATCGCCAGAGCGAAGACGTGCTCGACCATTGCGAGAAGCAGGGCATCGGCTTCATCCCCTGGTACCCGCTGGCGGCCGGCAACCTCGCCGAGCCAGGCGGCCCGCTCGCGAGTGTGGCCGAGCGCCTGCGCGCGACGCCATCGCAGGTGGCGCTCGCCTGGGTGCTGAAACGCAGCCCCGTGATGCTGCCTATCCCCGGCACGAGCAGCGTGAAGCACCTGGAGGAGAACACCGCGGCCGCGCAGATCGGGCTCTCCGATAAAGACTTCGCCGAGCTCGACGCCCAGGGCAAGAAGGCTTGGAAGGCGCAGTCTACCCGCGGCTGATGAGGTCAGCCCATTCGCGGGGCGCGCCCGCCTCTCGGGGCGCCCCGCGGGGCACACCCCTCAGGGCGCAGCGAAGATGCTCGCCGGCTCGCTGGTGCTGCGGATACCATTCATCCCGTTGATGATGTCGTCGCCCCAGCCCGTGAGCTGGCTCGCGCTGCCGCTCTCTGACATGTCGAGATAGCCGACATCCATGCTGTTGCCCGTCCAGGACCACGCCAGGTAGCCGAGGCCCAGGCGAGCCGCCTCGTCGATCATCGTCGTGTACGGTACGGGGATCGGCTGACCGTTGCGAGTACCGTGCTGGAAACCAAACTCGCCGACGATCAGCGCCAAATCTTCGCTCTGTGCGCCGCGCATCACATCCAGGATGGACTGCGGATTCTCGTAATCCTGGTACATGTGCGTGCTGAACAGGATGTTGTGCTGGGGGTCGAACTCGAGCAGCCCCGCACCCTCAGCGACGATGGTGGCGCCGCGCTGCCCCCAGTTGCTGCCGTCGATCACCAGCGTGTGGTTGAGCCCAGCGTCGCGCAGCACGCTGATGGCCTGCCGGTATGCCTGAACCCACTCGGCGTCGGTGGTGTTGAAGTCACCCCACTCGTTGGCGATGTTCACGAGCAGGTAAGGCTCGAACTCGAGCAAGATGTCGCGCAGCTCGTCCACGTAGTACTGCGCCATGTTCGCCGGCCCGTTCACGTCGCCGTCGCCGGTCACGTCGTGCATCTCGACCATCGGCACCATGCCGAGCTCCACCGAGCGCTCGATCGAGGCGCGCAAGATGTCGGGCGAGCCGCGATTGGTCTCCCACACCAGGCGCACGGAGTTGGCGCCAGTGGTCGCAATTTCATCCAGCCACACGAGCGCGTTGCCCTGGAACCACGCCACGGGATGGTTGATCCCGCGCATCACGAAGTCCGCGCCGACCGGATCGAAGAGCCGCCCGCCCGACACGAAAAAGCCCCTCGACAGAACCCCTGCGGGCCGGGGCGTGTTGCCCTCCGGTATCTCCGCGGGAATCGGCGGCAGCGGCGCCAGCTCTGGGATGTCGCAGGGCATGTTCTGGAGCGCGAGCTGCGACTCGGGCGTCAGGCAGCTGCGGCCTCGCTCGAAGCCCCAGCCATCGGTCTGCCCCTGAGCGTCGGGGTCGGTCGAGGCGTTCGAGCAGACGAACGTGCAGGCGCCGCCCACGAGGCGGCCGTTGCCAAACAGGAGCCCCGGCGGCAACGCCGGCGTCGTGGGTTGCTCGGGCGTGGTCGGGGCGCTGGCGCCAGGCGGAGCCGAGGGGGCGAGCCCGAGATCGGGATTCGACGCCTCGGCGCCGGCGCCGGGCTCCGCGGGGTTCGCCGGCATCTCGGCTGGGCCGGGGGCCGTGGCGCCTTCGCCCGCGGGAGGCGTTTCGACGAACACCGGCGGATTGGCCCCGGTGTCATCGCCCGCGCCGCAACCTGCCAGCCAGAGCGAACCCATCAACGTCCGAGCGAACAATCTTCCGCGATGCATCGCGGGCACCCTAGCAGGCGCGGCGCGCGTCTTCGTCGGCGATCGCAACGGCATCGCGACAATTGTAGTCTTCGTGATCAGTTTGCCTGTGCGTGGAGGCAACGAGAACTATCGGCAGAGTCGCAGCCGTGCGCGTCGCGTCACCGATCGCAGTTACCTGCGTGAAACTGCCGCAACATCGCCTCATCCATCAGCTCGCTGGCTCGTGAGCGCGCGCGACGACGGACGAGTAGCACGGTGCAACACGAGACGCTCCAGCGCTTGCCCAGGCTCGCGAGCATGCGCTGTTCGTCGATCGGCGCGCCGTCATCGCCGCTTCTGCGTGGAAAGGATCTTCAGGCGTCGCCGCGCTTGCCGAGGAACGGCATCTGCATGGCGCGCTCCGCCTCCGTCAGCCGTCGAGCGGAGTGCTCGGCCACGGCCTGCCCGAGCAAGCCCAAGAGCTCCGACACCGCCGCCGGCGCGAAGCGCAGCGTGAGCGCGCCGATGTGTAGCTGCCACATCCCGCAGTCGCAGACGTCGACAGACCCGATCTCGGTCTCGGCCAAGCGGGTGCGCGGACAATCGCGCGACTCGGAAAAATGACGAGGTTTGTCCTGGCTCATGCGTCTGAAAATCTCCCGTGTCGCGCGGGGCGCGGGCTGTCTGTGGCCTGGCGCGGGACTCTGAGCCTCGGGCCGCGAAGACCAGCTTACTGCGAATGATTCGCAATTTCAACAGAGATCGCCGCGAGCGATGAGGACCCCCGCGCCGGGCCAGACCGTTGCGCGCGACTTGATCGCGCTCGCTGCGTCGGCTCTGTCCGAGCTTCCCGCGGTTGTCGCCGGCTGCCATGGACGGAGGATACGTGTGACTTGCTCACGGACGCGTGTAGTCCAGGGTGAGGTGGTGGGCGGGCGTCGACCACTTGAAAACGCCGGCGCGGCAAAGGTGGTTTGACGTGATGTCGCCGGCTCCTATCATGAGCGCCGAAAGACCGTACGCGGAGGGGCGCCATCATGAACGCCGCTCGCACGCGGGGCTGACGGCTTCGGCAGGCTGAGACGCCTACCACTTCGAAGCCGAGCTCCGCGTGCGGCGGCGCGATGTTCCCGGCGGCGCGATGTTCCGGCGGCGCGATGTTCCCGGCGGCGAGAGGCTTCGCAGTTTTCCTCGTGCGGTTTGGCGAGGTTCGTCGCTCGGTTTGGCGACTCATGCCGTGAAGTGACGCCCTGAGCTGGCCGTCATCTCGAACATCGTCCGGGAGGTCCGTGGCGTGGTGGTTGATTTCGGGCGCTCCGGGCAGACTGTATGGCGGGTGGGGCCAAGCCTGAGCTGAGACATCGACGAGAGCCCGCCGACGCGCCATCTCCGCCAGAGGCGGCAGCGGTTTCCGCCCGACCGGCACGCATCCTGTGCGTGGACGACGAGCCCGCCGTGCTCACCATCTTGAGCCGTGCGCTCGGCAATCGCTTCGAGATCGTCACCGTCGATGATCCCGTCGCCGCGCTGGCGTTGCTCGAGCGCGAGTCGGACTTTTCGGTGGTGATCTCGGACCTGAGGATGCCACAGATGGATGGCGAGGACTTTCTCGCTCGCGCCAAGCACCTCGCGCCCGCGAGCTCGCGGCTGGCTCTGACGGGATGCCTCGATCGCGAGCTGCCCCTCGACCAGGTCTTCGGCATCCTCACCAAGCCGTGTCCGCTCAAGCTGCTGCAGGAGAGCGTGACGGCTGCCGTGCAGCACCACCTGCTGCTGACGCGACCGGACAGCGTCATCTTGCAGCCGCTGCCGCACGAGATCGTGCTGATGTCGACCGCGCCGCCCGATCACCTCGACATGGATTCGGGCATCCGCGAGCGCCGCGCTCGGGGGGGGCCGCCCCTGGATCCCGGCGGCGCTCCGCACGCAGTGGAGTGGCCTCGGGAGCGCTCGTCGGTCGCGGACGTCCGTGCGCACGCGGCGGAGGCCGCGGCGGAGGAGGGCGTCAGCACGCTGGCGTTGCTCGCGGCGGTGGCCAACAAATTCTTCCTGCTCGGCCAGAAGACAGACGCCGAGCGCATCCTGCGCCCGGCGCTCGAAGACTTTGCCGCGCGCGCCGGCATCGGCGCGCGTCCGTCGGCGAAGGACGCGGAGACCGCTGCGCTGCTCGCGATCCGTTTGGCAGAAGAGATGCAAATCCCAGGCTGGATCGACTACGTGCTGCGGCTTTACCGGGAGCTCGGCCGCGCGATGCCGTCCGTGGCGATCGAGCGAATGCACGTGCTGCTCCGCCAGCTGCCAGGGCCCAGCCGCGAGCTGTTTCGCGAATACATCGAGGTGCTGCGCTCGAGCCAGCGCTTGCTCGGCGCCGCAGACCAGTTCCTGATCCGGCGAATCGAGGCGCTCGAGCCGCTGTTCCGGGCGTGACGCTGTCGAAGCGCCGAGCCGGCTCTCGTCGCTTGCGCGGCGATCGATTTCCGGCGACCGTTCCCGCGATGACCGAAGACCAAGGCGCCGCCGCGTCCCGCTCGCTCGCGGCCGAGGTCAATGACGCGATCCATCAGCTCGAACGGCACGCCAGCGAGCAGATCCGCGACGGTATGGCCCGCTACGGCATCGTCGCTCCGCGAGCGCTCGGGGTCAGCGTGGGCGACGTGCGCGCGCTCGGCAAGCGCATCGGCAAGAACCACGCGCTCGCTCGAGCGCTCTGGAAGACCGGCGTGTATGAGGCGCGCCTGCTCGCGGCGTTCGTGGCGGACCCAGTCGAGCTCGGCCCCGAGGAGATGGATCGCTGGTGTCGCGATTTCGACAACTGGGCCGTGTGCGACACCCTCTGCTTTCATCTGTTCGACCGCAGCGCGCACGCCTTCGCTCGTGTGCGAGCCTGGGCACCCAAGAGGTCGGAGTTCGTGCGGCGCGCCGCGTTCGCGCTGCTCGCCAGCCTGGCGCTGCACGATCGCAGCACGGACGACGCTGCGTTCGTCGCCTGCCTGCCGTTGATCGAGGCAGCCGCGAGCGACGAGCGCAACTTCGTCAAGAAGGGGGTCAGCTGGGCCCTGCGCGGGGTGGGGGCCCGCAGCCGCGCGCTGCACGCTGCCAGCATCGAGCTCGCCGAACGGCTCGCTGCCGCCGGGCCCGCGGAGCGCTGGGTGGGCAAGGATGCGCTGAGAGACCTGATGCGGCCCAAGGTGCGAGCGGGCCTCGCCGCTCGCGAGGCCCGGCGGAGCGCGAAGAAGGCCCCGTCGCGCACCGCGAGCAGAGAGAGCTCCGCAAAGAAACGCACCGCGAAGAAGAGCGCCTCCGAGAGGCCGCGCGCAAAGGCAAAATCCCCGGCCGCTTCCGCGCCGAAAAAGGCGAAGAAAGCGAAAAAAATGGGGAATAGTTCCGCGCGCCGCGCTGCGCGCGGGGGCTGAACCGCTTTCGGCACGGTCCACGACCGCCGGTGAGGTATTTCCTGCATCGGCCGGCGAGCTCTTCACTTGCCGGAACGCCCCTCGGGCGGCATCTTCGCGACGTGAAGCGCTTTTTTCTGACCGTCCTCGTCGTCCTGACGGCGCTCGTGGCGCTGGTTCACCCGGCGGCGGCAGAGGACGCCAAGCTCGGGGTACGCGCCAAAGTCGAGCCAGCCCGTCTGGGCGTGGGCGATCGCGGCCTGCTGCAGGTCGACGTCGAGATCCCCCGCGGCTGGCACCTCTGGAGCATGGACCCGGGCCCGGGACCCCAGGTGCTGGTGATGAGCGTCGAGGCTGGGGCGGGTCTCGAGCTCGTCGACGGCTGGACGGGGACGGAACCCTCACGCGCGTTCGACCGCGGCTTCGGTCGGGAGCTCGCGCGCTACGAGACAGAGACGGTGCGCTTCGAGCGGCCCGTCCGGGCGATGTCGCAGGCGGGGTCGACGCTGCTCGTGCGAGGGCAGATCTGCAGCGAAGGGGAGGGCGGGCGCTGCATCTCGCAGAAGGTCAGCGTGCCGATCGGGGTCGAGCTCTCGGCAGAGCCGTTGAATCGGCCTGCGCCGGTCTCGAGCTTCGGGCCCCTCGCCGTCGCGCAGGCCGCGCCCGCAGTGCCTGCCGTGAGCGCCGCGCCGGCCTCGGTCGAGGCAGAGCTCGCGGCCGCACGCGAGCGAGGCTTCCTGTCGTTCGTCGCCCTGGCCTTCCTGTTCGGGCTCGGGGCGCTCGCGACGCCTTGCGTGTTTCCCGCCATCCCGCTCACGGTGTCGTTCTTCTCGAAATATTCGGGCGAGAGCGTGGGGCGCGGCGCGCGGCTCGCGTCGGTGTACGCGCTGACGATGGTGGCGGCGTTCACCTTCCTCGGTGTGATGCTGTCGATAATCTTCGGAGTCACGGGCGTCCAGCAGTTCGCCGCCCATCCGGTGTTCAACCTGGTGCTGGCCGGCGTGCTGGTGTTCTTCTCGCTGAATCTGCTGGGGCTGTTCGAGATCCAGGCGCCGCAGTTCCTGCTGGGCGCGGCGAACAAGCTGGAGAGCAATCTGGGCGACGCGGCGCAGGGCGCAGGCACACGCCGGCGCGGAGGCGCGTCGGACTACGTGGCGGTGGCGGTGGCAGCGGTCACGTCAACGACGGTGTTCTTCACGTGCACGGTGGCCTTCGTGGGCCTGGTGCTGGTCGCGGCGGCCAGCGGCGAGTGGTTCTGGCCCACCGTCGGCATGCTGGCGTTCTCCTCAGCGTTCGCGCTGCCGTTCTTCTTCCTCGCGATGTTCCCTCAGGCTGCCAAGCGCCTGCAGGGCAAGGCCGGCGGTTGGCTGACGGCGACGCGCGTGACGCTCGGCTTCCTGGAGCTGGCGGCGGCCACGAAGTTCCTCTCGAACGCCGATCTGGTCTGGGACTGGGGGCTCGTCACCCGGCAGGCGGTGCTGGCCGTGTGGGTGCCGCTGTTCTTCCTATGCGGTCTGTTCCTGCTCGGCAAGCTGCAGATCGGGGAGGAGAGCACTGCAGGCGACGAAGGCCGCACGGGCGTCGTGCAGATGCTGGCCGCGGTGGCGATGTTCGCGCTGACGCTGCACCTCGGCGTGGGCATGCTCCAGAACAAGCCCTTCGGGGGCTGGCTCGACGGGTGGCTGCCGCCGGTCGAGGTGGCCGCGAATGCGGCTTCCGGCGCGGAGCCCGTCCTCGCGTGGTCGCACTCGCTCGAGGAAGGCCGCGCGCGCGCCGAGCGCGAAGGCAAGCTCGTGTTCGTGAACTACACGGGCTACACCTGCACCAACTGCCGCTACATGGAAGGCGGCGTCTTTCCAGATCGGCGCATCCTGCCGCTGCTCCAGCAGATGGTGCTGGTCGAGCTCTACACCGATGGTGGTGAGGCCGAGCACGACCAGAACCGCGACGATCAGGTTCGACGCTTCGGGACGGCCGCGCTGCCCCTCTATTCGGTGGAAGATCCGAAGGGGAACGTGATCGCGTCGTTCCCGAGCTCGACCAACGACGTCGACGAGTTCCGGCGCTTCCTCGAGGGCGCGCTCCTGGCGGCCAAGGCGCGCGCGGGCGGCTCGCCCGGCGCTGTGCCTCCGGTCGCTGCTCCCGGGGCCACTCCCGCCGGGGCTTCGGGTCCGGCAGCAGCAGCGGCGGTGCAGCTGCAGACGACGCGGCTGGCTGACGGCGCGCCAGCGGCCGCCGTGGTCGACGGCCAGTGGTCGCTCGTGAACTTCTGGGCGACCTGGTGCTCGCCGTGCCGAGAGGAGCTCGAGAGCTTCCTGGTGGCCACCGGCAAGAAGCTCGTCTCGCGCGGCGGAGCGTTCCGCGCGGTCGCCATCGAGACGGAAGACAAGCTGCCCGAGGCGCGAAGCTACATGAATGGGCTCGGCGTGCCGACGGAAGCGGCGCTGCGCATCGAGGCCGATGACGAGGACGCCGTCGATCCGAAGCTCCAGTGGGACACCTCGCTGCCGTTCACGTTCCTCGTGTCCCCGCGCGGCGAAGTGGTGTGGCGTCACACGGGCGCGCTCAATCGCGATCAGCTGCACACGGCGCTGAACCAGTTCGCCGGGCTCTCGTTCGTCGATTGATGAGGCCATGGCGCCGCGGGTCGCCCTCGCGCCCGCGGCGCTGCGAGCGCGCTCAGCCGCGCGCGGGCAGGGTGACCTCGCTGATGCGCGGGGTCTTCGCGGCGCAGCCGCCGTTCTCGACGACGATCAGCTTGTCGCTCGAGCCGGGCACGAGCTCGAGCCCGTCGGGGCTGCACAGCGTGACGGGAGCTCGAGTCGCCGCGTCGACCAAGGGGATCACGCTCGCGCCGCGACCTGGATCGGTGCTCGCGGGATCGAGCCTGACGAGCGTGCCGCGCCCGACGTTGGCGACGATCAGCGCGCCGCCGACCCACTCCAGGCCGTTGGCGCCGGAGCCGCCCGTGGGGGGCGCTCCGATCTCGCCGCCGGTCAGCCACGCCTCGGCCGAGTTCGGCTTCGTCGCGGCATCCGCGGCCACGCGGAAGACGCGGCCGCCCGCGGAGTCGGTGATCCAGAGGTCAGCGCTGGGGCTGACGATGACGTCGTTGCAGAACGGCGCCTTGCCGTCGAGCGGCGGCAGCGCGTGACGCACGACCTCGCTGGCATCGCTGAGCTTCACGCCCACCAGTTCGCCCGCCTTCTTGGAGTCTTCGAGCTTCGGGTTCGAGTCGCAGAACCACAGCAGCTGACGGCTCGCGTCGACCGTGAGCCCGATCACGCCGCGCTTGGCGCCGCCTTTCTTCACGAAGGGCTCGGCCGTGCTGGAGCCCGCCGGAACCTTCGAGATCACGCCCTGCATGATGCTGCCGATGTAGAGCGTGCCGTCGGCAGCCGACGTGATGCCCTCGGGGTAATAGTCGGGGCCCGGCAGCGGCACCGTCGCGCCGAGCTCTCCCGCCGGCAACGTCATCGAGAGTGCGCCGAAGGGTAGCTTCGGCTGCCCGCCGTCGGTGAACAGCGCGCCGAGCTGACCGATCGACACCCACAGCGTCTGCCCGCGAAACGCCGCGGTGGTGGGGCGCTGCAGCGCGTCCGCGTTGGCGGACACCACGCGCACGGTGCCAGGGGCCCCCGCGCTCTCGGACGCCGGCGCCGGGATGGGGGCGGGCGTGAGCGCGCTCTTGGCGGTGGCCTCGGCGCTCGGCGGCGTCCCGCTGGGCGCTGGCTCCGTCTGCTTGCACGCGGCGAGGCTCAGCGCGAGGCATGAGCCGGCAGCGAGCCGGATGAGTGAGCGGTGGTGAAGGGTGCTGTCGATGCGAGCCATGGGTCTGCCGTCGTTCCTTTCGCTGGATGCGTGAGGCATGCGGTGTGGGCCTGAGCGGTGATGCGCTGCGAGGTGCCCCAAAACGCGGGCCGACTCATCGCACGACAGCGAGGCGCCGTGACAGCGGGTTTTTCTCGGGGGCGCACGAAACTCCGGGCGGCTCGCTCCGTATCCGGATCACGAACGGAGGCTGCCGCAACAATGCCGCGACAGTGCCGGGGACGCTCGGCGTGTGCGAGTGCGCTCCGCTCGTCTGAGCCGCTGCAGCGGAATGATCCGCCCGCGTCCCCTGCGAAGAGCTCAGGGCTTGTACAACAGATCGACGTAGCGCCGCAGCAGATCTGCGACGGCGCCGCGCAGCGGCAAGGTGCCCGCGAGCCCGTAGATGGGGGCGAGGCCCGGCGTGCCGGGCGTCGCCCTGCGAGCGTCGGCCACGCTCTGTTCCAGATCGGTGAGGAAGCGCTCGGCGACGCCGGGCTCGGTCTGCCGCAAGGTCACGCAGAGGTGCACGCACGCCGGACGATGCAGGCCGTTCAAGCTCCAGCCGCGCCGGCTCATGGCGTCGAGCACGCGGTAGATATCGAAGCCGTCGGCGGCGAACGCGATCACCCAGAGCGGGTCACCCAGCACGCGCAGCCCGGGGATGCGCGCGACGCCCAGGCGGATCTTCGCCGCCGTCTCCAGGATCTGTCGCGTCGCCTCGCGATAGCCCGCGCGTCCGACGTGCACCAGCGACGCCCAGCAGGCGGCGCTGAGCGCACCCGGGCGGCTGCCGGAGAGGGTGGGCGAGAAGTAGAGCCCCCCGGGCCAGTCGGTGGCGATGAAATACTGGTGATGCAACAGCTCCGACCCGGCGTAGAGCACGACGGACGTACCCTTCGAAGCGTAGCCATACTTGTGCGTGTCGGCCGACATCGACGTGACTCCCGGCACGGCGAAGTCGAAAGGAGGTACCGGGTAGCCGAGCTCTCGCGCGAAGGGCAGCACGAATCCGCCCAGGCAGGCGTCGACGTGCAGGCCGACGCGATGCTCGCGAGCGAGCGCGGCGATCGCCTCGACCGGGTCGATCACGCCGTGAGGATAAGCAGGCGCCGAGGCGACGAGCGCGATGGTGTTCTTGTTGATGGCGGCCCGCATGGCCCCCACGTCGGCGCGAAAGCTCGCGTCGAGCGGAACATTCACGCGCCGGATGCCGAAGTATTGTGCGGCCTTGTCAAAGGCAGTGTGGGCCGTCTCCGCGGTCACGATCTCGGGATCGCCGATGCCTCGCTGCTCGCGGGCGTGGTCGCGATAGGCCTTCATCGCCAGCAGGATGCTCTCGGTGCCGCCCGAAGTGACGGTGCCGCACACCCGCCCGCTCGGGTCGCTGGCGCGCGCTGCTCCGCCGAGTAGATCGGCCGTCATGCTGACGATCTCGGCCTCGTACTTGCTGGCGCTGGGCCACACGTCGGCGTGCAGCGGGTTGCTCTGCGAGTGCAGGGTGTAGACCTGGGTGAGCAGCTCGGTGTGCTCTGCGTCGCCGTGATAGACGGCGCCGGAGACGTAACCCTCCCGCCAGCGGTCAGCCTCGTGGGCGGCTATCGCGCGCATCTCCGTCAAGATGTCTTCCGCACCGACGCCCGCGTCGGGGAGCCGCTCATACGTCGTGAAGCGCCCCCGATACGGCTTCAGGTCGGCCTCGGCGCCCGCCAGGATACGCGCGTAGGTGCGGTCGATCTGCGCCTTGACGAAGGGCAGCGCCTGGGCGCGCCGGTACGCCCAGCCGAGCGCTGGCCCGATCGAGTCGACCAAGCGACTCAGGCGCGGCCGCTGCCCGTCAGACGTGGCGGGCCTCGTCGGTGCTCGAGTTGAGTCGGGCCAGGCTTCGCCGATTGTTCTCATAATATCCCAGGAACGCGTCGAACAGTTCGCGGTACGTGCCCTGTAGCTCGGAGCGCGGCTCGAAGCGACCCGTCACGCGCGCCCGCCCCGCAAATTCTCGGAGCGAGCCGGACTCGACGCCGGCGAAGGCGAGGGCCGCCGCGCCTCGCAAGCTCACCAGGCTGGGCGAGTCGATGCACTCCACCGGGCGCTCGAGCACGTCGGCGTAGATCTGGCACCAGAGCCGTGACTTGGCGCCGCCGCCGACCAGCCGCAGCGACTCGAGGCGCACGCCGCAGAAGCGCTCGGTGTACCCGAGCAGCCAGCGCGCGTTGAGCGCGACGCCCTCCAGGACGGAGCGGACCAGGTGCGCGCGCGTCGTCGCGAGCGAGTAGTTGAAGAAACCGCCGCGCAGCAGGCGCTCTTCGACCGGGCTTCGCTCGCCGTAGAGCCACGGCAGGAAGAGGAGCTTGCCGCTGCCGGCGGGGGCCTCCCCCGCGATATCGTCGAGGTCGGCGAACGAGTGCGGGTTGGGGCGCCCGCGCGACGGTGAATCCTGCCCGTTGGTCGCGCCCGCGCCGTCGGGGAACAGGATGCGATCCTTGAGCTGAGTGAGGCAAGAGCCCGCGCACTCCTGCTCGTTGACCAGCAGGTAGCGGCCCGGCAACGCGGCGGGCAGGCTCGCCATGTTGTGAAGCACGTCGGTCTTCTTGAACGGCACGTGACACGACAGCCACGTCGACGTGCCGAGATACAGGTGGGCGGCGAAATCGTCGACGGCACCAGAGCCGAGCGCCGTCCCGTGCACGTCGGGAGTGCCGGCGATGACTCGCACGTCGCGCGAGAGGCCGAGGCGCTCGGCCACCTCGCCGCGCAGCGGGCCGAGCACCTGGCTCGCCTTGCACAGCGGCGGCAGCTTCTCGCGCTCGAGGCCCGCATATGCCAGCAGCGCGGGGTGATAGTCGATCGCGTCGATCTTGCGGTTGTCCGTCACCCAGTGCAGCGCGATGCTGTCGAAGCTCGCCGCCACGACGCCGCTGAGCCGAAAGTTAATATAGTCTTTCGGCTCGAGGAAGTAGCGCGTCTTCTCGTAGACGGCTGGGGCGTGCTCGCGCAAATACAGGATGTGGGCGAGCGAGTCTTTCCCGCTCTTGGCGGGCGCCCCGCCGGTGAGCGTTATCCAGCGGGCGGCGCGCCTGATGCCGTAGGGGAGAAGGCCGAACGTGCTGCCGGTGATCTCGTCGATGTTCGGAGCCCCGCGGCTGTCCATCCAGATCAGCGCTGGATGCAGGGGCTCGCCGTCGACCCCGACCGCGACGGTGCCCGACCACTGCGCGGTGACGCCCACGGCGCACACCCGCGCAGGCTCGACGCCGCTCTGCCCGAGGCAGTCTCCGCACGCGCCGAGGATCGCCTGCCACCACTCCGCGGGATCTTGCTCGGCGCCGCCGCCGGGCAGGAGGCGCAGCGTCGTGGGGCGAAAGGCGCTCGCCAGCACCTCGCCCGACTGCGAGAAGATCGCCGCCTTGGCGCCGGAGGTGCCGAGGTCGACCGCGAGCACCGTGGACGAGGCCGTCATTGGCCGATGCGGACGGGAGGGCGGCGATTTTGCCACGGTCGCGCGGCCTCGAGCTGCGCGGCGAGGCGCAGCAGGGTGGCCTCGTCACCGAAGCGCGCGGTGAACATGGCTCCGATCGGCAGCCCCTGATTGTTCCAGTAGAGCGGCACGCTCATCGACGGCTGCCCGGTGACATTGGCCACCGGCGAGAAAGGCACGAACTCGAACACGCGACTCACGGTGGCCTCGATGATACGCCGGAACTTGAGCGCGCGCCCGAGCTTGAAGCGGGCGATCGTCTGGTGGGCGATCAGCTCGGCGCCGCGCGGCTGCAGCGCACCGATCGGCAGGGGTGGCGCTCCGAGCACGGGCGTGAGCAGCACGTCATATTCGTCGTAAAAGCGGGTGACCTCGCGCGCCGCGGCCTGCAGCGCGGCCAGCGCCGCGATCGTGTCACCGGCCTGGAATTGGCTGCCCAGCAAGCCCGCCAGCCACGTGGAGAGCTCGAGCTCTTCGGGCAGGGCGCCGCGCCCCATCATCTGTTCGAACGCGCGGATGCCGCCGGCGACGGAGGCGCACACGATCATGAAGAAGTGAAACGCGAACTCCTCCGCGTTGATCTTGGGCCCCGCCTCGACCAGCGTGTGGCCGAGGCTCTCGCAGAGGCGTGCGGCGTCTTGAACGGCGCTGACGCAGTCGGGGTGCACATGACCCGGTAGGTGCGGCGCGGTGGTGAACGCGATCTTGAGGCGACCCGGCGGGGCGCCGACCTCGGCCAGAAAAGGGCGCGCATTGGGCGGCGCCCAGTACGGCGACGTTCGCTCCGGACCCGACGATACGTCGAGCATCGCCGCGCTGTCGCGGACGCTGCGGGTGAGCACGTGCTCGACGGCGAAACCCAGCCAGTGCTCGCTGGCCTCCGGCCCGCAGGGGTTGCGACCGCGCGTCGGCTTGAGCCCGAACAAGCCGCAGCAGGACGCGGGGATGCGGATCGACCCGCCGCCGTCGCCCCCGTGGGCCACCGGCACGATGCCCGACGCGACGGCCGCCGCCGCGCCGCCGCTCGAGCCGCCCGGCGTGCGATCCACGTTCCAGGGGTTGCGGCAGGGGCCGAAGAGCTCGGGCTCCGTCACCGGCAGGATGCCGAACTCGGGCGTGTTCGTCTTACCCGTGATGATGAGCCCGGCCGCCTTGTAACGGCGCACGAGCTCCGCGTCGGTGTCGGGGATGTAGTTCGCGTAGAGGCGGCTGCCCGAGGTGAAGGGCTTGCCCGCATAGGGCGACAGCAGGTCCTTCAGCAGCATCGGAACGCCGGACAGCGGACCCTTGGGCAACGGACCCTGCGCGGCTCGTCGGGCGTCGTCGTCCAGCCGGCACACGACGGAGTTGAGCACGGGATTGAGCCGTTCGATCGATTCGATGACGGACTCGACCAGCTCCAGCGGGGAGACCTCCCGCGCCTGGATCATGCGCCCGAGCTCGAGCGCGTCGTACCGCGAATACTCGGAGCCCAGCCCAACCGCCTGCGTTGCGGCGTTCGCTATCACCCGTGGAGTATAGCCCCACGATTCGGTCGGCGCGACCCGATCCGGCGCATCGGCGACACTGCACGCTCCTGACCCGGCCGGCACGATCGATCGTGCGAGCGCGCGTGTGAAGTGTCGCACTCGGGCGTACACGGCTCTCGCGTGTCGCCGCCATCGGCCCTCTCCTCCGTTCGCGGTTTATCCGGCGGTTTGCGGCTCGTTCGGCAGATCGCGCTCGGTCCGCTGGGTGCCGGCGTCGGTCACCGCAGCGCGCCCGTCGCGCGCCTCGCCGAGGATGAACTCCGCGACATCCGTCCAGAGCTTTTCGAACCGGACCGCGTCGAACCCCGAATGGCTCGGCAGCCAATCGCCCGCGTAACCGCCACGGTCGCTGGTCCCGAAGTGCCCGACCACGTCGAGATGATCGGCGGTCGTCGCGTGCACGAGCTCGCCCCAGACCTGTGAGTTGGTCGGCGACACGCCATCGTTGTCCCCGGCAGACGGCAGCTCGCCCAGGAACTCGCGCAGCCGCTCGCGCTGCGCGCCGATCGCCTCTGGGATCCAGCGCGCCTCGTGCCGCGCCGCCAGCCGATACAGAAAGCCGTACAAGGGATAGACGAGCTGCGCGTAAGGATCGCCAAAGTAGCG
>Ga0247763_1000607_pt1 | contig 21492 bp, 19 predicted proteins | sample UWRJL141409B4_FD_179926 | JGI IMG/M metagenome (GOLD analysis project Ga0247763, IMG submission 179926) | Plant litter microbial communities from Arlington Agricultural Research Station in Wisconsin, United States - UWRJ-L141-409B-4 | ecosystem: Environmental > Terrestrial > Plant litter >...
CGCGGTCTCGCGGGCCCGGTGGCCGCTCGGGCTCTTCCATTCGAGCATGGTCACAGGATAGTCAGCGGGCGCCCCGCGTCTTGGCGCCCCTTGGCGGCTTGGCGGTCGATCCCGCGTCCCGCTCGAGCGGCGTGTCAGATGTCGAGAGCCAGCCGCTCGAGCTGCGACGTGAGCTGCACGCGCAGCCCGTCGATCTCGCCGATCAGCTGCCACACATTGGGCGCCGGGAACAGGCCCGCACCGTCCACGGCGCGCGCCGGTCGCTGAGACACTCCGGCCACATCCAGCAGGCGGTCCATCCGCTGGTGGAGCGTCTCGGTCGCGAAGGTCGTGAGCTTCGAGGCGTCGTCTCTGAGTCGCGGTCGCTCCTCGAGCAGGCTCGAGAGCGGCTCGAGGTATTGCTTTCGGTTCGCGTCGAGGTCTTCGTGCGCGGCCTGGTAGCGCCCGAGTTCGGTCGACAGGTGCTGGTCGAGCTCGGGCGTCACCCCGCGCTTGCCGCCCGCAAACTTCAGCGCCGCGCAGATGTCGCGGGTCGCGCTCGCATAGGCCTCGAGCTTGCCGCGCAGCACGCCGAACGCCGCCTTCAGCTCCGCCGTGTCACGCTCCTTCTGCAGCCGTTCGACGGTGGTCTGCAGCACCTGCTTTTGCTCCTCCGAGCGGTGAGCCGTGTCCCAGGCGTACCAGCTGGCGAACAAGCCGGCGCTCAGCACCGGAATTGAGAGCGAGAGCGTCCAGACCCGCCGCGACTTCGCCGCCGCGCTCAGCTCATGCCCGGCCGCCATCAGCGAGCGCGTGATGAACACGTGCTCGTCCTGCGTGACCTCCGCGCTGACGGTCTGCGCAGCGAGCGCTTCGTTCAGCTCCTCATCCTCCAAGAGCAGCGCGTCACGCTGCCCCGAGTCGAGCCACTCGTGCAGGCGACGCCCGAGCTTGCGCGTGCGCAGCCGAGCGTCGACCCACTGGCGATCGAACACGCGGGCGAAGATCGCGTTGCGAACCGCTAGCGCCGGGCCGCGCGCGCTGTCCACGACCTTCACGAGCCCGCTCATCCGCAGCTTGGCGTGCGACGGGTTCACCGGGCTGTACGCGACGGCCTCGCCGGCCAGGAGGTGGCGATAGGTGGTCAACATCTGCGCGGCCGACTCGCTCGTCTCCGAGCCCGAGAAGAGCTTGGCCGTCGCGGCGAGGCTGTGATCTTGCAGCTGGGTGAAGTTCTTGTGCACCAGGCTCTCGATGCGGCTCTCGATGCGATCGGCCGCCTCGGGCTCGAGCTCCAGCAGATCGTTGACGAACTGGATGAGCTTCGCCGTCTGGTAAGGGTGACCCGCGGTGTAGCCATGCACCGCGGCGACGATGGTCGTGGCGAGCCCCTCGTGCGGGATCGCGGGCAAGAAGGCGCGGCACTCCTCCAGGCTGAAGTCGGTGACGACCACCTCGGTGCCCACGTTGAAGGGCGTGCGAAGCTCATCGGCGATCAGCGCGCGCGGCGTCGTCGTGCCCGACACGCACAGCGTCAGCCGCCGCTCTTCGGGGTAGTCGGCGCCGCTCTTCTGCACGAACGCGCGCAGCGTCGCGAAGAAGTCGTCGGAGGCGACGCGTCGCAGGTTGTGGAAGCGATCGATCTCGTCCAGCACCAGCACCGTCGGGTGCGTCAGCTCCAGGGCGGCCTCGCCGAGCCAGCGCCAGAACTGGTGCACCGCGGGCGTCGCCACCGCCGCGCTCGGCCCGCCCGACGCAGAGACGCCCAGCGTCTCGCTGACGGCGCGCGTCAGATCGGCGTACCACTCGAGGTCGGTCGCGTCTTCGAGGCCCACCCCGTTCAGGTCGAGCGAGCGGCAGTCGATGCCCTGCGCGGCGAGCGCGCGCGCAGCGGCGCGGAACAAGCTCGATTTGCCAGACTGGCGCGGCGCCAGCACGTAGCAGAAATCGCCCCGCTCGATGCGCCGGCGCAGCTCGTAGTCGGAGGCGCGGGTCACGTAGACGTGCCCGGCGCGCACCTCGCCACCGACCTGGATGCGCATCGGGGTCGCGACCGTGGCCACTCTCGGGATTGAAGGCATCGCCGCCGTCATCGCTCCAACCTCTCGCTCAGGACGCCATCACCAGCTGGTCGCGCAGCTCACCCAGCATGCGCCCGCGCAGCTTGAACACGTTCACGTGCGCCTCGTCTTCGACGAAGTAGCCGGTCTTCTTCACCAGATCCTGTTGCACCAGATCGGCCAGGTAACCCTCGCCGCGGCTCCATTCCCGGAGCGCCAGCCGCAGCGACTCGCTGTGCCGCAGCCGCTGCACCTCGGTCGTCAGGAAGCGCCGGAAGTCCATCCGCGCCATGCCCGGAGCATCCGAAGCGCGCTCTGCTCGCCGCTCCGCCGCCGCATACAGACACATGCGCGTCAGGAAGGGGTGGCCGCCGAGCTGCTCGTACAGCTCGGCGCTGTCGCTCTCCGTCCAGCGCAGTCGATGCCGGCTGACGAGCTCGCCCACTTGCTGCCGCGAGAAAGCGTCGATCTCGATCGCCACCGACAGGTTGAACGGCGATGGATGACAGCGCTGGTTCAAGAGCTCGGGCAGCGTCGAGATCGCGACCATCAGCCGAAAGCGCGCCCAGTTGCCCGTGTCGCGGCTCGCCAGCTCGCGCAGCCGGGCGTAGAAGCCGCCCGCGAACGGTGCCCCGACCAGCATGTCGGCGTTTTCGATGCCGAGCACCACGGGGTTTCGCTCGAGCATCGCCGTCAGCGTCTGCTCGAAGGAGTGGTACGAAGCGTTGCGCGGCATGGCCGGGGGCGTGCTCGCGCGCGGGACGCCGGCGTTGCGGATGGCCTGGCTGAGCTCCTGATAAAACGCGCGCTCGTCGAGCGTCGCCATCGGCCGCAGGTCGATGCTGACGATGGCCGTGTCGGGCGGGAACATCCCGCTCTCGCGCAGGATGTGCGAGAAGAGCCAGCTCTTGCCGAAGCAGCGCGGCCCGTACAGCACCGCCGGCTGGGCCGGCAGCTCCATCGCGCGCCGCACTCGGCGCTCCTCGCTCGCGCGGCCGACGTACCACTGCCGATCGTAGGGCGCGTCGTGACGCTGCACCGGCCGGGCCGCGTTCAGCACGAACGGAGCGAGCCGCGCCGCGGGAAGCGCGAACACCGTGTCGGAGAGCTTGCCGAGACCATCGGCCCGCGTCACCTCGCTGATCATGCCCGCCACGCCGCGCAGCGACGGGATCCACACCGGCGCGCCGCTGAAGCCCGAGGTCACCTCCCGCGAGCGCAGCTGCAGCATCGGGCGCATGTTCTTGGCTGCCTCGCCGACCAGCTCGCCCGAGCCTCGTACCGAATCGAATTCGTAGAGCGCGGGCACGCCGATCACCTCGAAGCGCGTCTCCGGCGCGACCCCTTCGATCAAGCTCAGCGGCGTCGCCCGCGGCGGCAGCGCCGGCACCCGCACGAACGCGCGATCGTCCTCTTCCGACCGACTGAACCCGTGTGCCAGGATCTCGGCTTCGAGCTCCACCGTCGGGTCTTCCAGCCAGCGCACGCAGACACGACCGCCCGGCAGCTCGCGCACCACATGGGCACACGTCGCCAGCACCCCGTCCTCGTCGATCGAGAAGGCGACGCCGCGAGGGCGGCCGTCAGCGCCGACGACGGCGAACAAGGCGGAGCGGTAGTTGGCCGCGGCCGGTGGCCACGACGATGGGTTATTTGCTGCCGTGTTCATCCCTCCAGACCATTCGCACGGAGAAGTTGGCGTCCCCCGAGAGCTTCGTCACGGCGAAGTTCCCCTCGGCGAGCAGCGCGAGCCCGAACGACAGCTCGAGCTCCTTCGGAGGCTGCTCGAGCCGCGCCGCGGCGTCCCGTACCGCCTTGGCATTGATCTCGATCACGCTCGCCATGGACTGACGAAATTGTTCGCTGACTGTCGCGATCGCTCGAGCCACGCGCTCCTCGCCGCGCGACACCTTCACGGTGCGCCCGGCGCCGTCGTCCCGCTCTGGCGCTCGCGCATCGACCTGAATCCACACGGTCTCCGTCGGGCTGCTCTTCACCTGCTCCCCTCCGTCTGCCACGTGCGCCTCCGTGTCGCCGGGCGGCTGGCGCCGGCCCCCTGCGATCGTTTACTCGCGTGTTCGTTCCTCGCGGCGCGCCACGGCGGCCCGTTCACGCGCCCGCTCGATGTGCCCTCTCGGCACCCCCTCGGCGTGCGTCCGTTCCCCAAACGCCGATCGCCATCGGGTGCTACGGCTGCCGACACACGGCCTTTAGCGAGTCGCGCACGCGGTTCGGCGCATCTGTCTCCATCGCTGCCGTGCGGGGGCGACATCCCCCGCTCGAGCTGCCGTTCGGAGTGGCTCGCTGTCTGAGATACCCGCGCAGAGCGCCGCCGCGAGCGAGGCCTTTCTATATTCGGTGCTCGCCTCGTCACGGCGCTTCACCAGCCGGGCCAACATTGCCCCCGACGCGAGCGCCGACAGGCCGCCCACGAAAGTCGCCGGATCGTTGCCCGAGCCGAGCGACGCGGCCGTGAACAGGAGCGCGCCGACGAGCACGAGCCCCGCCGCGCGCACCAGCCAGCGCAGGAGCTCGAGCTCGCGCCGCGCGCCCTCGAAGCGCGCGCGCGTGATCGACGGCCGGCGCGCGCCCGCCCCCCCCGCCGCCGACCGAGGCTCGCCCGCTGGCACCGGCGAGCCCACAGCGGCGGGAGACGCTTCGTTCGCGCTCGTTCCCAGCAGACGGAGCAGTGTCAGGCTGCAGAGACCGAGCCGCACGGGCTGGTCGAGCGAGAGCGCATGAGCGCCCGTCAGCCGCTGTCCTCGCGCGTCGAGCGTGCCATTTCGTGATCCCAGATCCCGGATCGTGACCCGACCCGACCCGATCTCGAGCTGCGCGTGCGTCGCCGACACCTTCGAGTCGCCCCCGAGCACCACGTCACCGCCATCGCGCCCCACCGTGAACCGCCCCGCTGGAAATGCCCGCTCCTCCGAGCGCCCATCGGCGTACTCGATGCGCAGCACCACCACGTTCGCCAACCGCACCTCCTCCATGCCCCGGTCGAGCTGCCTCCCCGGGAGAATGACGCCGTCGGCGCGACCCGGTCGCGGCGCGTGAAACACCCATCGCGGCGCAGCCCTCTCACCGCGCAGCCATTTCTCCGGTGCAACAGGTGGAGCTGCCCCCACCCGTCTCGCTACGCTCGCCGACCTCCCCCAAGCCGTGCTCGGCGCGCAACGCGCCTGCGCGCGACGGGGGAGGTCACGCCTCGCGCCTCTCGGGCGCTGCTCGTGGTGTGGGGGCGCGAGCCCACCGAGGGCAGGGGAGCCTATCTCGGCTCTCGCGCGGGCTTCAGGGCGAGGGCTTCGCGCTCTCGGACTGCGCCGCCTCGAACGCGAGCGGATACTCGACGGTGACGATGCCGTCCTCGGGGGCCGGGAACACCATCGAGCGCATCACGGGATCGAGGCACTTGCCGAGCGCGGGATGCTCCTCGGACTTCACCTCGCCGTCGCTCACCTTGCCCTCGCGGGAGATCGTGAACCGCATCGTCGCCTGTGCGTCTGGCAGCGGGTTCCCGAGCGCCTCGTAGCAAGCGCGGAACGCGTCGTAGTGGTCGCGCACCACCCCGCGGATCACCTCGGGAGCCAGGCGTTGACTCACGCCCTCCTTGGCTTCGGCGATCGCGTTGCGCTCGTCGAGAGGCGGGCTGAGCTCGGTCGGCATGTCGACCTCGACGGTGCCGCTCGACGGCGCAGGAAACTCGTACTGGTACAGCTGCGACTCGAAGCATGGCGCGAGCTCCGGGTGCGCCGGCACGACGGCCCGCGCGCCCGGCTGGACCGTGCCGTCCTCCCCGATCGTGAACAGCAGGCGCACCGACAGGTTCTCGCGCGGCGTCGGAAGCTGTGCATAACAATCGAGCATCGGCCGCGCCCTGCCAAACACGACCTGCTGGACTTGCTCGATGCTCAGGTTGCCCTCGACGCGGGCCTCGTTCGGGTCGCCCGCGTCGCCCTGCCCGAACGACGAGGGGGCCACGAACACCAGCGCGCCGAGCACGAGCCCGGACAGGCCGAGCCCCACCGCCCCGAGCCCCGCGCGCTTGCGCTGTTTCTTCGACATCAGCATTTCGATTCTCCTCTCCAATGCGGTGTCGGCCATCGACACCAGCGACGTGTGCGGCGCACGCAGCGAGCCGACCCGCTCGGCGAGCCCGACCAGAAAGCGGGCATACCGGAGCGCCTCCGGGCCAGCCGCCGCCTCGTCGACAGCGGCCTCGCGCGCGAAGCGGATCTCGCGATCGAGCGCGCCGAGGCAAGGGTGCCCGCTGAAACAGCGCTTCGCGAGATCGATCCAGAACGCCGCCCGCGCGTCGCGCCGCCGCACGTGCGTGAGCTCGTGGCGCAGCACGAAATCGAGCGCGTCGCCGCTCGCGCCCGCGAGGTCGCGCCCGAGCACGACGACAGGCGAGAAGACCCCGTAGGTGAACGCCGACGCGACGCCGTCAGCGACCCGGATGGCGGGCGGCGTGATGGCGAGGTCTGCGGCCACGCACGCCGCCTGCTCGAGAACCCGCGCCGGCGCTGCCTCCGCCCCGCGGTACCGCCGCGCGAGCCGCGCGCGACCGGCGAGGGCCTGTGCAACGCCGACGACGAGCACGCCCAGCCAGAGCGCGCCGAGCGCGGACAGCAGGTGCGCGAGAGGCATCGCGGCCCAGGGCTCTTCGCGCGACCCGATCACGGGGCTCACCCACTCCGCTACGAGCACGATCGGCCGCGCACCGGACCCCGCACGCAGCGCGAGCGGCAGCTCGAGCCCGACGCCGAGGCGACCGAGCAAGCCGCGCAACAGCGGCACGAACGAGAGGGCCGCGGCGAGCGCCAGCGCCGCCACGAGCGCACGATAGTACACCGCGGGCGCCGCCTGCCGGCTGCGCCGTGCGAGCCCCATCAGCAACGGCAACCCCGCCCACGCCAGCAGGGCACCCGCGCCCAGCTGCCAGAGAGTGCCGGACAGCGCCCCTTCAGCCCGCGTCGCGTCAGCCCAGAGTGCTTCGGCCCAGAGCGCTTCAGCCCGCATCGCCTTTGCCTTTCTTGCCGGAGCCGCGCGCCCCGCTCAGCCGCGAATCGATGAGCTCGCGCAAGCGCTCGAGATCCGCCTTCGACCACTTCTCTTCCTCGAGCAGCCCGACCACGAGCTCCTCCGACTGGCCGCCGAAGAGCCGATCCACCAGGTCTCTCACGTGATGGCGCCGCGCCTTCCCCACCTGCACGAGCGGCTTGTAGACGTGCGCGCGCCCGCCGTCGGGGTGCGCCTCGTGCTGGACGTAGCCCTTCTTCTCCAGGATGCGTAGCAGCGTCAGCCCGCTCGTGTAGGCGATGCTGCGCGGAAGGGCCGCCAGCACCTCGTGCACGGTGGCCCCCCCCTTTTCCCAGAGAATGGCCATGATCTCGGACTCGGCGCGGGTCAGGATCGGGCGGTCGTCGTCGGTCACCATGAGTACTAAGAGATTAGTACTAAATTCTTAGTTCGTCGAGAGCCACCGAGCTCGATGCTGCAAATCGCGCCATTTCCGCTAAAAGCCTGCTAAAATCACGCCGAAGCGCGACGCGACACACCCCGCGCTTCTCCGAGCGCGCAACCCGAGTGGGCGCTGTCAGACGCGCGCTGGCGAGCTCGTCACAGGCAGGCGTTGCCGGTGTCTGCCTGACAGGGATGGTCGTCTGGCGCTGGCGTGAACCCGAGCGGCAGGCAGCTCCCGAACATCGCGCAGGCGCCGCTCTCGTCGAGGCCGAGGGTGATGGTGGGCCGACACTGCAGGTCGGCGGCAGCGCAGCCGATCGCGAAGGCCTCGCTCGAGAAACAGCGAAAGTTGGGGTTGTAGTAGAAGCCTTCGACCAACGCGCATTGGCCGTCGCCCAGGCACTCGGTGACCGGACGTGTGCCGCACGAGCTCTCGCTCGATTCGGCCTCGCCGCAACCGCCGAGGAGCAGGGCCGCGACCGAGCCGCAGAGCCCGACCCGACCCAGCAAAATGACAGCGTAGCCCCGCGACCTGCGTTTCATGCGGCGCGGTCTAGCGCGCAACGGCAGCAGGCGCCGGTCGAATCGACAAAACTCAGCGCTGCGACGACGAAGAGGCGTAGGCGGGTGAAGGCGCGGGCTCGCTCTGGTGCAACATCTGCGAGGAGGCGCCTCTCCCCGTGAACCAGTCGCTGATCGACTCACCCACGTGACGGAGCTGAGCGTCGCTGCCGAGCACCGCCGATGCAACCACGAGCGCCGACATCACGAGCAAGGCCAGCGTCAGCTTCACGAACGCCTTCGAATCGTCAGCCGTTGTCGAGGAGACCACGTCAGTCGCAGCAGGCTTTGTCGACTGCCGCACGGCGCGCCCGAAGCTCGGAGACTCACCGTTGGCCAGGATGGGGCCGCGGAAGGGGGGCAGCGACTCACCCGCCGCGATGCGGGCGGCATACTCCCGCAGCTCTACGGAGGCATCGACGCCGTGCCACTTCAAGTGCGGCAGGCTTCGGCGCGACGAGCGCCGGGCGCCTGGCTCGCGGGGAGGACGCGCGGTGCGCACGAAGGCAGACGCGCCATCGGGGAGGACCACCATGAACTCGAGCAAGAACGGCGACGTCTCGTCCTGGCAGTCTCTGGAAACAGACTGCCGTGCCTTGCGAGCGACGACCTCGAACTCGAGCGGGAACGGCGCCGTCTCGTCCTGGCTCCGCCCTTCGCGGTGCACGACCCGCTTGCGGCCCGCGACGATCTCGAACTCGAGCGGGAACGGGGTCTCGTCCTGGTTGCCCCTCTTCGACCCATGAGCACTGCTGACGACGGTGTCCATGCGTCGAAACGTAAACCGTGGCGATGTGGGTGGCCAGTGCGAATGTGCGCTTCGGTCACACCGTGCGGATCCTGCCGAAGTTCGCAAAACGAGGTCGGATTGGCCGTTCGCGTATGCAGGAGGGCAGGAATAATCGAGCCATTCGGAATGCCCCGCCGCGAACGCGAGCCCTGCGAAACCTGGGCGACTCGTCAGCGCCTCACCGATGGCCCGCCGGCGGGCGAGTCGCGGGGCGCCGCCCTGCGGGCCGCCGCGGTCGGCGCCGTGCCAGCCAGCCCGCGAGGCGCCGAGCGGAGGCCTCCCGCCGCGCGCGGCGGATTGCTGCTCGGCAAGGTCGGTCCAACACTTTCGGTCACATGGTGCTGGACGCGACCGTTCATCTCGACCCCGCGACCCCGGCGGATGCGGAGCGGCTTTCCAATCTGCTCGAGCTCTACATCCACGACATGAGCGCGTTCTACCCGCACGTCGAGATCGGCAACGATGGTCGCTTCGGTTATCCGCAGCTGCCGCTCTACTGGTCCGAGCCCGGACGTTACCCTTTCTCGATCCGATGCGGCGAGCGCGTCGCGGGCTTCGTGCTCGCCAAGCGGGGTTCACCCGCCTCGGACGATCCGGCGGTGCTCGACGTGGTGGAGTTCTTCGTGCTGCGGCAATTCCGGCGTGAGGGTGTCGGTCGAGCGGCGGCGCTGCGGCTCTGGCAACAGCTGCCGGGCAGTTGGACGGTGCGCGTCTCGGAAGGCAATCGTGGCGCGCTCGAGTTCTGGTCCGGCGTCATCGCCGAAGCGGCGAACGGCACTGCGATCGAGTCGAGCCGTCCTGGGCGCTCGCATCCCTGGCGGGTGTTCGCGTTTTGCGTCGCTGGGCCCGGCGATGCCGCTGGTTGAGTCGTTGGGTTTGCACGCGCCATAGAGTCAGAACGGCGCATAGCCAGAGAGAAAATTTTCAGCAGACACGCCCTGCGTCGAAAAGCCAAAAGGGCACTGGCGGGCGTAGGCGGTGCACGTGTTACGAGTCGCGCCCAGTGCGGACGGTCAACGCTGGCGCTGCGGGCGACCGACGGCCCATCGAGGCGCTTCCCCAGGCGTGACGCCGGCCTCGCTTCATACCCCCCAACAGGATCGAGAGATGAACCGAACTTTCTTTATTGCCACGACCGCTGCAGGCCTGCTCTTCGCGGCCTGCTCGAACGACGACGACGAGCCGGCCGAGATGCAGACGGTCAACGGGAACCAACCCGGCGACGACAACTCTCCCGCGGGCAATGCGGGGTCTGGCAACGGCGCGATGGCAGGGCAAGCGGGCTCTGGCGGGTCAGGCAACGACGACGGCGCCGGCGGCGCGAGCATGACCGACGTGAACGGCGGTGGTGCTGCTGGAGCAGGCATGGCGCCGGCGGGCGGCGAGGGTCCCATGAGCTTCTTCGTGACCAGCGTGGGAAGCGGCGAAAGCGGAGGCGATCTGGGCGGGCTCGAGGGCGCCGACACGATCTGCCAAGATCTCGCGGAAGCGGCGGGGGCTGGTGACCAGACGTGGCACGCCTATCTGAGCACCGACACCGAAAACGCCCGCGACCGTATCGGGGCGGGGCCCTGGTTCAATCAAGCGGGCGTGCAGATCGCGGCGTCGCTCGCCGAGTTGCACGCCGAGGGCACCGTGTTCAACGGCGCTCCCAACCTGATCCTGGACGAGAACGGCGTCAACGCGCCCGGGCCCGAGCACGACATCCTGACGGGCAGCAACGCCGACGGCACCGCCGCCGCCGGCCTGAACTGTGACAACTGGACGTCGAACAGCGCTGACCTGACAGAGAACCCGCGCGTCGGTCACAGCGACATTCCGGGCAACCCCATGTTCAGCCCCTCCTGGAACGGGGCGCACGAGTCCGCGAACTGCAGCCAGGCGGGGCTCACCATGCGCGGCGGCGCGGGTCGACTCTACTGCTTCGCGATCGACTGAGCACGTTCGGCTCAGTCCCGCGCTGCGAACGGGCGTGCGCTCGGCTCCGATTCGAGCTGGCGCGCGCTCCGTTCCTCCGCTCGTCGCGCGCAACCTGGGGTTGGCCTCCAGCGCGACCCGCCGCAACCCCCGGTTGGCCCGGTCGGCGTGAAGATCGCTGAAATGTATCGAGTCTGCGCCGCATCGAGCGCCCTCGAGGGCTGGGCACGCCAGGTGCAATGCATGCGGCGTCATGCGCGGACATCATCGGCGGGGCAGGCGGGGCATCAGCACCTTCGAGACGATCGCCTTCATCGCGGCGATACTCGTGATGAGCGTCGGCGTGTTCCCCGTGCTCGACGCCGGGGCGAAGGCCAGCGCGCTCTGCCTCGTGGAACAGGTGCGGACGCTCTCGCGCACGGCGTGCGCGGCGCGCCCAGCGCGCGGCCCCGAGCCGCCGCCCCCCGAGGTGACTGCCGACAATCTGAAGAAGATTCGCGAGCTGCTCGACGGCAACTGGTTCGGCAACGTGACCACCGGGCAGCTGCGCGAGATCACGCGCGCGTTCGAGCAGATGACGCCCGAAGAGCGGAACGCGGTGATCGCCGAGCTCACCGACGAAGAGCTGCTCGCGTGGATGGAGGAGGTGGGGGGAGCCTGGGGCGGCCTCGACGGCGAAGAGAAGCGCCAGCTGTACGGGGTGCTCGCCGAAGGTCTCGATGGCGAACAGCTCGCGCGCGTGGCCCGCGCGGTGTTCGAGAAGGTGCCGGAGTCGGAGCAGGAGTTCATCGAGAGCGTGATCGAGCACGCCGACGCAGGCACCCAGCGCGAGCTCATCGTCGCGCTGACGGGCGACGTCAATGCCGAGCCAGACGACTTCAACCAGAACGGCGTCACCATCACGACCTACGGCAACGCGGAGACGCGAACGGTGGCGGCGCTGCTGGCCAACCTCGGTCGCGACGGCGGCACGCAGGCAGACTTCGATCGCAGCGTCGCGGACCTCGCGGCCGCCGGAAAGCTGGACGAGGTGCTCCGCGTGGGCGCAGGCAGGGAGACGGTCAGGAGTGGGGTCGTCGAGACCTCGAGCTTCGAGCCGGACGTGTTGCTCGACATCATCGATGGTGCAGCGCGATCGGATAATCCGGACACGAAGCGACACGTGCTGGTAGCGGCAGGAAAGGCCCTGGCCGAGGTGGAATTCTCCGACGAGCTCCTGCAGAAGGCCGGCATCGAGGATCGTCCAGAGACTCCACAGATCTTGACCTCGCTCTACGGCTTGCTCGAGCTCCCGCCGCCCAAGCCCGAGTGGACACCGCCCGAGGGCGACTTGCCGAAGGGCAACTACACCAACGACGCGGGAAAGATGCTGGACCAGCTCCGCAAACAGAACCCGCGCGTGCAGGAGGCCGCGGACTATTACGGCATCGACCCCCGCGCGATCCCCCTCGTGGCGCACGTGGAGGCCAAGTACAACACAGACCTCCCTCGCAAGCTCGGCCTCGGTCGCGGCGAGGGTTTCGGGCAAATGCACCACTCGGCGGCGTCCGCGCTTCATCCCGAGTGGAGCGACGAGCAATCCGCGGCCGCTCGAAACAACGCGGCCTATGCGCCGCCGCTGATCGCGGCCGACATGGCCGCCAAGGCGCGCGCCTTCGAGCTCGTCACCGGCGGACAGATCAGCATCCGCAATGATCCGGTCGTGCTCGCCTGGGCCTACAACAACTCGCTGGCGACCGTGATCGCGACGGCAGAAGAGGCTCGCCAGGCGCTCGACCAGGGCCAGCCGGTGGTGCTCGACCTGAAGGGCAGAGAGATCGGCGAATACGGCATGGCAGGGCACGCTCGGCGCGATCTCGACCAGGGCGTCGTGGACGACTTCGCCGGATCTGACCCTCCAAATGGGTCGCCCGTCGAGTATCGGGTCGAGACGCTGTAGGGCGCGCTCAGGCTCGAGCGCGCGCAGGCTCGAGCGCGGCCGCGTCGAGGCGCTCCAGGACCTTCAGGAGCTCCCGAAAGTCGATCGGCTTCCTCAGCCAGGCCGCGACCGCCATTTTTGCCGCCATCGAGCGGACTTCGACGTGGGCAGAGACCAGAACGACCGGGACGTGTGCCAGCGCGGGGTCGCTCATCTGTGCGATGCGAAACTCCCATCCGTCCATCACGGGCATCATGAGATCGAGCAAGATCACATCCGGCAGTTTCTCTGCCTTGCCGAGCTGGTCGAGCCCCTCCCGTCCGTTGGAGGCGAGGGCGGTATCGTAGCCGCTCGCCTCGAGCATCATGACGAGGACGTCGGAGATGTCGGCGTCGTCCTCGATGACCATGATCGTCGGCTTGGGATTCATGGATTTCCTTCCACCTTGGCCATCGAGACGCCTCTCGGCGGCGACAGCGGCAGGTCGATGATGAAGGTACATCCCTCGCCGCACGCGCTCTCGAACCGAATGGTGCCGCCGTGAGCCTCGACCACCTCGCGCGCGAGGTACAAGCCGAGCCCCAGCCCGGCGTAGTGGTTGATCGCGCCCGAGCGCCCGAAGCGCTCGAAGATCTTGCCGGCGGTCTCGGGCGCGATCCCGGCGCCGTGGTCACGCACCTCGACGTGGGCGGTGGACTGCTGCGCCTCCAGGTGGATGTGGATCGGCCTGCCGGCGCCATACTTGAGCGCGTTGGACATCAGGTGGGTGAGCACGTGCTCGAGGCGCAGGCGATCCCAGTGGCCCCGAACGGGCTCCGGCGCCACGACGCTGAGCTCGCATCTCGCCCGGCGGGCGGTCGGCGCGAACCGGTCGAGCACCTCGCGCGCCGCCTCCCGCAAGTCGAACTCCTCGAGGTCTAGCTCGAGACGCCCTCGCTCCAGCCGCGAGGCATCGAGCAGGCCATCGACCAGCGCGGCGAAGCGTCGCGCCGCAGCGACCGAACGAGCGGCGCTCTCCGTGAGCCGCGTTCGCTCGCCGCTCGCTCCGTCGGAGCTGAGCTCCTGCAGTCGCTGGAGCTGCAGCAACATCGCCGTGAGCGGCGTCCGCAGCTCGTGAGCCGCGATCGAGATGAACTCGTCGCGCGCCTTGACCGCCTCCTGCACCTCCCGCAGGCGAGTCTCCAGCGCGGCGTAGAGCTGCACGTTTTCCATCGCGACCGACGTCAGGTCAGCCAGGGCGCGAAGCAGCTTGACCTCCCCGTCGGTCGCTCGGTGCCGCTTTGCCCAGTAGTTGCCGATCGCTCCGACCGGCGCCGCGGTGCGGATGGGCACCATGGCCAGGCTCGCGACGAACGTCGGCCGGTAGGCGTCGTGCGGAATCCGCTCGTCGGCGTAGATATCTTCGACGACAGCCGCCTCGGCGTGCAGCATCGTCCAGCCGCTGATGCACGCATCCATCGGGAACCGGTGCCCCTTCCAGAGCGGGGCGATCGCCTCCTCGTCCGCGTAGAAGCACAGCTCGCTCTCGCGCAGCACGAACGTCGCCCCGTCAGCCCCGGTGAGCTCGCGCGCCGCGTGCCGAACGATCGCCGTGATGCCAGCGAGGTCGCGCGCCATCGACAGCTCCTGGGCTACTTCGACCAGCCGCTCCGTCGCCGACAGTTGCGCGCGGACGCGCGTGCTGCTGCCCAGCGTGCTGGTACTCGGCGGGACGATGGTCGTCATCGGGCCGGCATTATACCAGCGCGGCCGGTCCGAAAAACGCAAGATGCTTATCTATTGAACATTGCTAGACTTTGTTGGCCTGGCGAGCCCGCCCCGCTCGGCGCTTCGCGAGCGGGCCGATCAGGAGCTGCCAGCGCGACGGGGGCCTCTCGCGCCGCTCCCGCCAGCGCGGTCTCCGAGCCCGCTCACTGCCCTTTCAGCCAGAACGCGTACGGATCGGGCAGGAGGGTGTGCGGCGCCGGGTGGCCCAGCGTGCGCGCGCTGCGGTAGGCCCAGTGCGGATCGCTCAGGAACGACTTGGCGAGCATCACCAGGTCGAGCTGGCCGCTCGCGATCAGCTCTTCGGCGTGCTTCGGGTCGCGAACGTTCCAGGAAATGGCGGTCGGGATGCCGACCTCGCGCTTGATGCGACCCGCGACCGGCGCGAGGAACGCTTCCTCACCCCACGGCACGCGGCTCACGTCAGGCGTGTTGAAGCCCATGCTCACGTCCACCAGATCCAGGCCGCCCGCCTTCATCTGCCGGAGCAGCTCGATCGACTCTTCCAGCGGCTGCTCGCCGGCGACGTAGTCGAGCACCCCGAGGCGCACCGTGAGCGGATAACGCTCGGGCCAGACCGCGCGGACTGCCTCGAACGTCTCCAGCAGAAAGCGGGCGCGGTTCTCGAAGCTGCCGCCGTAAGAGTCCGTGCGGCGGTTGGCGAGCGGAGAGAAGAAGCTCTGCGCGAGGTAACCGTGCGCGAAGTGCAACACCAGCCACTTGAAGCCCGCGTCGACGGCGCGGCGCGTGGCGACCACGAAGTCCTCGCGCACGCGGCGGATGTCGTCGACCGACATCGCCCGAGGCGCGCGGGGCAGCTTGCCGCCGAAGGCGTTGTCGCTCGGACCGATCGGCTCCCAGGCATCGGGGTGGTCTACCGGAAGGTGCGCGTCGCCCTCCCACGGGCGGCTGGCGCTCGCCTTGCGCCCGGCGTGCGCGAGCTGGATGCCCGGCACCGAGCCCTGGGCCTCGATGAAGCTCGTGATCGGCTGCCATGCCGCGCCCTGCTCGTCATTCCACAGACCGGTGCAGCCCGGCGTGATGCGCCCTTCGGGCGAAACGCCGGTGGCCTCGGCGACGACCAGGCCCGCGCCACCCGCGGCGCGAGCGCCGAGGTGCACGAGATGCCATTCGTTCGGAACCCCGTCTCGCGCGGAGTACTGACACATCGGCGAAACCGCGATCCGATTCGAGAGGCGTACGGACTTGATGGGCAGCGCTTCAAACAAATGCAGCATGGCTCCCGGATACGCGAGAAGCCCGCGGCGGCGCAACGGCAACCACGCGACGCGCCGCTCGCTCGGCCCGCCAGCGTGACGGGCCCGCCTCCGCGGCGGGGCGGTCATCCCTCCACTCGCGGAGACCCGAAGGGCAGGTCAGCCTCGCGGGGTCCTCAGAATGCGCCGTAGAGCTGGAGGGTACCGCCGTTCTGCACGGGCGCCGCGCCGATGCGAACGGGTACGCTGGCAGCGGCTTGCTGCCCAGGATAGGCGAGGCGATAGCCGCTCTCGATGCTCGACTCGAACAGCAGGTTGTAGAGCGCGCCGGCGAAGCCCGCGCCGCCGGTGAGGGCCGTCAGCGTCACCCACTCGGAGCGCTCGCTCCGCGACAGGTCGCCGACGCCGGCGGCCAGGATAGAAGCGGCAGTAGCGCCCGCGACGCCGAGGCCTGCGTCGAGATACATGACAGTCTTCCTCTCGCTGCGCGCTTCTTCCGCCTTGGCTCGCCACCTGGCCTCGAGCCCGTCGGGAGAGCCGCCCACCTCGTCCGCGAAGGCTTCGATGGGGGTCCGCACAAACAGGGAGGTGATGCCGCCGGCGAGCACCGACACGCCGCCCAGCCACAGCACCGCACCGTAGGACGCATCGTACTTGCTCTCGACGAGCACGCCGGTGGCGGTGAAGGCGCCGCCGAGCACGATGGAGCTCCACCCGCTCGCCGTCGTCAGCTCGTTCGCCTCTTCGCCCAAGGTGGTGAGTACGGCCGCGGCGCGGCCATCATCGACGCGGCGATCATCGACGCGGCCGGCGTCGGGCCCATCAGCGGCGCTGAGGAGCGGCTCTGCTGCCTCGGCGCTTGCGCTCAGCGAAGCCATGGCGAGGGTTGCGGCTGTGGCTCGCGAGCGCAGAAAGCGTGGCGACATGTCCATGCTGCACTGACTATCAGAAGCGCATGGAGCGCCGCAACGCGGCGATCCACGCCGTGGGTAAGGTGTTTCACCGTTCTCTCACCGGCGCGCGCCGACCGATCCGGCTCAGAACAGCTCGACGCGCAACGTGAACTGGCCCGCGAACGAGACGTCGTCGGGCGGCACGCGCCCCTCCACCTCGGACGTGAAGCGCGAGCCCTCCTCGGCATAGGGGAGGACGTTGACGGAGCGGATCACGTCGAAGTCGACGCGCGGGCCCGCGGCGATGTCGATCGCTCCGGCGATGCGCGTGCGCGGCAGGCTCGTGCCGGCGCGCGTGCTCTCGATGTAGACGTCGACGGACTCGAGAAAGCCGAAGTCGTCGCTGTCGCCCGAGCTCTCGGCGCTGTCGGTGATCTCGAGCACGAGCGCCTTCAGGTGCGCCGCCTCCGCGGGCCCCGCGTCGCGCGCTGCCGTCTCGGACTCGATGTCGACGTCCATCGGGATCGGCACCTGAAACAGATCACCGAGCAGCCCCGCGATCGGGCTACCTTGCACGCGCTGCTCGGCGATGCCGCGCTCGACGTCGAAATCGCCGACGCTCGCGCAGGCAGGCAACGAGGCGCACAGAACGGAGAGGGAGAGCCGGGGGAGCGCGTTGCGAGGCACGACGGGTTCCAGAGGCGCCGCCTTGGCGCCCGAGACACTCATACGGCGGAGAGGCGCGCGACGTTCAGGGGCGCGAGGGGCACGCGCCCGAGGGGCAAAAGGACTCGAGCCCGAGCCGCCTCCAGCCGACCGGCTGCGGAGCGACCAGCGCCAGGAGCGGTGCACCGGCGCGCCGATTCCGTGGATCGTCACCGATCGCGCGGGCTCCGCCGAAAGGCGTAGGCGTGCTGCGCGAACCACGCCCACCGCCCCGCGCGCGGGTAGCCCTCGTCGTCGTAGCCGTAGCGGGTGGGCTTCCTCGGCGGCAGGTGGGCGGTGCCGAACAACCAATCCCAGACGGCGAGCTTGGTCGAAAAATTCTTGCCGGGGGGCGCGAGATCGCGCGCGTGGTGCCAGCGGTGCATCTCGGGGCCGTTGAGCACGTATTGCAGCCGCCCGCTGCGCACGTCGAGGTTCGAGTGGATATACATGCCCCACACCGCGTCGATCGTCGCCTTGATGAGCGGGACCTCCGGCGCGGCGCCGAGCAAGGCGATCGGCGCGAACTCGATGGTCTGGTTGATCAGGATCTCGATACTGTGGGAGCGCGTCCCCGAGAGCCAGTCGACGTCGTCTCCCGAGTGGTGCGCCTCGTGCGTGCGCCACAACACGTCAGAGTGGTGCTGCAGCCGATGGAACCAGTAGATGTAGAAGTCATGCACGACGAAGAAGAAGGCGACCTGGGCGGGCACCGGCCACTCGCTCACCAGACCGAGCCGCGACAGCCCCGTGTGCCGATCGAGCCAGGTGATGACGGCCGAGATGCAGAGCCCGAGCAGGTAGCTCTGCACCAGGCCATAGCCGACGAGGTCGGTCCAGAACCCCTTGCGCAGCAGGCGCTGGCCGCGATCGTAAGGGAATAGCCGCTCGAGCCCGATCAGCGCCAGAGCGCAGAGCACGATCAGGCACGGGGAGAAGATCGCCCAGTTCACGCTGGATGCCGCTGACGGAAGATCAAGCGGGCGGTGCGCCGCACGCTTCGCCTCCGCTCACCCGCCGCAGCTTGCGCTTGATCGCCTCCTCGCTCGGATACACGCGCTTGACCCCGTCGCCCACGGCGCGCTCGACATCACGGATCTGCGACACCAGCCGCGACAGACCCGAGAGCTCGACCGACGCGGCGTGGTCGCTGCCCCACATGGCGCGATCGAGCGTGATGTGGCGCTCCACGAAGGTCGCGCCCAGCGCCACGGCCGCCCAGGTGGGCGCGAGGCCCGTCTCGTGCCCCGAGTAGCCGATCGGGCAGCTCGGGTAGGCCTGCGCCAGCGTGTTGATCATGCGCAGATTCAGCTCTTCGACGGGGCACGGGTAGGTCGACGTGGCGTGCGCGATGAGCAGCTGGTCGCCGCCGACGGTGCTCACGGCCGCGTCGATCTCGTCGAGCGTGGACATGCCCGTCGACAGGATCAGCGGGCGCCCGGTGCGGCGCATCGCGCGCAGCAACTCATGGTCGGTGATCGACGCCGAGGCCGCCTTGTAGCAGGGCGGATTGAACAGCTCCATGAACTCGATCGAGTGGATATCCCAGGCGGAGGCGAACCATGGCACGCCGAGGCGGCGGCAGACGCGGTCGACGTGAGTGAACTCGCCCCGCCCGAACTCGATCCTGCGCTTGTACTCGATATACGACATGCGCCCCCAGGGCGTGTCGCGCATCACGTTCCACTGGTCGAGAGGCACGCACAGCTCCGGCGTGCGCTTTTGAAACTTGACGGCGTTACACCCGGCGTTGACCGCTCCCTCGATGAGCTTCTCGCAGATCTCGAGCGACCCGTTGTGGTTGATGCCGATCTCGGCGATCACGAACACCGGCTGAGCGTGCCCCACGGGCACGTCACCGACGAGCACGACGGGCCCGGGCCCAGACGGCCACGATCCCCGTTCGGGCGGAGCGGAACCATCTCGGCGCAATTCGACGGGGATCACGGCTTCGGAAGTATTCATGAGAATGCTCCTCGGATGAGGCTCGATGGAGGGTGGGTTCGTCATGGACGATGGCTCGAACAGAGGCTCGAATAATGGTTTGAAGCGAGGACGGTCGCGTCGACAGCGGGCTCTCGGGTGCGCTCCAGCGCGCCTCACCAGATCGTGAAGCCACCGTCGATCACGAGGTTGGCCCCGGTCATGTACGCCGACGCATCGCTCGCCAAGAACACGAGGGCGCCGACATAGTCGGTGGCGCGCGCCATGCGGCCGAGCGGGGTGCGTTCGGCGTAGCGCGCCCGAAAATGGGCGTCTTGGCCGTTGTCCACGCCGCCCGGCGAGAGCGCGTTGACGCGCACGCCGCGCGCGCCCCAGTACGCGGCGAGGAAGCGAGTGAGCTGCAGCACGGCGGCCTTGCTGGTCGGGTAGGCGGCGCCCTTGTAGAAGCTCTGGCTGCCGTCGGGCGCGCGGTACAAATCTTGATTGGGGGCGACCAGGCCGTACGTCGAGGCCACGTTGATGATGCTGCCAGCGCCGTGGTCGGCCATCATGCTGCCGAGCCGCTGGCAGCAGGCGAACACGCCCGTCACGTTGGCGTCGAGCACGCGGCGGAAGCGCTCGATCGGATACTCCTCGAAGCGCGACTTCGAGAGCTCGATGCTCGAGGCGTACTTGTCGTCGATGGCGGCGTTGTTCACCAGCACGTCGAGGCGGCCAAAGCGCCCGAGCACGGCCGCTCGCAGCTCGTCGAGCGAGCGCTCCTGCGTCACGTCGGCTGCCACTCCGAGCGCGTCGTGCCCGTATTGCTCGCGCAGCCGGACGGCGAACTCCGCGAGCCCTGGCGCGTCGAGATCGGTCGCGACCACGTGGGCGCCGGCGCGCGCGAGGCCGTGGCAGTGCTCCTTGCCGAGCAGCCCGAGAGCACCCGTGACGATCGCCACCTTGCCGCGCAGATCGAACCCCGCGTAGCTCATCGCGTCTTCCTGAACACGGGCTGCACGGGGCGGCCGAGGATGGACCGCTCGAGCTCGTCGCGCTCTATGGCCCGTGCGAGGACGGCGAGCGCGCGGTCGTACGCGGCGAGCACGTGCTCCACGTCGGCGTCGCCGTGCGAGTAGCACATGTTGTGAAAGCCCGACCAGAGCACGCCGTGGCGCAGCAGCTCCTGCTGCACCAGCGACTTCTGCAGCAGCGGGTCACCGAACGCCGCGTCGAAGGTGACGAGCGCGCGACAGTCGGCGCCGACCACGCGGGTGCCGCAGAGCCCCTTGGCGCGGGCGAGTTGCTCGTAGCCTTGCGCCAGCCGGCGTCCCTGCCGTGCGATCTCGCCGCACACCCGCCTCTCGCGCAGCTCGAGCAGCGTGGCGCGCGCCGCAGCCAGCGACAACGCCTCGCCGCCGAAGGTGGTGAAGAAGAACACGTCTTCGTCGAGCAAGCGCATCACGTCGGCGCGGCCGGCGAGCAGCGAGAGCGGCATGCCGTTCGCGACCGCCTTCGAGAAGCAGGCGAGATCGGCGGTGACGTCGAAGAACTCCTGGGCGCCGCCGAGCGCCAGGCGGAAGCCGGTCCACATCTCGTCGAAGATGAGCAGGGCGCCAGCGTCTGCGCAGGCGCGCTTCACGATGCGCAGGAAGTCGTGCTCCGGCTGATCGAAGATCATCGGCTCCAGGATCACGCAGGCGACGCTCCCGTCGAGCTGATCGAACAGCGCCGTGGTGTCGTTGTAGGGGATGGCCTCTGTCAGCTCTCGCACCGCCCCCGGCACGCCCGCGCTGCGCCCCGTGGTCCCCACGTACCAGTCGTGCCAGCCGTGATAACCCGAGCAGAGCACGCGCTCGCGCCCGGTGTAGGCTCGCGCCAGGCGCACCGCGGCGCTCGTAACGTCGCAGCCCGTCTTGCTGAAGCGCACGGCGTCGGCGCCGGGCACGATCGAGCGCACGAGCTCCGCCACCTCGACCTCGAGCGGGTGCATCAGCGAGAACGTGATGCCCTGCGTGAGCTGCTCGCGCACCGCCTCGTCGACCCGCGGATACGAGTAGCCGAGCACGAGAGGACCGACCCCCATCGAGAGGTCGATGTACTCGTTGCCGTCGACGTCCCAGACCCGGCAGCCTTGGCCGCGCGCCAGGTACTTCGGAGCCACGCCGTCCACGAACTGCGTCGGGCCCTTGGCGAGCGTCTGCGTGCCGGCAGGGATGAGCCCGCGAGCGCGCGCGTAGAGCGCCTCGGACTCGGCGATGTTCGGCAGGTTCTGGTCGAGGGCGACACGATTCGGCAT
>Ga0247763_1000608_pt1 | contig 21487 bp, 18 predicted proteins | sample UWRJL141409B4_FD_179926 | JGI IMG/M metagenome (GOLD analysis project Ga0247763, IMG submission 179926) | Plant litter microbial communities from Arlington Agricultural Research Station in Wisconsin, United States - UWRJ-L141-409B-4 | ecosystem: Environmental > Terrestrial > Plant litter >...
CTCTCCCCGGAGGGGGCGTCTAGGATAATCCCATCCGTCCTCGGCCTGAACCAGACCCTCTGCTCCGGCTTCGCGCCGAGACTCCTCGACGCCAAGTCCGGAGCCACCTCCTTCAGCTGGCCACGCACCTCGGTGTATCCGCCCGCCGCGACCCTGCCGAACGGCGCAATCGGGACCGCTGGCGTGGTTCCGCAGCCGACGATCTCCGCGCCCCTGCACAACTTACCGAAAATGGTAATAAACACAATGTCGTCCTTCCTTCGGGCTAGGCCCAGCAACCCGCCTTATTTACGCGGGAACCGCTTTCTATAGACCTAGAGAAGTGATTGAAATGCCGAAGATATTGGGTTCGAGAACGTTAAGGCCAGGTAGCCCCTGCGGTACCGGCTTAGAGGTGCCACAACAAGATCCCAGGCTTCCTCGGCTGATGCGATACCCGTCTGCTGAATCTGTTGGACTATCGTATCCAGTCCGGGGTGCCCCAGACGGATTAAATCGAGGGATATGCCGTCGCTGTCGAGTAGCGTCACTACCGGTCTTTCGAGAAGCCGTTCCGGCAGACCTTGTGCCAGGTAAGCCACAAGGTTCGGGAGCAGCCGTTATGCGAGCAGCTGAGGTGTCTGGGTTGCACTCCGGTTCATGAGCCGTGAGCCCGTGAATTGCGGAACGAAGCTGACCAGACTGACGCTGACACCAGCAATGGACATGGATTGGAGACCGATCTTTTTCATTATCGGATGCGGCGCGGCGTCTTCTTCTCGGATGGATGTCTTACGCTGAGTTCTCGAGCCTTCGGCGAGAATCGCACAAGGTCTGAACACCTGATCGTCGACGGTGTTTTGCTTCTGAAGCTAGAGGAGCCAAAATTCGCCGTGTTCTTTGGCTGCCCTGGCTAAGTGGAACTCCTGCAGCCGCTCTTCGGTGGCATTTTCAACAACCAGAGAGCATAGGAACATGCCGAGTGAAGTCATGACGGTGCCGGTCGCCATGAGCGGGAAAGCGGCGGTGATGGGAGCATGCCCGTTTTTCGGGAAAAAGGGCCGGACCGCGATGGCGCCGCTGACCCCTAACAAATCGCCAGCAAGCCTCTCACTGCCACTGACAGCAGAAACGCGGCAAGGCTTGCCGGGCGGGGATGTGACGACTGACGCCGGCTTGTGTTTTTTCAGCGTGAAGATGCCACAGTCTGTCGGGTTCTGTTGTCCCGTGCTGTCGCTGTCAAGACTTGGAGTGTAGACGAGCTCCAGTATGCCGGGAGAGCCCATTACTTTCACCAGATTCCGTCCGCTCCAGAGCTCACAGACCTCGCGGGAAGTTGATGATAATCGTTCCAGCTCGACCGTGGCTTGGTTCTCCATTCCCCGTCCGATCATCGTCTTCCAGACTTTCAGCGTGGCCACTCTGATGACGCTGGCGATGGCGGTGATGATGCCAATTGGGCAGGCGGTGAAGACAATGCAGTCATACACGGTGAAAGATTGGCTGAAGAACTGCGTTGTTATACGCTCACCAAAGAGGGCGAGGATCGGGGCCATGTCGGTGACGAGATTATAAGAATACCTAATAAGATGGATTTTATTACAGCCTTAAAATACCTTCTTATATATTACCAGTAATAATACCGTACGCGACGATAGCTATGTCGTAGTTAAGGCCGCTATCGTCGACTGCTGCAAGATGGAGCAGCGTGTTTTCTGCCCGCCTCTTGTCCCAACAACCAGGATGAGTTCCGGAACGGAGCACGTGATAAACCTGCATGCTGGGATGTCGATATTTGGGACCCAGCACGGAGTTGACGGGCCGGAAGACCAATATTTATACAAATCAGGATTCCAGGCTGTCAGATGCAGTTGCATTCAGGCTCCGGTAGCCGCGTAAATAATCGCACCTTGGTATGTAACCCCCGGAGATGTCAGTCGGAACTTGCTCTTAAAGGAGATCTGGAGACAGAACTGAAGGCGAGACAGCCTAATAATATGATCTTGAGTCAATAGAAAACTCTGTTGAGTATTTTTTATCTTAGTTAAACTCAACCAAGGCGTCAGGATGCTGGACGATGGAAAGCTGAAAATTCATGCTGGCATTGTGTGGGAAGGAGCGAACTTTCCATTCCAGGCATCCCAAATCTGTGATTCCAAGGCCACACGTTGAAACGTGCGTGCTTAAGCTAGTCTTGGTCCTAAACTAACCAAAAAAGGCTGCGTGGCGCGTTGACAGAGCATGATCGCAGCAGGCTTCTCCAATAATGTTTTTCATCGCCGGCTTCTTCCGGAGAGAATCAATACTGATCCAACACTAACGAACGGTGCGCAATAGCACCCAAGAAAGTTAGTGGCGTGTTCTTGCGGCGGCGCAAGAGGACGTCGATCACACCGATTGGTGCAAAAGTGCAGTACCCGAAGCCAGGTTTCTCGTTTTTGTCTTGGAGATACTTTTAGCTTGATCCTGACAATGTGCAATCCTGTTTGCCAATCGTGCTCGGACTCACATCAGGCTGTGAGGGCGCGCCAAAAAGGCCAGGGCAGGGAAGTCGCCCCCTGTACTTTTGCCACGGCAGGCAAAGCGAGAGCAACAGCTGGGAGCTCACCGCGAAATGTAAACTCTGTGGAGTGGCGGAACCTCCCGGTTTCAATCCGGTTTGGTCAAGAAGTTGCCTTCCCAAACACAGACTGGCGTGCATGTCAACGTCTGTGCCCCCGTCAAGGCTGCGCAACAGCCGAGATGTTGGTGGTTCCGGACAATATTCATTTGCACCTGTGCATGGCAAGCGCCGCAATGCCGAGGGGGTGCTTTGACAATATTTTATCGCGACCAGGTCATGGACGGCAGCCACAATTCTGAGACGCTCTGTGCCCAAACCCTCTCCGCCAACCAGAGAGGCGCGTTGGTGTGACAATGCACTCGAACTAAGTACCGTTCCAAGAGTCAGGATTGGTGCCCCGGAACCTGGCCCGGCACACCGGTTGCGCCAGAATGCAGGGTCTCCGCGCGCATGGCTTTGTCGCAGAAACGTTAAAAAGAAAATGGAAGAAGGTTGCATTTGACACTCGAGTCCAGTCCACAATGTTGTTGTTATTGCTGTTGTTGTCCGTTGGTTCGACAGCATTATGGATGATCGACGTCCGGCCATTGTGGCCGTCGTTGCCGTCTTCCAGGCGCTTTCCTGGATCTCGGTCGCGGTGCGGCTATGCGTCCGGCATCTGCTGAACGGCCGGCGGCTGGGCTGGGATGACTGTGTGTGCTCTGCTCCGGTGCTCCACTACACTGGCCATTCTGCTAACTGAAGGTCTAAGTGCTCATCTTGACCGCCATGATCCCGGTTGTCGTGCAGGCCGTGATGCAACTGCTGGGTAAAGTTGTCCTTTTTTTTTTTGCCTTGTCGCCAATAAGTTCATGACTGACTGTCAGGTGTAGCAACGAAACATGGCCTCGGAATCCACATTTACAATGCCGACTTGAGCAGTCTTACGACCATGGTCCACCTGATCTGGTGGTCTGGGGTGCGAACCGCTTTCTTGTCTCTGCTCAAGCTCTGCAACAACTGACACGGTTCTTGTAGATTTTCTTCAACCTCGCGCACCTGTTCATCAAGGTCTCGTACCTCACCTTTTACCTGACCATCATCCGCGACCGGGTCACCCGCATTGTCCTGTTCGTATGTTTCGGGTTCGTCATCGCCGTCGGCATCACCTTTACAACCCTGTCCATCTTCATGTGCACGCCGATCCAGCGTGGTTGGGACAAGACGCTGCCGGGGACCTGCATCGACGACAGAGCCTTTCTCTTTTCCAACGCGGCTTTCAACATGGCGGCCGATGTCTTGGTTTTCCTATTGCCGATCCCGACGCTGTGGAGTTTGCAGTGTAAGTCCTCTCTCCTCTTTCCGCTTCCATGTTCCCGGAAATCCTGTGCTAACGGGAATGAATCAGTACCGCTGAGACAACGACTGATATTGGTCGGCACCTTTGCCTGCGGCTCAATGTGAGTTTTTTTTTTCTTTTCTTCCTTGGGCGTCTCATTAGCCGATGTTAACCCCGGTGCGCCACCATCAGTATCCTAGTCGCCAGCGCTGTTCGGATCGCGACGATATTCGGCTTGGTTGTGCCGCCAACACAGGGTAAGTACATTCTACCGTGATTAGTCCTCACTGAAGCCCTCAGTTCTAACCCTGATTGCGACGAGCAGACCCCACTTGGGACCTCGCCCCGCTCATCATCTGGGCCGAAATCGAAGTCAACATCGCCATCATCTTGTCATGCGCCGGCGCGTTCAAGGCGCTGGCCCAGTCCTTGTTCCCCGCCTTCATGGACAGCCTCAAGATGGGCTCGTCGGGAAGAACGCGCAAGATGCGCTCGGGTGCGGCCGACACGGGATATGTCCTCCGGTCTCGCAGCAGGGGCAACAAGACGGTATTTCAGACGGTTATCGAGGCGACGCCGAAATCGCGCCACCATGTCGACAGCCTCGATAGCCGCGAGCACATTGTCGAGGGACCCGGGTCGACGACGCCGGGTTGGCCGCGCATGGAGACCACCATCAGCGTACACTCATCCAAACGGGATAGCGCCGAAGAGGGCGGGAGGAAGAACCCGGACGCGTTCTCGGTTGCTGATAATTAGAAAAATAAGCGATGCATCTTCTAAATATTCTTTCCCCATAGTTTTTGCAGCGTTCCTGTGGAATGATAAAATGTCTTTCATCTAAGCTATCAAGTGTGATAAATCGCCCAATCGACATCAGTAAAGCCGTTGGCATTCTCCACCTCACACAACATAGACCCTTTAGCCCCGACGAGTCCATTCCAGCTAAACTGACGGATAGCGTCGGCGATCAAGTCTCGGACATCGTCATTACCAACTTTTGCTTTGTTGCCCTTGGTCGACGTAGCGATGAAGGCGCAAGTCCCATACCAAGCAATTGTCCGAGTCTCGAATTGGTCAATGTACCATCTCCCCGCGCCTTGAATATTGCTGGAGAGTTGCTGGCAGTCCGTTACTTTCGGAGATCCGCCAGAGGACTGGTTTTCGAATTCGTTGGAATTGCCGCAGTTGTTAATCGCTGTCCCGAGTTGCGGGAAGATTGCGAGCGTTGCGGTGAGAGCCGCCCCGAGCTGGGATGCGACGTGGAACTTCATTTTGTGCGTGCCCAAGGTCCGAAGTCGACACCTTTCTGATGCGGTATGGGGTGTACAGGAGCAGATCGTCTGGTGTTGACGCTTTGTTCAAGTGTATGCAGCCGTCGTCCCATGCATCGTGTCTTCGGGGTTCAGATGCGCTTTTATCTTCTTTTGCAAACGACACTGCCCACTTTGAAATTGCCTATATTAGACGCTGGTGAACCTCACAAGGCATACTCAGAGTTCCAATCGGGCGCTTGCTGTAACTGTTCGTGGACCTGTGCCGCCTCAACCACCCCCGCCATTTTCTAGCTACAAGCGCGAAGCCACCACAAGCTGCCAACATGGGGCACATTTACAAAATTGCTTGTGGTTATCTGTTCAGCTTGGACGATGAAAGAAAAAGGCGCAAGATCAGTCATTTATATCTCGGAATGTCTGGATTACTGGCAAGTCCAAGTCAGCAAATCACTAGCTTCAATTACATGGCCGACTCTTGCTGCAACCCCCCGTTCTTCCCATGTCAACGTCTGTAACTCGCGAAACATGCAGACAGAGCTTGATTCGCCGGTCAAAGGGCAAATTCTCCATATGCCTGACGCAGGTTACACAGCCTCTTCCCGCCGCATCGACAAATACGCCAGCGATTAAACCCACCAGCGCGAGGCACGGGACGATCAATGGGCCACACCAAGTTTGGCATTAATATTAAACGCCGAACACCAACTTCACGCTATCAGCGAATGTAATGGTCTTCTGCGTCTCGATTCCGCGCATCTGATGTGGTTCATATTGAACCCGCCGCCCTCCGGAACTATCCCATACATTAACGGCGTGTCCGTCCGTAACACTTCTGGTCTCGTGCAATCAGAGTCTGGGACCAAATCTTGACTTTTTACCCGTGTTCACAGAGCGAGTAGCTGAGAATAGTGAGGTAATTAGTTCTTCACTTTCTTGTATGGAGCCATTTTGCACCAATTTCATCCCGTGTGCGGCTGAGAAACAAGCTCCAACGGCAGGAAATGAAATCCACTGCCTTGCAGGGTTGGGTGGTTACAAACAGGCGGGTGGTTCCAGCCGGTAACGTGGTATAGCCGGGCAACATGGACTGTTTTACAAGACTCGCCCATAGTTATCGCCGGGCAACAAGCTGGACATATTGCAATTCGACACTCGCTATCCTAGTCAAGCTGTGGGTGTGCCAAGTCCGCGATGGAGTGTTCGAGGGTGAAGTCTGGTACCGGTTCCCCCTCTTGATTGGTTCCTGACACATGATCGGCAACGTTGCGTTACCGGGCTCCGGTTAATTGGTACATGTAGCCTGCGAAGGCACCGCTTTGCAGTCTATTCCAAAGCTTGAGCCCCAAACATTGACACATCTCACGTCGGTCTGTCGGCGCGGAATTCTCCGTGTTCCGACAATGGGTTCTGTGACTGGACCCAAGGGAGCAGTCGCCGAAAGGGAAACTAAACTCCGTGGAAGTCCCATCATTATCAGCTAATTCCAAACCGCTTCGCTGATGCATCTCCTTCCTAACCCGGCCATAGGGCCTAGTTTAGATAGCAGCCTCGACTCCCTACATCGACCCATCAGCCAGGCGGGCGTTCAAAGGGACAATGCATGTGTAACCAATGTGATCAAGATAGAAACAACACTTGATCTCAAGCGAAAAAGAGCAATGCAGATGGAGCATTCCAGTAACGTTGTGCAGGACTGGAGACGCCGTCTCCCACCAAGGAAAGCCACGCAGCACCGGCCAGTATGAATCTCCGGAACGAGAAAGTAGACAGCATCGCTGTAACAGAAAAAGCATAAATACCTCACCATGGACAGACTTGTTTCCATCTTGCTAGTGTCCTCCACAATCACCACTACCTACACAGACATTCTCACACGGTAAATCATCCATCGGCATCATGAAGATCTCCATCTTTTCCACTCTCGCTGTCCTCTATGCCGCTACGTCCGTGGTGGCAGCCCCAAGTGCCACTGTAGTCGACACCGACAGCGATGTCGACTTGGATTACAACAATCTGGGAGTGACATTTAATGAAGCCGATGGTAAGTATCGACACGTGCATCCAACCCACCCTGATTCTTCCCTTCCTGTCCAACCTTTGTTCCGAGACTGGAATGCATTCTGACTCGTCCTTCAGTCTTCAGTTTTGTTGCCCCGCAAGGATGCAGCATTCTTAGCTGCGTCAAAGTTATTGGTCAGGCAGTTTGCATTGTCGCTGCCATCGAGACTGGAAATGTTCCCGCTTTGCTCGCATGCGCCAACAGGAAGCAGGTCAGTTTGGTCATCTCCGCAACGTCATGTTCAATTTGAGCTAATGTCTCTGTCAAACGGATAGCTTTGCAAGTGTGCCGGCTGCTACAAGGCTCTAGGTGGCTTTCTAGAGGAGCACGGGGTTTGCTAGAGGGCACCCGAGCAATATGGAACGGGTGGCTGGAAATTACCTACATGAGCCCACTGATCTCGAGGCAACCATGTCAGGTCAGTGTAAGCAATACCGGTGACTTGTTCAAGCTACTTAGACAAACATGTCTACCAAAAATGAGATTTATGCCTGAGCGTTGCTGTGAACAGTAACCTTCACGTGCTCTTGCAGGTTGGTTAAGAAAAGGAGTTGCTCGCCGCACGCCAGGTATCGCTCCTTCCTCACCCGCTCCCGAGCAAGAGCCGCCTGCCGTCGGTCGGCGTGCTTATCGGTCTTTCCTTCATTCCCCACGTCGTACACAGGCGCGGCTTCACCACCATTTTTCTCTGGAGGCGAGTACTTTGGTAGCCACTTGGGCTCACCAGGGTTTGTCATGTTGTCATATGTGTCTGCCATGCACCATGTGGGAGGTCAGAGATAAGCCATTTGTCAACTGCGTCTGGGGTCTCACCTTATTCTCTCAAACTGAGATTTCTGAATAGCCTAAACTTTTGGGGGCTGATGTGCAGGTAACTGGAATTGAACTTCGGCTTTTTCTAACCAGCAGTTTTGCAGTCCTTTACAGGTGGCTCCCTTCCATCGGCACAATTGTGCCTTTGGGCCTTGGTGGCAACCACCTCGCAAAGCGCGGTCATGAAAATATTCTAACTGTTCGACTTTTGGCCAGACCTTGGCATGCTTATCTAGAAGCCTTCTACGAGTCCGTCGGAAATTTTCGGTGCGGCACGGCAGGATCCTTCCCTCGGTCGAACCTTACGGGATATACATGACTAGTCTGATTTGTTCAGATCCTGCTGCATTTTTGCCCAGTGACGTTTCAATACGCCCATCCATCAGCGTGCGAACGGCTCGTCCTGCCCGCATCTTGTGCGCTTGCTGCTTGGTTACACGTAGGGAGGACGAGCTAACAAAATACGGAATGCAACACGCGACATGGCCCGTCCAGTCAAGGCAGTCCCGACGCTGGTGGAGCAACGGGGCGTTTCAGAGCTGGTATTCGGGAGAGATTAGGTGAATTGCTGCTTAACCCGTGCTAACCATTGCCCACGTCACAAAGGGCACTGCACACAAGAAGAGAAATAAGCTGCTCTCTCTCTCATACAGGGTCGAAAGTTGAGTAACTCGACTTCAATCCCAGTGCAGCACAATCCAACCCGGCACAGCTCTCCACAGGACCTGCAATGTGCCTCATGGTAGCCAGCAATTATAGGACACAGAAGCATACGGCTGCGACAAACAGGACCAAATCCCACTGATATCCGCCGAAGAGCCTTGGCAGTCACTGCCACTCCAAATCCGCAAGTTGCACCTGGCAGGCATACCCACCCGTAAGCAATCGTTCATGTTGCTCAGGGAAGAGAAAAAAAATAAATAAAAAATAAACCCTCGCCCAATAGTCCCCCGTAAGGTGGACAAGCAAGTTCGTGGTTGTGCTTACAAAATGTAGCCTCGGCCCTCCCAGGCAACGTGCATGATAGACCCTCGGTCGCGAACTTGCAGGCACCCCTGGCTACCGGCAAACAGGGAATACATGGCGGAGGGGGCATCAATTTGGCAGTTAGAGTGTGTGAAGATGATCAGGCGATTGTGCTTATAGTTCCCGATGGCACCCGTGTCGGTGTCGGTGTCGGGGGGCCTTCGTACTTGCTTGCGAGGAACCAGAGATTTGGAGGTATAGAGGAGGGAAATGTTGACGCCGGCCGGTGCTTCTTCGATAAGAGGGCCTCGACCAAAGGTTGGATATGTCTCGAGTGACGGAGGGTCGGAAACGTCAATTGTTGCGAGGGCGGCCGAGTCGGTGGCTCGTGAACTGGGAAGTGCGTAGCCCTGCGCGCATATTGCGGCTATGACAGCAAAAGACCTGAGGAATATCGTTTTGGTGTGTGGTTGGAAGGAGAGGAATGAGAGTGGTAGTGGGATGTGATGTGATATCAGTCTGCGGTGTCGTAGATTTATGCGGTTGACATTTGAGTTTCCAATGCCCCGGTGGCGTTCAAACCCTACAAGGTTTTGATGTGTATTGTCGATCCGGCCGAAGGAGTCGTCAAGTGATTCCACCGGGTCCCCATTATACTCGACGCCAGATGTCCACTACGGCCCTTGGGGGTTTAACACTACCTATCTTATGTCTTTATGGCTCTCGGCGCATCGGTTAGGCCGCTTCACAACTGGTGTGCAGTTAGCAAAATCCCGGCGTATACATGGAGCTCTCAACATGGTCGAGAGGAAAGATTTATTTATTGTTTGGTAGACTGCCTGTATACTTTTGAACTCGCAAGCTTAGGCTTGCTCGGTAAGAAGCAACATAACGGGGTGGGGGCATGACAATTTTGATGGACCACCGAGGTGTATGCGTCCAAGACAGAAGTGGGGTTATGTTTTTATGGAAGTGCACTAGGTGGGTGGGATACACTTGGCTTCACGACGATTACTGGTGAATGATCTCCCTGTCCTCGAGGCTGTGATACATGGCCATGGGCACATTTCAACCGATGAGTGGAGGACTGGTGGAGCTGAGTAATGTTGGCTGCACATAACGGACTTAGTTCTTGTTGGCTGTGCTGCGTGAAATCCAAGGGCCTCATCGTATCTTGTGAAGTGAAACAGAGCTGTGCAAACTAGAGGAGCAGGTGATCTATAGGAACATGTTCTTGACAGGTTCGGAGGTTGAACAGCTGTCCAGGGCTCCCCTTGGGCCAGGGCAGCACAGGTTGACAGGAACAACGCCCGGTCTCCTCGCAATAATACTCACACCCTCACAAAGATGGGGCTTTGAGACAATCTCCAGAAACAACAAACGATCTTCTGCTGTTCTCCCAACCTGAAACCTTTATCCTTTTCGCAGGACACTGAGTACAAGGCAACGGTAACAGGGTGGTAGTCTTCATTCTGTTTTTATCATGGCATAGTTACGACTCGGTCTCCACAGTCCGAGTAAATCCTCAGCTGAAAAGGGAAATAAAGTAGAGTTGCGTCATGTACAGCAGGTGTGTTACCGGGAAATTTAAAATGTGGGGGCTAGGATGGATGGGAAGAATAAACGAACAATTCCTACCTGTTTTCTACCTCCCTTACCCGGTAAAAAAGATTTCTTCGCTGCCTGCGCACTACGCGATCCAAACAATGCAACCAAGGAACCCAGCCAATGAATTCAGAGGGATTGCCAAGTTTCATGGAAAATGCAACTCTGACCAGCAGACACAACGTTTGCCGACAACCAACAACCAATCGGGGACCTTCGCCTACCGGTACAATTACAATCCTTTTGAGAGGAATCTTTAAATCTCAAACTCTCCATCAGGCTTTCCAATTGATTGATTGATTAATTGAATGAACAGAACAAAAAAACACCCGACTCCAGCCACGGTAAGCTGAGCTGAGCTGCGCTGCGCCGTACCCGTGTGTGCGTTAGTACGGCGAAGAAAGCATAACGCGATTAATGCCGTGCGGGATCTGCCTAGCTCCCGACTGTGATACTCAGTGTTAATTCCCTACGCCTCCACAAAACTGCGGCGGGGTGCGGCGTTTGCATAGCACAACTTTTGCGTCGAACAATAATGCGTCCTATCAAACCGAGTTCTTCGGTGGTTGATCCGATGAGGAAGTCAATCCTTTGAGGTGGTGGAGTAGGTAGTCAAAGTGATTGAGAATGGAACTATCAAAGCCAACGACGTCAGAAGCCAGCCGCGTCGGTCGGTCAACCTTTCCCAAGATCACCAGTTCCATTCCTTCCTTTTCGTGCTGACGCTTAAGCGGGCTGTGCGGGGAATCCTAAGGTCCTTTTGGATTCGCCTTGAATTCGGTCAGCTGAAGGCATCCATCGGTTACAGTGAAGCCCTGACCTCAGGTGCAATGAAGCACGTCAACGAATGACATAGAGTGTCGGTAGACTGGTGTAGTCCCGAGAAAGTTTGAGTATAAAAGAGATAGAAAAGTCCGGGAAAATGAAGTCTTGTATTCACCATTATCATCATCATCTTCGTCTTCTTTCTTCTTTTTCTTTTTCTTCTTCTTCTTCTTCCTTTCCTTCTTCTTCTTCTCCTCTTCTTCCTGTTAATCATCTTCATCAGCTCACTCCGATACCAAAGCCACAACTTGCAACCTCCGCTCATCAAAGTCTCGACCCTGCTAAACAATCGTTTGACGATGAGGTCTCTTCCCTCGACCTTCCTCCTCGCTGGCGCTGTCTTGACAACCAGCGTGGGTGCTACACCCGCCAACGCTATACGCGATGCGATCAACATCACGCCACGCGACATCCGCGGTTCCCTCCCAGCGGCGTCCGACCCCATGGAAAGCAAGTTCCAGCCGGCCATGGATTTTGACAAGGACGGCTGTTACTACACTTCAGCCATGGATCCCAACGGCAATATGAACCCGGGCCTCGGCGCGGCTAACGGTGTTCCCCCAAACTGTCTCCGTGCTGGATGTCGTGATAACAACCGGTTGGAGAACAACAATGTCTACAGCCGCAAGCGGTGCAACAACGGCTGGTGTGCTATCATGTGAGTACTAACCATACAACATAGCCCAAGTCAGGACTAACGTACCGGTATATAGGTACAACTATTACTTTGAAAAAGACCAAGTCATCTGCGGCAGCTGGGGTGCCGGACACCGACACGACTGGGAGACCATTATCGTCTTTATCAAGGACGACCAGGTGAAGCGGGTGGCTCCGTCGTGCCACAACAAGTACGACAAGGCGATCGACAATCCCCCCATGGATGGTTCGCATCCCAAGATTGTGTACCACAAGGATGGCGGCCAGACGCACTGTTTCCGCATTGCCAACAAGAATGACGACAAGATTGAAAATTTCACGGGGAAATGGTTCTTGGGCAACGTTGTCGGCTGGAATAACTATCCCAATGTCGGCCTTCGCGACAAGCTGGTCAACCAAGGTCAGGGCGCCAAGCCCAAGTTTGCCGAGGCGGCGTTTGTAGACCATATCAAGAGGGCGGCAGGAAATTCTGTTCCGGGATTCGACCCGGCCAAGGATGGCTGAGCGCAGATAGGAGCTAGGCAAGAGAGAGAGAGAGACTGGGTCAGAGCGATTGGCTATAGGTAGCCTAAGATACTTGATTTACATCCGAAGTGCGGACACCCCCAATGTTGAAAACGCGTTTGATATCCCTCTCACAACTGGGGCCATGCTGGGATAAACCCCATCTGTGAATCTCGTTAATCCAATCGGCAAGTTCCCGGACAGCGTACTTGTCAGTGCAGTCGGCTCCGAATAGTCTCTTCATGACGCAACCAGCCCACTGACCTTGCCCATCCCAGGTCGGAAGCAGAACCCAAAAGACAAATTTGTGTCCGATAAAGGTCAAGGTATAATGCCGGATGGACGCCATCTCCTCTTTGTCGGTATTGACGAGGTTGTTGCCCACGGGGCTCTTGTATTGGTGTTGCTGCTTTCCGGGCCTCGAGGTGAAGGTAGCAGCGGTTGAACAGGGCTAGGGCACCAGCTGCGCAGACCTGCCTGACGGCCACGTCTTCTGACTCGCCATCGCGCTTGAACTCGACACTGAAATAGGGACAGGTAATCCAATCGCGAACAAAGGTGCAGTTCTGAATCTGAAAGCGGTATCGCGGGTTGAAGCCTCGCAGTGATAACCAATAGGCGCAATCGGGCCGGATATCCCACGACCATAGCTCTGGCGCTTCCCCGACGTCTCTTGGCGAGTCCGAAATAACCATAGTCGGTGGTACCCTCCACAAGGCTTTGATTGTATCCGGGTTAGTGTCAGAGACACGGGAAGAATCGAGGGGAGAAGAGCTGTGCGCCATTGATAGAGGATGGAAGTGTGCTTTTCTGTTGAAATTTGAATTCGTGATGCTGGGCGATTGGTGGTGGTAAAGTTAAAGAGCTGTCATGGTTGCGCCCGCTGACGTATATGGTCTAATCACAGTTCCCGGCAAGTCCCGCCCCCGACTGGGGCTCCACATAACGCGACTTGACCAGTGAAACGCTCGTGAACATCAACACCACGCCCAGTATCACCACACTCAAAACGCAAAAGTCAGCGTCGGAGGGAATTTATCGCCCACTCTTTTCCCCCCCTTTTTGTCTCCTTCCTTCACGCGTTCTCTCCTGCCACGTTCTCTCCCGCCCGGTTTTTTTTTTCTAGCAAAGCCGACGTTTTGTACATGGGGAGTCACAGCAGCGGCAATGTGCAGCGAAGGAAAAGAGGTCGCCTGACTTCCGTAGACCTGACGCCCTCTTGAAAATTAAAAATGGTTATAAACATTAAGGGTTTGACCGAGTTTTTTTTTGGGTGTTTTTAAAAAGGTAGGTAGGTACCTAGGTAGGTAGATACTCAGAAACTTCACATTTCATATCATTCCATCAATCCATGTCAAATCCCCTAGCCATTATTAACTTATCCCCCCTTCCCTTCATCTTATGCATCTCTCGCTGTGGGCAGGAGGGTTAAACAATTGGCAGAATCACCGGATCCGAGGAAGAATTCGTTGCTGCAAGTCAAGATGGTGTGAAAGCCAACCGCCGACGCGGTAAACTCTTTGGTGCTGGCGTTGATGCAGCCCTTGACCTTGACCCTAATTCCGGCGGCGACCCCGGCAGCCACGATGGAGGCCGGCCCCGCCCTGACCTTGATAGGGTTGGTAATGCCGCTGCCAATGTCGACATAGGCAACACGGGGCTCGGTCGCGCCCGGGGGGAGGAAGGCGCCCTGTAGGAAGCCGTCGTTATCCAGCGTCCAAACCGACGATGGGGGGAGCAGGCTCTCGTCGCTAATCGTCTGCCACGCCGGCTGGCTGTACTCAAAGTCGTTGAACCATCGGAAACGAGTGTCCACCAGGACCGAGGCTCGGAATCGCGCTCCCGGCGCCTGGCAGACCAGCGTGGCGACCGCGCCGGGTGGGGTTGATGTCGCGGGCATGACCGAGGTGGACGAAACCTGAATCGTCGCCGTCGACGTGACCGTGTTGGTGACGGACACAATGTTGGTAGTCGTGCTCCGAGTCGTGGCTGTCACCTTGGAGACGGTGGTTTGCGTGACTGCCACGGTCGAGAGGACAGACGTGAGGGTGCCGCCGGGGACGCTGTAGGTGACGGTTTTGGCGGGGGCTGTCACCGTGACGACCTCGACGCCGGCGCAGCGACAGGCTTTGGCGTACTTGGTAAAGTTGTTGTCACAAGCCTCGGACGCGTACTTGGGCACTTTACCCTCTGGGACGTAAAGGCCGGCTGTCTGACGGGCCTTGAGGTTGCCGGGGGAGTTGAGGCTGTAGCTGGTCACGGTGGAGGTGCTGACGGGGAGGGTCGTGGTGCTAGTCGACACAAATGGTATCGTCGTCGTGGAGCTGACAACATTGGTCTGCGTCGAGGCGATTGTGGTCGAAGTCGTCGTGAACAGGAGCGTCGCCGTGGATGCTGTCTTGGTCGAGGTCACGGTGGCCCGCGACGTTGCGATGGTGCTCTTTATTGCAGTAACCGTCACTTTGACGGTGCTGGCCGGGGGCGTGACCGTCACTGTCAGCTTGGCCGCACACTCGGCGAGTCCCTGATCTCCAGCGAGAACGACGGCTACAAATAAAGGCTCATTAGCATTCCCGTCCCACGGGACCCATATGTCGGGTGTTGTTGTTGGGTCCGTTTACCTTTGAGGCACTTGTTGGTGCGACAACAAGCCCCCCACGCTCCCTGCAGCAGGGACGCGGTCGACAACACCACCAATCCAAAATACTTCATCGCAAATTCGACGACAAAAAACGAGTGGCAAGAACCAAAAAAAGGTTCTTAAAATGAGTGACTGGTGTGCGGATGGACTCCCAACTCCTCACCATCCTCATCGCACTCGGGGCTCTCGTCCTTTTTTGCTGTTTCTGTCTTTCCCAAGCGTCTGCAGCCAAGATGGGATTGGTAGGGGGTTATTTTCAGCCCATGCCGAAGCTGGTCATGTCAGCTGTTATCAGACCCGAGCCCGGACAAAGGGGTTTAGCGGTCAAGATCCTGCAGCAGCGTCTGGGACGCCACAAAATTTCCCCGGCCCCTTGTCGATCTGATCATCACTGGCCAGAGAGGCTTCAATTCGCTGCGACTGGCTCTGCCGCCCTGGGCAAAAAAAAAAAAAAAAAGGGACTGGGACAAAAGGATCAATATTTCCCGTCCTGGTCGGGAACATTTTCCGTTATCTTGGTAATCCTCAAAACCGAGTCCGCGTCCATCCCTGCAGTCCAGTCGTCAGGGAATTCCTGCAGCGGTTGTTCCCGTCAAACAAACAATTCTCAAAAGGCGCACTAGTTTCCCATTGCGTCAACAGACTCTTGTTTTACCCTAAAGTTGAGTGCGTTATCAACTGCTGAATGAAATAAACGGTACACCAAAAAGTCGAAGGGATATTGATCCACTGATAATATTAGCGATATCGAATGCATAAACGCCATTGAAAGCGCGTTAGACTTTTCGTCAATTTCAAACCTGTCAAGGCCAATCAAAGTGGCATCAATCAGATTCAGGTTGCCCACTTTTTTACTATCAACTTGGTCATTCACACGTTTCCGTGCTCTAGATGAAATGTATTCGATATACAAATGCTGATACAATTTTAACTTGAGACGAGCTGAGTTTGCTCAAACGTTATGCCGTGGTTCTCCCAGAGCGCTAGCAAAAGCAAAAAGCAGGGTAGGCGAAAGAGGGAGCAGCTTGAAGCAAGAAGACAGCCTGTCCTGAGTTACATCTTCCTCATAAACCTTATTCCATGCCCTTACGAGTCCAGTGTTGGGATTTTGTCACGAACCCTGCCTTATGCCCCTGACCGTCCCAACTCGAATGATAACTTCAGCTTTTCTTGCTACAGCGCGTCACAGAAACCTCGATATCCAATATGCTGGGAGTTAATATATTCTAATTAGCTCAAGCTTTACCAGGTGCCGACATGAAAGAACTTAAAATGACTGCAGGTTAGTCACGAAGGCTGAATAACGCCAAGGATTTGATAATAAAGACTAGCGTTAAAATGTAACCTTTTACCACCGTAGCTTTGACCCGCTAGATAAGAACGTTCCATAGTCGCTATGGGCAGCTCTGTGGACATAGGGCTGGTAGGTTTTATCACCTAGTTCTATCGAGCTAGAGCTAGGACTGCGTTTGGGATTTCCTAATTGTCCTTGTATTGTGGGTTTGCGATGGCGTGTGACGAGCTTTTAGGTTCATGAAGGCATATACATCTGTCCGCGGCCAGCTGCCAAGCCATCCGGGCGAACAGCCGGGGCCTTCCGCCTGCATGCCGGTTCCCACGGCACATTTAGGTTTACAGCCTCCGGATCTGCCCTACCAGATCGTGATATTAAGTTTTTTTTTATGGGCGGTGAGGTCCTGTTTTGTAGTAGTTTGCGGCAATTAAATCAAGTCAATTGACCAACCCAACCCTTACCAGCAACTGACTAATACAAAACTTCTAACTATAATACTATAACAACGTTGATCTCGCTGCGAATTTACTAGCTGGCCTCGAATCACTAGTGTTGACCGGAGACCTCACCGGCTTGTATTACGTGTGGAATTTTGAGGCCATCCGAGCTGCGGTCGAGAGATGGCTTGATGGACGCCCAGTGAAATAACACAACGCCTCAACAGCCTTGCTTTGGGTTTTGCGCGTCGCAGGGTATATGAAGAGCTGCAGCTAGTATGCTCCGCCGCGGGTGCCTAGTTGGATACAACAAATCAGATATGACGCGTGAGTGAGCATAGTGTTCGAGCTATGCTGTGGTGAATGGGACAAAACATGTAGTACTGCTAGCCTGAGAATATAGCGCGATTGATCCGAGTCAATTGTATCATTCCTCTATCCCAGGGTATCACATCGTCCGTACTCCATCAGAAATGCGGAAACATATCTGTCCACTCAGGCGTTTGGTAGGCTGAGACAGGCATCTCTCTGATACTCAAAAATGCCTCTAGAACAATATAAAACCGTGCAAGCACCAAACTAAAGCCACAAATAAACACCAAAACTCCGATTCCAAAATTCTGCCACCAGCTCTTTTTCCCATCCATCCAATGTCCCAGAAATCGTTCAGCTTTCTGTATCTTGCCACTAGCAAATTGAGAATCACCCAGAGTCCGCCGCAAAAGCCGATGTAGGATGATGATGCTCGCCAGAGCCATTTCTCTGGTACTGATGGAAAGTGGTCATTCCATGCCGCCGCGTGGATCCCTCCGTAGCAAAAGTTGGCGAGCCAGAGGACCATGCCGACGATGAGACCGTCGACGTTGCGGAGTAGGTCGTTAGAGGGCCAGTTCTTTATGTGCTCTGCGACGAGCTGCTCGGGTTTGAGATGGAGGCAGTGTGCTCCGTCAATGTCATGGGCGAGAGCCAGGCGATCTTGGCGGAGGTAGGGGTACTCAGCAAAGGCAGATTTGATCAGAGACCATCTGTTCTGGTCGTTGGCGGACACAAAGTCGTTGGTGGGCCTTTTATCAACGACTCTTGGTCGTCTTTCGAAAAATGCTGTTCCCGTCTCTTTTTCTCGTTGGGATTGAAGGAGGTCCATGTAAGATTGTGGTGACCGACGGACTGTTGTTGAGGGGATGAGTTCAAACGATGAGGTCTGGGGCTTGCTGCTCTCCGACGTCGGCGATGATGCAGCGGTCCGGAAGCAGATGGTTTCAAGCTCGGGGACCTTGGAAAACAGGCTAAGATGGGCCAAGACAGTTTTAACAAGCGTTTGGGACTTGATCCTTTTCGGGTTGACATATCCACTCATCTCGCTGCTGGCGTACATGAAGGCAGCTAGGGGCTCTAACTCCTTTTCGCGAATGATGATGGGCTGATTGGGAAGCAGGGGCTTGTTCCACCAAAAAAGGTACATGGCGAATGCGCAAAGCCTGGGCAAACAAGGTTAGAAAGCGAATCTCACCAAGCGTCCGTCCACTTACACATGTGCCACCGTGTTCACTTCAAGGAGGGTCACCGGAAGCTTGGCAGCCAGACGACCAATGACTTGGACAAGCATCCAGCATGCTTGCATAATGACGGTTGCCTTAGCAAGATCATTTGCTTTGCTCTTGTCCTCGATGTCTTCGCGGTCCACTTTGGGAAGCCGACCACACTGGGCAAGCAATGCGGCTCCTCTTGCTGTGAGAGTCATCCGTTGAGGTTGGCGTTTTTCCTGGTCCTTGTCTGTTGAATCCACAGCATCTAGTCCTTCCAGCTCAAACGCAAAGCCTCCGGTGCAAGCGAAGAAGCTATGCGTCATGGTCCATTCGTACGGTTTTGATGAAGCTGAGGTGTCGGAGTTGTCACTTGGCTTCGGTGACGTGTTGTCCAGAGTGTCGGTGACGAGCTTTTGAAGCAATTTTGCCGAACACCATTGTCGCCACGCTGCGAACACGACGAGCTCTGGCGCGTAGATGCCGGTAATGATCCACCTAGTGTTAAGCCAGGCATCTCCTACTGCCGAGTGATTTCGTGATGGAACATTGAGGTGCAAAGCAGACCAAACACAGAGAATGAGAGTCAGAACGCAAGAAATGAGAAGAGAAGGCGTTCCCCTGCCATTGGGGTCTTGGACATAACCTACAGGCTCCGAGGAAGCCGTTGTTGTGTTAGAAGTGGGGTCGGCGGCTGTGACGTGAGTGGTGAAAAACAAAACAACAAAAAGAAGTCGCATGATGCTGAAGAATGCCACTAACACAAACCAAGAGAGTGCGAAAAGTGGAGGCATCAGTTTTGCACTGCCTTCCTTGGCTTCCATTTTGTATTTTTGGGAAGCCTCAACCAAAATTGTCAGCTTGAAACCAACAGACCGGTCTGCAGCCTTCCGTCGAAGCCGCAGTGTGAGAATGAAGTTTGCACTTTGCGAGATGCAGTGATGTGACCACTCAGATGGGCTGGACGTCTTGCCTGAATCACCACGCGACGGACAAGCGCTAAGGTGTGGTTGCGAAGGGCTCACCGGTCGCGCTTTCCCGCTGTGCCGCAGCCACACTGTTCCAGCAAACGCCTGGCCCTCAAGACGCACCATGAGTTCTGCATATTGGCGTGGTGCGCGAGAAATTCTAGAATAAAAGAGTTTTTTTTTTTTCATTTTTTTTTCATATAACAGGTAGGCAACTTTGCTCGAGATGAACCATAATGCATGGGATCATATTCGAGACGAGTTCGGTGAGTTGTTAATGCCAAAGTCACGATGCAACTAGGCCTGACCGCCTGACATGTGAGCGTTTAAAATGTGGGTCCATCCGACGACCAGGGGTGTGGTTGGCTGCGTTTTCGCCAGGAGGGGTTGCAAAATCACGACGTCCGACACCTGTCCCAACCTCCAGTTCCAGCTCTTAAATTTGAATACCTCGCACCGCTGCACGGCACCACCTATTTCCCGATCCCAGATCAACCGCTCTCCGAGCCGTAGTCTTAGTCGATCCCGTCCAGGTACGCGCCCCGATGGCACGGACCGCAAAACCCACCCCCAAGGATAGCCGGAGGCTCCTTACCTGGGCCGAAATTTGTATGTTGCCGTGGCGGGAGCATAGTGTCCCGACGCTAACATAACATAGCTCCGTGGCAGAGAGACAATGAATTCATCCTGACAGGCTATCGACGAGCGACTTTCTCGTATTTGGCCTCGGCGAAGAGCATATTTCATATTCATAATGAGACAGGTGCACTCACCGGACCTTCGTGGTATTCACGTGTTGAGGGATATACTGACATGAACTTGTACAGCAAACATTTGGTCTCATCTTCTCGGAGCTCTGCTCTTCGTCTTCCTACTTGGGCACTTCTTCCTTTGGTCCAAACTTCCCGACGGCATCAAATTTGAAGATGGCCTCGCGGTAGGCACCTACTTCACCGGTGTGGTAGTCTGCTTCGTTTTATCAACAGTCTATCACACCTTCTCAGACCACAGCCCCCATATGCACAAATTCGGGAACGAGCTCGACCACCTGGGCATCGTATTGGTCATGTGGGGTACAGGCGTGTCTGGTGCGCATTTTGGGTTCTACCACGACAAAGCAACGCGGAACTTGTATCTTACCCTGCTTACAGCTACGGGAATAGGATGTGGTGTTTTTACTTTGAGACCAAAGTTTCGGCGGCCCGAGTACAGGTTTACCAGGTTTCTGATGTATGCTGGTCTTGGAGCGAGTTTGTTCGTTCCCATCATTCACGGTCTGTCTATCTTCGGCTGGGATGAACTTGAGGGGATGATGGGGTTAAAATCATTTTTTGGACTGGGTCTGATCAACTTTTCTGGCTCGGCCGTCTATGCGGCAAGGATACCGGAGCGGTGGTTCCCACAGAGATTCGATTTGCTGGGACAGAGCCATAACTGGATGCATGTTCTTGTGTTGACGGGAGCGCTTGTGAGGCTGGATGGGCTGTTGGCTGTGGCTAGGCGATGGCAAGAGCAGTGACTTGTTGGTGGTACGTAGCTACTCATCAGGTCTCAAATAACAGTCAGTTCACGACCCTAAAATCGACACCATGAATTTCCCTTTCCTTCTTCGGAACTGAGCCGTTGCCGCCTTGGCCTGAGCCAGACTGAGCGAGGGGGTCACAGTTCTGGGCTGCCTCGGCTACAGTTGCCACGGGTCTGAAATGGCGGTAAAGTTACGAGGACCCAGTTTTAGGACCTCTACCACCATCACCTAGCCGCGCTTTCCTTTACTCTAATTAAAGGAGAAGAAGAAAACCTGCAATTTTAATACGTAGATAAATTATTGTTGAAATTACAGCCCAGTTGCCCTGTAGCTACAGCACCCTTGGGTGCTGTAGCCTAGTTAATCTACTGCCCTGGGAGTGCTGCCGACTGCACTATGGCAAAGTGCAGTCACCACAACCACAGGGAGTTGGTGTTGTGGTTCAGGGGGGCTGCCAAGCCCCCTGGACCCACTGGAACCCACTAGAACCGACGGGGAGTTCCGAGGACCCACCACCTGTAGGCTTGGCCTAC
>Ga0247763_1000609_pt1 | contig 21476 bp, 13 predicted proteins | sample UWRJL141409B4_FD_179926 | JGI IMG/M metagenome (GOLD analysis project Ga0247763, IMG submission 179926) | Plant litter microbial communities from Arlington Agricultural Research Station in Wisconsin, United States - UWRJ-L141-409B-4 | ecosystem: Environmental > Terrestrial > Plant litter >...
CGGGCAGGGGCGACCGGGCGACGGCGTGCGGTTGCGCTCGGTGGTCGAGGCGATCGAGCGCGTCGAGTCCGTGTTGCATGCGGCGCCAGCGAGCGTGCCCTCTTCCAACGCGGTGACCACGTCCCCGCTCGGCAGCGCGGACGGCAGCGATCGCGTCAACCTCGAACGTCGTGTCGAAGAGCTCACCCGCTCGCTGGCGCTCTCCGACGAGTTCTTGAGCACGCTCGGACACGAGCTGCGCAACCCGCTCGCGCCGATCTACATGCAGGCGCAGTACCTGCTCGGCGCCGTCCGTCAGGGGGAGCCGAAGGCGCTCTCGACCGAGTGGATGGTGCTTCAGCTCGAGGGTTTTTGCCGCCGCCTGCAGAAATTTCTCGAAATGCTGAACCGCATCATGGACGTGTCGCGCATGAGCGCGGGTCAGCTCGAGCTCGAGCTGGAAGAGGTCGACCTGGTCGAGGTCGTGCGCGAGGTCTCCAGCAACTTCGAGCGTGAGCTCAGCGCCGCCCGCAGCGAGCTGCGCCTGGAGCTGCCTCCGCGCCTGATCGGCAACTGGGATCGCATGCGCGTCGAGCAGATCTTCACCAACTTGCTCTCGAACGCGATCCGCTACGGGGCGAGCCGCCCGATCGAGGTGCGGGCCGATGGAGACCTCGAACAGGTCGCGCTCTCGGTCAAAGATCAGGGCGTCGGGATTGCCGAGGAGAACCAGCGCCGTATCTTCGAGCGCTTCGAGCGCGCGGGCAAGACGCGCAGCTCTGGCGGCTTCGGCATCGGCCTCTGGACGGTGCGTCAGAGCTGTCTCGCGCTCGGGGGTCACGTGGCGGTAAAGAGCCAGCCAGGGGAGGGGTCGGTGTTCACCGTGGTCCTGCCGCGGGTGACGGAGAAGGAACCCTGACATGACGGACGAACCGACACCACTGCTGCGATTGAGCACCGGGGTTCCCGGTCTCGACCGCGTCTTGCGAGGCGGTCTGTTCGAGCGCAGCGTGTACATCGTCGAAGGCCCGCCCGGCTCCGGGAAGACGATCCTCGGTAACCAGATGTGCCACCATCACGCGGCCGCGGGGCATCAAGCCGTGTATTTCACGCTGCTCGCCGAGTCGCACACGCGGATGATCCAACACCTGCAAGGGCTCGCCTTCTTTCGGCTCGATCTGGTGGGGAAGCTCGTGCACTACAACAGCGGCTTCAAGGTGCTCGAGAACGAGGGCCTGACGGGCCTCTTGCGCGCCATCCGCGAGACGGTGGTGCCAAAGAGAGCTCGCGTGCTGGTGATGGACGGCCTGGTCTCTGCCGTCGGCGCCGCGCCCTCGGGGCGAGACTACCGCAAGTTCCTGCACGAGCTCCAGGCGCTGGCGGCGCTGGTGGGCTGCACGATGCTCTTGCTCGTGAGCGGCGACGGCTCGCTCGGCGTGCGCGCGGAGGATACGATCGTCGACGGCATCCTCGAGCTCACCGACGAGCTGTCGATGTTGCGACCGCTGCGGCACCTGCAGATCAAGAAGCTACGCGGCTCCGACCACGTGCGCGGCAAGCACACCATCGACATCGACAAGACCGGCGTCTCGCTCCTGCCGCGCATCGAGGCCCAGCTACTGCGACTGCCCGCCGATGCGAAGCTCGAAGCCGGCGAAGCGCGAGCTGGCTTCGGTCTGCCCGAGCTGGATCACATGCTGGGGGGCGGCCTGCCCTCCTGCTCGACCACGATGCTGCTCGGCCCCACCGGTTCGGGCAAGACCATTCTCGGCCTCCAGTTCCTCGCCGCGGGCGCGGAACGGGGCGAGCGCGGCTTGTACTTCGGCTTCTTCGAGCGGCCTCACGCGTTGCTCGAAAAGTCGCGTCGCATCGGGCTCGAGCTCGCGGAGCAGCGCGGGCTCACCCGCCTCGCCTGGGAGCCGTTCGGCGAAGGGAGCATCGACGCGCTCGGGCACCGCCTGTTGCTGCTGATCGAGGAGCACGGACCCCGCCGCCTGGTGCTCGATGGTCTGCAAGGGTTGCAGCAAGCAGCCCACTACCCGCAGCGCCTGCGGGCGGTGCTGTCGGCCATCGTGGACGAGCTCCACGTCCGGCAGATCACGACGCTATACACGGTCGAGACACACGAGCTGCTCGAGCCCGTCATCCGTTCGCCGATCGATGGCATCTCGGCGGTGACACACAACATGCTCTTGCTGCGGCACATCGAGATCGACCGCGAGCTCCAGAAGGTGCTGAGCGTGCTGAAGCTGCGCGACTCCGGGTTCGATAACCGCTCGCGCGAGTTTCGCATCACCGATCGCGGCATCCAGTTCGGCGCGGAGCCGCCGCTGATGGGCAGTCGCCGCCGCACGGAGGGCTCGTCAGCGCCCCCCGCGTCCCGCCGCGGCGTGGCCACCGCACCGACGCCCGCGCCCTACATCCTCATCGTCGACGACGAGTTCGGGCTCGCGGAGCTGATCGCAGAGCTGCTCGGCGAGCGCGGCTACACGACGGCGATCGCGATCAATGGAGAGCTCGGGCTGGCTCTGCTGGGCGAGCGCCGGCCCGACCTCGTACTGCTCGACCTGATGATGCCGGTGCTCAGCGGCCTGGAGATGTTGCACCGGATGCGCGCCGATCCCGAGTTCAGCGGCATCCCCGTGGTGATCATGACCGCGCTGCCGGGTGCGGTGCAGGCGGAGGACGCTTCGGGCTACCGGGCCGTACTGCAAAAGCCCTTCACGCCGGAGCGGCTCTTCGATGTCGTCCGCGCGAACCTCGAGTCCGCTGTCGACGCTGGGCGGTAACATCGAGCTCGATTGCGAAAATAGGCCGAGAGAGGCGGCCAAGAGGCCGCTTTGCCGTCGAGAATCGACGGCATTCTGCAGCGGGTTGGAAAAAAGCCCTTGCTCGATGGAAAACCGCGGACCTACGTTGTCTGTGGTCGCCGCAGCCCCTGGCTGCCGCCTGCGGCCCATCGGAACGAATGAAGCGCGCGAGCTCCGCGCGACGGCAATACTGCCGTCGGGATGCGGCTTTGCTTGACAAGAAAGGCGCGCTGCCTATCCTCCCGTTCCCCTGAGACCCGGGGGGCCGCTTTCGGCGTTCTTTGATCGCTCCGTCAGCAGCTCACGGTAATCAGCGTCCGCCGGTCGCCAAGCGCGAACCCGACGAGCGCAGGTTCCGTCCTCGAACCGCTCCGTTTGGAGCTCCCGTCCAAGAGACACTGCTTCCTCGATTCACACCATGCCTACCATCCAGCAGCTGATTCGTCAGGGCCGTGTCGCGGCCAGCTTCAAGACGAATTCCCCCGCCCTCCGCTCCTGCCCGCAAAAGCGCGGCGTCTGCGTCCGCGTCTACACCGTGACCCCCAAGAAGCCGAACTCCGCGCTCCGCAAGGTGTGCCGCGTGCGGCTGACGAACGGCATGGAAGTCACGAGCTACATCCCGGGCGAGGGCCACAACCTGCAGGAGCACAGCGTGGTGCTCATCCGCGGCGGTCGCGTGAAGGATCTGCCCGGTGTCCGTTACCACGTGGTGCGCGGCACGCTCGACTCGTCGGGCGCGTCGGGCCCCAGCAGCACCAACAAAGCTAACCGCAACGCCAAGCGCTCGAAGTACGGCGTCAAGCGGCCCAAGGCGTAACGCCCCCTCTCTTTTGCTAATCAGCATAGGTACGTAGGAGTCATTCGATGCCCCGCCGGCGAGAAGTCCCCAAGCGCAGAATCATCCCGGACCCCATTTACCGGGACAAGCTGGTGACGAAGTTCACCAATTCACTCATGGTGGACGGCAAAAAGTCGACCGCCGAAGGCATTTTGTACGGTTCCTTCGACATCATCAAGACACGCTTCAAGGAAGACCCGCTCGACATCTTCCGCAAGGCTCTCGACAACGTGAAGCCGAAGCTCGAGGTGAAGAGCCGCCGTGTCGGCGGCGCCACCTATCAGGTGCCGATGGAAGTGCGTCCCGAGCGCCGCGTGGCCCTCGGCATGCGCTGGCTGGTTCAGCACGCGCGCACGCGCGGCGAGAAGACGATGCGCGAGCGCCTGGCGGCCGAGTTCGTGGACGCCTCGCAGCTGCGCGGCGGCGCCGTGAAGAAGAAGGACGACACGCACCGCATGGCCGACGCCAACAAGGCGTTTGCCCACTATCGTTGGTAACTCTGTCGTTCAAGGCATTGTCGCCCACACGGGGCCTATCTCGAGAGGTTCGCGGGTACTGGAACGATAGCATCGACTGAACGGATGAGAGCGGAGCGGCAGCATGAGTCTGCCTGCCCGCTCTCATCGTTCCTGGTAGCTGCCGAGCGCGGGTAAACTCCGGCCGGCAGCGTCGACGCGAGTACCTCTGGCGAAAGACTGAAGCGATGGCCCGCCAAGATCCCCTGGAGCGCACGCGCAATATCGGCATCATGGCCCATATTGACGCCGGGAAGACCACGTTTACCGAGCGCATCCTGTTCTACACGGGCATCAGTCACAAGATCGGTGAGGTGCACGACGGCGCCGCCACCATGGACTGGATGGAGCAAGAGCAGGAGCGCGGGATCACCATCACCAGCGCTGCCACCAACTGCTTCTGGACCCCGACGAGCGGTCCCAACCAGGACAAGCAGCACCGCATCAACATCATCGACACGCCCGGGCACGTCGATTTCACGATCGAGGTCGAGCGCTCCCTGCGCGTGCTCGACGGAGCGATCGCGCTCTTCGACGGCGGCAACGGCGTCGAGCCGCAGAGCGAGACGGTGTGGCGCCAGGCGGATCGCTACAAGGTCCCCCGCCTCGCGTTCGTGAACAAGCTCGACAAGACGGGCGCCGACTTCCAGATGAACCTGGATTCGATCCGCGATCGTCTCGGCGCCGTCCCGGTACCGATCACGTGGCCTGTCGGGCAAGAAGATCAGTTCCGCGGGGTCGTCGACCTGATCCGCATGCAAGCGGCCATCTTCGACGACACGACGCAGGGCACCGAGTTTCGCTGGGAGCCCATCCCCGACGAGCTCGTCGAGGTCTGCAACGAAAAGCGCGAGAAGATGATCGAGGCCTGCGCCGACGTCGACGAGGCCATCATGGAAAAGTTCCTCGAGGGGGACCTCTCCAAGATCTCGAACGATGAGATCTACGCGGCCCTGCGCAGCGGCACGCTGTCGTTCAAGTTCGTGCCCGTGCTGTGCGGGTCGGCGTTCAAGAACAAGGGCGTGCAGATCGCGCTAGACGCCGTGTGCTCGCTGCTGCCGTCGCCGCTCGACATCCCGCCGGTCGAGGGCGTCGACGTCGACAAGGGTGACAAGGTCATCCAGCGCAAGGCCAGTGACGATGAGCCGTTCTCCGCGCTCGCGTTCAAGATCGCCAACGATCCGTTCGTCGGCAACTTGACGTTCTTCCGCGTCTACTCGGGCCACGTCTCGAGCGGCACGTCCGTCTACAACTCCACGCGCGGCAAGCGCGAGCGCCTCGGGCGCATCCTGCGCATGCACGCCAACAAGCGCGAGGAGCTGAAAGACTGCTACGCCGGTAACATCTACGCCGCCGTCGGCTTCCGCGACACGCGCACGGGCGACACGCTGTGCGACGAGAAGAAGCCGTTGATCCTGGAGAAGATGATCTTCCCGGACCCGGTCATCTCGATCGCGATCGAGCCGCGCACCCAGGGCGACATCGACAAGCTCGGCACCAGCCTGCAGAAGCTCGCCTACGAAGATCCATCGTTCCGCACCTACACCAACGAAGACACGGGGCAGACGATCATCGCCGGTATGGGCGAGCTGCACCTCGAAATCATCGTCGACCGCCTGAAGCGCGAGTTCAAGGTCGAGTGCAACGTCGGCAAGCCGGAGGTCGCTTACCGCGAAGCGATCAGCAGGAAGGTCTCCTGCGAGCACAAGTACGTGCGGCAGACGGGCGGCCACGGCCAGTACGGTCACGTCATCTTCGACCTGGAGCCCGGCGAGCGCAGCTCGGGCTTCGTGTTCGAGAACGCGGTCGTGGGCGGCACCATCCCACGCGAGTTCATCCCCTCGATCGAGAAGGGTGTCAGAGACGCGTTGGGCCGCGGCGTTCTCGCCGGCTACCCGCTGATCGACTGCAAGGTCACGCTGCGCGACGGCAGCTTCCACGAGGTCGACTCGTCAGGGCCGGCCTTCGAAATTGCGGCCTCGCTGGCCTTCCAGGACGGCGCAAAGGACGCGGGGCTGCACCTGCTCGAGCCGATCATGAAGGTCGAGGTCGTCACGCCCGAGGGCAACATGGGCGACGTCATCGGAGACCTCAACGCCCGCCGTGGTCGCATCGTGGGCATGAACCCGCGCGGCCAGGGCCAGGTGATAGACGCCGAGGTGCCGCTCGCCACGATGTTCGGGTACGCGACAGACCTGCGCAGCAAGACCCAGGGCCGTGCCACCTACACGATGCAGTTCGATAGCTACCAGCCGGTGCCGAACGCGGTGCAAGAGGCGATCGTCGCCAAGGTGCGAGGCCACTGAGGCCCGCTGCAAGCAGGCCGCCCCCACAGATTTCGAAAGAAGACCGCAAAACTACTCTCACCCTCGAGGTGATTAAAAGGAACGCCCATGGCCAAAGCTAAGTTCGTACGCAAGAAGCCCCACGTGAACGTCGGAACGATCGGTCACATCGACCACGGGAAGACGACGCTGACCGCCGCGCTCTTGAAGGTTCAAGAGAAGGCGGGTCTGGCGCAAGGCATCAAGTATGCGGACATCGCCAAGGGCGGCATCGTCCGCGACGAGACGAAGACGGTGACGATCTCGGTGAGCCACGTGGAGTACGAGAGCCCGATCCGTCATTACGCGCACGTCGACTGCCCCGGCCACGCGGACTACGTGAAGAACATGATCACGGGAGCGGCGCAGATGGACGGCGCGATCCTTGTGGTGAGCGCGCTGGACAGCGTGATGCCGCAGACGCGAGAGCACGTGCTGTTGGCGCGGCAGGTGGGTCTGAACCACATCGTCGTATTCTTGAACAAGTGTGACGCGGTGGAAGACGCGGACATGCTCGACCTGGTCGAGATGGAAGCGCGCGAGCTGCTCAACAAGTACAACTTCAAGGGCGACGACGCGACGATCGTGCGGGGCGCGGCGCTGCCGGCGCTGAACGGCGTTCCGGAGTGGGAGAAGACGGTGACGGAGCTGGTCGCCGCCCTCGACAAGGACATCCCGGAGCCGGTGCGCGAGGTTGACAAGCCGTTCCTGATGGCGGTCGAGGACGTGTTCTCGATCAAGGGCCGCGGGACGGTGGCGACGGGCCGAATCGAGCGCGGCAAGGTGAAGGTCGGGGAAGAGGTCGCGATCATCGGGTTCGAGGTGAACCAGCTGACGACGGTGACGGGCGTCGAGATGTTCCGCAAGCAGATGGACGAAGGCCAGGCGGGCGACAACGTCGGCTGCCTGCTGCGCGGCATCGAGAAGGAAGGCATCGAGCGGGGCCAGGTGCTGGCGAAGCCGGGTAGCATCAAGCCGCACAAGAAGTTCTTCGGCGAGGTCTACGTGCTGAAGAAGGAAGAGGGCGGTCGCCACACGCCGTTCTTCACGAACTACCGGCCGCAGTTCTACATCCGGACGACGGACGTGACGGGTTCGGTGATGTTGCCCGAAGGCGTGAAGATGGTCATGCCGGGCGACAACGTGACGGTGGAAGTGGAGCTGATCACGAGCGTGGCGCTGGAAGAGCAGATGCGCTTCGCCATCCGCGAGGGCGGCAAGACCGTCGGCGCCGGCGTCGTCACGAAAATCGTCGAGTAATCTCGGTCAACTAGAACCTGGCAGCGGCCAGCGGCAGGACAGTGACAATCGGTTCAGTACGCTCATCGCACGATTCAGAGGTATTCATCGAAGCGGACGAATCCTCCGACGGAGCGAGCCATGACGGCGCCTCGGGTGCTCTCCCTTCCGGGAGCAGCCGACCGGCGCCGCGGGGCTTTGACCGGCGCAAGCGCATCATCCTGTGCTGCGCGGCGTGCGGTGGGCGCAACTACCGAAAAACAAAGGCTCGGCGCGAAGGCGCAGAGCCGATTCAGCTGATGAAGTTCTGCAGCACCTGCAACGCTCACACCCCCCACCGAGAGGCCGTATAACCTCGAGGGAATCACCGGAGAAACGGTGAGCGTCCCAGAGCCGGCAGAGAGCGCAATCCGGACAGGCCCAGTCAATTTTCATACGGGCGTAGCTCAGTTGGTAGAGCAGCGGATTCCAAATCCGCAGGTCGTAGGTTCGAGTCCTTCCGCCCGTGCCGATGACGGCCACCCGCAGCACACCGGCTGCGGTCATTCGGAGCGGCAGCCCTTCTGCCGCATTGTCGTTTGAAGCTCGCAGCAATCATCCTCACGAGCGCGCTCCAATTGAGGATTTGAGGTCGGCACACCCATGGCAGACGTTGACGAAAAAGTAGGCACCGAGGTGCGCGGGTCGAGCGAGGCCGACGCGTCGCGCGAGGTCATCGTCTCCGGGGGTGACGGCGAAGGCGGCGTCGTCGAGCACCTCGGCGTGTTCAAGTACGTCTTCGCGGCGTTCTTCGGCGCCGGCATCGGCGCGGCGTGGTTGACCGGCAAGCTGCTCGCGGCCGGCTGGAGCTACCTCGTGGAGTGGCCCTGGGCGGTGCGCACCCTGCCGATGCTGCTCCGTTACGCAGAAGATGAGCGAGCCACTTACACGACGGCGGTCGGAGCCGTCGTGGGGGTCATCGCGGTCGTCTTCTGCCTGCGCAATGAGCGAATCCGGCGCTGGGCAGACGACGTGGCCATCGAGCTTTCGAAGGTCACCTGGCCGAAGAAGGAAACCGTGACGAACGGTACCATTGTCGTAATCGCGGCGGGGCTTTTCGCGACGGTCTACATTGGCCTGCTCGATCGACTCTGGGGTTTCGTGACGATGCTGGTGTACGGGGCATGACTGAAGAACCGACCAAGAAGCAGGGCGAAGCCGAGCAAGACAACGGCGAGGCGCCCACCAAGAAGTGGTACGTGGTCACCACCTACTCGACCTACGAGAACAAGGTGAAGGTGGCGCTGCAGGAGCGCATTCGCCAGCACCACATGGAAGCCAAGTTTGGCGAGATTCTGATCCCGAGCGAGACGGTCACCGCCGTTGGCAAGGACGGCAAGAGCCGAGTACGCGCGAAGACCACGTTCCCCGGCTACATCTTCGTCGAGATGGAGATGGGCGAGGATGCCTGGCACGTCGTCAAGGACACGCCCAAGGTCACTGGTTTCGTGGGCAATCAGCGCCCGCGTGAGGTGAAGCCACCGCACATCGAGGATCTGCGCAAGGGCATCACCGAGGGCGCCGTCAAACCCAAGCCCAAGCAGCAGTTCCAGGAAGGCGACGAGGTGCGGGTCGTCGTGGGCGCGTTCGCCAACTTCTCTGGGACCGTTCAGGAAATCAGGCCGGACAAGCAGAAGCTGAAGGTCATGGTCAGCATCTTCGGGCGTCCCACCCCCGTCGAGCTGGACTTCGGCCACGTCGAAAAGCGCTGACGCCGAACCGCGAATAAACCCCAGCCAACCCAACCGCCCCAACCCCCCCCGAGAAGGGGCGGTGTGGCTCGCCAGAAGCGCGGCCGCATCCAGAGAAGCAGAGCTCCCCGAGGAGCGAGATGAGCCGAGACAGGCGAGATTTTCAGAGAGGACCGGAAAGTGGCCGCGAGCAAGAAGAAAGTTACGGGTTACATCAAGCTGCAGTTGCCTGCGGGGAAAGCCAACCCCGCTCCGCCCGTCGGCCCCGCGCTGGGTCAGCACGGCGTGAACATCATGGGCTTCTGCAAAGACTTCAACGCGAAGAGCGCGAAGCTCGGCGACACCGTCGTGCCGGTGATCATCACCGTCTACGCCGATCGCTCCTACACGTTCGTGATGAAGTCGGCGCCCGCGAGCATTTTGCTCAAGAAGGCGGCGGGCCTGGCCACGAGCGGCAAGCCCGGGTCGGGGTCACCGGAGCCGAATCGCAAGAAGGTCGGCAAGGTCACCAAGGCGCAGGTGCTGGAGATCGCAAAGACCAAGCTCGAGGACATGAACGCCCACACCGCCGAAGCCGCCGCGCGCAGCATCGCGGGGACGGCGCGCAGCATGGGCCTCGAGGTAACAGACTGATCCGCCTGTCCGGGGCGGCGCCCTCGTGCGCCGGTCGGGCGTGGTGGTTTTGCAGAGTCGGATGACTGGGAGGCCTCGGGCCGGACAGCGATTGACGCGAATCCTCGGATTTCATCAATCGGCCCGATACCCGAAACGAGGCCGCTTCACCAGGAGATGAAATGGCAGCAAATAGTAGTAAAAAAAGAAAGGCGGCCGTCACGAAGTTCGACCGTGATCGTCAGCACACGCTGGCGGAGGCGGTTGGAGTCGTGAAGTCGGTGGCAAGCGCCAAGTTCGACGAGAGCGTCGACATGGCGGTGCGCTTGGGCGTCAATCCCAAGCACGCCGACCAGATGGTGCGCGGTGCGCTCGTGCTCCCGCACGGCACCGGCAAAGGCGTGCGCGTCGCCGTGTTCGCGCGCGGCGAGAAGGAAAAGGCGGCTCGTGACGCGGGCGCCGATATCGTCGGCGGCGAGGACCTCGCGGCGAAGATCAACGAAGGCAACATCGAGTTCGATCGCGTGATTGCGACACCGGACATGATGGGCATCGTCGGCAAGCTGGGTCGCGTGCTCGGTCCGCGTGGCCTCATGCCGAACCCCAAGGTCGGAACCGTCACCATGGATGTCGCGAAGGCGGTCCAGGAGGCCAAGGCCGGTAAGGTCGAATACCGCGTGGACAAGGCAGGCGTCGTGCACTGCCGCGTCGGGCGCGTGTCGTTCACCGCTGAAAAGCTGGTCGAGAACGGGAAAGCGCTGATCGCCGACCTGCTCGCGAAGAAGCCTGCTTCGGCGAAGGGCATCTACGTTCGCTCGGTGGGCCTCTCGAGCACGATGGGCCCCGGCGTGAAGATCGATCCGGCGACGGTCGACTCGAGCAGAGAGGAAGAGAGCTAATGCGCCCCGAGAAGATCCAGGCTGTCGAAGAGATCAAGGGTCATTTCGACAAGGGCACGGCGGCGGTTTTCCTCGACTACTCGGGGATGACGGTCGCCGAGGTCTCGAACCTGCGCACCCAGTTCCGTGCCCAGGGCGTCACCTACAAGGTGCTCAAGAACTCGCTCGTGCGGCGGGCCTTGGGCGACGCGCCTTATGTCGCGAAGCTCAAGCCGGTGCTCAAGGGCATGACGGCGGTCGCCTTCAGCGGCGAGGAGCCGGGCGCCGCGGCTCGGGTGGTCAAGGCCTTCGTCAAGGACAACGAGAAGCTCAAGATCAAGGCAGGGCTCCTCGACGGGCAGGTGCTCGACGCGAAGACCGTCGAGAACCAGCTCGCCACCTTGCCGGGCAAGAACGAGGCGCGCGCCATGCTGCTCGCCACGCTCATCGCACCCGCGCAGCGGTTCGTGATGCTGCTCAACACCCCGGCCGGCAACTTCGTGCGCCTGCTGGAAGCCAAGAAGGCAAAGGGCGGCTGAGCCCCCAAACGCCAATCCCCCCCCCGCGGGTCACTCCCGGAGTGTCCCCCGCCCGGATGCCGCCCCGAGCACCGAAGATACTGAAACTGAAGAACTCGTTTTGGGCTGGGGCGCCCAAGACCCAAAGAAATTATCCTCCCGCGTGAGGTTTTAAGGAGCAAGCAAATGGCTGAAATTACGAAAGAACAGGTTGTCGACTATCTCTCCGCGCTGCCGGTGCTCGAGATCGCCAATCTCGTCAAGGAGCTGGAGACCAAGTGGGGCGTGAGCGCCGCACCGGTCGCGATCGCGGGAGGCGCTGGCGGTGGTGGTGCCGCTGCTGCCGCTGAAGTCGAAGAGCAGACCGAGTTCGACGTGATCCTCGCGGGCGCTGGCGCCCAGAAGATCCAGGTCATCAAGGTCGTCCGCGAGATCACGGGTCTGGGCCTCAAGGAAGCCAAGGACCTGGTCGAGGGCGCTCCGAAGCCGCTCCGCGAGGGCGTGAACAAGGAGCAGGCGGCCGAGCTCAAGAAGAAGCTGGAAGAAGCGGGAGCGACCGTCGAGGTCAAATGAGCTGGGCCCTGTGAACCATCTCATGATGGGAAGTACGGCTCCAGACTTGGAACAGGCCGGTCCCGGCTGGCAGAGCTTTTGGGGCTCCGGCCCCAAAAGCCAGATACCCAAAAGCCAGATGTTACGTGCGGTGACCGAGCTCGCCTCCACCCCTGGTGGCGAGCACGGGGCCGGCCTATATTGTTTGATGGTTCGTGGGTTCGACGGCCCGCGAGCAGTGTTCGTCCGCCCGCGGTACCCGCGGCGGGCGGCACGAAACGGTGCTCCTACGGCGCGTCTTGGTCAGCGTGTCGTAGGTTTTGCCGTTCGCGGGAGCGCCCTTTCTTAGGGAAGACGTGGCGGGTAGTCCCACGCAGGCGATAGCGAGTCTCGCCGAGCGTTAGGGGGGCTGCCCCGTTGGTTGTTTTGTAGAGGAGCTCAGATGGCGTCAAAGGTTCAATCGAACTTCCGGCATCGAACAAACCTGGGGAAAGTCGAATCGGTCGTCGAAATTCCCGATCTGATCGACATTCAGAAGAGCAGTTACGAAAAGTTCCTGCAGTCGGACATCCCGACGGCGGAGCGCACGGATATCGGGCTGCAAGGCGTTTTCAAGAGCGTTTTCCCGATCCGAGATTTCGACGGCACGAGCGAGCTCGTGTTCGTCTCTTACCACCTCGATAAGCCGAAATACGACGTCGAGGAGTGCCGGCAGCGCGGCATGACGTATGCGGCGCCGATCAAGGTCACCACGCAGCTCATGGTGTACGACACCATCGAGGGTGGGCAGCGCGTGGTGCGCGACATCAAGGAGCAGGAGGTCTACTTCGGCGAGATCCCGCTCATGACGGACACGGCGACGTTCATCATCAACGGCACCGAGCGCGTGGTTGTGAGCCAGCTGCACCGCAGCCCCGGCGTGTTCTTCGACCACGACAAGGGAAAGACGCACTCGAGCGGCAAGCTCCTCTACTCGGCGCGCGTCATCCCCTACTCGGGGTCGTGGCTCGACCTCGAGTTTGACCACAAAGACATCATCTACGTGCGCATCGACCGCCGCCGGAAGATGCACGCGACCGTGCTGATCCGCGCGCTCGGCTTCGGCACGCAGCAGATCCTCGATCGCTTCTACGCCAACGAGACGGTGTACCTGGGCGAGGGCGACGCCGTCGAGAAGAGCGTCGACTTCGATCTCTTGAGCGGCCAGCGCGCCACGCAGGACATCAAGATCGGCGATGAGGTGATCGTCCGCAAGAACACCAAGTTCACGCGCGCCGCGATCAAGAAGCTCAAGGCGAGCAAGCTCGAGCGCCTCACGATCGAGCCCATCGAGCTGATCGGTAAGGTCAGCGCCGAGGACGTGATCGACAAGGAGACGGGCGAGGTCCTGCTCGAGTGCAACGAGGAGGTCACCGAGACCACGCTCGAGCGCATCCGCGCCGCGGGTGTGAAGGAGTTCAAGGTCCTCTTCATCGACGGCCTCAACGTCGGCTCGTACCTGCGCGACACCCTGATCGCGGACAAGGTCTTGACGACCGAAGACGCCATCATGGAGATCTACCGGCGCCTGCGCCCGGGTGACCCGCCCACGCTGGAGACGGCGAAGACCCTGTTCGGGAACCTGTTCTTCAACCCCGAGCGTTACGACCTGTCCGCGGTCGGTCGCCTCAAGTTGAACTACAAGTTCTACCGTGACCTGCCCGAAGATCAGCGTCCGCCCCTCGAGCAGGGCACGCTGACTACGGAGGACATCCTCAACACCATCGAGCACCTGATCGATCTCAAGAACGGTCGGGGCTCGGTCGACGACATCGACCACCTCGGCAACCGCCGGGTGCGCGCGGTGGGCGAGTTGATGGAGGTTCAGTACCGCATCGGCCTCGTGCGCATGGCCCGCGCCATCAAGGAGCGCATGAGCGTCTCGCAAGAGATCGACACGCTGATGCCGCACGACCTGATCAACGCGAAGCCGGTCGGCGCCGTGGTGAAGGAGTACTTCGGCTCGTCGCAGCTCTCGCAGTTCATGGACCAGACGAACCCGCTCTCCGAGGTCACGCACAAGCGCCGCTTGTCCGCGCTCGGGCCGGGTGGTTTGACCCGTGAGCGAGCCGGCTTCGAGGTGCGCGACGTGCACACGACGCACTATGGTCGTATCTGCCCGATCGAGACGCCAGAAGGTCCGAACATCGGTCTGATCGCGTCGCTGTCGACCTACGCGCGCGTGAATGAGTACGGCTTCGTCGAGACGCCCTACCGCACCGTCAAGGACGGCGTGGTTGAGCGCAAGGTGAGCTGGTACAGCGCGCTCGAGGAAGAAGGGAAGTTCATCGCTCAGGCGTCAAACGCCCAGAACGAGGACGGCTCCTTCAAGGACTCGCTCGTCGCAGCTCGCTTCAACGGCGACTACCGCATGGCGGCCGCCGAGCAGATCGAGCTCCTCGACGTCGCGCCGAACCAGATGGTGAGCGTGGCCGCTGCGCTCGTGCCGTTCCTCGAGCACGACGACGCGAACCGCGCGCTCATGGGCGCCAACATGCAGCGCCAGGCCGTGCCGCTGATCTCGACGGAGGCCCCCTTCGTCGGCACCGGCATGGAACGCTGCGTGGCGGTCGATTCGGGCGTGTGCGCGGTCGCCCGCCGCGCGGGCGTGGTGGCCAGCGTCGACGCGACACGCATCGTGGTGCGCCCGCACTCCGGAGAGGGCTCCGAAGTGCCGGACATCTATCCGATGATGAAGTTCCAGCGCTCGAACCAGAGCACTTGCTACAACCAGAAGCCGATCGTTCGGCCCGGCGAGGTGGTGCAGGCCGGCGACGTGCTCGCCGACGGCCCCGCCTGCGACATGGGCGAGATCGCGCTGGGCCGGAACGTGATCGTCGCGTTCATGCCGTGGCAAGGCTTCAACTTCGAGGACTCGATCCTGCTCAGCGAGCGCATCGGCAAGCACGACGTGTTCACCTCGGTTCACATCGAGGAGTTCGAGTGCATCGCCCGCGACACGAAGCTCGGTAAGGAAGAGGTCACCCGCGACATCCCGAACGTTGGCGAAGAGGCCCTGAAGGACCTGGACGAGTCCGGCATCGTGCGCATCGGCGCCGAGGTGAAGCCGGGCGACATCCTGGTGGGCAAGATCACGCCGAAGGGCGAGAGTCAGCTCTCTCCCGAAGAGAAGCTCCTCCGGGCCATCTTCGGCGAGAAGGCGGGCGACGTGCGCGACAGCTCGCTCAAGGTGCCGCCGGGCGTCGGCGGTATCGTGATCGACGCGCGCATCTTCTCACGCAAGGGCACCGAGCGCGACGAGCGCGCCCACGCAATCGAAGACCACGAGCGCGCGCGCCTCGAACGCACGCGCGACGAGGAGGTCAAGATCCTGCGGGACTCGTTCTTCCGCAAGATCAGCGAGATCCTCGAGGGTCGCGAGACGACGGGCAAGCTGGTCGACGACAAGGGCAGCGTCCTGATCGAGAAGGGCTCGAAGCTCAGCGCCGAAGGCCTCGCCAACGTGCCGCGCAAGTACTGGGGCGAGATCCCGACGACGGACGAGCTCCAGGACAAAGTCGGGCAGCTGCTCAAGGATCTCGACGCGCTGATCACGGCTCGCGAAGAGCACTTCCGGGAGAAGATCGAGCGCCTCAGCCGAGGCGACGAGCTGCCCCCGGGCGTGATCAAGATGGTGAAGGTCTACATCGCCATCAAGCGCAAGCTCCAGGTCGGCGACAAGATGGCAGGCCGCCACGGCAACAAGGGTGTGGTCAGCCGCATCATGCCGGAGGAGGACATGCCGTACCTGTCCGACGGGACGCCGGTCGACATCGTGCTCAACCCGCTCGGCGTGCCGAGCCGTATGAACGTCGGTCAGATCCTCGAGACGCACCTCGGTTGGGCCGCTCACGGCCTCGGCCGGCGGCTGAACGAGGCGCTGGAGAAGGCGCGCGAGCCGAAGAAGCTCAAGGCCCAGATCCTCGACATCTACAAGCTCTCGAACGACAAGAAGTTCGTTCAGTTCATCGAGGGCTTGAACGATGAAGAGGTCGTCAGCCTGGCCAAGAAGCTCAGCAAGGGCGTGCGCTTCATGACCCCGGTGTTCGACGGCGCGGAAGAGGAGCAGATCAAGGACGGGCTCGAGCTGGCGGGTCTGGAGCGGCGCGGGCAGACGATCGTGTTCGACGGCCGCACGGGCGAGCCGTTCGATCAGGACGTCACCGTGGGCATCACGTACATGCTCAAGCTTCACCACCTGGTCGACGACAAGATCCACGCTCGTTCGATCGGTCCGTACTCGCTCGTCACGCAGCAGCCGCTGGGTGGCAAGGCGCAGTTCGGCGGGCAGCGTCTGGGCGAGATGGAAGTCTGGGCGATGGAAGCCTACGGCGCGGCCTACGCGCTGCAGGAGTTCCTCACCGTGAAGAGCGACGACGTGCAGGGCCGCACGCGCATGTACGAAGCCATCGTGAAGGGCGACTACGTGCTCGAGGCGGGGCTGCCGGAGAGCTTCAACGTGCTGATCAAGGAGCTCCAGTCGCTTTGCTTGAACATGGAATTGGTGGAGACGGCCACGGCGGCCGTCGCCGAGGATTGAAGGCCGGGCTGTAAGGAGCGAAACGCAATGCGTGATATTTTCTCGTTTTTTGAGAAGCCCAAAGACCCACTGACCTTTTCTGCCATGCGCATCTCTCTGGCGAGCCCAGAGAAGATTCGCGAATGGTCGAACGGTGAGGTCAAAAAGCCCGAGACCATCAACTACCGCACGTTCAAGCCGGAGCGGGACGGCCTCTTCTGCGCCAAGATCTTTGGCCCGGTGAAGGACTACGAGTGCATCTGCGGCAAGTACAAGCGCATGAAGCACCGAGGCATCGTGTGCGAGAAGTGCGGCGTCGAGGTGATCCAGAGCAAGGTTCGCCGCGAGCGCCTCGGGCACATCAACCTGGCCACGCCCGTCGCGCACATCTGGTTCCTGAAGAGCCTGCCGTCGCGGATCGGCAACATCCTCGACATCACGCTCAAGGACCTCGAGCGCGTCCTCTACTGCGAGGCGTACATCGTCATCGACCCCAAGGACACGGGGCTCGAGGTCGGTGAGTTGCTCTCCGAGGAACGCTACGGCGAGCTGTACGACGAGTACGGTGAGGACCGCTTCACCGCCGGCATGGGCGGCGAGGCCGTGCTCGAGATGCTCAAGCGCATCGACGTGCACGCGCTCGCCGAGTCGCTGCGCGACGAGATGCGCAAGGCGACCAGCGAAGCCAAGCGCAAGAAGTACGCGAAGCGGCTGAAGGTGTTCGAAGCCTTCCGCGGCAGCGGCAACCGTCCGGAGTGGATGATGCTCACGGTGGTGCCGGTGCTCCCGCCCGATCTGCGGCCCCTGGTGCCGCTCGACGGCGGTCGCTTCGCCACGAGCGATCTCAACGACCTGTATCGCCGCGTCATCAACCGCAACAACCGCCTGAAGCGCCTGCTCGAGCTGAACGCTCCGGAGATCATCATCCGCAACGAGCGCCGCATGCTGCAGGAGGCCGTGGACGCACTGTTCGACAACGGTCGACGCGGCAAGACCATCACGGGCCCCAACAAGCGTCCGCTCAAGTCATTGAGCGACATGCTCAAGGGCAAGCAGGGCCGGTTCCGCCAGAACCTGCTCGGCAAGCGCGTGGACTACTCCGGTCGTTCGGTGATCGTGGTGGGCCCGACGCTGAAGCTGCACCAGTGCGGCTTGCCGAAGAAGATGGCGCTCGAGCTCTTCAAGCCGTTCATCTATAACAAGCTGGAAGAGCGCGGGTACGTCAACACCATCAAGAGCGCGAAGAAGATGGTGGAGCGCGAGCGGCCGGAGGTGTGGGACATCCTCGACGAGGTGATCCAGGAGCACCCGGTGATGCTCAACCGCGCGCCGACGCTGCATCGCCTGGGCATCCAGGCTTTCGAGCCCGTGCTGATCGAGGGTAAGGCGATCCAGCTTCACCCGCTGGTGTGCACGGCGTTCAACGCAGACTTCGACGGCGACCAGATGGCGGTGCACATCCCGCTCTCGGTCGAGGCGCAGATGGAAGCGCGCGTGCTCATGATGAGCACGAACAACATCCTCTCGCCGGCGAGCGGTCGCCCCATCATCAACCCGACGCAGGACATCGTGCTCGGGCTCTACTACGCCACCCGCAGCCGGCATCACTGCCGGGGTGCCTACCGAGGCACCGGGCTCGATCTCGACAAGGGCTCGAACCAGCTCACGGGCATCGTCGAGGGCGTGTACTCGTCGCCAGACGACGTGCACATGGCGTTCGACAACGGCGTCGTCGACTTGCACGCGAACATCAAGTGCCGCGTCAGCGACGTGGATGACGAGGGCAACCCGCGCACGCGCCTGCTCGCCACCACGGTGGGCCGGGTGCTGATCGGCGAGGTGCTGCCCCCGGGCATCCCGTTCGACTACGTGAACAAGGTGCTCAACAAGAAGACGCTGAGCCAGCTCATCGACGTCTGCTACCGGAAGCACAAGAACAAGGAGACGGTGCTCCTGGCTGACCGCTTGCGGTCGCTGGGCTTCACCTACGCCACTCGCGCCGGCATCAGCATCTGCATGGATGACATGGTCATCCCGGAGAAGAAGAAGGAGCTGATCGGCGCCGCGGAAGACGAGTTGCAGCGCGTCAGCGACCAGTATCAGGAAGGCTTGATCACGGACGGCGAGCGCTACAACAAGGTGGTCGACATCTGGGCCGGCGTCGCGGATCGCGTGACTGAAGAGATGATGGACGTGATCGGCAAGGAGACCGTCATCGATGATCGCACGGGCGAGACGCTGGCCGAATCCAGCTTCAACCCGGTGTACATCATGGCTGACTCCGGTGCCCGTGGCTCGACCCAGCAGATGCGCCAGCTCGCGGCAATGCGCGGTCTGATGGCTCGCCCCTCCGGCGAGATCATCGAGACGCCCATCACCGCGAACTTCCGCGAAGGGCTCACGGTGCTCGAGTACTTCGTGTCTACCCACGGCGCTCGTAAGGGCCTGGCGGACACGGCGCTCAAGACTGCGAACTCGGGTTACCTCACCCGGCGCCTGGTCGACGTGGCGCAGGACGCCATCGTCAGCGACTTCGATTGCGGCACGCTCGACGGTATCCGCGTGACCAAGCTCGAAGAAGCCGGCGAGGTCATTCAGCCCCTTGGCGACCGCATCCTCGGTCGCGTGGTGCTGGAAGACGTGGTGGACCCGCTCACCGGCGAGAGCCTGGTCGAGGCCAACACGCTGCTCGACGAGGCCCTCGTTCGCAGGATCGAGGAAGCGGGCATCGAAGAGGTCGTGATCCGTTCGGTGTTGACCTGCCAGACGCAGCGCGGCGTTTGCGGCATGTGCTACGGGCGCGATCTCGCGCGCGGGCACAAGGTCGACATCGGCGAGGCCATCGGCATCATCGCTGCCCAGTCGATCGGCGAGCCGGGTACTCAGCTCACGATGCGCACGTTCCACATCGGTGGCGCGGCGGCGCGCGGCAAGATCGAGCAGAGCTCGCTCGAGACGCGCACTGAAGGCATCGTGCGGTTGAACAACACCAACCTCGCCAAGCGCGAGGACGGCAGCGTGGTGGTGATGAACCGCCACGGCGAGCTGGTCATCATGGATGACACGGGTCGCGAGCGTGAGCATCACCGCCTGGTCTACGGCGCCACCCTGCTCGCTGCCGAGGGGCAGCGCGTTCCGTCGGGTGCGGTCGTGGCCGAGTGGGATCCGTTCGCCATGCCGATCCTCACGGAGGTGGGCGGTATCGTCGCCTTCAACGACCTGGTCGAAGGCGTCAGCGTGATCGAGAAGGTGGATGAGGTCACGGGGTTGTCCCGCAAGATCGTGATCGAATCGCGCGCGGCCGAGCTCCGGCCTCGCATCACCATCATCAATCCGGCGACGGGCGAGCCGCAGAAGCTGGGTAACACCGACCTCGACGCTCGTTATCTCCTCCCGGTCGGCGCCAACATCGTCGCTCAGGAAGGGGAGACGATCCACCCCGGCGGACCGATCGCCAAGATTCCGCGCGACCAGACGAAGGTGCAGGACATCACGGGTGGTCTGCCCCGCGTGGCCGAGTTGTTCGAAGCGCGCAAGCCGAAGGATCACGCCATCATCAGCGAGATCGACGGCGTCGTGAGCTTCGGCAAGGACACCAAGGGCAAGCGCAAGATCGTGATCACGCCCTACGGGTCCGACGGCGAGCCCATGAGCGATCAGTCGCGCGAGTACCTGATCCCCAAGGGCAAGCACGTGCAGGTGCAGACCGGTGACCACGTGCGCGCCGGTGACCCTCTGCAGGACGGCCCCGCGAACCCGCACGACATCTTGCGCGTGAAGGGCGAGAAGGAGCTGGCCGCTTGGTTGGTGAACGAAATCCAGCAGGTTTACCGCCTGCAGGGCGTGACCATCAACGACAAGCACATCGAGGGCATCGTGCGACAGATGCTGCGGCGCGTGCGCATCAAGGAGATCGGCGACACCAACTTCCTGATCGACGAGCAGGTGGAAAAGCACCTGTTCGAGAAGGAGAACGCCAAGGTCATCGCCCACGGCGGTCAGCCCGCGGTGGCGGAGCCGATGCTGCTCGGCATCACCAAGGCGTCGCTGTCGACCGAGTCCTTCATCAGCGCGTCCTCTTTCCAGGAGACCACCAAGGTGCTCACCGAGGCGGCCATCTGCGGGAAGACGGACGACCTGCGCGGCATCAAGGAGAACGTCATCATGGGTCGCCTGATCCCGGCGGGCACGGGCCTGCCGGCGTACAGCCGGCTCCAGATGATGGTGGAGGAAGATCGACGCGAGGTCGTCCCCGCGATCCCCGCGATCAGCCACGCCTCCTCATTCGGCGCCGAGTGAGCTCGGCACGCGAGTGATTCGGTCGGGGCGGCCACGCCGCTCCGCCGAGTCGCTCTTCAGCGCTACCGCTCCCCGTCCTCTCGGTTCAGCCGAGGCGGCGGGGAGTCGTGTTTTGTGAAGCGAAGCAGCGAGAGCGGGCGAGAGGCGAGCTCAGACGTCGCCCGCGAGCATCGCGGCGTAGCCCTCGCGGTAGGTCGGGTACAGGAGCGTATAACCCGTGGCGTGCAGCCGGGCGTTCTTGCAGCGCTTGTCTCCTCCGCGCGCGGTGGCCTCGGGCGGCACGGACGACGGTAGCGGTACGCCGAGGCGCGCCGCGATGAACGCGGTGATGTCGCGCTGCGGCGCGGGCTCGTCGTCGCTCAGGATCAGCGTCGGAGGCGCCACGTCGGAGGTCATCAGGTGAACGATCGCGCCAGCGATGTCATCGCGATGGATCCGGTTCGTGTAGCGCTCGGACATCGAGGCCTTGCCGTGGCGCACGGCGTCAACCAGACGGGTGCGCCCGGGACCATAGATTCCCGCGCAGCGCAGCACCGTGCTCGGCGTCTTCGACGCGCGCAGGAGCGCTTCGGCTTCGAGCGTGCGGCGACCCGAGAAGTGCACGGGCGCGGTCTCGGAATCCTC
>Ga0247763_1000610_pt1 | contig 21427 bp, 16 predicted proteins | sample UWRJL141409B4_FD_179926 | JGI IMG/M metagenome (GOLD analysis project Ga0247763, IMG submission 179926) | Plant litter microbial communities from Arlington Agricultural Research Station in Wisconsin, United States - UWRJ-L141-409B-4 | ecosystem: Environmental > Terrestrial > Plant litter >...
GAGCGCCCCTCTGTCTGGGGCGACCTCGATGACGAGGACGACGAGGACGAGCAGCCCACCACCGTGAAGGGCCGTGTCTCGGTGATGCCCACGGGTGGCGCTCCGCCTTCGGTTTCTGGGCTGCCGTTGCCCTCATCGCCCTCATCGCTGCCGGTCGCCAGCGCTCCCGCACCGTTCGGGGTCACGTCAGCGCCGGTCGCGGCGCCAGCGCCCGTTTTCTCGTCTGCACCCCCGCCGGTCGTCTCTATGCCGCCGATCGTCTCGGAGTCGGCGGCGCCGATCTCGATCATCAGCGCGATACCCGATTCGATGGATGACGGCGAGGTGAGCTTGCGCCGGCCGGGTCGCTCCAAGTGGTATCTGATCGCGGTCGCGATCGTGTTCGCTTTCGTGCTGGGCGCGATCGTGACGCACCTGATGCGCGCGTCGCCATCGGAGAAGACGTCCTCGGAGCGCTCGAGCGAAGACGTGGCAGTCGCCGAAGCGAAAAAACCTCATGACGACGCGGAGCCTGGGTCTCGAGGCGCGACTTCGAAGGGCAGCATGTCGGAGGGCAGCAAGTCGGCGACAGGGACAGAGCGCGAGGCGCGAACCGAGTCGATCACGGCTTCTCTGCGCCCCGGCGACGCGGAGGAAGCCGCGCTCGATCCGGCGTCGGGTGGTTGGGACGGGGCTCGTTCGGCGTCGAAGCCGTCCGCGTCCGGGTCGCTGCTCGCGGGGCTGGGTAGCCCGCGCGCGCCGGGGCCTGGACCAGCGCGCGACGAACGCGTCGCAGGCGCAGGCCTGGATGCTACGGCCATCCAGCGTACCGTGCGCCGCTACAGCCCCGCCGTTCGGCAGAACTGCTGGCTCCGAGCGCTCGACGCGCGGCCACCTGGAGTGCCGACTTCGGCGAAGCTGACGGCGACGATCAGCGTCGAAGCAAACGGGCGCGTGCAAGCGGTCGACGTCAACGGCGCTCCGCGGGGCTATCCCAGCCTGTCCCGTTGTGTCGCGAACGCGGTCAAGGGGTGGCAGTTTCCGCGCTCCGGCGCACAGACGATCACGAACGTCCCGTTCATGTTCATGGGGCAGTGACCGAGCGCGCGATGCCGCTCGAGAGTATGGTGCCCGAGCCCCCGCGGTTCGTCGCAGCAAATTAAAACGCCGGCGGCGGGTGCCGCCGGCGTGTCTAGACGCCCTCGTTAAGCCGGGTTCTGTCGATGTCCGAAGACACCTGGCGACCATTCATCTGGGACGCACGTCACCGTGCGCCTCGAGCAGCCTACCCTGGAACTCGGGCGAGCAGCCCTCGAGCGCTCCTATACATGGCCTTGCTCCGAACGGGGTTTGCCGTGCCACCGACGTTACCGCCGGCGCGGTGGGCTCTTACCCCACCGTTTCACCCTTACCGACGCCGCTCGCGCAGCGCAGGCGGTTTATTTTCTGTTGCACTGTCCTCGGGGTTTCCCCCACCGGGTGTTACCCGGCGTTCTGCTCTGTGGAGCCCGGACTTTCCTCCCGACCGTAAAGGTCGAGCGACCGCCTCGACGGCGTAGACGGGTAGCCTCGTAGCATGCGAACTCCGGCGGGCCAATAGCCGTCTAGCGGGCCCGGCGCTCGCAACTGAAGCGCCGGGGACCCGATCGACGCATCAAGCGCAGCGCTTGGTGACTGCCGTCTCCGATTTGGGCGCATCGGAGTCATTCCCCGGTAGCGACCCGCCGAGCAGCGCCCGCAACTTGCCCTTGGCGCGCACTTCGAGCTGGCGCGCCCGCTCGCGCGACACACCGAGCCGCCTGCCGATCTCCGCGAGCGACAGCTCGTCGTCGCGATCGGCCATCATCCGGCGCTCGACGATGAAACGCTCGCGCTCATCGAGCTTCACCACGGCGAGGCGCACGGCTTCCGCGCGATGATCGCGTGATTCGCCGTCGCCGAGCGACGTCTCCTGATCCTCGTCCTGCGCGACCAGCGTGTCGATCAGGCGCGCGCTCGAGCCGTCGAACATCTGCCCGTCGAGCGAGACGTCTCGCGTGTCGAGACGCTCCAGCATGGCCTTGAGCTGGGGCACGGGGACTTCGAGCCGCTTGGCGAGCTCTTCCTGCGCTTCCGTCTCGTCCGTGAAAAGGTTCGAGACGCGAGCGCGCTCGCGGCGCAGCCGGAAGAAGTTCTTCGAGCGCAGGGCACCGGCACCCGAGCCCACCATGCTCCACGAACGCAGCACGTAGTTCAGGATGTACGCGCGGATCCAATAGGCGGCGTACGTGACGAAGCGCGTACCTCGCTCGGGGTCGAACTTGCCGAGCGCATGCACCACACCGAAGCTACCCTCGGCGATCAGCTCGTCGAGGGGGATGCCGTAACGACGGAATTTGATCGCCGTGGCGACCACATAACGGAGATGCGCTTTCACCAGCTCGTCGGCAGCAGCAGAATCACCCTCGTTCTTCCAACGCAGGGCGAGCTCCCGCTCGCGATCGCGCGCGAGCGGCGCGAAATCCGCCAGTTGCCCACCGTACGCCGTGAGGGACCCTTTTGATGCCGCTGTCATGATGACCAACCTTCCGTGTGCAAGCCGGTCGACCAATGCGGGCGGCTTGTTTATCGAGCCGGTGAGCTCGCGCTCACCAACCACGGCAGGGCGAATTGCGCCTGACGTCGCTTCGTCTGCCTACACTGCAGTACGCAACGACATTCCCGGCGGTTACTCGGAATCGTCGAGCCAATGTTCACTGTCATCTTGCCGCACGCCGAGCCGGCGAATTCTACGGCGACTGATGCACAGTGCCCCGTTCGACAACGGCTGCATCCCGTGGCGCCATAGTGGCACCGCTACGCCGCGAATTGCGGCATCGCGACGCCGCGGCCGACCCCCCACAAACACGAATCACGACAGCTCGAGTGAACCAGCAGGGAAGGCTGGTGCACCGACGACGTCGAAGTTCAAACGTTGAAAGACGAGCCGCAGCCGCAGCTGCCGGACACGTTCGGATTGCCGAACTTGAAGCCCGATCCGTGCGCGCCCTCGACGTAGTCGATCTCGGTGCCGTCGAGGTATTGATAGCTCAGCGGATCGACATAGAGCTGCACGCCATTCGATTCGAAGCGCTCGTCGAACTCCGTTGGAGTCTCTTCGAAGTACAGATCGTACTGGAAGCCAGCGCAGCCGCCCCCCACGACTCGCAACCGGAGCCCCTGCTCGGCGAGCCCTTCGGCCTCGGAGATTTCACGGACTTTTTCGGCGGCGAGAGGGGTAATTGCGATCATTGACGGTTACCAGTGTCTGGAAGGCTCGTCGAATATAGGACCTTCCCGTCGCATATGCCAATGGGCAACGTCTCGATCGGTGGGGCGCGTCGGCCGCTCGCGAGCCCGCTCACCTCGGAGCGGCCTGGCTCGTCTCTGGGCCAACGAGCCAGACGAGCCCGGAACCGCAAGCAGCGACGAGCCGTCCGTGCCCGGCCGGAACGAGGCTGACCGGAACGGCGCAGCGCACGTCGGGCAGTTCCCGACCCACGCCCGAAGCCGTTTCGAGATGTAGCGGCGCCTCCGAGGCCCACCACGCGACGGAGCCGGTCGCGTCGACCAGGAGATCGAGCTCGCTCAGGGCTCCCGGCTCGCCACGCGCCGCTGGCGGGTGCGGGGCGACGTCGGGTTCGCTCACGAACCAGCTGCCATCATACCTCATGAGCACCCAGCGCCGCGGCCCGAGCCGGCCGAGCAAGGGGGCAACGCCCGGAGCATCGAGCCTAGCGACTTCGTGCACGCTGCCGTCGGCGCGGCTCATGCTCATGAGGCCACGGCGCGAGCTCAGCGCGACCAGCGCCTCTCCGTCGATCGCGCTCGCCACGACGGGACTGCCGAAGGCGCCGAGAGAGCGCAGCGGCTCCCGCCAGTCCCACTCGAACACGCGACCTTGCTCGTCGATGGCAATGGCACCAGCACCGGCGAGCAGCGTGTGCTGGATCGGCGCGGGCAGCCCCGCGTAGGCTCGGATCGCGCGCGTCGCGTCGATCTCGAACAGCCACTGGCCCACGCTGGCCAGCGCCCCCCCGTCGGGCAGCGGCAGCAGGCTGCTCGTGCCGTTCGCCGCGGGCACGTCGAGTGCGACCTCGAACGCGACGGCACCGCTCGGCCACCAGCCGAGCACGCGGCCGTCACGGCTCAACACCGCGCGCGTGCCGTCGTTGAGCAGCGCGGCGGCGACCGCCCCGGAGAAGCCTCCGGACTGACTGTATTGCAGGGCGCCATCGGCGCCGAGCTGCGTCACGCGGCCGAGCCCCGCGATGAACACACGCCCGGTGTCATCGACGAGCACGTTGCCTCCCAGACCGCCGGGAACCTGTCGCTTCCAAGCGACTCGCGCGGTGTCTGGTGCGGGCAGGGCAGCGGCGCGCCGCGAGCGTGCGGGGTCGACCTCGCGGGCGCTGGCGAATCCGCGCGAAGGGCCGAGCACGAACTCGTGGGGCTGAGCGCTGACGAGATCTGCAGCCGAGGCGCGAGGCCCGCTGGCGAGCGCCCATACCGCCGCCGCGAGGGGCGCGCAGCGCCCTCTGAGGCTCCTCGGGATGGCTCGGCGCTGGTTCATCGGCTCACATCAGGAGCGAAACGTCGATTTCCGGCACCTCGCCGCCGCTGCCACCGGATCCGGCGACTATGCCCTGCAGGCGACCGATGGCCGTGATGGCCTCGCCGCGTACGAGCTTGCGCAGGCCGCCGTAAACCAACCGCACGAGACACGAACGGCCGTCGCATCCCGTCTCCGGCTGCAGCAAGATGAGGTTGCGCTGGCCGTCGGCGCGCACTTCCTCGACGCGACCGGACACCACCACGCTGCTGCCGACGTGGTCAGCGATGCGGCGCGCGACGTCGGCGAGCGGGAGTGCCTTCTGACGCCGGAGCGACGCCTCGCGCTCGAGGCTCTCGACGCGCTGCAGACGAAACGACACGAAGCGCGGCGCGAGCCCGGGCTCCGTCGCTCGCACCGTGACGCGCGTCTCGCCGACCGAGTCGATGCTCATGAGCTGAGCGAAGCGCCCGCTGCCGTCGACCGCTATGGTGGTGCCCGCGACCCAGAGCTCTGCGCCCTTGGTGGTCCTGCCCGCGAGCATGAACCGCTCCAGGTTGGTGACGGTGTCGATGCCGGGCGCCTCCAGCAGAAGTGGGGTCACGCCGATCTTGAACGCGAGCTCGCCCTCGTACGTTTTCTCACTCGGTGGCGTGATCCGATAGCCGATCGACTGCTCGAAGGAAGCCACCTCGCTGGCTGGCCCGATCAGCTCGCCCGCGAGCTCGACCGCGATTTCGCCGGTGCCGCTGGCGTCGAGCGCGACGGGCTGCCGCGCGATCTCGACCTTGCTGCCCGGAATGGCGGCGATCCGCAGCGTCAGGCGCGGTTGATCCCCGACGAGCGTGCTCGAGTCGGGGCGGATGCGATACTCGACGGGAGGCAGCGTGAGCGTCACCGCCTCGGGCTCGGTGGACCCCGGCTTTTGCAGGCCAAAGCTCACGCGGTTTTCTCCGAGGGGCAGCGGCTCGGGGAGCGTCAGATATGCCTTGTGACCCACGACTTCGGCCCGCGCCGCGTCCAGGCTCACGAGGGTGCCGTCGGGGCATTCCTGGCAAACGATGTCGATCCGGTCTTTCCCGGAGGCATCGGCGCTGATCGCCACGCTGAGCGGCTTGGACGCCTTCCAGAGCAGGGCGAACGCGGCCGCCGCGACCAGCAGCGCCAGGCCGGAGCCGAGCAGCACGAACGCGCCGCGCGGCAGGTGGGGCCGTGCCGATAGCGGCGCTGCGCTGAGCGAGTCGGGCTGGAGTTGCGTCGCATCGAGCACCCCGGGGCGGCGAGGTGGCTGCGTCGACGGCTGCTTGCCGACGCCGGCGTGCAGCGGGGCGATGCCCGGGATCGCGACACCGAGAGCCGTCTTCGCGTGGATGGGGAGCGCGGGGGCACCGGCTGGCGGCGGCTCGGCGTCGGCGTCCGGCTCGATTTCGAGTGACACTGCGCCGAACGGGATGGGGGCTCGCGCCGGGCCCGCGTGTCCGGCCACGCTGCGCACGGTGCCACCCGGCGTCGGTGCCTCGAAGGCGGTCTGGGCCGCGCCGACCCGGGGTGCCCCGGGGGCAACCGCAGAGAGACCCTCGAACGCGGTCTGGGCGGGGCCACCGAGCGGAGGCCCCGCGGCGAGCGGCGTCGACTCGAACGGAGCTCGGGCGGGGGTGGCTCGCGCGGCCACCGATGCGGCGCCACCCACGATCGTGCCGCCGGCGCGGACCGCCTCGAAGGCGGGCTGGCGGTGCTGGGGCGGCGCGTGCGCGGGGGCCGTGCTCTCGGGGCGCGGGGGGGGAGCCGTCGCGGGCGCTTTCTCGCGCGCGGCGGCCACCGCCTTGGCCATGTCGTCGGACATCACACCGACCAGCGTGCGGTTCTGGACGGGTGCGTCCTCGGGCGTGGGGGTCCCCGCCGGTCGTGTCGTGGCGCCGGCGGGGTGGGTGTCTGCCTTGCGGCGCTCGACGGGGTAAACGCCGGGCGGCGCCACCCCAAAAAAGGTCTGTGCGGCGGCCGCCGGGACCGGCTGTTTGGCGGCAGGTGGCGGTTTGGCGGATGCGGCGGGTGGCGGGGCCGCTGCGGCGGGTGGCGGGGCCGCTGCGGCGGGCGGCGAATAGTGGAGGGCGGGCGGCGGCTCGGGGGCGGCACGCCCTGCCATCTGCTCGGGAGAAATGCCGAACAGGGTCTCTTGGCGCAGCTGGGCGGCCCCCGAGGACCCCCCCGCGCGCGAGCCGCTGGGGCCGCCCGCCAGTGTCTCGCCCGCGCCGCTGTTCGGGAGCGGCATTTCACACCTCGCGCAGTATTTGGCCGAGGCCGGGTTCTCTGCCCCACACTTCGAGCAGGCTTTCATTGCCGTCATTATACCAGCAGCTGCGTCCTCGAGACCTCACTGTTGTCGTCACTCCGGCCTCGGAAGCAGCCTTCTCGAGCTCGCGACTAATCCTCCCCGGGGATCGGTCCGTCTTGCCCACAGACGGTCTCGATTGCGGGACCGTCGCTGCGATCAGGATGGACATCTCCCTCGGTCGGGTCCTCGAGGCGGCTCGAGAGCGGCGGGCGACCCTCACTCCGGAGGTCGCGGGGTACGTGATCCTGCTCGCGGCTCAGCAGGTCGACGCCGAGCCAACGCGGGTCAGCGCCGACCGCGTGCTCCTGGACGAGGCGGGGGAGGTGCTCGTCGTGCGCGACGGCGCGGCGAGCGAGCGTGACATCGAAGCGGCGCTGCGCGCCTTGCTCGGCGCGCTCATCGGGTTGTGCGTGTCGCCGCCGCCGGCGATCGGCGGGGTGGCATCGCGCGCCGCCGCGGGCGATCTGCGGGGGCTTGTCGCCGAGCTCTCCGCGGCGCTGATTCCCATCAACCACGCCGCCGCGCACCGAGCGCTCGCGCGCCTCCATCGGGAGACGCGGCGCGCGCTGGGCTCGGTCTCGGACGCGTCGCTCCCGCCGTTCGCCGAGCGTCGCGTGGAGCCCGAGCCCCGCGACCTGGAGATCGACGTTGTGGTCGAGGGGGAGGAGATCGCGATCGGAGGCGAGCCACCGGGCGCGGCGGCGGTCGAGATGGAACCGTTCGAGCGATCGCTCTCTCTCGCAGAGTCCGAGTGGAGCGGCGCCGAGAGGCCGGAACCGGGGCTGCCCGCCGTAGCCGCCAATCCCGCGCCCGCTCCAGCGGCGGCGCAGCCGATTATCCTCGAGGCACGGTCGCCGAGCGTTGACGAGGCTCTCGATGAGGTGTCGTGGAGGGGGCCGTCCGCGTCGAGTCGGCGAGTGGTCGAGGTCCAGAGCGACGTGCATGAACTCCTCGACGCCTTCCTTGCAGAGACGCGACCCGTCGAGCACATGCTGCCCGTGCTGCGCGCCATGATCGGGCTCGAGCTGCGCCCACCGATCGCCCGAGTCGAGCCCGCTCTCGTCGCTGTTCCACGCTGACCTCAGCGGTGTGGCACGATGAGGGGTTGGCCGGCCTGAGTCGCATCCCGCGTCCTGCGTTTCTCGCCGGGATCCCAAAAGAGTCCGAGGGATGCACAAGCCCCCGTCCATGCACGCTCGGTTCGAGTACAGTGGAGTCGATGCAGCGGTGGCGACTGGGTGTGCCCCTCGTGGCCCTCAGCCTTGGCGCATTCGGATGTGGCGATCGATTCGTTCCCAGCCCGTTTGTCACGGACCGTGAGCCGTCGGCCCTGGATGCAGGGGTCGGCGACGGGCCAGGCGCTCCCGACGCGGGCGCGACGGAGGGGCCGAGGCCGCTCCCGAACGAGGTGCTCGGCGGTCCGTGCGTCGACGACGCACAATGTGACGACGGGATCGATTGTACCTTCGGTCGTTGCGACGGCGAGCTCGGCGCGTGCCGCTATGTCGCCGACGACGCGCGCTGCGCGGACGATCTCTACTGTAACGGAGTGGAGCGCTGCGATCCGCGCATCGGCTGCACCGCAGGAGCGCCGACGAGCTGTTCGGACTCGACGCCGTGCACGGTCGACCGCTGCGACGAGGCGACGCGCAGCTGCGTCCGCGTCGATCGTGACATCGACGGTGACGGCGACGTGGATGGCAACTGCCAAGCGGGCGCTGACTGCAACGATCTCGATCCGCGCGTCGCGACAACGGCGCCGGAGCTGTGCGTCAACCAGCGTGACGACGACTGCGACGGGGAGGTCGACGAGGGCGATTGTCAGGTGCCCGAGTTCGACACCTGCGCCGACGGCCTCGCAGTTTCGGCGGCGGGCAGCTACGAGCTGTCCACCGCGGGGGCCGCGCTGGATTACGGCGAGGGGTGTGCCGCCGCAGGTGCCGCCGCTCGCGAACTGGTGCTCCTGCTCGAGGTTCCCGACGGCGAGCCGCGCGATGTCGAGCTCGAGGCGCGAACGACCTCCGGCGGTCTGACGTTAGCACTGCCGACCAGCTGCGGCGCGGCGCCTGCAGCCGCGCAGTGCTTCCCGGGCGCGCAGCTGCCCGCCGGCGGCGGCGTCGCACGTCTGCACCTGCACTCGCCAGCGCCGGGCGTGTACCCGATCTATCTGTACGCGGACTCGAACGCTCCCGTTCAGCTCGAGGTGGCAGAAGAGGCCGCGAGCCCCGAGCCGACGAATGTGGGCTGCGACGCGCGCGCCACGCTCGAGCCGTCGACGCCCGTCGAGGTCGATCTGGCGACGGAGCAGGTGCCGCTCGAGAGCGACTGCACTTCAGAACGCGCGGATCGCTTCTTCGAGTTCACCCTCGCCGAGACGTCCGACGTGCGGCTCTCTGCCGAGTCGCTTGACGGCTTTGGCGAGCCGAGAATCTCCGTGCGCAGCGACGCCTGTGTCGGGCTCGCCGAGGAGCTGCGCTGCACGCAGCGGGCGCTGGTATCGACGCAGCTCCGGGCGCTGGCCCCCGGCACGTACGTCGCGGCGCTGGCCGCGTCGGGTCCGACGCGCGCGCGCTTGAGCCTCGAGGTGAGCGAGCCGGCACCGGCACCCGCGTCCGACGCCTGCGCGTCACCTCCGGTTCTGGCGCCGAATCGCACCGAGGTCCTCGACTTCACCAATCACGAGGACGACATCCCCGTGGGCTGTAGCACCGGCGCGCTCGACACCGCGCGCAGCCTCGAGGTCGAGGTCGACTCCGACGTGCTGCTGATCGCCCGCTTCTCCCCGGGTGACGTGGGTGCCGTCTCGCTGTCGCTGCCCGCTTGCGGAGAGGATGACGCGCTCGGTTGCACCCGGACGGCAGAGGAGCTCGCGCGGGCCTCGCGCCGCGGGCTGCCGGCTGGGCAATATCGCGTCGTCACGGAGTCGCTCGTCGGCTTGCCGGCGACAATCCTCGCCGCGACGCGGCCCGCGACAGCGCCGACGCTCGTGCCTGGCGCGGACGCTTGCGCCGGCGCGGTGACGATCGACGAGCGGGGCGGCTTTTATCAAGGCAACACCAGCAACGCAGGGTCCGATTTCAGCGCGAGCTGTGACTTCGCCACCCCGGCGGGCGCGCCCGATCAGCTGCTGCGGTTGGAGCTGACGGCGCCGCGGCGCGTCGTCCTCGACATGCGCGGCAGCGGCTTCGATACGTTGCTCGACGTGCGGCGTGGCCCGAGCTGTCCCGGCGAGGAGATCGCTCGCGCCTGCGCGGTGTTCAGCGCCGGAGACCGCAGCTTTCTCGATCTAGACTTGCCGGCCGGCGAATATTTCGTGCAAATCGACGGCTACGCCGGTGCATCGGGCAACTGGTTTCTGAACGTCTTCGTGCTGGATCCGTAAACAAGACATGGCAGCGCTCTCCCGTGTCGCTCGGAGCCGTGTCGCTCGGAGCCGTGTCGCTCGGAGCCGTGTCGCTCGGAGCCGTGTCGCTCGGAGCCGTGTCGCCCGGAGCCGTGTCGCCCGGCTCGGCGACGACACGGAGCCGTCGGCGGTCGCGCCCTTCGTCGCGCGCATCACGCGCCTCGGCGTCTTCGTGCTGGTCAGCGCTTGCCTCGTGGCTTGTGCGCTGCCGCCCGCGGTGACACCGGAAGATCCGCCGCTCGTCGAGGCAGACGAGAAGCCTCCGCTCGAACCTGGAGGGCTGACGCCCGAACAGAACGAGAGGCTGCGCGCCGGTGGGCGGATCGAAGAGTTGATGGAGGTCGACCGCCAGGGGCAACGCTACGTGGGTGGCGTGTCGTACGCCCTGGTGCGGGCCGAACCGCGCCAGGTGTTCGACGTGCTCAATCAGTTGACGACGCTGTCGCAGGTGCTCCCGAGCGCGCGCAGCACTCGCGTCATCGACCGCGCGGGGAACCGCGTGCGCGTCGAGCTCGAGCTGGGCAACAGCGTGGTGTCGACCACCTTCACCGTGTTCTTTCAGCTCGAGCCGCCGGAGGGTCGTGACGACCCCCACGTGGTGCATTTCTGGATCGATCCGTCGCAGCCCCACAGCATCGACGATGCATGGGGGTTCTTTCGAGCCACGCGCTACGATCAGGAGCACTCGCTGGTCTCCGTCGGCGCGCTCGTCAACCTCGGCCCGGGCGTGATCCGCATGCTGTTCGAGCAGCGCGTCCAGCGCTCGATCCTGAGAATGCCCAATCGCATCCGTGACACGGTCGAGCGCACCTTCGGCTCCGCGCCGACCGAGCCCGTCTCCAGCACGGGTCCGTGAGGCGTCCGGGCGGCAAGAGGGGTGCCGGGGCCCGGCACGGTTCGGCGCCGTCGGGCAAAAAAACCGCGAAGTTGGCGCGTCGCCGCCGGGGATTATACAACGGGCACGACGGGTCGCTTCAATGAGTCGAAGGACGTGATTGAGCCATGCTGGCGCGTATCTCTGTCGTGATGTTGAACACCTATCGCGAAGCCGTGCGGGCGAAGGTCCTGCACGGCCTGTTTGCCCTGTCGCTGGCCACCGCGGGGTATTGCATCGTGGTCGGACAGTTCGCTTCAGGGGCGGCGGCCCGGGCGCTGAGCAACCTGGGCGCCGCGAGCATGGCACTGTACGGAGTGTTCGTCGCGATCGTGCTGAGCGCTACCGCGTTGCATCGCGAGATCGACCTGAAGACCCTCTTCCCCATCCTGGCGCGGCCGATCTCGCGCTCCGAGTACGTGCTCGGGAAGTACCTCGGCACGCTCTCGACGCTCGCCTGCTTCGTGCTCGGCAACGCTTGCGTGTTTCTCTGTGCGCTCGCGGCGACGGGGCCGACGCCGGTGTGGCAGCCGCTCGCCGCCGCCGGAGCGAGCGTGGGCGTCGGGGCTGTCATCGCCTGGCGCGCGCCGTCGCTGCGCAGCGTCGCCCCCGCAGTGTCGGCGCTGGTGCTGCTCATCGCGGGAGCCTGGCTCTCGTCCCACGCACCCGACGATCGCCGGGTGCTGATCACGGCGGCGGCGCTCACGATCTGCGAGGTCGCTGTCGTGTCCGGCATCGCCCTGTTGTTCTCCTCGTTCTCATCGCCATTCCTCACGGCGGTGTTCACGTTCGGCGTGTTCATCGTCGGCCGCTCCGCGAGCACCCTAGCCAAGCTGCCGGTGCGTGTCTTCGGGCAGCTGATCCATGACGCCGCCGAGCTGCTCTCCAGGGTCGTTCCGAACTTGATGCTGTATGTGCCCGAGCGCGCCCTGCTCAGCGGCGAGGGCATCGGCTCGGGCCCGGGTGCGTACGTGGCGCTGGCAGTAGCGCACACGCTGGGCTGGGCGGTGGCCTTGCTCGCCTGCGCGTGCCTGCTATTTCGCCGGAGGGATCTCGCTTGAACGCGCTAGTGCTGCGGCAGCTCGCCGCCCTGATGACGATCGCGCTCGTGGTGTTCGCGCTGCTCGCTCACCGCAGCATCGTGCGAGGCGAGGGGGAGATGCAGGCGAGCGATCGTGCTTTCGACTCGGGCCGGCTCGAGCTCGCGGTGTTGCACGCAAGGCGGGCGGCAGCGGCCTATGTTCCGGGCGCCCAGCACGTCTCGGCCGGCTTCGATCGGCTGCGAGCGGTGGCGCGCGGCGCCGAGCGCGAGCGCCAGCTGGATGTCGCGCGCAGCGCCTGGGGCGCCGTGCGCTCGGCGGCGATCGAGAGTCGGCATCTGTGGCAGCCCCATCCCGAGGCACTCCGGGAAGCCGATGCCGAGCTCGCGCGGCTCTCTCCCTTCGCGTCGCCGGCGGCGAGCGGGCGCCTGCCCGGGCTGCCGCTCGCGCCCTTGGGCGGGCTCGTGCTGGGCGGCGCCTTGGCCTTGATCGGTTGGGGGGGGTGGCGATCGAACGACGCCGCCGACGCCCACGAACGCCCCCGCGCTCGGCTCGCGGCGCTCGCGTGTCTCCTGGGGGTGGTCGTTTGGAGCGTGGCGCTGTTGTCAGCGTGACGGAAGCGATGCCGCCCCCGACCCGCCCCGCGCTCGCGTTCGAGCGATGCATCCAGGAGTTCGTCGCGTACCTGCGCGGCGAACGCCGCGCGTCGCCGCATACGGTCGACGCCTACCAGCGCGACCTGCAGCAGCTCGTCGCATTTCTTGCCGATCGGCTCGGTCGCCCGCCGACGCTGCCTGACGTCGGTAAGCTCGAGCTGCGCGCCTGGCTCGCGGAGCTGACGCGCGCGCACGGCACCAGCACCGTCGCTCGCAAGCTGGCGAGCGTGCGAGCGTTCTTTCGCCACTCGACGCGCACCGAGCCGTCGCGCGACAACCCCGCCGACGGCCTCGCCACGCCGCGAGTGCGCCGCCCGCTGCCCCTGGTGCTCGGCACCGACGCCGCCGCGCAGGTGATGGATGCGCCGCGCGAGCGGAAGATCGCCCGGGCGAGCCGCGCGACGATCGCCGCCGAGGCGGCGGGGGACGATCCCGTCGAACGAGCTCGGTCTCATCGAGATCGACTCATCCTCGAGCTGCTGTATGGCTGTGGCCTGCGTGTCCATGAGCTGTGCGCGCTCGACCGCGAAGCGCTGCTGCTCGACCAGGGCACGCTCGCAGTACTGGGCAAAGGGCGCAAGGAGCGGCGCGTGCCTGTCGGACGAGCGTGTCAGATCGCGCACGACGAGTACCTCGCGTGGCGGCCCCAGCTCTGCCATCCCAAGACGGGCGCGCAGGACGCGCGCGCCCTGCTGCTCGGTCGCTACGGCCGGCGCCTCGGCGTCCGTCAGGTTCAGAACCTGGTGCGGCGGTACGGCGCGCTCGGCGCTGGAAGGGCAGATCTGCACCCGCATGCGCTGCGCCACACCTGTGCGACGCACATGCTGGAGGGCGGGGCCGACCTGCGGGTGATTCAGGAATTTCTCGGCCACCAGAGCCTGTCGACCACGCAGCGCTACACGCACCTCACCATCGAACGGCTGCTGTCGGTGTACGATCGGAGCCACCCCCTCGCGATCGCGCCGCGCAAGGCAGACGCCGAGGCGCAGCACAGAGCGCGCCGCTCGCGCGGCTGACGAACGAGCGGCGGATCATCGGCGGGCGCCGGCAGGCCCGGCTTTGTGGCGCTTCAACGGCAGACGCGCCGTGTTCAGGTGAAGCTGCTGCGACGATCGTGGCCGTGTCGAGGCGGGGTGTGCCAGCCGAGCCTAGAGCCGCGCTTCGTCATCAGTTCTTCACTGAATTGGGGAAACAGCGTCCCGAGCACGCCACGTGCGCACTGCACGGTTGAGCATCTCTCCACTGGAGGCAGTCCAAATGGGTGGTGTCCAACCGTTCGATGTCGAGACGACACAGTCCGATGTCCAAAGCGTCCGGATCGCGTCTTCGACGGATCGTGGCTTCGAAACGATCGCGGAGCCCGAGAGCCCGCGCCTCCTCGCTCAGGAGGTTCAGGGGCTGGCGGCGCGCCACACGCTCTACGCGGCGGGTGACTACGTGGTGCTCGTGGCACAGCGCCAGCACATCCCGCGAGTGATGAATGAAATCGGGCGGCTGCGTGAGATCAGCTTTCGTGCAGTAGGGGAGGGTACCGGCAAGTCGCGGGACATCGACGCCTTCGACGACTGGTACCTGCAGCTCTTCGTCTACAACCGCAAGGAGCAACAGGTGCTCGGCGCCTACCGCCTGGGCATGACCGACGTGGTCCGGCAACGCCAGGGTGACAGCGGCTTGTACACGAAGAGCCTGTTCAGCTACGACGGCTCGTTCCTGGACGAGCTCGGGCCCGCGGTAGAGATGGGGCGCTCGTTCGTGCGCCTCGAGATGCAGGGTGCGGGGCGCGTCCTCGCCCTGCTGTGGCGGGGAATAGCGCACCTCTTGGCTGCTCGCCCACGCTACCGAACGCTGTTTGGTCCCGTCAGTGTGTCGTCGTGTTACACCGAGGCGTCGCGACACCTGATCGCGACGGCTCTATGTCGGGGCGAGCATCGGCACCCGCTCTTCGGAAGCGTTCAGCCGAACCGCCCTTGCAGCGTGAGCAGCGCGCTAGACGGCGAGTGGCACGACGCCGACATCAAGGCGCTGTCCCGGCGCATCTCTCAGCTCGAGCCGGATCTGAAGGGCCTCCCGATCCTGATCAAGGAATACGTCAAGCTCGGCGGTCAATTCCTGGGGTTCAGCGTCGACCCCGACTTCCAGGATGCGATGGATGGGTTCGTGGTGGTCAACCTCGACCGCACCAGCCCCAAGCTCCTCTCGCTGCACATGGGCCCAGAGAACTACGAACGCTTCCGGGATTGGCAGAAGCCGGCGGCCCGCCCTCGGGCGCACCTGTCGCGGCCTGCGTTTGCCACCCTCCGCAGCACGCTCGAATAGGCTCGCCCGCCCGACCGTCGCGTAGCGCCCTGGGGAGGCGGCGGCGCACCGAGCCGCCCCCGAGGCGCGAATCGCAGCGGGCTGCGACCCGGGACGGGCCGCCGAGGATCACGGAAGGCGAGCGATTTTCGACGTCTGGCGCGCATGGGAGCGATCCGCGCTCGGGCATGTTCAACGGGGTGCGAAACGTGTAATGACGTCGCGCCATGCAGCTCAAGTACGGGGCGAATCCCCACCAGGCTTTTGCCTCCGCCGAGCCAATCTCGGGGGCTCCAGCTCAACTCTTGAACGGTCAGCCGTCGATCATCAACCTGCTCGACGCCCTGAACGCCTGGCAGCTCGTGCGCGAGCTGCGGCAGTCGCTGGGCCTCGCAGCCGCCGCCAGCTTCAAGCACGTGTCGCCCGCTGGCGCCGCGCTCGCCGTCCCGCTCCCGGCAGACCTGGTCGACGTGTATGAGGTCGGAGGAGTCGAGCTGACTCCCGCGGCGCTCGCGTACGTCCGCGCGCGCGGCGCTGACCCGAAGTGCTCGTTTGGGGATTTCGTCGCGCTGTCGGAGCCCGTCGATGAGGTGACCGCCAACTTTCTGAAGACCGTGGTCTCCGACGGCATCATCGCACCCGGCTATCACCCGAGCGCGCTCGCGACGCTGTCGGCGAAGAAGAACGGCTCGTTCATCGTGCTCCAGGCCGACGCGCGCTTCGAGCCGCCGGCGCGCGAGACGCGCGAGCTGTTTGGCATGCGCCTCACGCAGGATCGCAACGCGCACGTGTTCAGCGAGCGCGATTTGACGAACGTCGTGTGTGGGGAGCTCACGCCCGAGGCGCGGCGCGACCTGGTGCTCGGCTACACGACGCTCAAATACACCCAGTCGAACTCCGTGGGTTACGCAACCGGTGGACAGATGATCGGCATCGGCGCGGGACAGCAGTCGCGGGTCGACTGCACCAAGCTGGCGGGAACCAAGGCTGACGTCTGGCAGCTGGGACGCCACCCGAAGGTGCTCGGGCTACGCTTCAAGCCGGACCTGAAACGCCAGGACCGCATCAACTGGCGAGTGCGCTACATCGAGGGTGATCTGACCGCGTACGAGCGCGGCGCGCTCGCGGCCGTGCTCGAGGCGCCGTTCGAGCCGCTCGGCGAGGGCGAGAAGCGGGCGTTCCTCGATCGCGTGAGCGGCGTCAGCATGGTCTCGGACGGTTTCATTCCCTTCCGCGACAACATCGACCACGCGCAGCGACACGGCGTGAAGTTCATCGCCCAGCCCGGCGGGTCGACGCGTGATGCCGACATCGAGCAGGCGTGCCGGGAGTACGGCATCGCGATGGCGCATACCCACATCCGCGCCTTCCATCATTGACCGAGGTGGCCCGCGCGGGGGGGGCGCCGCCCGGACGAAAAAAGTTGGCCGGCGCCGGCCCGAGCGCTAGCACTGGAGCGTGCAGCGAGTGGGGTTGGCTTGGGGGCGACGGCGAGCTGGCCGCAGAGCGCAAGGGTGGGGCGGCGCGCGAGCCGCGCCGGCGCTCACGGCGTTGCTCGCCAGCTGCGTCACGATCGACGAGGTGCAGACACCCCACGGCGACCTCGATCTTTCGCCCGAGCGCGGCGCGGCAAGTGGCGGGCAGGGCGGCGCTGGGCAGGACGACGCAGCACGGGGTGACGAGCGGGCTTGTGGGACGCAGGGCTGGGCATACGTTCGGGTTCACGGGCGCGACGACATGGCGGCCTGGTCGGCGCCGATCTTCACGCTGAGCTGCGGGGCGGCGCCGCACCGACTCACCGCGCTCGCGCCGCGGCTCGGCAGCGCTCTCTCGCTAGAAGTCTCGTCGAGCACGGGGCGCGCGCTCGACGCGACCTACTCGACGACCGGCATCGGCGCCGACGGCGAGCCGTGGGGCGACTATGAGGCGCTGATCGACCTCGGGGCGCTGAGCTTTGGCAGCCTCACCGCGCCCGAGCAGCAACCCTTCCAGTTTGACGGCACCATCCTCGGCCCGTTCGGCCCCGTGTCCATCGCCGTGTCCGGGTGCGCCCGACTGCGCGCCACGGGCTGCTGAGAGGGGCGGCCCCGGGCGCGGGCTTCCGAGCGGATCGCTCGGCCCGCTGGGGATGTGCTACACCGGCCGCCTCCGCTCGAGCTATCGATGAAGCACAAAGTCGCACTGACCGGCATCAAACCTTCCGGCACCCCACACATCGGCAACTGGCTCGGAGCGATCCGTCCAGGTCTCGCGCTCGCCGATATGCCGGGGACTCAGGCCGTGTATTTCATCGCCGACTACCACGCGCTCATCTCGGTACAAGAAGCGGCGGCCCTGCGGCACATGACGTACGACGTCGCGGCGACTTGGCTCGCGCTCGGCCTGGATCCGGCGCGCACGCTCATCTATCGACAGAGCGACATCCCGGAGATCCTCGAGCTCAGCTGGATCCTCTCGTGTTTCACGACCAAGGGCTGGATGAACAAGGCGCACGCTTACAAGGCGGCGGTCGAGCGCAACCAGAGCGAGGGCTTGGAAGACGTCGACGTGGGCGTCAACATCGGGTTGTACACGTACCCCGTGCTGATGGCGGCCGACATCTTGCTGTTCGACACGGATCTCGTCCCGGTAGGCAAAGACCAGGTGCAGCACATCGAGATCGCGCGCGACATCGCGCTGCGAGTCAATCATATGTACGGCGACGTGCTGACTCTGCCGCAGGCTCACACGTCCGAGAACGTCGCGGTTCTTCCGGGGCTAGACGGCCGCAAGATGAGCAAGAGCTACGACAACGTGATCGGACTGTTCTTGCCGCCCAAGCAGCTGCGCAAGGTCATCAATCGCATCGTCACCGACAGCACGCCGCCCGAGGCCCCGAAGGACCCCGAGAGCTCGCACATTTTTCAGATCTACCGCGCCGTGGCGAGCGAGGAGCAGACCCGCGCGCTCGCCGAGCGGTACCGCAGCGGCATCGGCTGGGGCGAGGCGAAGGCTGCGCTGTTCGAGGTTCTCGACGCCGCGCTCGGAACGGCGCGTGAGCGCTACACGGCGCTGATGGCGGACACCGCGCAGATCGACCGCATCCTGGCCGACGGGGCGGCGCGTGCCCGGGTCATCGCGCGCGCCACGCTCGGTCGGGTTCGTGCAGCGATCGGCGTCGGCGCCGCGGGCTGAGCGACGCTCGGGCTCAGCCCGGCTCGATCACGACGAGCTCCTGGTCGGCCTCGACGGTCGCACCGACTCGAACGTTCACCTTGGTCACCGTCCCCGCGCTCGGTGAGCTGAGCTCGTTCTCCATCTTCATCGCTTCGATTCCAAGCAGCGGATCCCCCACGGCGACGACGTCTCCAGGGCTTACATTGACCTTCACCACGCGACCCGGCATCGGCGCGGTGACCTGGCTCGCGGCGGTGGCGGCCTTGTTCCGATTCGGTCGCGCTCGGCGCTCGAGCTCGCTCTCGACGCTGATGAACACGGGTTGACCGTTGATGACCGCGCGTCGCGTATCCCCGCGCTGCGTCGAGGCAGCGCTCGCCGGCCGCGCGGCAGCTTGAATCCGATACACGCAACCGTCCACCAGCACGAGCCCGGAGCGGCCCGGGTCGGGATGGGACAGGACCTCTACCAGCCGCGGCTCGCCGCTGGGGCCATCGAGTCGCGACGATCCACTCGCGGCGAGATGGTGCAGGTTCAGGGCAAATTCACGCCCGTTCAGACTGATGTAATAAAGCATGGGATCCGATTCGAACGAACGAGGCGCCTCGCGGCCGGGTTGCTTCGGGGCCGACTCTAACGTAGCGACGCTCTGCTGGGTAGCGTCTGCCGTGCAGTTGCTCGCTGCTGGTCGCCGTCGGCTCGGCGACGTTACTGGGCGGGCACCGTCCGGGTGAATCACGACAGCGCCGCGGCCGCGTGCACAGCTTCCAGGCCCCGTTCCCCGCGGTTTGACCGCTAGACTTGGAGATTTCCAAAGGCTCGCGGCTCGACGCGACGACAGTCGAGATCGCCGGCGCGCGTGCGAGTTCTCGTAAGGAGCTGCTCGTCGCGCGACCGTTTCTACCGTTCACGCTTTGTGGAGAAACCGGCGGGCGCGCTGCCTACCGGTGAGCTACATTGAAGGACAGTCGAGTGTATGGAGCACAGCAGTAGCGTTCTCGCTTTGGCGGGCGCGTTGCTCCTAGCAGGCGGAGGCGATTCTCGCCTCAAAAGTGTGACGAGCGGAAGCTTCGCCGAGCGAAGCCCAGCCGCCGTCTGGTCACGTGCGCTGCAGGCTACGGAGCAAACGCAGGGCGACGCCCGCCCGCCGGCACGACCGGCGGCCTCAAACCCCGGCACCGCGGTGGTGTCGGGGCGGCTGTCGCTGCTGACGTACAACGTCGCGGGGCTACCGCAGCTCGTGTCGCACTCAGACCCGGAAGTGAACGTAGCGCTGATCAGCCCCCTACTAAACCACTACGACGTGGCGCTCGTTCAGGAGGATTTCTCCTATCATTCGCGGCTCATCGCGCGAAGTCAGCACGCCTATCGTTCCGAACCGATGACGCACAGCCTGGCGCTGATGGCGGATGGACTGAACTGGTTCTCCCGATTTCCATTCAGCTGGATACACCGCGTGCGCTGGGCGCAGTGCAACGGCTACCTGGGGGCAGCGAGCGACTGCCTCGCAGACAAAGGCTTCTCGTTCGGCGAGCTCACGCTGGCTTCGGGCGTAACGGTCGACGTCTACAACCTCCACGCCGAGGCGGGCGGTTCGCAGCGCGACATCGAGGCGCGCCGCGACAACTTCGAACAGCTCGCGGACTACCTGCGCTCCCGGTCGCGCGATCACGCCGTGATCGTCGCCGGCGACACGAACCTGCGCATGAGCGTTCCGGCCGACGCCGACACGCTCGAGCGATTCCTGGCGGTTACTGGCCTGCATGATGCTTGCCGTCGGTTTGGCTGCGGTGAAGAGCGGATCGATCGCGTATTGGTCGGGAGCTCGAGGCACATCGATCTGGAAGTCCTCGGGTGGTGGGCGGACCGGCGATTCGTCGACGCGGCGGGCTCCCCGCTCTCGGACCATCCAGCGATCGGCGTCGAACTGAGCTGGCAGAAGCGGTCGGACGCCGAGCTGGTCGCGGGACGCTGAGCTGGTCGCCGCGGCTTCGTGTCGCACCCGCACCTACTCGCTGGTTCTCGTCATGGCGGGCGCGCGCCCGCGAGAGCTACGCGCGGCCCCAATGCGCGGTACGCTTCTCGCCATGAAGCGATTCAGCGCTGCCGTGTATGGCGGCTCGGGCTACCTGGGATCAGAGGCCGTGCGCCGCCTGCTCGGGCATCCATCGGTCGAGCTCGCGCACGTCTATGCGGCGGACTACATCGGCGAGCCGCTCGCCGCTGCGCTGCCGAACCTCGAGGGCAAGACGACGCTGCGTTTCGAGGCCGTTCCGGAGCCGGGCCCTCCCAGCGTGGATATCCTGCTGTTGGCCTTGCCGCACGAGGTGAGCCATCGCGTGGTCGCGCGCGCCATCCACTCGAACGTGCGCATCATCGACATGTCCGGCGCCTTCCGGGTCGATGACGCGGAGTCATATGCCAAGTTCTACGGCGAGAAGCACCCGCTCCCCGAGCTCTTGCCGCAGTTCCTGTATGGGTTGCCGGAGCTCTCTCGCGAGGCGCTGCGCGGCGCCCGGCTGGTGGCATCGCCCGGCTGCTTCGCGACGACGATCGAGCTCGGTCTCTTGCCGCTCGCGCGGGCGGGCTGGCTGCGAGGCGCCGTTCAGAGCGTCGGTATGACGGGCTCGAGCGGCGCCGGTGTGACGCCGACGGCCACGACGCATCACCCCGTGCGTGCCAAGAACCTTCGCGCGTACCGCCCGCTCACGCACACGCACGCGCCGGAGATTCAGGAGGCGCTGACACGCGCCGGTGCGCGAGACCTGATGGTCGATTTCGTACCGGTCGCGGCGCCGCTCGGTCGCGGCATCCTCGCCACGTCATTCGCTCGCGTGCCGGAAGACGTCGACGCGCCGCGCTTGCGCGCTGCGTTTGCCGAGTCGTTCGAGCGCGAGAGGTTCGTGATCGTTCCTCAGAAGCGCCTGCCAGAGGTCGCTGCAGTGGCTGGCTCGAACTATGCGGAGGTCGGCTTCGCCGTCGGCGAGCCGCGCACGAACGGAGGGGTGCGCGAGCGGGTGGTTACCGCGGTGAGCGCGCTCGACAACCTCGTCAAGGGCGGCGCAGGACAAGCCATCCAGAACCTCAACTTGATGCTGGGCATCGAAGAGACCGTCGGTTTG
>Ga0247763_1000611_pt1 | contig 21402 bp, 17 predicted proteins | sample UWRJL141409B4_FD_179926 | JGI IMG/M metagenome (GOLD analysis project Ga0247763, IMG submission 179926) | Plant litter microbial communities from Arlington Agricultural Research Station in Wisconsin, United States - UWRJ-L141-409B-4 | ecosystem: Environmental > Terrestrial > Plant litter >...
GGAAATAACAATAACTGAATCAGAAACGGATGAATCAGACGATTCTGCAGCCTCCTTGCACGTGCGTGCATTATGGCCAGGCTTGCCGCATACGCCACAGCACCGAATCTTCGTACGAGACCCCCCTGCACCACCACCATTTTGTCGTGTTTCCTGGGCTACCTGCTCACCTACAGCCTTCTGATCCAGTAGATCCTATGCCTCTTGTACAATAAGTAACCCTCCAAGCCGTATACGTGTTTTTTTGGCTCTCCGTCGCTTACTAAGCCCCTTATTAGCCTTTCGTAGTGCGGAGACCTCCGTACGTAGGAGAGCTACCTCGTGTATTACAGCCATCGTACCTTTAGCCAATCGATCCATAGCAGTTAGTATTGAGGTTGGAGAGCTGCCCTGATGGTTGGAAATTCGAGTTTTTATAAGTATTAATTGTAAGGTGGCCTCTTGAGGGTTGTATGGCGTTTGGGAGACCCAAGGTAGTACTGTACCTGGGCTTGAGGCTGGGGGTATTGGGGTCCGAATGCGTATATTTAGCTTAGATATTACCCTCTCTGGGTCGTACGGTATAAGGCCAGCTCCGGCAAACCCCCCCTAGATATTTTTTTCTGTAATCGAAGTAAAAAACGCCTCTCTAAACGCATAGAGAAATTCCAGCTTGCTGATATATATAATGTTTATTCGTATCAACTACTTAATTTAGTAGCTATACGCCTTCTTTAACGGCCCAAAATAGCCAATATTTAATGGCTGAAGTAGGTGAGAAAAGTACGGAGGTATATAGAGTGTAATAATGTTGTGCTCCTAGTAGTAGGTTTCGAATTCTTCGGAGTAGTGGCTATTATAGCCGTTAAGGATGAGTAGCCGATATTTGCCCTTCGTACGAGATACTATATAGAAATTAAAGTACCGAATCCAATCCATGCCTTTCTTATTAGTAGTCTAGCCATTATCGGTTATTACAATACGCCAGTTGGCCGGAAGGTTGCACTTTTGATACTAATTGGCGAGGTGATATTGCCCGGCCAAGATAATAAATAGCGGGATGGCCCAGCCTAAGGCGTTCACTCCTTGGATGACTGTAGCCTACTTTTAATTGCTAGGCTGGGCCTGTTTAGCCCTGTTGCGGCCATCCAAGGTAGTGACTACTATAGTGGCGATAATAATGCCTATTATAAAGCCGGTCTTGTCGAAGTTGTATATATCGTTATCGAGGATCCCGTATTTAACCTTTATATTATATATAAGTGTAAACTACTTGTGAATAACTTTTGGATCTTCGTATTTGGCCCTTTAGTAGTTGTATTTACGCGTAAAACGTATCCGAAGTTTTAATTGGCGCTTAACGAAGTTGTAAGCCCATCGTACGCCTACTTTAGGTACGTTGCGTTCGTATAATAATCAATTGGCTATATCTTCTACGTACGAAAGCCGGGGGTAAAATGCGCGTGTATATAACTTAATAATATATTAAATAATCGTTTTCTCTTCTAAATCCGTAAGTTTGCGCGAGTTGGCTGGAATATCGTATCGTATAGGTTTACCGTTACGTCGTCGTATAAGTATTGTATAGTGAATATCGTAGATCTTACTTGCGGCTCGTAGGGTAAGGTTTTTATCACGTTAAATAGCCTCAAGGGCCAAGATTATCTGTGCCTCTTTTAAAGTAGAAGACATGTTGGGTTGTGGAATAATTGAGGATTGAAGGTGGAGGTGGTGCGTCGCGTGGAAAGTGGTGCACTCGCTTGTCTGGTGCACTCGCTTATCATGCACGTTAGCCATAAATAAACAAAACCATCAAATCTCTTGTCTGTGATTACATGTTAGATAGAACTAAATATATGAAGCCTCAACCAGGAACGCCACCGTAAACTGCGAGTGCCGCAACACCGCCGGCCACATGATAGTCGAGTACGCATCGTTTGGCGAGTGAATATACGGCGACGAAGTCTTGATCGGCTCATCGCACACATATGCCGCCGGAAACCCGTTCGCCCTCGCCGACGCATGATCCGAGCAGCCGTATCCGCAAACATCACTGGTCGTTGACCCAGTATACGCTGTCGCCACGGTGCGCACATACCCCGTCAGTGAAGCATCCACGTAATCCGTATAGATGGAAATTTTTCCCGAAGGGGAATATCCCGCCATATCTTGGTTCACTACCGCAATGACTTCGCGGGAGGAAGCTTTGTAAGATGCAAAAACTGCCGCGCTACCCAGGAGACCGCCTTCTTCGCCTCCGTAAAAATGAAATTCCAGGGTATCGAGGGGGGTGAATTTAGCAGAGGCGAGAACGCGCAGCGCTTCGAGGATGACAACAACGCCGGATCCGTTATCGTCAGCACCAGGGCCGCGAGCGGTGGAGGAACCTCCGGTGGAATCGTAATGGGCGGATACAATCACCGTGCGGGTGTTGTTTCCGGGAATGCGCGCGATGAGGGAGGGTTGGTTGAAGGCCGAGTGGGTGAATTTGCTGACGACAATGGCAGGGTTGGCGGAAGCGATGCTGGTAATGGTGTTGAATAACCAGGTGCTGGCTTCGGTTCCGTAAGTGCTACGGTAGTAGCGGTTATGGAAGCTGGAGTTGTCAGTTAAGACTGGCTCTTGTCTTTGGAGGTGTAAGAGAGGGGGAACATACTCGGTCAGAGTCTTGAGCCAACTCTGCGGGTTGGTGTTAGATACCCTCGCAATCAGAGGGTTGGCCTGCGCTTGCCGGGTTGCGCTGGTTGGATAGGTGACGGCGCGTGCGGCGAGGGAGGACTCCTCTGACTCGGGGGTGGACAGGATGGCGAGGACTTCTGGGTCCTGGCAAAGTTAGCATTGATGGGAACTGTGCAGTGAGATAGTTGAAAACTTACAGTAATGTCAGTAATATCAATAAAGTGCTTCCCCTTTGCCGTATACTCTGTAATCTTCTCTTCCTCGGTCACCCAGACACCGAGATCCTCCGGCGAGGTCTTGATGAGACGCAAGCCATCGCTAGGCACTGCCGAGGCCAGCCAAGCCGAACTGGCAAGCAGAGCAAGAGTTTTTTGCAGATGCATCTTGAATATTACGTTGATAGAGATTCCCAAATGTCTTGTCTCTCTCTTGGAATAGTTAGGCCAAGAAACTTGGACCATGGGCCCAACATTGTCCGCACTTTAATATCATTTTTTTTTCTCCTTTCAAGAAACCACCTGCCTCCCTTTTCCAAGCTGACACCTTTGGTTCATGTTTGTTAGAATTGTCAGGGTTAGCCAAAACAAGCAGCTTAGTGTATTGGTTGCGGCTTGCGCGGTCTGGATCAGGCAGGTACCCACGATCCCCGAGGCTTATCTCCCGAGCAAAGGATCAACAGCGGCACCGCATTGCAACCCTTTGTATCGGACAACTGCCAGATGCGATCTAGCCTCGGCAGTTCCCCCCACGATCACGAGCTTATTATCGCGACCCTCATCACGGTCTGGGAGGCGGATCTGCAGGGGTAAATTACTTCTCTTCGATGTGGGCTGTCTCGCCAAGAACACGTGAAGACTGGATGCATGACTGAGTGCATGACACTTTAGGAGCTGCCGTTCATGGTAACCCTGATTAGAAAAGTTAACAGAGGTGCTGTACGGCACAGTCTAGTTTCCCACTTATTTTCTCTCGTTTTGTATGTTTCTTTCGTTTTCAGGTTTCTCTTACTTCCCCTTGACATCCTGAGTCGCCAGTCTATCGGCTTTGCATGTCAACCAATAAAAGTGATCAACTGCCGCCAATATGCTTGGATTTGGACCATCACGTGTTCATGCCCTCAGGGTCTTGAGCCGCCAAGCGGAGCTGCACATGTCTGCCTGTAACAACTCTCAATCAGTTAATCACCATAGACGGAACTGAGCATACCAACGATGCGACTTATCAACACCACAACCTTCGAGTTGAAAGAGTTTAGTTCTGCAGAAATACCGCAGTATGCAATCCTATCGCACACCTGGGGCGACGATGAGGTGACATTGCTCGATATGGCCAACCCGGACGCCCTGCCCGCTGGCAAGTTCGAAAAGATCCGTCGCACATGCGAAGAGGCCAAACGGGCGGGTTTTGAGTACTGTTGGGTGGACACATGTTGCATCGACAAGACAAGCAGTGCTGAGCTGAGCGAATCCATTAATTCCATGTTTCAATGGTACAGCAGGGCCGATGTTTGCTATGTCTTGCTCTCTGATCTGAAGCAGCCAGAGGAAGCCTTGGAAGTCTTCTTGCCGCACTGCCGATGGTTTACTCGGGGATGGACCTTGCAAGAGCTTCTTGCTCCATCGAGGCTTGTCTTTTTTGACAATTCGTGGGGAGTTCGCGGCATCATTTGCGTCCGATACGTTGATTCCATCCCTGCGGAATTTCGCATCTACCGGGAATCGGAATCCGCGCAAGACTTGACAAAACTCGTGTCCGACATCACGGGTATACCTCGCCATATATTTTCCGACATCAATCGAGTGATGCGGACGCCAGCTGCTGAAGTCATGTCGTGGGCATCTCAACGGCAAACCACCCGAGTCGAGGACATGGCGTACTCGTTGCTGGGCCTGTTCGACGTGAACATGCCTTTGCTGTATGGGGAGGGTCCCAAGGCCTTTGTCCGGCTTCAAGAGGAGATTCTTCTGAGACGCGGCGACCTGAGCTTGCTCGCTTGGCTCCCAAATGAGCCCTGCGAAGACTACTGCGGAAATCTGGCAAGGTCTCCCGCTGATTTCGGCTGGTGTTTAGGCTCCTGTCTTCAGCAACGGCAGGGCCGTAACGTCGAGGTCAACATCACGAACCGGGGACTGCGTCTTACGGTAAAGCTGTGCCTCTATCGTCCTGTCTCTGGAATCAGCTGGTCTGAGCAACTCCGGAATGCTGGTTCTTGCAACTACTTCTTGGACCTAAAGTTGACGACGATACCGCATGCCCAGATGGAAGGGCTAAGTTTGAGGCCATTCGAAGGCGCCCCAACCCTTGTCGACTCCTTTGTTATTGGCATCCACCTCCGAAAGTGCGGGCCGTTTTTCTTCTGCCGCCAACACTACACCATCGATAATTTTTCCGTCGTTCAAAGATTTTCCCCGAGGCAGAGTGAGGTCATGCCGATCGGAGGGACCGAATCGAGACCTGTGTACTTGGCGTTGACCACATCTATTAGTGACATGGCCAGAGACCATCCGCTCGTCGACAGAATGATGCTCTCCAATGTCTTTTCGGGATTCCTAACTGGTCCCTCCGTACCCCCGGAACGCTTACTAACTCTCTATGATTCCTGTCGCGCCCTCGACTTCCGTTTTTCACAGCAAAGCTGCATGCAGCTAGGGCTCGTGGTGAATGCTTGTCTGTGGGACATGGCACACCATTCCTTCATCTCAACAACCAGCGACCACGCTCGTTGGGATGCCGTCTTCTTCACGCCTCGAGACCCGAGGGGATTCACACTCCCGGATGTGATCCTCTTCATCCTCTCCATGGACGATATTGGCGCGACTCCCCCGTTGACCGTCCTGGCGTTCCACAGCGAAAGCGTCAATGATCTGAACAGAATGACGAAAGAGAATTACGATCTCGACACGATGCTCGCCGCCTGGCCGGAGCTGCATATGGAGCACAAAGTCGCCGTTCATGACAGATCTCGCTTTCTGAAAACGCGGCGGGACCGGTTGGCAGTTCTTGACAACCAGTATCGCAGCCAGTATTCACCCACGGTTCATGGAAGGAACTGGTACAATGATCCCGAGTACTTGGCGGCCAAAAAGGAGATTGACGCTATTCCATTCACCAGCAATGCCATGCGGGTCACGACGCCAGACGGAAAATGGAGTATTATCGCCGAGATTTATTTGACGCCTCCCAGTTCTCTCATGAGTCTTGGCGCGGAGTTCTTCAATTCGATTCCAGTAGATGCGGAGCTCGGGGGAAAGACGCTCAAATTCCGGGTGGTAGAGAACCGTGCGCTTCCCTTCCTTTAATGACATGATGGAGCTGATGGGTGAATTTCCAGCTGTGTCAAAAACTTGGTATTAGGCGAGGCTCGATCACATTTCGCCTTTTCCGATTTAGTGATTGCCTATCGGACGGTAGACCAAAAAGGTTAGCCTAGTGCCACAGATCGCTTCTGGAAAGACCTTCACTCACCCTGGATCCCTTGGAAGAGATCAAAGCGAGCCTCGAGCTTGCCATGCGGTGTTTTGGACATTTTAGGCTGTGATACTCTCTTAGATACAGGCTGCGATACTCCCCAAGAAGCAGGTTGCATGCCGAGAGGTAAGGCCAAGGGCCTTGACACCCGGAAACTAGGTCTTGTCCAACGGTTGCCGAGGATTCGGACTCCAAGCCCACGATATGGCTAGACCACGCCGTTGACGCTGTAACCTACCCGCTAGAGCTGGATCAGGGGTTTTAGGCTATGAAAATCATGCGTTGTCTGGGATTTTACTTCCCAGAGCCTTGATTGAGATCATGGACTCAGTGGAAAGGCATCATTTCAAGTCGAGAGAATCTTGGAACCTTCTCTCAGTCGGGCGCTCAAGGATCTGGGTATATCCCCCGGTACGCTTGAGGCAGCTGAGCGTGCACTGATGGAAGAGAACACTGGAATTTGTTGAATTAGACTTGTGGACGGTGTCAATAGGGCATGTGGGTTGGTGGTTTGTGTGTCCCATTGGCATACATGGTGTTGAGATAGTGTAAGTCGGAGGCCGTTACTGAGGAGAGACTGAGTTGAGGGCGGAATCTGATGCAAAATTTTGCCCAACTCCCATGCACACTCAACTTGGAAGGCGCGATGTGTGAGTGACGCATCGTTCGTTCGCTTCGATGCAAGCAAAACTGCTGACTAAGTTCTCCACTTGGCCCAACCAAATTTTGGGAGAGTTGAACGATAATTTCGATCACTCTGTCTGTAGCTCACGAACGGAACAGCCGCCAACAGAATAGCGCCAACATCACGATGAAGGAGTCGGATAGAGCACGCATCGAAAACCTCAAAAGATGGGCTCGGCAGCATGGCGCCGTGCTACATCCCCTCCTCGAGGTTTATCACGACGAAGTGACCAAATTCTCGTTGCGTGTCAAGGAATCAGCCACCGAAGCCCTTCAACCTGGATTTGCAGCTGTCTCGTGCCCACTGCCCATCACACTGTCGTATCTGAATGCCGTTGTCGATGGTCCACTGGTACTCCCATTCACGTCCACTGATCAGCACACGTCCTCATTCCCAGAAAAGTTCATGGAAACCATTCCTCCCCACGTCATCGGCCGGTTCTTTCTGATGCAGCAATATCTCCAAGGTGACCGGTCATTTTGGTGGCCATACATTGCAACTCTCCCCAAGCCTGAACACTTTGCCTCCTGGGCTCTGCCGGCATGTTGGCCCGACGAAGACATTGAGATTCTGGAGGGCACGAATGCATATGCCGCTATCGACGAGATCCAGGAGAACCTCAAGCCAGAGTTCAAACAGGCGCGGAAAATACTCAAGGGAGAAAACTTCAACAACTGGCAAGACTACACGCGCCTTCTCTACAACTGGGCTTTCTGTATCTTCACGAGCCGCAGCTTTCGACCCTCGCTTATCCTGTCGCCAGAGAATCAGGACAGCATATCACACCTCCTGCCATCAAACTGCGGTATTGACGACTTTTCAATATTGCAGCCTCTGTTCGACATTGCCAACCACTCTATGACAGCCAAGTACTCGTGGGACATCACCACAGATCCGACGAGCTGTCAGTTGATCTGCCAAGATGCCTATCCACCCGGTGCTCAGGTCTTCAACAACTACGGTCTCAAGACAAACAGCGAGCTGCTTTTAGGATACGGATTCATCCTCCCTGAGACGGAGGAGCTCCACAACGATTACATTCACGTGAGGAAGAAGGCGGACGACGAGCCCAAGGCTGGTCAACCCCAGGATTTTGTGGTTTCCCTCCGTCCACTCACACACCCCAGCTCATTGGCTGGCAGGAGCAGAGTTAGGCCACCTGTCTCGACGGTCTCATTTCCACTACACCTATTACCTCAGTTTTTACATATCGAGCCGTCTCTAATTTACAACCTCGCATCTGAGGTTTCAACCCCCGAGGAGACGCAAGTTATGGTGGAACTGGGACCCTTCGCACCGGATTTCGTACCGGAAAAGTCACCACCGCCGCCTGGACTCGAGACGTTAGTTGAAGGCATCACCCTGGGCTTAATGTCCAAGCTGGAATACGACCTCCAGCGATTGGAAGATACTGAGCCTGAGCAGCAGCAGCAGCAGACTCAGCCATCAAACATGAATGTAAACCAGGCTTTGGCGTATCAGTATCGGACACAGTGCAAAAAGGTACTCATTGCTGCACTTGGATCTCTTCGTGGCTGCGTGCAGCCATTATCACAAGACAGCTCTTGAAACGTTATGTGCTGCTGTGGACAGAACGTCAACTGACTGCACTGCTTTTTTAACCTGGATAGCTTAAGGCTTCTGTGAATATATTATTTTTGCGCATCAAATATGCATGTTTGTGTTATCATCTTGAGTCTCCTCCTTTAATTGGTCATCAACTCTCATCCCCTGCTTGCGCCATCAATTTCGTGTGTCATGGCCTTGGCACCACCATGCACGGGGCTGGATGGGATTGCGCCGTCGGCAACATGTCTCACTTCGCCGTCGGCACGGCATGCAGCCGAACAAGACATGCCGCAGGGGCTTGGTAAGATGGCCGACGGCAAGACCCTTGCCTCACACTGTCGTCACGAACTTGCTCCAAAACAAAACCGCGGACATTATCTTGGAATTGGAGTCTGCCTGGTATGACGACCCAAGAACGCGCCGTCTTGTCTTTGACACTTCAATTGTACGCCCATTCTCTCTTTTTCCCGGGTCGAGGACTATCAACATCCTCCCCACCGGCCTCTGCTGTATCTCTACGAGGACAAACTGACATCTGGACCGAGTCAGTGAGAGATCACAGACAGGAAACCCTGCCAGGCCGTCACTGGTGCCGCCCAGCCGCGAACCCTCAGTGATGCCAGCAACACTACAATGTGACCCGAACACAGAAAGGGGCATGGGGGCATTAGGTCATGAATACACAGTCGAGACGAGACAAGACAGGCTGTCACGGCGTTACATCATGCGTCTGTCAGCCCAGCATAAAACGCTGAGAAGCCTTGGTCTGTCCCATCGGGCAAATACGTCTCCACGTCCACATCCAGCATGCTGCTATACACCGGTGATGTTTCGGGAGAAAAGTATCGACCCTGCAACAGGTGCATCGTCGCCTCCTGGGCAGCTGGTGTTTGTGTCTCGGCATCATTGGCACCGGCTATCATGGTGCCCAGCGATGTAGCTGCCTCCCTCGACTCGGGATTTCGCCCGATCGGTGATTGCGTCATGTCAATATCCTGGAGGCTCTCATCCATCTCTTGCAGCGCCGCGGCAACAAAGCTGACCCCTTTGGCTCGAACCTTCAAACTCCACCGGAAATCCTCGAGCTTCCGCCGATAAAAGTCCGCCTCCTCGTCGGTTGCGCTGGTGGCCCAGAGCAACCCTCCGTACGTCCGAATAAACGCGAGCGACTTCGGAGCAGCGAACCACCAGAATGCCTGAAGATGTTCCGGCCTCAGAGCTTCAACGAAGTTGATGGCTCGTTCCAGGCGAGTCTTGGCTGCGTCCCGTGTGACCCTCCGCATCTCAGCAGAGGTAAATGGTCCCAAACTGCGTATCACATGTCGGTATATGATGATCTCACTAACAAAATACGCCAGATGAAGGTAGCCGTTGGAACAAAGCTTCCGAGTTTTGACATCATCCATTCGAAGAACCGCAGGCAGTTTATGAGCCCATGACTTCAGCTTCACTGCAAGCGGCTTGATCAGTTCGAGAATGCCTTCGACTCCACTCGTGGCGACAACCTCTTGTATCGCGGTCTGATCGGGGCTGTACAAAGTGTCAAGCGCTTCTGACAGAATCCTGGTAAGGCGGACAAGCCAGATGAAGAGCTGACGGCCCTTTTCGACTTCGGTGCTGCCTTCCTTGTCATCTTCGTCCGCCGCAGATTCGGGGAAATCTACCACGTCGAGCTCGGGCATTTTCCAGACCGACATCACGACGTGGGACGGTCGGCCATGAATAAGCGCTCCCCATTTGTCCTGCATAACGATGGCCCAACCTAGTCGGCGTCGGAGTCCCTTTTCCCAGTCTGGGATGTTCCACGACTTGCAGTCAAGGTGCAAACCGAGCTCCTCGCCAATGCCGACAACCTGGGTGGTCAGGACCCACGAGTCGCCCCCTGCACGTTGGAGGAGTAAAAGACCGGCCTGTACCGATGATAGCTTCGGCCGATGCACAACTCCAGTCAGGGCCTTCATGGCAATCCGGAGTAAGGCTTCGCCATCTGGTTTTGGACGTGATGCAAGCCCACGATCATACTCCCACCAGTCCATCGCCAGCAAGTAAACTGCCGCAAGCAGGGGTGGAGAGAACTCTTTATACGTCCGCTTGTATTTCTCCAAGAAGACACCTTTGTGGAGAATCGGGTAGCTGGGATGAACTATGCGGAAGTACAAGTCGACCAGGGCCGGTCCGTGTGGCTGGACAAGCTGTTCGATCGCCTCGAGGTCACCGTCAACATCACCGCTGAACAGTGTATGGCGGTCGGACTTGGAGAGAAAAGTGGTGGAATCAGCAACACGGCGAAACTTGCACCCATCTTCCCCGTTTCCAGATTCGTAGAAACGATGTATTAGGTCCAGCAACCGCTCCTCGTGCAGGGAGCTGGGGCCGATGTACTTGAAATGTGTTGTTCGATGCAGGCCTAGGGTACGATCAAGGAGGGATCGAGTGCCGGGAAGTATTGGGCCGCCGAGCAGCGTGCTATTTTCATCGGTTTGGGTTCCCTTGGTCTTCTTTCGAGCACGTCTGCGATGCTCCCATTATCAGCTCCTTCCATGTGCGTTAAAGGACATCGCGATGTAAAACTGACCTCGGTTCGTTATCGCCCCCATCTTCGATGCTAGCACTAGAGTCGTCGATGGGCCCAGTTCTCTTCCGCCTCGGAGGGGGGACGTCGTTGAAGGTGCATTCGCGGTTGTGAAAGGTGCAGAGAACGCATCTCTCCTGCTCTGCTTCCTTGACACATCGGCTCTTCCGCTTTCGACAGGTATCGCAAGGCCGCTCGGCGCGCTTTCTCGCCTGTGATTGTGCTGATACAGCTTCTGGGCTTGAATGGCTCGACTCCGAAGCGTCATCCATCTTAGAAACTAGCCTTCGATCCTGGGATCAGATAGCGTGCTCAAATGCCAGGACCTCGTAGGCCGTAACTGATACATTGGTGGGGAGATTGGTGGCCCGACGCCATGACTTCAGCGCGGGATGCAGCAGCTCCTTATCGCGAGCGCTGACAGCTGCTTTGATGCAATGAGCTGAGAGCCTCGTGGGGTGATTGGACGATATGCGCCAGCGCCGACATGCCTGCTCTAGGTGAATGGATTATTCCGCCCACGGGGTACCTGATATTGCGGTGCTTGTTTGAAGCTCGTCAGGCATTGTGATGATGGTTCTGAATGGCTGTTATGACCGATGAGATTGCGCGGTGCGGGTTCGCCAGGGTCAGGTCCCAAATGTCAGCCCCACAATGAAAGGCCAGGGCTGAGGAACCCCCACGTTACGGTGACCTCCAGTAGCAAAACATGTCTGGCTATGGCTTGACAGAGCCCATCCAAAATACAGTGGTAGTTTACGGCGTTGCGATCGTTCTGTACATTAAAAGAAAATGATGTTATAGCATGCCACACCTGCCGTCCAAAGTCACAATGGTGAGCAGACCCCGCAGCGTGATCCACAGTGCTGGGAACCTGGAAGATGCGCTGGCCGCATCCGTCAGGAACGGTGACGTCACTCCGAACACCTTCATCCAACGGTTGGATCCACAGCCGTTGCTTGGGATGATCTACCTGAAGTTGTTGCCGTTATTAGACTCCTACTAAATCAACGTCTTTTTCCCCTAACATGTCGATACATTCTCAATGTCATATCTTCTGAGACGACTGCCTGGCCAGTTGGCCAGGTGCGCCGTAACTGCAACTCCTCGAGTCTCCCGCAGTGTTGTGCCCAAGTTTTCGCACTGTCGCCCGAGGGCCTTCTCAATCACTCTCGCGCGTCTTGGGGACAAATACGAAGAAGAGGCAAAAAGACTGAACCAGAAGGGACTCGATGAGCACGAACAGGAAGTCAGAGTACGCCAACACCAGGTTAAGCGCCCCTGGCATCGGCAAGATGCCGACAAGCCTCCTGTAGATGAGAAAGGAGAAACTGAAGAGCGGTTGACGACGGGTACGTGTCACCGTAGCCGATGGCGAGTCTCGCCCCGATGACTAAAGGCAGCAGGCAAGCTCCTGACAACACCTACACGTCTACTAAAGTTGATCCTCCCAATGCCCGCGAGCGTCGAAAAGGACAGGGACAACAACCGCGACTTTGGCCGTTCAATATCGCCGAATGATACGATACAGCCCCTAGCACTGCTTATACACCCCCAACAACCTCTTTCATATGTGGAACGCCTGATCCAAGCCGAAATCCCTCCCGTGGTGGAGGATGGCAAGGAAAAGATACCTAATGTGTATTTCCGAGCGGAAGACACAGAGCATGGCGAAAATAGGCCTATCTCGAGGTCGGAGGCTAGGAAGAAAGACAACGAAAGCAAGAGCACGCCGGTACATGTCGCGTCGTATTCAGGACTCGGACACGAAGGGCCGGAGCGAAAGGGCTCAGATAAGAACTGGGTCCGCTGGAGCAGCAGCACCGAGATTGGCGACTTTATACGCGACGCAGCTCGAGGTCGGGAGTTCGCAATCGAGATCGAGGGTTATGGCATTGAGATGCGCGTTAGCGTGCCGTCCTTCAACGACCGGACCTACTACATGAGAATAAGACTTCGGAAAATGAGTCGGGAGATTGACCACCTATCCCAGATCAAAAAGGAATGCGATCTGTTAGCACATCGCGGCGCCCATCGACTGGCAAAGGGAGGGTTCGCCATGCTCAGTGGCTGGTGGTGTCTGGTATACTACCTCTCATTTCACACGGAGTTTGGATGGGATCTTGTCGAACCCATAACCTATCTTGCCGGCCTGACCACCATCATGGGTGGTTATCTGTGGTTTCTGTATATCAGCAGAGACCTCTCCTACAAGGCCGCCATGAACGTGACGGTATCGCGGCGACAACACTCGCTCTACGAAGCGAGGGGATTTGACCTCCAGAAATGGGAGCAATTGGTGCGTGAGGCGAACGCACTTCGAAGCGAGGTGAAAGCTATCGCGGTGGAGTATGATGTCGAATGGGACGACGCGAAAGATGTCGGCGAGGAGGTCAAGGAGGTTCTGGACGAGGAGAAGAGCAAGAAGGACAGGTCGCGGTCGTCGGAGAAACGTGACGATGAGAATCTGACGGAGGAAGAGAAAAGCAAGGACAAGAAACAAGAAAATAGCGAGGAGAAATCTTAGCGGTTGGGGTGTCCGGTGTGCCTAGAAGGATACAGACAATATACAACAGGAAGATTCGCGCTTTCTTGAAAACGTCAGTCTGTCGTCCAACATGCGACAGGGACACGCGAAGTCCGATTTGGGGAGGACAATGCAAGGGTGGCGCGAGCAAAAGAGTGGGGTGACTTGGAGGGAGCTTTGACCCCTTGCCCCTCAGTGCTTTCCCTCTCTCGATGACGCTGCGCAAACTTGCCCTCCAATGCCCCTCACCTCGCTGTCTCCGGCCGCAACGGCTGCCGAGGGCGGGGACACGCGACAATCTCCTGTTCGATCGCCAGAGTATGGGGCCCCCGAGATTGATAGAAGCATTCTGGAACATTTCCCGGCTTCTGACCTGCAGACCGTTGAATTAACTCTTGGCCATATATTTTCGCGATTGAACCCCGCACCCACCTCCTGTCTCCCGAAGACAAACACGCGCATTTCACTCTTCGCAGTTGGCGCACGACCATCCCGCTCCAATGGGCCCCCAAATGATATACTTGCCCGATGGGCAAACCATTACAGTTATGCCTGTATTCGCAGGGCTGTTCTTCAAGTCTAACGACCTCAGCACCCACCAAAACGCATTCCCTATCGGCTGGACCATTGTCATTCACACCGAGGACGGAGAAGGAGACAAGAAGAGACATGGGGCTGGGGATGATGGCCCAAAGACCGGCGATGGCTCCGCAGCCGCCGACAGTTCGCCCCCGCATCTTCACTCGTTCACAACGCCTACACTGTCTCGAGATAGCCTGTTCATATCCTCCATCTCGAACCCCTCCAGCAACGACTTCAAGCCAGCCGCCAGCCCAACTCGTCAGATAGCCATGATGTTGTGGGTGACGTTGTACTGGTACTTCCACCAGCCTGCTCCGTTGGCCATTCTCTCGACAGCTGCTTCGAAACACACGCCAAAGCCTGGCAAACCCAAAGGCGAGTGGAGGATCCGGATCAAGAGAGATGGTGTCCTCCGCGGGAGGAACTTGATACCGAAGCTGGAGCGCATGGGTCTCATAGCCAGCTTTGACTCGGCAGTAGGCGTGACGCTGCAAGACACAGACGAGACGTGGGATCACATGTTTGTCTCGCAGAGGATGTTCTGGCAGATCCCAGGACGGCTCTTCCTCTTTAAACTGCAACCGAACTCAAAGAACTCTGGCTCATACCCGGGCTCGCCGGTGAGCAGTCGCCCGGGGTCACCGGTTGCAGGAGACTTTGCAATCCGCGCGACGCTATCTGGGCCCGACCTTTCCGAGATTCGTGACACCCCTCAGCCCGTTACGCTGACAAGTATGCCCTCCTTCCCCATCGGGCCGTATTTCAGTGCCTCTCATCTCCCAACCTATTACCCGCCGGCTCCGCTTCAATATACGATGACCAACCATACGAGACACCCCGTCAGGCCAAAACCGCCGCGGATGGGCGAGATCTTCTACACACGATACGTGCCGTCAGTAGGCCAGTATCTGGCCTTTCGTGTTGCGTCACTGTCGCCGAAGCCAGTACCCTACCTCGGGCCTATCGGTCCCAAGCCATTGTTGCAAGCGCACCTCAGCCTCATGTCGGACCAGGAGCTGCTTGAACACTGGCACACAAGCCAAAGAGTTACTGCGTTCTGGGGGAAATATTCCACTGAGCTGCTTGAGCGTGCGCTGAAAAGTAGGCACAGCTTTCCTGTTATCGGTATGTGGGATGGTGTACCATTTGGCTACTTTGAGCTTTACTGGGTCAAGGAGGATCTCCTTGGCCAGTATATCGGCGGTGGCGCAGCTGATGACTGGGACCGTGGATGCCACGTCCTTATTGGGGAGGAATGGGCTCGCGGGAGGGTTCAGAGCTGGCTGACAAGCTTGGCTCATTGGGCTTTTGCTGCCGACAACAGGACAATGAGCCTATGTTTGGAACCTAGAGTTGACAATGCAAGGTCAGTTTACGGAGATGAACAAGGGTAACATGTTGCTGACTGTGCGCAGGTTTATCCAGCATTTGGAATATGCCGGATTTACGAAGGAGAAAGAGATTTCGTTCCCACATAAACAGGCCTGGTTTGGCAGGTTGACGAGGGAGAATTGGATAGGGCCTGCTGTATAACTTGAGACGACAAATATTTTGGCTGATGAGCGAGCGTTGCGTGAGTTTGTATGTTTTCCTGGCGATTTGGGCCATTGTGCTTCGATCCCGAGTCTAGCTACGTCCCATAGGATGTATGTATTTCCGTGGCCGTTCGCCGAGCCTCAATCAGCTTGACTTTGGGAACAACAATGCTATCAAGGGATGAATCATCTACCGTTATTAAAGGCCGTGCTCCCATGCCTCAGAACATAGTGGCAGGTTATCCGTTGGCTGGGAGATTTGACATTTACTGAACATGAGGCGCCCTGGGCTAGTTGGGTACCACGAGATGCGGGACAATAGGCAATGGTTATCCGTCTGTCTCTGGCCCATAGAGAATACTATTTCTACCACTCGACGTTCTGCAGGGGGCTGAGTATGGCTGCCTACTAAGACAATCTTCCGAGGGTTGGACTGTATTAGGGGCCAGACTGTCATGTCACTGGAGTGCCTCAAGTCAGTTCGTGATGTGTATCCTCAAATTACTAGTTGAGGTCACTTGACGAAAATCAGAATGGGAGGTTACATGCACTGTGCTACATCAAGCCTCGACATTAAACAACGTATTACCCTGCCTATCCAAAACGGAAAGACCCTGCTGACGACGAGGAAGTTGGCTGAAGAATAGGTAGGTAGGTAGGTAGGTATCAAGAAAACATATTGAAACAAGCGAGAAGTTAGAACCACGCCCCCCCTCTCTTGAGAAGAGAAAACTTCAAGACCATCCAGTCCCGACCATGAAGCAGGTTGTTTTATGGCCGGGTAGGCGTCACCGCTGTAACTGTAAACTGCGCGCATTTCCGCCCAATCTCATCCACCGTGACCTGCGCGATATTATCATGTCCACTCAAACACGCCGTATGGCCATTCGCGACGATGCGACCATTTCCAACGTCGAAACGCACGAACAACAGATCCCGGCGTGCACAGTCCTCTGCTCGGAAAGTCGTTTCGTTATACGCAATGCATGCGGTCTTGCCAACTAGATCAGGCCGGAAAGGCTGCAGCCATGATCGTTGGACGATGAGCACGTCGGTGCCGAGAATCTTGCCTGGGGTAACCTGGCGGTCGGCGTGCGTCCATGCGCAAGCGGCGTTGACGATATTTCCCTGTTCTTGATGTTAGTTACAGCGTTCGGGGAACTCAGGGGGGGGGGTGAAGTAAGGGATGGGACTGGACAAACCTGGTTGGTGAAAGTGAGGCACTCGTTATTGGGGACTCCACCAATCTCCTTAAAGACTAGGGTATTAGGGCCCTTGACGGGACCGGTTGGAACGATGACGACCTGGGCGGTGGACGCCGCGATGGTGCCGAGGAATGCGAGACCGATGAGCTTCATTTTGGGTGGTGATAGTGTTAAGAGATGGATCAATGGGACGAAGAGAACTCGAGATGGTGGGATGCAGTGATGTACCACAACCTGCAGGACTGAAATAGAAAATCCCCGCGTCTTCTTTATATAAATGCGTGGCATACATGTAGGTTAACGAGCACCTTTCTTTGCGGGGAAAGAAGCATTGGACAACACGCTTGATTTCGCAAAAATAGGTAGCAAAATGCTGCCTTGTCACTGACAGTGTCCCTGACAACGAGATGAACGAGATGACGGCGATGCAAGCGCATGTCGGCTGAGTCCTATCACACGACCCAAGACAATTACGCTACCACCTAACATACATGTAAAATAGACCTAACAAAGAGAGAAATAAGCTGTCATGCTTTATGTTACCTCTACTTGTCCAAAAACGGTCGCGGAGCCTCATCTGCCAAGCCCATGACAGCCGGGTTTCTCATCTGGCGTTTTTACCCGGATGGCAAGCGGGCGGGATGCAAGGGGACGGACCAGCCCAGCGTCAGGTGGCATTCGCTACGAATATCCAGGGCGATGTTGCTTTGTGATTTCCAGACTGGCCCTGTCATTGTCTTAGTAGTGGTGTGTTAAGCCCATTGATGACAAAAGTGGAATGACGCTGGATACTCAATTGCGTGCATGGTATTGGTGTTCAATGTTGAGATTGCGGCTGTTAACTCCTTTCCGAGTTAGAGCTGTTGCAGTCGGCAAGCTTAACGGTGCAGTTTATCTATGTGCTAGTGCACATGCAAGTCTAAGCATATTTTGAAGGCATTCCGAAGCATCCGGTCTTCCCGCACGCCTACCTGGCTGGGTACCTAGGTTAATGGTCCTACAAGGGACGTGAACTTCTCCAGGTTACCATTGAACCCTTGGGTCTCAAACTACAAGTGACTGGAGTGATAGTATCATGGTTGGACAGACGAGTGACGCCACATGCACAGTTGGAAGTTTCCTTTGCGATGGAGTTTGACTAAGGACATACCGCTAGAAGAGGGCGAGCCGCATTCTCCGCTGTCGGTCGCTGCCGCTGACATTGGTACAAACTCACATGCAGCCTTTATATCATCGGATAGAGGGTTAGGGACAAGTATTGGTTCTGGGTCTTCTTTGGACAACACCAAGCCAACGTCCACGAGAACGACAACGACCCCACACTCTTTATACAGGCTGCGTAGTAATAGAGGGTTTTTGCATCGAGACCATTCCCGGCCGTCTTTCGACGAAGAAAAACATGAAGTGGCGGGTCCGAGTGAGAGCTCTAGGAAGGGCATAACCAAAGAGGGCAGATGAAACAGCTGTTCTTAATGTATGTTAATGGATCAAATAAGGGTGTGTGCATCATGACACCTTAGGGGCAGGACTTTGGCGCCGGGAGGGAAACGTGTTACCTAACTCTTATTCTAAGCATATGCTCATTCTAGGCGCTGATAACTTGTTGTGCGGTGGGGGCTCTGGGAGACATGTGCTTGTCAACTTGGAGACATAAAATGTTAAAAGTTAAGGTTTAAATTACTTTAGCTTAACCCCTTGCAAAATACCTTCCCAGCTGTTTTTATATTACACAAGCCCTTACTGGATACTCACGCAAAGTCTCACGCTAACAATCTTTTAGGGGTTGGATTGTAAATGTAAATGTCAAGGCCCTAAATGTTAGAGTTAAGGCCTAAATATTCTGGCTTGACCCCTCGCAAATAGCTTCCCAGCTGTTCATTGCAAACCCCTGCACGATACTTGGTACTCACTCAACAAGTCCCACGCTAACAATCTTTCAGGGGTTGGATTTGTAATATGTATGCTCCCGACGGTACCAACCAGGCCCTAACATCAAGAACGGCCATTTCATCTGCCTTCCTCGGCCGTGCCCTTCCCAGAGCTCTCACTCGGACCCGCCACTTGGTCTCGATGCAAAAACCCTACATTACTGCCCAGACCGTACAAAGAGTGTGGGGTCGTTGTCGTTGTCGTTGGCCTGGCGTTGTCCAAAGAAGACCCAGAACCAATACTTGTCCCTAACCCACTATCTGATGATTGCAAGGTTGCATTTGACGATACACCGCTGTTCCCCGTTGACGGCGGAGAATCTGGCTCTCCCTCTTCCGGCGGTATGTCCTTAGTCAAACTCCATCGCAAAGGAAACTTCCAACTGTGGCCGAATATGACGGCACCCCGTGGTACCACACGAGTCGGGCTTCGTAATTCGCGGCCGTAGAGCCGAGGGAACGAGGTCGGCAGGAGAACCTGCGCCATGTCTCCGGGGCCACGGTCCTTTCTTTGCCCGGACTCAAGCCCTAGTAGCCCTCTAAGACCGCTTCTTTTTTCCGTGTTGGCCATGGGAGCGGCGCGAGGGGCGGCGGCAGTGACAGTGGCCTTGCACTTGCACGACTCAAACGCCACGCCGTCTGGTGAGTGCCAGTGAACATTTCCGGCCAACTTCCAGGGATTTCTCCGTTTCGATCCGGTCCTCAGCATGTGCTGCAGATCTTCTCCGTACACGGCCAAAAAGTCTCTTCCGATAGGCACGAGGGAAGTAGGGCTGCAGCAGGCTTGCGTCTGACCCTTGGCCCAAATTGGTCGGAGTAATTCACCGAACCCAACACCAAATAAAGTGACGGCGTGAAGTGAGCGCGTGAGATGAACCCAGCCAACACTCCCGGCTTGTATGCTCGCAACCTTGGGCCAAAGCGTATCGTGACGAGTGGCGACGTCCATGAATCTGTTGTACCAAAACGTTAGGACACACGAGAGACCCTGTGTTAGCGGGAATATGACATGGGGCGGGTAGGTAAGGAAAGTAGGCACTTACTCGAATCCTTCAACATGATGACGAGGCGATGATTTGATCCGAAACCCAATCCCTGCTTGCGTGCTCACGTCGTCGTGGTACGCCGTGATCTGTAACAGAACATGGCAGATCTGTTCAACCTTATCCTTCAGTGTGAAGTTCAGACTAGTCGTCTTCAGCGTCGTAATATCGGCTTCGAGCGGACGGCCAAGCCCTGTTGTATTCTCCTCTGACATGGTAGACTTCTTCGGGTAGAGCGGTATGCTTTGGTTATCCGGGTTGGTGAGGATCTCGTAGGCCGCCCTTGCACCCGTGTACGCGGTAGCAGGACCCGCCTCCACTATATCTCCGTCGCTGTACATAAAATAGCTGCCAACGCGGTCGTCCTCGGTATAAAATTTGAGGTAAGCCCGGAGAAGGTGAAGCACGGCACTGACTCCATCCAAAAGCCAGCCTCGTCTCTCTTCGCTGTCGTAAAAGACAAAGTGCCGCTTGCCAATAGTCATTAAGCTTCCCATGTAGTCTTCGCCGCTGCCAAACCCTAGGTGGAGCGGTTTGTCCTTGACGCCCACCAAGAAGCTAGCACCGGGAGTGATGAAGGGAAAGGCTGTTCCTGAGATGTGACTTTTTCCATTACGCAACTGGAATTAGGACTCGGAAGGTCACTCCACTCAATGCCGTATTCGGCGTCGGGGGCACCTCGATAATATGTCAGTATTGGCAGGGGCATTGACGAAAGCAGGGCTAGATAGGTAAAAAAAAAAAACGAGATCTCCCTACCGGCATAATTCTTGACACTATCACTCCACCCCACGATATGACGGCTTCTCTGTAAGACGTCGATGGACAAGTGCTGTGTCTGAGACAAATTTCTCTGCATTCGTACATCTTCGTAAGAGATATACTCGCCCCCGGGATTGTAGCAGAGGTGCCAAAACACCACGTCTCCGATGATTCGAACCGCGGCTAACATGGCGGCGAAGCCTTTGATAAACGTCATTCCGGCAAAGTTGACAATCCGTTGGCAGTTGGTCAATCCGGATACCAGATCCAGAGAGACCTCTAGACCTGTATCCGCCTCCGGGCGACACGGGATTGGATAACCCCTAACGATAACAGGATTCCCAAACATGCCGCGCCAGCACTTGCCAGCCTTTGCGAGCTCGTTATCGTGAACGATCTCCAGCTTGAAGCCGATTCTGCAGTTGCCACTGGTAGCTGCTGCCTGGCCTGCACTAATTGCCTTGTCGATTCTGAGTGCGGTGATATGTGGCGTGCAATATGCGGCGTCCTCGTCAGATGGAGAGGAGCGGAGGGCGGCGCCTATCCAAGAGATTTGCTCAGCAACCTCGGCAACTGAGAACACGTTGCCCACAGCAGTCAATGTCAGTTTGCTATTCTCGAAATTTGCAGTGAGGCGAGTTGCGTCACCAAGGGCCGTGGTAATATTTGACCCCCCGTCATCCAGCGCCTGCTGCAAGAGGGAGAGAAGGGCCAAGCCTGTCTCTGGCCATGTCTGCATGAGGTAATCTTTGCAAGTAGCGGCGAGTAAGCTGTTGTTGATTCCTGTCAGCGTAATGGCGTGGGCCAAAACGTGACTGATGGTTGCGTCATATTCTTGCTCTCGAGAGAAGGCAAACGGATCCCAATC
>Ga0247763_1000613_pt1 | contig 21358 bp, 22 predicted proteins | sample UWRJL141409B4_FD_179926 | JGI IMG/M metagenome (GOLD analysis project Ga0247763, IMG submission 179926) | Plant litter microbial communities from Arlington Agricultural Research Station in Wisconsin, United States - UWRJ-L141-409B-4 | ecosystem: Environmental > Terrestrial > Plant litter >...
CTTTCCCTCAAACACACCAGACGTAACACACATCCTGAGCTGTTCTACGGCTCGTCACCTCGACGCCAAGTGTATACAATAGCAAGAAAAAGACGTTCGCTCTTTCTTGGCGCTGAATGATTAAACGCTGGCGGCTAGTCTATGACAGATAAAAGTGCTACCAGTACATGAACTATGAACTTCCTTAACCGCTTGAAGATACAAATACACCGCTTCTATCTTCTAACATCCGCCTCATGGAAGCTCGGACAATAGCGTCAACGCAACTACGTCTCGTATACCGCGCGTGGTCTAGTATACCTTTCCCACCGGCGAGGAAAGTCAAACACCACGCCCGGCGCGTGATACCGAATAACCGATCCGTCGTACGTTGCCAAGATTTCTGAACCATTGGTACAATCATACCACGACCTCGCAGGCTCATACTCAAAACCATTGGCAAAAATTGTCGCCCGAGACACGAAACCAAAGTAATCTTGGAATGCTCCGTCATGTTCTCCAAACACTCTCAGGCCGAACATCATGTCGAATTTATCCCAGAGTAAAAATTCGTAGAACTGCAGCGGCGGGGGCGTGGCGGGGCCACTCGACGTCAGGTTTGGACTTGACTCCAGATATAGCACCTCCAATACTTCTGGTATGTCGATGAAATTGAGTTCTTCTGGTAAAGCTAACACGCTTGCCCGTAACGAGCCTTTTTTTGAGAGACTGGATTTTTTAGGTGTCGAAACCTTCTCGCCGCGAAATACACCAAAGAGTACCACATTGGCGGTGGGCCCCTTGCTCGGAGCGTAGTTCCTGTCAGGGCAGTTACAGATGTCTAAGTGTCGGCCCTGGCCTGTTGCGTGTTGCTCATTCTCGAAGCCGGCGCAGCAGAGAAACTCAAAGAGGTGGAGAGTCTGCATTACTGTCCAAAGCATTTCCCCGGCTTTGTAGTTTGACCACAAGGACTTTCTCCCCCAAGTCTCGGGCCCGGGCCAGTTGGCCATTTCTGGGCCCTGTCCTTCACGTCCGGTCAGGCTCAGCAGCTTGGCCTTGTTTAGAACGAATCGCGTCTGTCGTGGCTCAAGGTGCAACTCTTCTAACCTTGTCTCGACCAACCACCTTGTGAATGGCTCGAAGACACTCCTCTTGGCTTCAAGGTCGCCACCGAGGTCATACACAGGAAATCGAGTCAGGTATTCGACCTCCTCTGTGTCCAAGCGAAGGCGAGGACGTCCTCTCCCCGGCTCAATATTTCGCCCATTAACTTTGAGCTTATCCAGTATCTTGCCTCGGCATTGCTCTGACTTGGTATCTCTTCCTGTGATGTGGTTCGGGAAAAATGGCTCATTGTACGCTCTAGCGAGTACCGCGCCCATGAGAACGGAGGTGTAAAATGCGGCATGAAACCTCTCTCTCCAGGCAACCATACCCCCCGGCCTTTCGGGAACCCACTGCGGGAAAACCGGATCACTATCCTATCCGGGCCATCGTCCCCCTCGCAGGTGAGGCTGGTGGAGGTCATCATCATGACGGCGATATCTGTCTTCAACACACTTGGCCAGGTGATACAGTTCCCTTAGAGATTTGACTTCGGCTGGACCAGGTCTCTTTTCTGCCAGATCTGCCAGATCAACCACGCTGATTTCTGGGGGTAGTTTGCCAGCTCGTTGCGCTGAAATGACGAGACCTGTCGCATGAACCTATCTCAGACATCAATGGTTAGTATCGGGTTGAAAGCACATCGAATTGTTTTGGCAGGCACCAACCGCAACAAGAGCTCGACGGTATGCGGGGACGATCCTGGGTCCGAGATTGCAGAAAATGTGGTTGGCGTTCCTGGCGTCGGTCAAGAATTTGTAGAAGTATTTGCATGTCAAACTAAGGTAGTAGACATCGTTGAAGTCTCCAACTAGTCCAACCATAATCACGTGGGCCTCTAGCGGGAGCGAGAAGATGGGCGGGCTGGGTGATGTAGCCATTGCGGCTTGAGACGTGCTTGTGTGGTGTCGATGGGTTTGCTCAAGGCTGGCGGTAGATTGTGTGATGTAAGGAAGCTGGGCAGCGGGGTCTCTAATTATCTTACAGCCCCCTACCTGGAGCACTGCAGTCGCACCTTCCTTGTGGGAATAACATTTGACGAACTGGCCCCAGTCTCCTGCCGTTCCTATCGTAATGGAGCTGCAAACGCTACGCTGACTTCTGTTCCTCTTTCCTCAACACCATGCTCACATCGTCGTGGAAGGTCTTCTTCCAAAACTCGTCGCCTCGAATCGGCACCCAGCCCAACTTCCTTCCCACAGTCGACACAGTCCGCGAATTGCTCGCAATGCCCGCCTCAATCATGTCCTCGTTCGTCATCCCATTCACTGCTGCTGAAACCTTGGCCGCATCCGCCAGCCCCATGCTCACAACCGTCCGGTCCTCCATCTTCCCTGCCTCAACGAGCGCGTCAGCTACCCCCTGAGCCACCTCCTTCCAGCTATGCCGTCCATTCGCGCAAAACAAAATACCCTTCCTCCCTGCCGGGACACCCTCCCCGTTCTTATCCACGATCTTCTCAACCACGACCTGGTATAGCGCCGCCATATCTTCCACGTGCACGTGGTCCCAGACCCCAGCGCCTTCCCCAATCACTACCGACCGCCCACCCATGAGGGCCGTTCGCACACACGCCGGCACCTGAATGCTCGCCCTATTGAACAGGCCCGTTCCCACACCATAAATGGTCGGACTCATAATCACCACCGTCTTCACACCCAGCTCCATCCCCGTATCAATGGCTGCTAGTTCTGCTGTGCGCTGGAAATACGGCACCACTGCGTCACGCTCCCTTTCAAACGCGTAGACATCGTCGCGCGCATCGTCAAACTCGCGGTCTGGCGGCGTGTGCAGGTATTTTCCCGATACGGGGAGGTCGCCGAGGTTGGAGGTGCCCGAGGTGTGTACGAACCAGACAGGCTGGCCGGTGGTGGCCTTGCGCTGGGCGAGGCCGCGGATGAGGGCGAGGATACCGGGGGTGTGGTGGCTGAGGGTGCAGTAGATGACGATATCGTGGGAGGCGGCGGCGGTAGTGGCGGTGGTGGTGTCGTCGAGGCCGTTGTAGAGGAGGGTCTGGATGCGGTCGCCGTAGGTGGCGGTTAGGGTGGAAGCGGCGGACGAAGAGCGGAGGAGACAAGTTATCTGTTGAGTTTTGAGAGATGGAGAGTTGAGGAGTGCGGTCAGAACACTGCCACCGACAAAGCCGGTGGCACCGGTGAGGAGAATCTTGGGAGCAGTGGACATGTTGATGGTTGAAAGAGCAGTTGGTAAGTGATGTGTTGAGGTTCAAGTCGATGAATATGATCAAGGAAACTCTCTTAGAACTCCCCGTCTTTTATACACATCCTGTGCACCGATATCTTGGGTGTGTCGTTGACGTATAATCGGGATTGAAGGCCACTGGAACGGAGTCGGCCGGATTTTGCGACTGTTTCCTCCGGACTGCCGTTTCTTTCGGGCTGCCGTTCTTCACGAGGAAGTCGCGCAAACGATACCCCTTTCGGAGCCTTGTACGGCAGGGTGGGTAACACAATCGGTACATGCTAGTAGCGTAGCCTACCCGCAGTATTAACTTCGGGGCGGTCCGTCGGCCGAACAGACCCGCCCGGGATTGCGTATTCGAAGGAAAGCCCAGATATACCCGGTGCTGTTGCCGGAAAAAGTCTCCGGAGTTGTTCCGCCTTGCACAATCCAATGATAGTTTTTCGCCGAACCGTTGAAGTTTTCAATGCAGCCCTTGGCAATGCAAGAAATGATCTAGCAGACTGTGGATTTGAATTTTGGAGGAGGCCTTGTCAACTTTTGCGGGAGGGTTGCCTGACCCGGGGTTGGAGCGTTGATGGACTAAAGACAGGAGTAGCCTATTCCTTCTCAGAATCAACTGTCTTGTCCCAATAGAGAATTCAAAGTTCCTGCGCTCGATCAAATGGAAAAGAATTATGAGATTTTTGTTCGCCATCACCTTCAACAGCTCCTCCACCGTCCTCATTGGCACGAGACGAGTACCTTTGCTGAGCTCTCTGGAGGGGGGAGAAAAAAACACCCCTCTCCGACCTTTGCTGGACAAGGTCCACGGGAAAAAACGTCAGGAGGCCGTTGATATGGGCGATGTCCATCAAATCATGGTCGTATCGTGGGCATCGTTTGATTGAGGGTGCCATCCAACACTACCACCGTCTATCTAGGTAGGTAGCTAATTTTTCTTCTTCTCTCTCAACGGGGCCTGTTTTACCTACCTCAAAACTTGGGACTCCCCTAATGACTTGAATGTGATCCCAGTATGTCCATCATGAGTCATAAAAAAGTCCTCAACTTCCAGTGGTTTTCTTGCAGCGAGAACCACATCTGCTGTTGTACTAACTAACACGAGCTACCGCACCCGCATCTTCACGGTAAAGTCCTTGTTATACGCCACTCCACCAGCAACCACATAGCGTCCTCTATCCAGCAACTCCATATCAAACCGGCGAATGATCTGCAGACATGTCAGTCCCTTTCATCCTATATCAGCCATGGTCTGTCACTCACCTCAGGAATCAACTTATACAGCTCAAATACAGCAATATCCTTCCCTAAGCAAACCCTCGGCCCCACGCCAAACACAAACAACCCCGACTCCAACTCTACCACTCGTTTCTCTCCCCCCTCCAGCCATCGTTCCGGACGAAATTCCAACGAATCCGGCCCGTAAAGCTCCGGGTCGCGCTGGACAACATAGGCATGGCTGGTCATTTCGTATCCTTCCGGTATCAAAATACCAGCAATCCTGGCTCCACCGGGAGGCACCATGCGGGAGAACAGATTCGTCGCTGGTGGGTCGAGACGTAGCCCGCCTTCCTTGATACAGGCCGCGACGTAGGGGAGATGTTCGCGGGTCTCGTGGTATTGGACCGGCGAGGATAAGAGTCCGGCGGCGTCGGCGGCGTCGATCTCGGCGCGGGCTTTGGCGAGACATTCCGGGTTGGTGACGAGGTGGCGGAGAGTACTACCCATGGCGGTACCAGTCGTGTCGGCGCCGGCTTGGATAAGGAGGGTGACGTGGGCGCGCTTCTGCTGGGGTGTGAGGGGTTGACCGTTGACGCGTGCTTCGATGGTACTGATAATGTCTGTCAGCACAGCAGGGACGGTGGCAGGACGGTGGTGATTCATCTCTCGCAAAGGGTAAATAAAAGCGTCAACGCACTATTGCATGTAATCAGGCTTTTCCTGGGTGAATCCTTCGTCCTCCATCTTACGCTCCCGCTCCGTCACCAGCTTATCGGCCTGACCAACGAGAAACCCAATGCCCTTGGCATCATCGATCTTGGGGAGCAGCAGCGGAGCGAGCAATGGTGACTTCATCACTGTCTCCCGCAGGGTCCGAAAACGCCCGGCAAAGCCAAAGAGGACAAGCCCATCGCGGAAGCTCTGCAGCATGCCACGCTCATCCCGGCCATTGTCCACGAAACCCCATCGCTCCGAGAAGCACACCATAGTCATGACATCGGCTGCGAATTGGGCAACCTTGTCACAGAGTATGACGGGTTCGTTTCGCTCCGCTGCCTCTTCCATCCTGGAGGCGAAGAGTTTGATCAAGTCGTCGATACGTGGCTCCCAGACGCGTCGGAGGGCGCCGAACGACCACTGCGGACCGCCGAGGGCTTTTCGTAGCGTCTTGTGCTCATCGGGATCGATGGTGGTGAAGAGGTGCTGCGGGCCAAGTAAGCCTGTGCCGTATAGGCCGCCTTTGGTGTTATTCTTGGGCTCCCAGTATATGTCCTTGATGGCGGCGGGCTTTGGGAACATGAGCAATGTCGGGGCGATGCGGATAGGTTTGTCGCCTATTTTGTCATTTTCAGATTATTCAGAGACCAGACTTTGCAGCCCTTACCGTCAGTGTATTTCCTGGCTATCGAGAGGAGGTAATGATGCTCGCGCTTCAGTAGTGACATGATCGCCAGAGGCAGCGACGTCACTGCGGCATACCATGGCCCCGGAAAACGAGCCAAAGGGTGGAAGGTCAGGTTGTATATGATTCGATAAGCAATCAGAGACACAACCGTCACTGCAGCGAGCACGGCCACTGAAGAGGAAGTCATGGTGGGCCCGTGATCTTTCGTATGAGCGTTTTGGAGTTTTGGCGTGGTCCAGTAACCATAGCGAAGGAAATCGTGAATGGCGGCAAATCATCATGTCTGTCGGTTCTATATAACCCCGCGCGAGGGAACTAGGAAGTCTGCAGGTGATAAGGACGCATATGGAGTTGGAGGGTGGTAATAAAGCAGGTTGATGTCTGCATTCTTAGTCGATTGGCTGTCGGTTGCCAATCACCTGTATTTTTGAGGCTGGCGAGAGCGGCCAATACTACGCGCACATGCAGCAGTACCTATTCGCCATGTCGATCCTATGAGACCCACGGGTGATGGTCGTGTGCCTTCCAATTGCGAGGATAGAGTGCGGGGGTAGACCAATTATCTTTCGACGCCCACTCTATGATGCATCAAGTATGAGGGACGTCGCGTCAGTGGCTCATCAATCGTTCTCGATCAACAGATGTGTAGTATTCTCTGTACGTCAGTTTCGATTGGAATTCTGACAAGAACGTGGTGCTGACCGATCCTTGCACTCCACAGCGGAACGGGCCACAATTTGCAAATCCGCGACGTTGTATTCGCCAACTGGGACCTCGCACAGTATCCTCAACCCACTGAGCTAATGACTTGGCGGGCATTAGCTGCCGGGAGGCTAACTCGCCGTGCTCGGATTGCCGCAGCAGTTCAATCCGGGTGGGCGAAGATGATGATCCTATCCCCAAGCGTGCATCTCCTGTCTCCCCGAGACTTGGGTAGGGGTGGTAGTAGCAAGGTGAAAATTGCTTGTCACCGAACGGCCCCGTTCTCCTTCTGATTGGGGAGATTGGGGATGGTGACGTGACGCCACCTGCGACGAACCAACCCCGCTTTTTCAAGAACCATCCCAACCGTCCAACTCCCCGGTCCTCAAAGCCTGCTGCCTGATGTGGCAGTCGAGGTGAACCACACCCCCTTTTTTCCCGAACGCGAGAAATCAAATGCAGCCACAGCGGCGCAAGATCCTGACCCAATTTGCACCATGGGATGAACGCCAGTCCGCTGGGCGCCGTCCCGACAATTGGGCCCCAAAAGATTCCGCTCACCGCCTCGGGCTCCCTCCGAATAGCTCCTCTCTCGTGTTGGGTGCTGACCCAAGGCAACAGCAAATAAAAGTCGAGGGAGATTGCTCTCAATATTGGCACGCGTCTGACCCGCCAAGACACGCCGAAAGAATCACATCCTCACCGACTTGTCAAAGCCCGACCGCTTCTATGCCCGTCATGTGCGATGGAGCTTTGGGCCAGAAGTCGCGCGAATGGAAGGATGCCAGCTTTTAGTGCAATGCATCGAGGTCCTTCGAGCCCTCTCAGGTCGAGCCTGTCACGCTAGGTACTGCTACATTCCTCGACTTTTGCTTGAAAAGGCTCTAACCAACTGGACCTCATTTCACCCACTCCTCCGACGCCCGGCAGACTCAGCGGGACCGCAGGCACCAGTCCCGAACATCAAAAGTTGTTTACTACGACCTGTGCCTGCAGTGCCAGCGCGATACATGCAGCGAATTGCCACGGTCGCATACTGATATCATTGACGGCAGGAAAGCCCGGAGGTACATCCGGCATTCCTTGCAAGTTTGGGCAAAAGCCTTGCAGAGGACAGACGGCAGAATGCACCGTGGTCCGTGATGTACACCGTCGGTACATTACACTAAACACGTTGCGGTGTGGTTATGTGCGTGATAGTGCATGGGCTTTGCATTGGTTCTGCATGCACACCTTGTACTTGGGACCACCCTGGTCCCTTTTCCCGTCATGAAATCATCCCCGGTCAGAAAGGGCCAATCAGTTTCATCCCCAAGAAGGCGGTCAGCTCTCCCAGCTGCAAGGTCGCCGGACCGGTAAGGTCACCGGAACGGTATGGCCGCCGGCATGTTGCCGTGGAGCTGGTTGGCAGCGTGCGAGACTTTCAGTCCCATCCTTGCAGTAAAGCCCGCCCTTGCAGTAAAGCTGGTCTTGAAGCGAGGCGAGCCATGGGATTCGAGGTCGAGAGTGAGTGGAGTGACAACGAGCGAGGACGTAAGTGATGACCGGCAAGGTAGGGGTGAGCGAGTGTGGACACTAGGCAACCAGCTATTGGGCCAGAATGCCCGTAGTGGGTAGAAGATAACCCGCAAACCGGTGCAAGAGCACTTGAGCCTCAGATTCTCGGCTGAGAGGGGCGTGCCATCGTGGTTCGGTGCTCCGGCTTATACCAGCCCGGTTGATGCCCCTTGGGATGGACTGTTCACCCGCTTTTACATAAAGGGTCTGTTTCCCCCTCACAGAATCTCCGACTTTATGAAGACGCCATTTCTCAATAACATCCCGATACAGCAAACACTTCAGTGAGGCATCCATCCACACACCCACACACCGCTTATTCTGCCCATGCCTTTATCTGACACCATGTGTCGCTCTGGTCAACCCTCGGCTGCCAGCAGTTCCCTTCCGAGGTACAGCCATGTTTTCAGCTCCTTCGCTTCCTTTCCTTTGCCCATCTCGCCATCCTTTCCCCCCTAACCTCACTCCATCCTTTCCCGACTCTCCACATGTCTCCCCTCTAACGTCACACCATCTAGCTCAAGCATAGCATCTTCAAACCTGGATATCAACTCATCTTACACCGCTCAATCAACCGCACGCGGAGCGGCAGTCTCCTCGGACAACGTCTTCATGAGGATACCGGAGCCCCCAGTTGACGAGGAGGGACGGAAAAGGTACTACCGGAACCTGATGGCTGACGTTCTTCGGCCCATTACTGCCCAGCTCGACCGGCAACAATCAGCCCCTTAGTTTAGCCCTTGGTGGACATGCTGATGTCTCTCTCATCTCGGGTTACCTTGTTGGAATATTCTCACTTGTAGAATAATCCCCTGTTGGATCAAAATGATTGTGTGTTTCGGAGTGACACCTTTTTGGATAGATACGTAGATGATCGGCAATCACATCCAGATAGCTACACTAGTGTCTGGTAGAATACGGATATGCTAGGCGAGTCAGGGTTCAATCCATGTTTGTAATCAAAAAAGAAAAGAAAAATACCTACCCACCAACCAACCTAGGTAGTCAGTGATCCGAACCAGTTCGTGAATGTTTCTCAAGGGGGAAAAAAAAACAGCCCGCTCATCAAGACGATAATGATAAGCGTACAGTGTCAGGGGTCGAGGGCTTATTCACCAAGACTGATCGCCGATCGGATCGCGCACGGCGACTCCGCCACGCCGGTACGGAGTACGAAGTACGATAGCCCAATGCTTCACCAGCACCCAACGTGGTGCTTCATAGATAGGTCGCATGTTTAGGTCGGATCATGTTTCTTTCTCTTCGCAACACTTCAGTCAGCTGCATGTGCTGGGCCAGCTCGAAGATTTTTTTTTGGTGTTGACTGTCACAATCGAAACGAGTGCTCAAACTGAAACACCTTACCCACCAACCTTGTCAATTAAGGCAAGTCCCCGATGCCAGGCCAGGCCAGGCTGTGACAGCAACACCTGCACCGACCGCCCGCAAAAGTCCTCGACCCCCCTGCTGCACGACCCGCGATGCACGGAGGCAACGTTATTCGCTCCCGGCAAAGCTGATTGAGACACCGAGGATCCAATGCCAAGGTAACATCCCCGACATTCCTTGCCCACTCCACGTGGTCGGCCCAGGATCAAGTCAAATGGGAACCACTTAACAAGCATTCTGTTCTGTCTGTCTCGTCCGGTCTAGGCCATTGTCCGCCACCAAATCAATCAATCAATCGACCGCAATGTCTATCATCTTCTACATGCAGGGGCTCAGTGCCTCGGTGCAAAAATTTGCAACCTGCACGCAAGTTTTATCTCTTTCTGGTCATACATACATGAACCTCGGCCTCGCCTTGCCCTTCTTGATCCAGTCATGTCAACCTGCATTGATCTTCATGCCACTTGTTTGTAAACTAAAAGGGGTCCCCGAATCACCTAGTCTGGTTAGGTAGGTAGGCATTCCGGCACTAGACGCGCACATAGCACCGACAGGGGAGATGGGTCCCGAATCGATGCCCGACGGCTGAGTATACCGGATCGTCATTGCGGTACCGACTTGGGAAATGATGTGCAGAACAACCATTGCCGCTTCGAGTTAGGAGTTCCGTATACCTTGTCTTGACATGTGTGAAACACCAATTGCAGAACAGAACATGTGTTTTTGAAAATCTTTCCTCGGGGAGGAACCTTGATGGTTCATGTCTAGTCAGAAACGGGGTAAGTTGAGCCCGTCAACATGGAAGTGCAACTTTTTATCCTTTTTTATCCTTTTTTTTATCATGGATCCCAGCCTCCTTACCAACTCCCTTACCAATCCCTCACTCAGCATTTGCCTTTATGAAACCCACATGGCCTCGCACCCCCACGCACGAACACACAAACGGCAAAAAAAAAACCCAACCAAAGAAAACAAAACAAAACCACCCACCCTCCCCTATCACAGGGAGACACAAAAAAGAAGTTGCCCAATATGGGAGGGCCCATCAAACGGGTCTGGCCGGGGATTGAACCCGGGACCTCTCGCAGCTATGCTTTCGGGTGAACCCTAAGCGAGAATCATACCACTAGACCACCAGACCTGAGATGGGACATGACGTTTTGTGATTGGATGATTTTGGAGTTCGCAAAAGTGGGCTTTCACAGCTCCAACATGTCTGTCAACAGCACCGTGCCAAAGATAAAGAGATTGTGCGTGTGTGGTGGGTGGGTTGGGACGGGATGGGTTGATGAAAAAGGGGTTGGGCAAAAGGTTGGCCGGGTGAGACAACGGCAAGGGAGGGAGAGGTTGGGTTACACAGAATTCTCGGAAAAGATTCCTTGCGATTTGGTTGGGCAGTGCAATGTTCAACGTCTTTGCAAAATTTCCTTTTTCGTCCGCGGTCCTGAGCTGGACAGCACCATGCTCGGATGGGTAAAGCTGCACTCTTCGCAATCTTTTTGAACTCTACATATCCTGTGTTGTTTCTACATGTCCTTCCCGTGTTGTTATTCGGGCTGGTTGCTTTGGATGACCTCTGCTGCTTCTGAGGTGTTTAGAATAGTTTTCTGTCTCTTTGCGCGGGATACAACTCGAATCGTTTCTTGCACTGGCGAGTCGTATTTTCATTTTCCAGTTTCCTACAAAGTCATACACCCTCCTCAAGCGACCACCCGATACTTGACATGTCTCCGACTCTCTGTAGTAGAGATAAGGAAGATGGGTTGCACACTTCGTTAAACAAGGATCAAACATCAGAGGAAAAAAAAAGAGAAAAAAAGCAGGCATCAGATTCATGTCGTGGACAGAGATGAGTCGAAGCTCAAATCTGTTACGTACGACCTAAGTACCAGAGGGCTCGTTTCATCACTTGACCGCTAGGCCACTTGGCCCGTCTGTTAACAGCACGCACCATGTTTGGGCCCATATCCCATCTACTTGGTCGGTCGGTTTGAGGCTGGGGAAAGAACGTCTGAGGGAGACAGAATCGCGGGGTCTCGTATTCGAGCCAAACCGAACTGGGTGCTGAGGGAAAGAGAGAGATAGAAAGGAAGGCACAACCCCAGTCAAGGAGGTCACGAACCTCCCCAGACCGGGGTGCAAACCTAACTCTAACTCTAGTTCTAAAAGCCACATCAGACAATGATGAGATGACGACGAGACCACTAACATGCGCTGGCAGTGTCAATAGTCTGTCGATATCAGAGTCTGACAAAGAAGAAAATCCTTTTGTTGGCAATCAGGGAGCAAAGAAGAGACAAGCCGAGGTGCACCAACCAGTTCATGTTTCCATTGCTTAAAAGTCTGTCCCTAAGAAACGGGGAGGGAAAATCTGGTCCCAGCAGCCGCGTGGTGGGGCGATGATGAAAACGCTTTTTACCTCAGACCTCAGATCTCCGACTAACAGGGGGCTCAGTGTATCCTTCCATTGCTGAATGCTCTGAGGTCTGAGATAAAAGATTACTGTAGATATGCAGACGACATCAGATCAGATTTGATAAAGCCCAAATCAATTGCAGAGATAGGTATATTCTGAGTCCCGTTAGTTTATTTGATCACTGTCCTCAACCAGCACATCTTGCTTCAGCTTCTCATTACTTCAACCTCCACCCATCACGGAGTCAAGCAATATGCATCCTCAAACTCAAACAAAAAGTCTATCAGAAACGACTGTCTATAAATCCCAGCTAATTGAGACCCACGCAAGCAAAGTAATTGGCAAACAACAAGGTACAATCCGGCCTGGCATTCGGATTCCACTGTATAATCTGCTGTGCCGTGATGCGCAACTTGTTGGCAATGGTGATGCACGTCTCGCCACGCTGGACGTAGTAAAATGTCCGGCAGTTGGATACCATGTTGGGCTGGGCGGGCACAGGAGTGGCGATGCCGTTTTTACCGACGGTAGGCGTAGCGGTGGACACGACCAGGCGGGTGGTGACGGAGGTTCGGGTCACAATGCTGGAGATGGTCACGGTCCGGTTGAGTGTCGCCGTGGCAGTGGCGGTCAGGGTGCGGTTGAAGGTGGCTGTAGCTGTTGCCGTGATAGTCCGGTTGACTGTCGCTGTCCCGCTGGCTGTGATGGTCCTGTTAAAGGTTGCGGTCGCCGTGGCAGTGATGGTTCGGTTGACCGTTGCTGTTCCGGAGGCGGTTACGGTCCGGTTGAGCGTTGCAGTTGCGGTTGCTGTCAGAGTCCGGTTGAGAGTGGCCGTGGCGGTCGCTGTCAGGGTTCTATTGAAGGTTGCTGTCGCAGTAGCAGTCAAAGTCCGGTTCAGGGTAGCGGTAGCGGTCGCTGTCAACGTCCTATTAAGAGTAGCCGTAGCAGTGGCGGTCAATGTTCTGTTCAGAGTGGCAGTGGCCGTTGCAGTCAAAGTCCTGTTGAGAGTCGCCGTGGCTGTGGCTGTCAAGGTCCTGTTCAGCGTTGCCGTGGCTGTTGCCGTCAGGGTCCTGTTCAGGGTGGCAGTTGCAGTCGCCGTCAAGGTTCTGTTGAAAGTTGCTGTGGTCGTCAAAGTCCGGTTTAGCGTAGCGGTGGACGTTGCAGTCAGCGTCCTGTTGAAGGTGGCCGTAGCAGTGGCCGTCAGGGTCCGGTTGACTGTGGACAGTGCCGTTGTCGTCAGTGTCCTATTGACCGTGGCGGTTGTCACGAGTGTGGCCGTGGTCAGTCGTGTCGTGGAGACAGTAACGGTGCGCGTGGTTGTCGAGACTGGCCTAAACGGCCGTTTGCCTTTGCCGATGCAAAATGACTGTTCCCTAGGCAGAGCCTTGCAGTTGGCCAGGATGGAAGGGTTCTGCATCGGGTCAGATGACGGCTCCAGCAGGCTTGTTGGCGAAACTTACCCAGTCATGAAAGTCCGTTAAAGGCACTCTCAACTCGTCTCTTATCCTGTCACAGTTCCAGTCCCCTCCGTTGTCAAGCCACCATCCACAGAAGCGGGTGGTATCCTTGTCGTAGTGGTACTTGGGGGAGCCATTGAACTTGTGTCTCGGGTCCAGGGCCGCACTCGCCGAGCGAGCGAACGAGAGACCGAGGACAAGATTGGCGCCAAACAACATATTGGCCACAGAAAGCGGGAACTTAGATAGACAGACAATATCTTCTCGACCCGGTAATCAAGCCGAGAGTGATGTGTCATAAAGAGAGATGGAAAACCGGCACCGGGAATAGGGATTTCAGCGGGCTTAATAAACCCTCAACTTCGACGGCAGTGTCAGACGGAAGAGTCATGTCGGCGGTATTCTGGTGGTTGGTATCTCTCCCCTCCCCAAAGAACACGCAATAGCCATATTCTCGATGGCGGCGTCCAGAGATCAGAGTGCAGCAAACTTGCACCCAACCTCAGCGCAAACGACCAAGACTGATGATGTGAATAGTCGAGAGAGTCCTTGCTGGCTGGTCTGCATTCAGCTGCAGGTATAGTTGGCTTGGCTATACCGTTCCGCGACCCGATCGCTTACCGGAAGTTCTGAGAAGCGACAGCCGCCCATCTACCGAGCCGCTTCGCTGGGAATTTGGGGGGGTGGTCTTCCCTTGCGGCAACTACCGAGGCTGCGGGATGTAAATACAGGGCTGGCAATAAGTTCCCTAGATCTTGGCTCGATGCGGAAGCAGCCGAAGGCCTAGAACTTCAGCCTTCGAAAGGAAACATCTCAGCCCACCGCAGCTTTGACCCAACCACCCGATTTTGAAACGCGCCTAGGAATTGGCGCGGTAGTATTCGGCATGTGGGGAATCTGCGTAGAAGAGGAAACAAGAGGAGACTTGGGATGGGCCGCAGGAAATGGGACCCCGGTCCTAAACCAAGGTCGTGAGGTCGGGCCTTTTAGTCCGGTACAGTAGCTTGCAGGCATGAAGAAGTTGGCTCTCAAACCTAGGGAACACCACTGAGTATGTGCACAGTTGAAGGTTGAAGGTGTGTGAAGACTGAATATGGTAGGCGGGTAAATTGCCGACCTCTCGGATGGCGCCGAACTTCCCGCTCCCCCAGCCCCCGGCAGTTCACTCTCACTGGCTCGGCTGGGACATTGTGATAGCCCCCAACAAAGTACCGGCAGATTGGGATATCATGTTTCAACCGTCGTTGGTGGCCTAGGGTGGCCCAGGGTGGCGCTCTTTGGTGGGCGAAACGGACGTTTTCCGAGACGCTTAACCCGCCTTGCCCACAGGGACACCTCACCAGACACACCGACTTGGTCTATGAGAAAATCGCGCACATCATCCACATCCTCGACGGTAGACTTGATGAGTTCCACGTGGACGGGAAGTGGAGGGCTTGCCAGGGCCGACGATAAAATATGCTCGTGACAGCTTCTCGGCAAAGCCAGCCTTCGCGCCGCGGGCGGTGAGCCGGTGCGCGCAGTGAAGAGTAATGGAATGGCCACGAGACTGACTTGACACCCAGATGCTTGTCATGGCTTAAACTGGATGATGGCGTGGGGAACGCCAAGAAACCCTCCGGGTGACACTGGGCGAGTCTGGCCACGGGATTGCGATGTGAAAGGATGTCTCCGGGTCGAGATTGGCAAGACGAAGTGCCAACAAGTCGAATCCGAATGGCAAAGCCAGAGGTTGCTTATCCCATCCCCAATGACTAGGCTGTTACGGAATTTCTGCGGAATTTCTGCTTCCTTGGTTTGACTGAGGGTCAATCGAGGGTGGGTGATCCAGGACAACCTGTATCTCCGCTGCTCAGCTGTGCCCAGCGCTATCCTCGACGCCAGGTACCGTTTCAGCCACTGCTCGGCACATCCGACTTGATCTGCCCACGGCCGTCTCGAATTGATGCTGCCCATTGGGCTCATGAAGAAACGCCCGGAAGACCAATTGCAATGGCGGAAACTAGCATTAAACGTCAAACAGCCGGAAATAGCGGTGACGATGGAAACGACCGTACCTAATCAGGAGCCAGCTCTCCCACTCCACACCATAGTCCTGGCGCTGACGTACTGCCACCTAATCAGGTGTATGACAGACTAAAATATCGATCCGATTCTTGCATCCCCAGGAAGGTGGGTTGAGAGCCCAGGTTGGGAAGTTACCGCCAGTCCCGGACGGGGGGTTTTTGTTTTGGAGCTGTGTCCTGACAACTTTCAGATGAGGTGATGTTCCGCCTCTCTGGTTCGCAAACGCACTTCAAGAAGTGGGTGATTCAATCTCCCGAGTTCAAAGCTCCATGCTGGTTGTCTTCATCCTTCGATGCGGGTGGACTATGATGAAAACCGGGAGTTGCAAAACCGTCCGAGGCCCGCAGCGAGAGATGGGCCTTGGGCCTGACTGATCGCGGGCTCAGACGTGTGGCAAACTCAAGGCAAAATTCAGCCTTTCGTTGTTTGCGTGTGAAATGCTGTGTAGGAGACGAGCAAGCATGCCTGTGCACCTTGTTCATTCAAACAGCATTGAACTTCGCTTTCCTTCATCAGCCACAGTCCAGCGTGAAATATTCATTTGCCATTTCCATGTCACTGACGAACTGGTGTATTTTTCCTCCAATCTTCGAGCAGTCATCGTCGTCAATCGAGTAGAGAGCTGATCTCATGAATGGTCTCGCTGGATGAAGTTCAAGTGAAGACCTGAGCTGAAAGGCGCAGCAACGTTTGCGAGAATGCAGGTGACGGGCGAATAAGGAAGGAACGTGTGGTTCCGTCACGTCTCGTCAGACAAATCGGAAATTAGATGGGCTCCCGATTGGCGCGCCCACAGTTGCCCAAGGCCAATCAGCCCTCGGACCATCCAACGCACACAACTGCGCGAAACGGCTCGCAGTTGCCTTGCGCAAAATGCAGCCAAGGGCCCAAGGCGCTCGGAGCCTCACCTCAAACTTGTCGAGGTCCTTCCTCTACTCACCGATTATCGAGAGTGGCGAGAAAGGGCATGACCCCCTCTGGTCCCATCACTCGCTCAGTTTGCCAGCTTCGGTACTGAACACATAACGATACGTCGGGTCAATCTTGTTTCAAAGGCACAAATTTGCCCGAATTTGCTGCATCCCAAATCCGGTCCCCATCACCCCGCCCCATGATTATCTGAAGTGGCGAATTCTACCCTGCAGGTGACCCAGATATCCTTGTCAGAGACTCGGGAGTCCATGCTGTCGTGTGCTGCAGCAGTTCGAGGTAATCTTCGTCCCTTGACTAAGTTGTTGGTCGCCCGAGATTCTTGGTATCTGATGTCTCTGCATAGCACCGTATTGAGCTCCAACTTCATGATATCATCGTCACTGTCAAGCACAGCTTGATGTTGTGTCTCCGTTTGGTGTCCAAGCGCGACCTGCCAATGCCGCGATGGTGCCTAACGTCGCAGTCGATCAACACCACCGACCCCGAGACTATCCCATGGGCACAGTTTGCCCCAGCGTTCTTCGCCTTCTTCAAGCGACATCGATTAGCCCGTGCCACCCCCCGAAATAAAAACCCCAACCACTTGTCCGTGATGGCAGCAAGATGGCTAAGCATGGGGTAAAGGAGCGGGGCAGTCTCGTCGGCGGACTTGGGGGGCGAATTTTGAGCTAAGCCAGCACGCGCGCCTGACGGCCACATCCCACACCCACTGCGGGAAATCATACGTGTCTCGTTCCCCACTCGACATCTGCCCATTGATGTCGTCTCCGCAACACTCCATACCCAGGAGATGCCGTAAAGACAAACCTCCTGGGGCTACAGCTCTGTCATCGCCTCTTGTCTTGACCCTATGGGTGTGGCGTTGGGTATGGCTTGTACTTGGGCACCGCCTGTGGGACCAGGGGCTCGTTCAGGGGCTGAGAGACGAAATAATGGGTTCGACGGCATTGATTCAGCGCAACATCGCCTTTCATCAGCTATCATCAGCACAATTCCGTCGATACGGACTTGTTCGAACGTGCTTGTCCTCGGAGGATACTGGAATGGCGACTAGGAGATCCAATACTGTCTCATTTGCCTCCCTCATCTCGCCTGGACATAGCGGTGGGACAACACACAAGCCCCGCCCCTCGGGTCTGATTCTTGAGACGTCCGCCCGCGATACACCGGTTTGGTTGTCGCCACCAAGCGCGGTAATCGTTGGGACGCTGACTGCTCACCAGATCGCCGCCCCTTTTCTAACTTAGCCGCCAGTTCTAGATATTTTATCTCGTCGTGTTCCCTCCGTGGACTTGCCTCTCGTTCTACCCTCGCTGACATGAAAAAAATCATCACCGCTGTCTATTATTCTCGAATACCCGCACGAACCTTTCTCTCTTCAAGACTATTGGGGTCTTGACCTCGCCGACCCGCCCGATACGTATATTTACGGCACCGGAGGAAGATGCCCAGCACCGATCAGCAAGCTACAGGCGAGAGAGGATCGATTCTGAGGTTCGAACATGACCGCTGTGGTCCTTCCCTCACGAGAAGACGAGTCTGACACATGCCACTCTGCAGCAAGAAAGAGCTTAAATTCTGTGAATCGATCGCCCGCGCCGTCGTATATTCGCCCGACAACGTTATCGCTCGTATCTCCAGCTCGCCCACCGACAGCGTCCAGGACCATAGGGCAAGGGCCAGGGGGGTCCTCGAGGCTCTGGAGCCACAGCTCACGCAGCTTGGGTCAGAGCGGAACTAATGTCGATAATCACGGCTCGCATTTGACGGACTTTCCACTAGTGATGCGGCTCAAGTAAAGAACTTTGAGACGATGAAGATCAGCTTTGGCCGGGTGGTCGACATGGGATGGAGAGGGGACTGGCAGGCAGAGGTTCGAATCCCTGTATCTGCGGAATTTCATACAATCTACTGCGTGTTCACCATGGGTCCGGAAACAGTGATCAAGGTGCACATGTCTTTTTCTGGTCAAAAAACGCGGCAATCCCCAAGCAGTCAAGGCTTTCCCACACACCCACCGACGGTATTTTTTTTTAAGCGTGAGCAATATATGCAAGGCATTTTTCTTGTTCTCTTTTGTTGTTTAGGGTCGTGTACTTTGGATTACGTTGGGCTTTGGATGGAAACTTTCCAGGGTAAATCCAAGGGACAAGATGATCAGGGGGAAAACCTTATCTGAACGTCGGGTCAGGCTTCACAACTCCTTTCAATCTGTCAGTATTTCACCTCGTTTCATCGCACCGTTACTTTGTAAACTCCCGTCTCTGGTGTCTCGCCCAATTATTCCAAATGGGGTAGCCCGCCCCAGACGGCAATCGTCACGATGCATGTCCTCGTCGGTTCCTGTGTCCTGTTCACCGCCAATCCGGTTTCCATAATTTGCAATGACCCTGGCAGCATGGCGGTCAGCAATGATAAAGAACAAACAAAAAGTTTTATTACTTCGCCACCCTTGTCGCGCACCTCCGCCGCGCGTCCAATTTTGACGTTCTTGCAGATGCTAGCGGGCCATCAAGGTCCCTACAAGCATGCCAAGCTCACTAGACAGGGTTTCAGTGGGGTCACGGACAGGAGTTTCAGGCGCGTCCCAACCCGCTGCCGCAAGTCTGCAGAGGACGCAAATCTGCAGAGGACGCAAATCTGCAGAGGACGCAAATCTGCAGAGGACGCAAATCTGCAGAGGACGCAAATCTGCAGAGGACGCAAATCTGCAGAGGACGCAAGTCTGCAGAGGACGCAATTGAGTAAAAATCACGACTGATTGATGACTGGACGCAGACATGGACCCGCCCCCTCCATATCCGGGACCACGGACTACACCATTTCCCATCGCTGAGAGCGGCCGGGGTCCTTACGACACGGGCAATTGGCCGCCCCCTCCACCGCCGTCGTTGCCACCCCGTCACCAAACCGAGCCCGGGCCATGGCTGGCGCTGGCGCCCGCACCTGCCCTCCGGCTGCAAACCAGCATGCCCGACTTGCGATCTCACGGCTTTGACCCCTCTCCAACCGGAGGACCAAGCCCACATAGCTCCTACAGCCCATCCAGCTTCCAACGCCCTGTCACCCCGAGCGGCGGCATCGGACCCGGCCCCGGATTTCCTGCCACCCCTACCTCAGCCCCTGTCTCGGCAATCGCTGCCCGCCCCGGCCCCGGCCCGTTTACCCCCGTCTCTGACAACAAACCCTTCTGGCAAACCGCTCTCTCCGAAGCCACTCACTTCGCCGGTGGCCTCCTCCCACAAGCGACCGAATCCAACAAACACTACACCATCCTCCGCCATTCCCCTCCTCTCGTCTTTTACCGCGGTCCCGCTACCTCCGTCGAAATCACCATCTTTAGCGCACCAAATTATCCCCTGCCGTCGGATCGCTCCCTCTGGCTGCTACAGCGCGGCTATTCGGGCGATAGCGGGATGAAACTTAAGGTGCGGATGGGGAGCTCCTCGACAGATTGGGTGGAGGTTACGCCGGCGGTCAAAGCTCAGGCGGAGGATGCACAGAGTGAGAATGAAAGGGCGTGGAGGAGGGATATTGACCGTATCGTGAGGAGGGAGAGGAAAGACCGTGGTGAGGCCAAGGGGCATGTGGCCCGAGAGACACACGTGGTGAGGATTCCCGCAGTGGCGTCGGATGGTTATTTTAGGCTGGCGTTGTGTACGGGGGGAAGTGACGGCGACGAGAAGAAGAGGAAGGTGCTGTGCTGGAGTCCGGTGTTTCGTGTGGCGAGCACATCGACGGACTCGAGCGTCTTTCGCGGTGCATCGCTCAGTACCATGCCGCTGGAAGTGGGAGTGAAAGTTGCGTCGGTGGTGGCGAACAATACGGTGCAGAGGTACACAGGGCCAGTGGTGGGTATGGTGCAAGGGAGGATTGACAAGTTGAAACCCGGGCGGGTTATGAAAGCGGCGGGGGGGTTCGTTGCCGGGGAGTTGAGAAGAGATGGGACCAAGGCGGACGACGCGTCGGGGCGGTATTTCCTGAGTGAGCCACAGGCATTGTTCTATGACGAAAATCTCAACCCTGTGGGGCCGGAGTCAGGTCCGGAGGCGCCGTTCCCGTTGAAGTTTTCCGGGAAAGTCGTGCCGGGGACGGGTCGGGGTCAGATGGAACTGGGGATCCCCACGGCAAATCTCGACGAGCTATCCCCTGGTGATGTGCATCAGCGTTTGAGGGGTGTATATGTCGGGTGGGCGTCGCTGCCTCCTCCAGCCGCCAACACGTCCCCTGTTTGGCACCAGGCGGTCATCACAGTGAGTCCGTCACCTTACGCCAGGGCAGCTGTGGTTGTGGAGAACATCATCACAGTTCATCTGTTTCATGAGTTTGGTGCGTCGTTTACTGGGGCAAAGCTCAAGGTCATCGCCATGGCGTATCTGCGACCGGCACTGGACCCTGCGGCGTCGCTGCAAGAGAGGCTGGACATGGTCTCACGGGATGTGCTTCTTGCGGTCGCAACGCTTAGCCGGGTACATTGGGGTCCTGAGGTGGCGGTGCAGAGGTTGAGGGGAGTGAAGAGTGCGAGGAATCTTTCAGATAGATATGCTGAAGCAAGGGACAAGGTCCAGAGGAGGGTTGATTCGGTGCCGTTACATGTTTTGGGCGTCAGAACGGCGGGGCAGGAAGCGAGGGATGAGATGTATGGGAGAGGGGGGTATTGGATAGCAAGGTGATGCTCGAATCTACAAACTGTTCAAATCTGACATGTATATGTCTGGGCGTGCCACAATGCCCGCGTCGTCCCTGCAAATTTTCAGTCCCTAAGACATCGACCAATACTTTGCTTTGTTCTGTTTACTGCCCTCGTTCCCCTGCATATGCTTCTCTTGGCTCCTCACCATAACAGTGGGCCGCTGTATACTTGCAGCAATATCTATCAGCTGACGTGAAGGCACCTTGGCTCTTGGCTCCCGTCCAGGATCC
>Ga0247763_1000614_pt1 | contig 21355 bp, 20 predicted proteins | sample UWRJL141409B4_FD_179926 | JGI IMG/M metagenome (GOLD analysis project Ga0247763, IMG submission 179926) | Plant litter microbial communities from Arlington Agricultural Research Station in Wisconsin, United States - UWRJ-L141-409B-4 | ecosystem: Environmental > Terrestrial > Plant litter >...
GGGACCCCTTTTTTTTATTTTTTTTTGCATCTAGGCGGACGATAGCTGAGAGAAGCAACCAATTGTCGCTGGACCCATGACGAGTCATGGCACTGGGTGCGGCAAAATTTGTCCAGCTTTCACCACGGCCAGAAAGATACCCATCCCTTTGGTTTCCACCACAGCCTTGGCTTTCACTACTTTGTCTCCTCCTCCTCCTCCTCCTCCTCCTCCTCTAAGTTGGCACCTAGTAAGTTGGCTAGCTCGTAGGACTTGCTCCGCGCGTAGTCCTGGGTGTTGCGGATGAGGTCGCGGCCTCGATTTGGATATTCAAGCAAGCTCTGGCGCGCTACCAAGTTCTGGTTATACTGTCCAGCCTCCTCCATATAGTGTGTGTATACTTCGGCCACCTTGCCGTCGCTAACACAGGTAAAGACGGCAAGGTCTTCTTCAGCGGCCTTATCAATAGCCGCGGTAGTAGCAACAATACCATCTTGTCGGGCTTTAGCAAGAGCCCGGTCTCGTGCGTTGACCAAAACAGCACCGTTATAGGCGGCTTGGACTGTCGCTTGGTGGAGATTGCCATCGGTGCGCTTAAACTCGACAGCGAAGTGAGAGAAGGAGAGCGAGTTTTTTTTATGGAGAGCATTGTCGTGTAGGTGATGGGGTAAAACGTTTGTGTAGAGGCCTTCGAGGACGTCGGGAAGGGGGTTAGACAAGCCATTTTTAAAATCTTGGCTAGGAATCTCGGTAATAGCTCGACTGCAGTGTCTGCCGTAGTTGAAGTCGATATCGCTGAATTCTCGCATCATTTTTGACTGGACTAAGGCGGCAGCTCTTGTCTCGTTATACGAATTGGATATGGCGTGGCAATATCTTCGATGGGCCTTCTCGGACGGCTGGTTGCTAGTACGGCGCTGGCTAAGATGGTGCCGGATGGTGTCGATGCCTTGGGGTGGACAGGAGCTCAGGGGGTCTAGGATGCCGTTCTCGTAGGCGCGTCGTTCAAAGTCGGAATCGGTGGTGGATATCTTCTTCATCGTGTCACTATCGTCGTCGTCGAAAAGGTAGGCGCTGTCGGTGTCGTAGTCTTTTGCACAGCCGTTCAGAGCGTCGAGGCGATCCAAGTTCTTGCGGGTGAGAGGTTTTATATCGGGCACGTCTTCGTCGCTGGCCACAGCCACGGCCGGCGACGGAGAAGTGCCATGGTTTTCCAGCCAAGACCATACAGGCCAAGAAATTCCATGGGCCTGTCGCATCATGGCAGCTGGGCGGGGGGGGGGGAAGATGGAGGGAGACGGTGAGACGGTGGTTGTTGGAAGAGATGAAGGTTGACGGAGGGATGAAACGTGAACAAAGAAGTACGTGAGCAAAGAAGTTGGTGAACAAAGTCGGCTGAGACGCTGGCGAGGGGGAAAAGGCGGACAAAGAAAGGTTTGTTTTGAGCCTTTCAAAAAAACCTCGAGGCAAACAACATAACGACTCCTACTGATTACCACATTTCCACAATGCCGTTTCACACCTTCACTATGAAGAAAGGTATGTAATGATTGCAAAAAGACCTACGTACGGTCGCCATACCTGTTGGGGAGTATCCCACCGGCACCCGTATCGCAGGACACTGCTGTCAGTGTAGGCGCCTCTTCTGCCAGCCACCCAATTCCAGATACACTGTTTGACGCGTTCCTCAAGATGCCCATTGTCTGTACTCAGCAATCTTTACAATTTATCGAAAGAAAGCTTACTCTCCCAAATAGATACAGTTCTCAAGCCCAGAACAATCTGGCTGCTCTTGAGGCTCTCGTTCATCAGCAGGGTGTCTGAGAATGTCGACGATGCGAAATACAAAGAAGGGCAATCCAAGACAAAAAAATATGTATCCAATTTCATCCCTGATACGAGCAACCTGGCTTTAGACGCTCAAGGCCAGCTGCACCATGAGCCCCAGCTGGGTTGAGCCATCCCCACACACAACGCCCTCTTCCATATCGCTCAGAACCTTATCCATATAGTCACCGGCCGCAGAGAGATGAAGAATGTGGGCGATGGCATTGTGTATGGCGAGAAGACGTGGTGACGGAGAGTCGATGGTGGGATGCGTGAACAAGGTCCGTACCAGGGGAAGAGGTTTGGCCGCGATAGGCTGCTTGAAGCTGCCAATGTAGTAGGTAGACGGGGGGTAGGTGGTAGATACATCATCGGCAGGCAGATGCTTGAAGAAGATTTTAAACTTGCCAAAGAATTCGTGCATTCTGTGGCTCAAGGTGATGCCGTTGTACGGCCGGTTGATGTCGACACCTTCGAGGAGATTGGCCACGCCGAGATCAAACATGTTGAGGATGGCGATGGCGGCCTTTTTACCCTCGTTAACACAGCTGTCATCCGCCTTGGTCAAGCCGTACGGTATGATGTGTACCACCTCGAGAGAATCTACCTGTTCGTCTATGGTAAGGACATTTCCATCGTCGTCTAGGGCTTGGCCTTGGCCCCAACGCGTGACCCGAGCGTCGGCCTCATCTACGTTAAAAACAGACGTAGCTACGCAACGGTTACGATCCCGTTCGAGGCAGCTTTTGCGAAAGGCCTTAAGGCGTTCAGGCGTTCCAATAAAACCATCCATCCGTACCCTCTCCTCTTGGGAAAGCACCCTCTGGAGAGCCTCATAGTGGGTAGGCGAGGGCTGCCGTGTCTTATGGGTAGCAGCACGTACTGGTAACTTATTAGTTAACTTTCTACTATCAAGAGAGTAACAGTACCGACAAGGCAGGAAGAAGTTGGTCATAAGAAACTCGGCAACGCCGAAAAAGGCATCGACAAGGCAGGGGTCGGCACAATCGATAGGCTCATCATCCAGCATACCTACAGCAAGCGACTGGAAGAAGAAGGCGAGAAACCGGTCTTGGGATTCGGGCGAGCGAGCGAATTCGAAGTTGTACGAATGAGGATGGCGCGGTTATACGGTTTCGAAGGGCTGCTTTCCTCGATAGGGCCAAAATGTTGGACGATATAATAGAAACGAGATACGGCTTGGGTACGGTCGTCGGGCATTGTCAAATGGAGGTGCCTGGAAGCTAAAGTCAATCACGCTCTCAAGGGACGATTGACGGCGGTGTCCCGGTGCGGAAGCCATGGCGGGGGATGGAAACGATAGCGACCGGAAATGCGGAGGATGCGGCCGGAAATGCCATCGGAGGAAGCGATCGGGAATGCGACTGTGGAAGCGACCGGGCGATGAATGTGACCGTCGAGGCAATCGGGAATGCGACCGAGACCGGAGGATGCAAAAGGAATAAAATTGAGATGGAAGCGATGCCGCGCTCAATGCAACGCCACAGAACGGTGAGGGGCAGCCACAATATCGTTGTGACGTGGTCAATCGCTTTCTTGGGCAGATAAGAGCAGGCAAAGTCGGGAGCGTTTGTGAGCCATTGTCCGGCCATTGTAGGGCGGTTGCGTTGTCGAGATTGCGTGCAGCAATGGCGAGATCATCGAGATTGTTGAGATTCGCGAGATTCTCCCGATGCGTGCAGCTCGCCAAAATATCTCTTTGAATACGGTAAGCTTTATCCTTCTAAATTTCATCTTCAAGCTCTGTCCAGATTGGGGCTTCTGAAAGAGTTTAGACTAATTATAAGCTCAAGGCTGAATGAGAATTATTTACACTACTTCCCTTTTTTATTTTTTATTTTATTTTTTGAAGTGTGTAATTCCCGCCAGCGACAGACACGCGACAGTGTTCAGATTTAGATACGGGATTGGAAGCTGCTTGGTTTTCTCCCGCAAGACTCGGAGCTGCGACACAGGTCCACCCTTTTGTCACATCTGGAGTTCGACACCAGCGGCATCCCCCACGAGTCTGGGGATTTGTTTCTAGTAAAGCACAGCCATTTGCAGATAGGTATGGGAGTTGAAGCTGCTTGGGTTTTCTGCGCTGCGAGCATCAGAACTGGGACGGATACAGGGTTGCCCTTGTCGCACGTCCTCCTGAACTGGAATTCCGCACTTGGTGAAGCCTTTCACAGAAATACCTATTTGGACTTGGGCACACAATGGGACAAGCTAGGACGATGAGGCAATTCACATGTCTAGGAACTGGAACGCTGGCCGCTGGCCGCCTTTGGACAAGCTCCGGACGACGAAGCCATCTCCGGATTTGCCACTTGGGGAACTGGTAGCCTTACATCATCTCCATCCACAATCCGCACCCCCCTACTCGACTGATTGGCTGGATTGCTGGTGGATGAGTGGTTTTATATACGTACTTGGCCTTTTAAGGTTTTGTTGTGCCGACAATGCTGTCGTCAGTGGTGGGTGGATTGCTGGCCGCCACCTCTCGAAGGCGGTGGACTTGACTTGACATACCTTGGGAGGTTAAACTCTGTATTATAAACTCTGCAAAAGCCATTGATTGGATTGGATTGGATTGGGCTTATGGGTTGGATGGATGGAGGGCCTTGGCCTAACCCTTTAAAAGCAATAAATCCCTTTTCACACGTCTGGAACTTGCATTGCCAATGGTTACATTTGTCTTCAACTTTGGACTCGAGGTACCAGTGAAGCTGTTTACAGGTCCAGTTGGACGCTTAGACTGTTGGTAAGCTCCGTCCCTTTTCCCTACATCTGCTTCTCAGCCTTGGTCAGCGTACCTATCCACACACACGCCTGAGGTCAGACACTGGTGAAGCTGTTCACAGATCAGGGGAATTTGAAAGGTAGCTTGCTTGCTTGCTTGGTCACACATCAAGTGTCGAGCACTGGTCAGCCTTGTTCACATACCTGGGTCTCAATGCTAGTTGCCCATGTCTACAAGTTCGGAAATCGGATGCCGGTGAAGCCATTCACACATTCAGGGCTGTTTTACACATCTGTCACCTGTCGCTAGTTGTCTTCTTCACATGTTCGACCCTTAGGATCTAGCTACCAGTTTCACACACCTAGATCTCAACGCTGGTTGCATTTTCAACAAGCTCGGGACTTTGCGCTGGCAAAGCCACTTACGGATCTGGGCCTGGACGGTGGGCGCCTTGACCACGTGCCTGGCTCTTTACGCTGGGCACCTTGCACACGGATTTGGAGCCCGCCGCTGGTGAAGCTGTTCGCGGGTCGGGATCTTTGCGCTGGTAAAGCTACTCACACCTTTATTCCTCTTCAACGCTGGCCAGCTTGGTCACACATCTGGGACCCGGCGCAGGTGGAGCTGCTCACGTGTCTCCTTTTTGTCGTCGCTGGCCACTCACAAGCCAAACAAACAATCGAACAAGCAAACAAAATGTTAACTCTTGGATCTGGCAGTCTCTCACTTCCCCCAACCTGGGCTCTGGGCCCCCAAACCAAATGACCATGGGGCAAGACTCCAACAACAACAACACCACCAAGACGGGCGCTGGGCCTAACCCATTTGTCGTCGCGATACCGGCTGACGACCCCTTTGTCGATACAGTTCGACCCAGAGACCCAGAAACTGCTCAGCAGTATGCCCTCAATGCCGAAAGGTTCGTAACCACCAATCGACGCATTATCCGACCGCGCCAACAGGCCACGAGCCCTGACTATAAGGCTCAAGGTCGACAAGCCGCGATTTTGGGCCGTCGAGCAGCCGAGACTCGGGAACGACAGAAAACAGCTCAGGTGCCAGCAACCGAGCACGTCGCGTCACGTCGCGTCCTTGGAGGTACTCCCGACCGTCTTCTCTCGGCCGTTCATCGCTCTGGCGATCCTTTGTTCGGTACTGGATACGGCCAAGAACCCCCTCGACCTGTCGCTCATCATGGGTCTGCCTACAACGAGCCGCTCCCTACCATGTTTGGCGACTTGAATGAACTGGTCCCGTCCTTCTCCGTGCCCACTCACCCCGTCGCGGCCGCTCGTCCGATCACACGCCATGGTCCGAAGGATGGCCAAATCGATGCAGACTCCTTTAGGATGCAGATGAATCAGCGCATAGAAGCCTATGATGGCCGTCCGGTTGCGCGCCATGGTCCGAACCGAGGCCAACTCGATAATGCTGACGCCCTAGGGGACTAGACGAACCAGCGCATCCTTGCATATAACAGTCGTCCTCATGCCAGGATACTGAGAGCGAGAGAGCAGATGGCCAGAGAGGCAGAGATGATTGGGGAAGCAGAGACTTCTCGTCCCATAACACGACAAGGTCCACCGCACCACCTAGCGCCTCAGGTTCACAGGATCGAAGTCTTTAGCCCCCGGCCCGGACATCATATTCCATGCCTAACAGCTCGGACCGAAGAGCTGGACGAGAGCGCATGGCTTCTGCAGGAGGACAGAGCCAGAGCCAGCAAATTGCCCTGATACGGCAACAGACAGACGACGAGGATGACGAGGACGACCCGGTCATGAACGCGCTGGTCCGAGGATTGAACCCTTTATTCGAGGACGAGGATGGTCCCAGCCGCGGCCTGCCCGACCTTCGGGACTTAGACTCGTTCTTCGAGGACAGTCCCGTCGTCAGCATCCTGCCGACGGCGGCGAGGCCGGTAACAGCCGTGCCCTTGTCGGTTACGGCCCAGCTTGCTATGCTGACACCATTGCCGGCTAGCTAGACTTCGCCCTGGCCGACATCACTCCGCTCGCCCGCTCGATCTTGCGCGTTGGCTTGCTTGATGCCATCGTGCAGAGTGCTGCTAGCCGTCGTGCTAGATATATCCTGGTTGCCATTGACAGCTGTGGCCGGAGTGCTCGCACTTTTGGCAGCACCGGATACAACGAGTTGCAAGCTTCGGAGCAGAATGGCTCTGGTTCGGTTGGGGGTGTGGCCGCAGGGCAGGAACGCGCTCAGAAGAGCGCGTCAAGCCAATGCCCGCCACGCGTCGTGGAGGGCAGCACTAGTTCTCGCCCCGGCCAAAACAGCAGCGTTTTTTGCACTCCGCAACGCACGTCGAACACCCCACCGGCAATTCGCAACGTACCCAGCATGGAGAACACCAGCCCGCCGCGTTTTGACGACGCCATCAACAATAGTTTCCTCCGTGCTCAGCAGAGCTCATTGAATCGTTCGTTTCGGCCTATCTCAGATATGCCGACTGAGGGTGATCCGTTCGGAATGGACGGCGCGTCAGACGAGACTGGCCCTTGGGTGATGGTTTCACCTTCTCGTGTGGACTTTGGTAACATCCACCATCATCAATCGCGCAGATCGCTGAGACAAGCATTCGACTACTCAGCCGTCGACCAAGTTTCACCGGCCCGCCAAGTCAACTTTGCTCGTGCTCAAGTCGACAATGGCAGCCCGCTGGCTCGTGCTCGGCAGAATAACTTGAGAGAGAATAACGTCGGTATCGAGAACCCGGCTATGAAGAACAAGAGATCGTCTTCCGTGATGCATCGTCAGGCATCTAGTCACTCGCTCGGTCAAAAGAAGCCCAACCCGCAGGAGATTTATCCCCCCGAGGCATGCCTGTTCGTCGCAAAGTAAGTCTCTCTCTCTTCATCACCATCATTTGATTGTTACTAACCTGGTTTCCCTCCATCAGCTTGGCTGCGAAGAAGAGCGATATTGAGCTCGAGGCAGCCCTCACCCAGGTCATGGGAGTGTACGGCACGGTACACATCATCATGAACCGGGACGAGAACAAGGGGAACATGCCCTATGCTTGGTGCCAGTTTACCAAGAAGGAGCATGCCGAGAAGGCCCTTGGTGCGGCCGGTGCCATAGTCCACGGACGCCCTCTGCGCATTGAGCGCGCCAAGGCAAACCGTAAGTAACCTCAAGTTCCGGCGGAGGTGATCTCATCCCCGGGTAGATTTGAAGCTGACACCTGTTTCCTTCCTTCCCAGGCTGGTTTGTCATTCATCGCCGCGATCGTGGTCCCATCGGCATTGATGAGGCCCGCCGTGTCATGAAGGTCTACGGACCCATTTCCCACTGCTCGCCCCTCGGAGAGCAGCTCCTCACCAGCATGGACATCCCTTATGGATGCCAAGTGTCCTTCGCAGACTTTGATCTCGGACGCGCCGCCAAGATCAAGCAGGAGACCAAGGCTCACCGGGCCTACCACATCGATCTGCTCGGTCAGAAGCGGAAGCCCTCAGCTGAAGACCAGGCGCAGGAAGTCGTCAACGAGTACGACCAGACCCGCTGCACGATTTACGTCTCCAATCTACCCGACTTGGCCAATGAACAGGGTCTTGCTGAGCACTTTTCTCGCTTTGGAATCGTCAAGAAGGTCAACATTTGTCCGGCCACGATGCGCAATGTGCATACTTCTCGTCGCGGAAACCCCACGATCCGTAAGTTTGCGCTTCTTAGGTGTCTTTGGGTCCCAGTCTGCTAACCTTGTTGCCGCAATACAGCAACTCGATTCGCCTTTGTGCAGTTCGGGAACTTTGCCCAAGCTCAGGAGGCATTGGACGGATCGGTACGTTTTCTTCTGATGATCGACAGGCATGAAGCTGATATTTTGTTCGTATTCCAGCCTCAGGTCGAGTTCTTTGGTGTTATTCTTCGGACCGAGCCGAAGATCTTCAAGACAGCATCGTCCTCAGCCAACGCCACTGCGACCCCGGTCGTGCGCCGCATCGAGTCGTCGCGCTTCAGGGGCGAAGAGGCCGACGAATATGAGGGCGAACGTTTCTGGGATTCCCGCCGTAACAAGCCCGCTGTTCTGGAGACCATTGAAGGATCCGTCACGTCTGGCGACTCTCCCACACCAACATATGTCGCCCCCGTCACACCGCATGCAGCACGTATTCCGACCACGCCCGAGACCACCCCGCTACGCAGAGCTATGGCATTTATGAACCTTGCTGACGCCAACCAGCTTAGCACGCCTTACCATCCTTCCGGAGGATTTGGTTACTGGCCGGGTATACAGCCCATGACGACTCCTGGAGGAGCCCTCTCGTGGGGTGTCCATCTTACGACCCCTCGTGCCAGTGGTTCCGAGCACTTCTCCTTCTCTTCCGATGGAGATGAGGGCGGAGCCAGGCTCTAACTAACCTAACCTCGACATCACCTGGCTGACCTGTCCATGTCGATCGGGCATTGTGTTTGGAGTGTAGTATTTGATGCGCGAGACTCGGGCATTCCTCGTTCGCTCTAAAGGTTGCATCAATTCCAACGGAGTTATCGCTGTTTGGGAGGGGTGTGGAGTAGGGGGGACAGGCGTCTGGAGGCTGGGAAAAGGGCGTGTTGACATGGAGAAGCACGCGCCCGGGAGAAGCATTTGTCCACTGAGAAATGGATTTGGGGCCTCGACAGACAAGCGAGGGGCGCTGGTACTGGGAGTGAAGGCGTTTTGCGTGGATAGGCACGCGTGATAATGGCCAAATAGGGCCTAGAAAAACCTGATAGCTAGCATCTGACAGTCCAGAGATCCCTCGGCAGTTTCTGCGGGGCGAAGAACCCAACCATAGTTCTCGACACTTGACGCAGTAGCACTTCTTGGTCTGTGGTGTTTGCTAACTTTGCGCAAGAAGCAGTGCAGCACTTGCCATCCATGCGAATAACAAGAGAAGAACGTCCGTGAATCTTATCAAGGACCAGCACTGCAACGAGGGGCATCGCCCAAAACCAGAAATGGCAGGCGGCAGCGCAGCAGTAGCCAAGCGTTGAAGACACTCGTCCAGTAGCAATATTCTTGGCAGTGAAAACAACAGTGTGGAATCCGAGTTGATCAAGGTGAAACAAATGAAGCGGAGGGAAATAGCGGGGATATCAGCGGCGATGAGTGACTGGCGAACTCTCGCCGATTGGGGGCTGTCTGTTCACAGGATGTCCGAATGTATTTTCTGGGGGATCGAGCACTGGGTATCAGGAGATGACCATGTCCTGTCTCGAGGATGTGAGGTTGCTGATAGCATGTGACTTTCATCGCGGGGTGCATGTATTGGCAGCGTCGGAATTGAGTTAAGATAATATTATATAATAGCGAGATGATCGTCATGAGAGTAGACGGGAAGTGATGAAGAATACTATGCAGGTAAGACGTGTTGCAACAAGCTTTGGGTTTGGGTTTTCGTTGGTGGTTGGAAGAAGAAAACTCATCAGCAATTAAGGTTGCCAGGGGTGGGTTTTTTTGCGCACACTGTGAAAAAAAAAACCCACTTTCATCGGATTTCATCCAATCGTCTGAAATTACCTCATTTCCTTTCATCGCGCTCATCTAAACGTCTGAAATCGCCTAATTTCGTTTCATCGCGTTCATCCAAACGTCTGATATTACCTCGTTTCCTTTCATCGTTTCTCATCCCATGCGTCGAAAGTAGTCGTGGGGGTGTGAAATTTTCCTCTGCTCGATACATGCATCGTCACATATGGTGGAAGCAGGTAGGTGGTGTGGTTCTAACTAACTATTGCTTCTGGTTTGTTCTTCATGTGTTGACCACTTCAGTCTTTGGTGACAGATCTCTTATGTTCACGGGTATATTCAGCCTGGTGAGGCTTTGCCTTCTCTATTCACTGGGGTCTTGCGTGTATGTGCGTGTGCTTTCATCCGCCCCATATACACTTTAATACATGTATTCGTTCAATGTCCAGTCAATTTTGACGGCATGGCGCCCTCCCGTTGCAATCGCATTGCCCTGGGTTTCTCATGCCGTTGTCTCCTTGGTGACTTCAGTCGGGCCCATACTGTCTCAACGCCGGAGAAATGATCACGATCTTAGATTGAAGGGACCGGAATCATCTTTCTCACACCCGCATCATCTCAAACTTGTCACCACGATATATCATCTCAACAGTACCTATGGACAATGCTGCTGCGGTGCTTGGAGGCCAAATTCAATGGAGGCAGACGCAATTCTCTCCCGCGGCGGCAGTTGGTGGCACATGGCGGCTGTGGTGAGGTGCCAAAAGCTTCACCATCCGGAAGTGGTTCCGGTTGCACACCAACACCCCCTGAGATATCTCCGTGCTTTACTTACGCACGTATTGCCAGCTTTTCTTAATTTACTTCCGGAGGTAGCGTCACGGCCGTTGGCAGCTTCGTGATGCGGCGCGGTGCAGCTTCCGGGAAGAAGGCATAGCACAGCACCGAAACCGGGAGCCTCGAGCAACTTGTGTCAGAACGTCACGGTAACCTGCAGATCGATATTGTGCTAGCATCGGCCCTAGCACCGCAAGCATCTCACTGGCCCTCAGCCGAACAGTTGTTTACCCTTCGCTCCGAGCTGATGCAGTAAGTTTGTCTGCACAATAGGTCTCCGGCCGAAACGGGACGAGGCATCTGAACATGTCCCAGCCCGGGACTTACGTCACTCGGCCTCCTAGCTGCCGGCTGGGGAGCAGCGGAGACAACTCCAAAGCGGAGATTAATTAGAAGAAATAGAAGAGATATTGGCGGCTAGCCCAAGGCAGCACTCGAGCCGCTTGACGGGTGGCTGCCCCCCTTAACGCAGGTCGACGGTGTCAACAACTGAAGTCAGCCTTGGGCCCCTGGAATTCAGCATCCACTGCTGCAGCTATCCATATTTCTCAATCCTAGCCAATGTTGAATCCCTGATGAGGAGAGCCCCTGGATTGATACCCGGTCACGACATATGCGTGCGATGGCCGAAACAGATAATCTGAGGGGATCTGCATGTTCTCTCCACTCGAGCCTTCCGAGAAGGCTCACTTCCCGGCTGCATTCCTGTCAAGGCTCGACAAAACTGCGGTAGTGTTGTGAACGGGGTCCGGGTTCTCAAAGTTTAGCACGAGCAAGGTGAAGAGCTCTTGAAGGTTGATTCCCGGCAAGTTCCATACCCAATAGCTGCCACAGAACTATCAGAGAAATGAATAGCAGATAAATAAGCATTCTGGATTTCAGACGGAAGAGGACTGGATACTGTCCACCTACTTGACCTTGCCGCCTCAGGCAGCTGCGGCCAGTTAGTTATACAGACACGCCCCCTTAGCAAGGGACAAAAGATTCCTAGAACAATACTCCCAGGTCTGTCTCTTGGGATAAGAAGAAAAAAACAGAGCCCGACAGGTTGTATTCTCACCAATATTGGCCCCAATTCAGCCACGAGCTGTCAGACTCGATACGTAACGACCAAGTCAGCGACATGGATGGACAGACCGACCGCTTTTGGCAACAACATGAACAATGGTCCTCACTTGAGTGGTCCTAAAGAGCAGAAATAAGGACAGCCAGCCTCCTGAAACGGCCCGGACTGGACTTCTGCATTCAAGTTCATTACACCTAGGCACGTCCTTCTATTTTTCCACAGCGAAGATCACGGCAGGTCCCGCGCCCGGTGCCAGTCACCACGGGCGCGGGAGGTCTCGTTCTTACCTAGGTACCTACCCAGCCATCTTTATCCACGGTCGCAATACATGCAACAAAAAAAATCTTCAAGAATTTCCCAAAGAAGCAGGTGGTCGCCTCCGGTAGCAACATAGGCTACCAGGCATTGTATCCTGTCACCATGACAACTTCTCGATATGCTGCATGCACGCTCGCCAACCATGTAGCTGTTGCTGTCGTAAGACATGAGCGGCCAATGTGATGGTTGCATTGGATGTCCTGAGCTGGTGGTCAAACCGGAACTTGCCATCGTCCGGACCCCTAGACGTATTGTGACATGCAAGACGAGAAGTGAGTCCTGTAGCTGTGCAGATTCACGATTCTCAGGGCAGGTACTACAAATGTGCTGCAAATATATCGCATTGTGGCTATTTCAACGCCGATTCCTTGTAGTTGCTTCCCTTGTCATGTATTGTACATTTATTCAGCGGGCATGTCTCTCACATGGCGAGCGTCCCCACTAAGTTAGACCGCCTTACCCTTGTCCCACTCTCGTGACTCGCCGACTTTAGCCCACCTCACATCGTTGTGGTCTCTCTCTCCCCCCTTCTCCCATTTCTTGATCTCTTCCTCGGTAAAACCTGCAGCACGCAACCTTTCCGCCCCCTGTTGTTTCCACTTTTGCCGGTCGCGAAACTCTTCAACCGCCATGTCCCAGTCATCTTCTTCAGGAAGGACATCCGACTGCGGATCATAGGTATCCGAGAATCGGGCGTCCATAGCTGCTGAGGATCGTCCTGCACCTCTGCCTCGCCGGCGGACTGGAGACTGTCGAGGTGGCGATGGCCCAATCAAGTCCTCGAGTGGATCCGAGTCATCGTCCATCCTCAGTCTTCCGTGACGATCTTTCGCTGCCAGTGACCCAGAGAATAAATCATTATTTTCTGATGTACTCGCTGCCGTGTCCTCCTCTTCGTCGAGTAACCGCCCGTGGCTTTTGTACTTGGGCAGGCTTCCGTCGAAGAGATCGGCCCGGATGTCTCTTCGAACTTCGGGTCGTTCTCGTTTATATGATTTGCGGCGGCGGTCATCGCCGGAGTCGTCATCACCACTCAAAGGAGACCGATGCCGGTAGCGGCGAGGGCCAGATGCAGGAGACCGTGACCTGTCTCGGTCCCGACGGCCCTCCCGCGTGTGTCTATCGCTCTGCTGGTCTCGTCTTTGCTCTTCGTGCTTTTTCCCCCGTCGGTCGTCCCTTCGCTTTGTGTCCGCCGTTGATGGCTGCTTTTCTTTATGCCCTTTTGAACCTTCCCCCGAGCGTTTCGGTTTGCCGCCGAGGAGGATGGAGGATATGTCGCCGAGCTGTCGCTTGCGTATGTCCCCGGCACTTGGATCCTGTTTCTGCCTCTTTCTTTGTCCCCCTGTTAAGCTGTCAAGGCGTGCCTGGGCGTCGGCGGCTTCTTTGGCAAGAAGGGCGGCATTGTGGCTCGTCGTCTCTTTGATGATGCGACCGAGGAATCGTGTATTTGGTTTCGCCTTGTTGGCAGGCCTGGTGATGCCGGTTAGTTCTTGGGCTATGCTGTCTCATTCAGGGCCTGCGATCGAGGGTCCATAGCCAATGACGTACTTGCCAGATCGGAAGGCTTCGAGACCGACAGACGAGTATTTGATGGATGCATCGCCAGCCTCCTTCGCTAAAAGTCCAGCGACATAGTCGTCGGTCAAAATTGTGTCGCTGGACATGCTGTGTACTATCCAATAACCCGGCTCCGATATAGAATCTTGGGTGTAATGCAAAAAGGGAGCACCGCAGCTCACGGGGCGAATAACACCTGCAAAAATCGCTACAGCGTCGCAAGGATAAACTGCGTGCGACACAGGTGTTCGTGACCAAAGGTTCGCGCCCAAGGTTGCGCGTTCTTATCGATTAGCGCCCAACCCCTGCCCCGCACCTGCTGGCAACTAGGGTTACCTACTGACAGCCTGTCACAGCCCGCCACTTGCAGCTTGATGAGTCTCTTACCTTGGTATGAATACCCCTAAAAGATTGTATCCAAAGAGCCGTCAAGCTGAAATATTTTAACTCTGGGTTGCCCGAAAAACGGAGGCGGTGATTTATGTCCTGATATTGGATTTCTTTGCCGAGGGCTTGAAAGTATCCTTAATGCGGCAACAATGTTCTAAGGGATTAGGATTGGACTGCAGAGATCCCTCCGAAAGCCATCAGACACAGGACAATTGGTCATGATCATTGCAGCTCAAGATGCTGATAGCTCCCAATGAGAACCTTAATGAAAAGGCACGTGGCAATTATTGGAGAAAATGTTTGTGCGGTCTGAGAATTCCGTTGCTATCATGCTTTCAGGGTTGAGGTCAGTAACTTACCGTATGCTTTCCAACTCGAATCGCCAAACCACGGCTCCAAGACAGCTAGAATTGGGTCTCGAGATGACCCACGGCCCAAATTGCATCAGAGATGCAAAACACTAAAGCCTTGCATCGGAGTTTTTGGTTCCTAATCCTTGTACATTGAATTCATTATCTCCACATGCCGGAGTGCCCCACCAGTGCGCTTCGACTCGGAGCACGCGAAAGGAACACGGGATGGGGAAGAAAGGAGAAGAGAACATAGATTTTGACATCTTATATGAGAACAGTTCCGCTTCAGGCTGTGTCGATGGCGAATTTTGTTTTTTAACCTTTTTCTTCTTTTTTCCTTCCAAAAGTCTTTGTTTCTTGAGCCATTCTGTCAATGAGAGCGGGACAGCGCACGGTCCAGCAATGGGTCGATAAACTTTTGCTAGCCCCTCTAACCAGCCCCTCTGCTATTACCTGAGCCTGCTGATCCATGTTGCAGCACGGACCAGACATAACTAGCTAACGAGCTGGAGCACCACACAATCTAACGTCGCTGAACTCCCGATGCGCCGCCCTCGACAACATCGCGGCACCCAAGATGGACCTGCAGGGGAAGGTCGAATCAATTGACACCGAGGTACGTGGTATTGGCGATGCTCTGCGCAATTATCTCGACAGCGGCGCGACTCCCGTGCGCAAAGTCAAGCCTCCAGGTACCAAAGCTGGTCGCGACCTCCTTCAACATCTTCTTTCTCGTCTCGACCATGTGTCCTCCGAGCTAGACGGCGTCCGCAAGCTATCGTCGACACTATCCCCGACAATTCCAAGCAATGGCCCAGCTACGCCCCAGTCGTATGCATCACCAACAAACCGATCTCAGGACGAGTCACAATCCCCGTCCTCCCCTCACATTCAACCGCATGTCTCGCCGCCGCCTGAGCCTGGGCCTACCCCAGCCTCGTCAACAGACCCGGTCCGTGTAGTTCCTATCGAGCCCCCCAAAGAAGCAGCTCCCCCTGCTGCTATCTCTACCGAGCAAGCTCAGCCGCTTCTGCCCGAACCTGAGCCCACGCAGGGAGGCGAACAGAAGTGCAGGCCGTTGCAAGAGCTGCGAGAGCTGCAAGAGGAGCAGCCCTCGACGTCTTCACCCACACAGCTACCACCGCAGCTATCATCCCAACCATTTCCACAGCATATATCTGAACAGCCTGCCCACTCTATCAGGAAAGAAGCGGCACCGCTGTTCAGTTGCACGTATGGGGATGTCAACGTACTAAACGAGGAGTTTTTCGAGCAATGCTCTAGCCACCCAGAGGTGAAGAACCGTGGCTATTTCAAGCTCCAGGTTGGCAACCTTCCTCCCCTCAAAGTCGGAAAAATGTCGCGCCCCTCCAAAGACCATGCGACGTCCTTCATCTACAAGAAGGACTCTCGTGGTCTCATCAAAGTCGACACAGGCAAGAGAATGCGCTTCACGACCCCCCGCCTCCCCTTCCGGCGCACCGAAAAGGAATCGTGGTCATTGGAGGAGCAACGAGACTTATGGAATTCATCGGCAGCTAACCCGCCGAAAGGCACCCGGCCTTATATCATCGGCAACCCCCTATTTGATGACGTCGAGCTTGCTCCTGGTGAAAAGCTCCGACGGAGAGGCCGTGGGAAACTTGAGGGCATCAATACCCAGTATGTCTATTTTAACCTTACCGGCAAAACCATCACAACAATGCACAGAGAGGACGCCCACGTTCGGTCTGAGAATCTGCTTCGGTCTGGGGAGAACAAGTTCTGGTGCTTTGTCAAGCCGAGCTCTACCGCAAGGATGGAAGAGGCATTGCGCGCACTTTATCCAGGAATGCGAGATTGCTCCCAAGCGGTCCGTCATCTCAGTCTTCATATCCCTCCGGCTCGTCTGGATGAATGGGGTGTCGAGTACACGCTGGACTACTGCGTTCCTGGGCAAGCTATTGTTACCGAGCCGGGAACCTATCATCAAGTCCTGAACCTAGGGCCAAATTACGCTATTGCCATCAATGTTGAGTATCTCTCCTCACCGAACGAGCCTGTCAACTATTCATTCTGCGACGACGCTTGTCCCGATAAGTTCGCGATGACCGCCGAGGATTTCAGGCTTTATACCGAAGAGGAATTGGCGGCCATTTTGAAGCAGCTGCAAGAACCTAGTCAAAGCAAGCCCCTGGAAACCGACTCTGGATCGCTAGTCAGCCACCAACAAGCCGAGCCCCGATCCGTAAAACGAATGTCTTTGTGTCGTGTGGAGACACCTGTTCCTCTACCTGTGATACCATCATTTGCTTTGGCGGGCCACACACCATCCCGACCCGTGGTGGAAACACCGGTCCCCTTGCCTGTGCTACCGCCGGGATATTTTCCGGCGAAAACGTCGAGCACCAAATCTTCAACTGCAACTTCTCCAAAGAAAGCACGGGCTCCTCCCAATAAGCCCGTTACCTACTCAAGGAAAACACGGGCACATCCGACGCCGGCCCCCGTGACTTCGCCGAAAAGAATAATGGCTCCACCAGCTATACCGGTCCCCGGCGATTCCATAGAGGAAGTACCAGCGTTGCTGCCGGCGGCGGCGGCGGCGCCGCCCATTCCTCCCTCGGAGATAGAGACGGCACCCGTACTCTTACCGGACCCTGTTGTTTCACCGGTTCGGTCACCCGTTCTCTCGTCTCTACAACCACCCGCCCCTGAAATGCAGACGGAGTATCATTCAATTGCCTCATCTCCGGTTCCGATTGCCTCACAAGTAGAAGAGCCTCCTGCCACCGTCGCGGAGGCTCTAGTCCCTGAACCTGCACAAATGTTGGCCTCGCCACCCTCGGAAACGCCTACTTCCTCACCTATGCCAACGCCAGCTCCCGAGCCTACGAGGGAATTGACAGCCGGTCCTTCTTTGTCTTATGAGATGGAAGATGTAGAGATGGAAGATATACAGCCATCGGTCGCGTCAACATCGCAACCTCTTCCCGAAACACCTGTCCTGTTCACTGCCAGCCCTGCACAGCCAGAAGTAACGGGGGAAACTCTTCCACAACCTGTGCAGCCAGAACAGCCTGTGACATCGGCGCTGCCGCGGCCAACATACGCAGAAGAGCACGAGCAACCCACAAGTGGCGGGCTTCAGTCGGACATAATGCTCCGGGGTGGTTTCCAGCCAATGCGAACCCAGGTCATGCAGCCTGTTGTGGACTTGCCCCCTAATTCACTTTCCGTCTTGGCGCCACCACCCGCTGCACAAATAACTTCGCCCCCACGACAACGAATAATTACGAAATCTCCGTCCCAAGACCCCATACCCACTACCGAAATGTCGTTGTCGGGGAATTCGGCATACCGAGAGGCACAGCACGAAAACCAAGTGACCGCTGTCGATGCTCCCGCCGCAGAAGTCGAGGGTTTCCCAAATCATGCTGATTCACTGTCCAACTCAGCAGAAGCGGTACTACCGTCGATGGAAGGTGCTCAACGCACCTCTGGTCAGGACTTTGGACTTCCATCCGAGCAGGTGGACACACATCGGGGGCCGTTGTCCGCCCCTCGATGGAGTTTACCTCTGTTGACCGATGGTCCAGTTCCCCCTAGGCCTGTCGGCACTCTCAACCCTTTCTCTCGGCCACAAAACAGCACCTACAACGTTCCCGTTTTGCCTGCTGTCGCTGCGCCTATATATACCCCAGAAAGTTTTGCGCCAGTCGAGCCCCAGCCCAGCGATGTCTCCACTCCGAGTTCTGTGGAGGCTTTGTCCTCCACGGAGTCGACTGAGAGACATGCTTCAGTTCCCAGCTATCAAGGCGGCACACAAACCGAGCAAGCAGTCGGCGCTCCAGTATTGATGCCAACGGACCCTCCTTCGGCGATCAAGGCGAGAAAAAGGCCAGCTGAAACAAGAACCATGAATAGAGCGCGCAAGAAGCAGAGAACCGCATCCCACCCCGCCACACCCAGCCAGACTCTCCATGATGGCTCCATTGTTCAACAACTCCCTCCAAGTCTGCAGGTTCACGTTGATCAACAAGCTCCTTCGGGGGGGCAACTGCCTACTCAACCGACTCCCTTCAACCAAAGTCATATCGCCCAGCAACCCCTTCCTGTTGAACAGCATATCGCCCAGCAACCCCTTCCTGTTGAACAGCAGGCGTCTCCAGAATGCGCTCCAGCTGCTACAAGCGTGTTTATGAAGCTAGCTGCGCGTCTCCAAAATACCGCGTCCAACCGAGCTATGTCTGCGGGGTCCCTGGTCACCGACCTCAGCCCCATGGCTGCTTTTGAACGTCTGGATAGCCTGGTGAGAGGGTGGAGGTGTGTTCTTTGGACATTGTCCAATCGGAGTGTCTTTGATCTCATCAACGGAGTTGAAGAAATGCCGAACAGCACGCCCATTCACGTTTTCCTCCATCGGTTCGTCAAGGTCCTTCTGGCAGAACTGTCGCTGGGATGTGGTCCTACCGTAGAACAATGTGGTTTCAACAGCATGGCCACCACTCAGGAACTCCTCGACAGTCTGCAGTGGAAGCCTAAGGATCTCCCCAAGCTTCAGGAGTACATCCGCGAAGGGAAATGCTGGAGGAAGTTATGTCACTCTACTGAGGGCTACCTTTGCCTTTTGCCACTCAGTTCCAACCTCATTGGCCTCGCACTGTTTCGGGATAAAGTGGTACAGTTCCGCCAACTGCTCGAAAATCGGGCCATGCGCCTTTTGGTGCGGATGGGCAAAGTCTTCCAGTGCGCTGTTCGAGACGTCCGGGATCCACCCGAGTTTATGTGGGAGAACCTGGAGAGTATCAACGACATCAGCTTTGAAAGGTTCGAGACGGTCCTGCAAGTGCACAACACACTGGTCAAGAAAAACCACTACTATGTTCACCAGTTTCCGGGTTGGGTGCAACCCCCTGGCTGGCGGGGACATGTTTGGCCGTCGGACCCACTGGCTGTCTTCCCTGGTGACAAGAACTGTGATACTTGCACTCGCAAAACGTGTTGTTGCCTCAAGAAGATGATCCCCGACCCGCCTCCTGTGGTTGTTGGTGGCCCAGGGGGTGAGGGGGTTCGTGCAATCGGCAGTCTTCCTTCGGGTCAGGTTCTCGGTGAGCTACTTGGCGAATTGGCGCCAATTGGCAGCCACCCAGGGGAATGGACATTGGTAGTCAGCAGACCGGACTTGGACAACTTCCCGGTCACCGAGATCTATCCTGGGAGACGGGGAAACTGGGTGAGGAAAGTACATCACAGCGAAGACCCCTCGGCCGAATTCAGCATGGTGAGGGTCATGAGTCGCTGGCGTGTCATGCTCAAGACGCGCAGGCCCATTGAAGTCGGAGGAGAAATCACTGTTCTGTATGGACGGGGCTACCTGAGACCAGTGCCGTTATTCCAGGCGGGCGTGTCCCATCTGGATGAAGAGGCGAGGGTTTATGACGCTTCATGACCGGCGTGGAATAATTGTCAGGAAAGTGCTTGAAAGCCTTTAATATGATCGAGGACATGTTTTAGTGTGGGGTCAGGTGGCGAATGGGAAGGGAAAGGGGGCCAGGAGGTTACGGTTCTGTCTTGCCATGTAGCGGATTCTGTTGGAATTTGGGGGCTCTCTGTTTTTCTGCTCGTTTCTCCCTTGTTGGGCGTCAATGGTGTGGGTTCCTGGCTTCGGGACTCCACAGCAACGTTTTGGTAAGGGTATCATTCTGTACTGTGGAAGACTTAAGAATACCGTTGGTCTTTGAAGATATAATCTTGAAACAGCGGGCACATTTTTCATACGAAGGAGTCGAAAGTGAAGCATTGGGGAGCTCAGGCCGTTTGCAACAACACCGTCGTTCACCGTCGTTCTCGCTCTCCCGTCACCTGGCGGGGCGGCGCTTCCAGGGCTGGCGGTGGCTGCGGGAAGCACTGGGATTCTGGGCACGCCACAGCACACCTGCCCAATGTAACCAAGCCCCATCAGGGAGCAAGAAGAAACGAGAGGTAATGGGCAAATTAAAAGAGGGGAAAGCCGGTGCACGCTGAGAATCAACCACTCACATCCCAGCGGACGCAGGGCAGTGTAGTGATCTGCGCTTGTGAGGAAAAGGGAGTTTGGGGTTCATATATAGCGGGAACCCCAAGTTCCAGGCGGTACTTACCCCCCTTACCAACTGCACGCACGACGGTCCCCCTCACGCTAGTTAGCTCGCGGCTCTCGGCAGCATTGGATACCTAAATACGCTAGAATGTCCACGAGGAGTAGTAATTCCCCAGACCAGGTCGCTTCGGCGTCAGCGTCAGAGAGCAACACCAATACCAACACTACCGCCGCCAACAACTCCCGTCCCAACCCTCGGGTTGCGACGATCCCCGTGCGCACCAGGAACATGTTTGCAGGCCAGCTCCCCGCCCAAGGCGAGACTTATGACCAGTTCATGTCCCGCCTCATCGAAGGTGCCCTCGAAGGCCTCAAAGAGCAAGAGGAGATGGCCCTCATTGAGGAGAAAGTCATGCTGCAGGTCCAGCTGCTGCACACAAAGGGACAATCCGAGACGGCCAAGCGCAGGCGCGAGGTACTCTGTCGCTGCATCATGCTCCAGGAGAGAAGGATTCGTGAAAACTCGAGTCCGGAGGCGGCGAGAGAGCGGCGGAGCCTGTTTATGTCGTCGTTGCAGAATCATGTGCGTTGGGCAAAGCGGAGGAGGAATGCGGGGCTGTGAACTCTTCTTGATGATCTCCCTCTTTTTCTCTTAAGTTTATATGGGATAAGAGCGCAGCGACAGGCTATTTATTTCTCTAATTTGCTTTCACTTGATGAGTCTATCTCTCTTTTTTTTTTTTTCCTT
>Ga0247763_1000615_pt1 | contig 21352 bp, 13 predicted proteins | sample UWRJL141409B4_FD_179926 | JGI IMG/M metagenome (GOLD analysis project Ga0247763, IMG submission 179926) | Plant litter microbial communities from Arlington Agricultural Research Station in Wisconsin, United States - UWRJ-L141-409B-4 | ecosystem: Environmental > Terrestrial > Plant litter >...
GGTCGTGCGCTACGACCCGCGCGGCCTCGGAGGCTCGACGCCGACCACATCGGAGCAGAATACGATCGCCGGGAACGTGGAGGACATCGAGTCCATCCGGCAGTTCCTGGGCGTGGAGAGGCTCCACCTCGTCGGGCAGTCTTTCGGGGGGTTCGTCTCGGGGGCGTACGCATCGACGCGCCCCGAGAACGTCGCGTCGCTCGCGTTCATCGACCCGTCGCCGCCATTGCCTGCCGACTCGGACTTCAACACGAGGTCCAACGAAGCGATGGACAGTCACTATCAGGCGCTCATCGACGCGGGGATCCTGGAGGAAGGGCGCGACGATGATCCTCCAGGGGTCGCGTGGAACCGATCGGTTGGCATGTTCCTCGCCGACCCTCACGTCGTCCCCGTGGAGATGACGGCGCCCCCGCTGGAGGTCGATTTTGCCATCAACGATGACGTCTACGTCGACTACGAGACGAACGGGGCCCAGCTGGTCGAGGACGTGGGTCTGCTGAGGCTCCCCGTCCTGGTGCTCGGGGGCGGCAGCTCGGGGTTCGGTCCAGACTCGGCCAATGGCGCCGTCGCCGCGCTCGAGCAGGCCGACCCGACGCTGGTGATGATCGAGGGTGCCGGGCACTTCACGTGGTTCGAGAAGCCGGAGGAGACGCTCGGGGCCTTCGAGGCGTTCTTCGACCGCGTTGCACCGAGGAATTGACCGGGCCGGAGCACGCCCCGAGAGGCGGGGGGTCCGGAGGGGCGGCTCCTCGCGCGTGCTATGAAAACACCAGCATCGCGAGCGCCGCGCTCACCCCCACGCAAATCGAGAGCGCGCGCGCCCCGCTGCGCGCGAGCAGCGTGCAGCACATGATCGTGACCCAGCTCGGGACGACGAGTCCAAAGCCGAGCGCGAAGCGAGCGTCGGGCGAGATGGGGAGGAAACGAGCGAGCGCGGCGCTGGAGAGCAGCGCGACCGGCAGGCTGCCGAGCACTGTGGCGGTGACGAGCAGCGCGCGGTCGAGGCGCTGAAGGCGCGGGCGGCGAGCGGCCTCAACCACTCGAGGCTCCGATCGCGACGAGCAGAAGGCTGAGGGGCAGCACGGTCGCGGCGCTCGCCACGAGGGCGCGGGGGAACAGCGCGGCGAGCAGCGTGATGCTGGTGCCGCAGGCCATGACGGCGACGGGGACGGCGAGCAACGCCGCGGGGCCCGGCTCGCTGGCGTTCCAGAGCACCGCGGCCGCGAGCACGAGGGCGGCCGCCAGCGCTTTCGCGCCGCGCGCGCGAGCGATGGGTTGCAAGAGCCCCCAGCGAGCGACGCCGCGCGGGTGATCGCTGCCGAGCCAGAGCGCGCAGGCGACGTAGACCCAGCCGAGCGCAGCGAGCTCGCTCATGATGGCTCGGGCGCGGAGGCTGCGCGGGTGGTTGCTGTGCGCGTGGAGGCCAGGCCCGCCGCCGACGACACCACGGCCGGTTCGCTCGTCGCATCGGGCCGCGCCGGCGAGCGAACGCTGGCTCGCTGGCGCTGGTGGCGGCGGAGCACGGCGGCCGTGGCCATCAACACGATACCGGCAGCGAGCAGCACGCCGTCGACCGTGAGCACCGTCGAGTGACGCGGGCCCGAGCCGAACAGCCCGAGCGGGGAGTGGCGAACGGCAGCGAGCGGCACCAGCGCGAGCAGCGCCCCCGACAGCGCGAGCCCTCGCCACCAGAGGACAGCGCTGTCGCGCGTGACCAGGGCGAGCGCGATCCACGCTCCGAACATGCCGGCGAGCGCGAGCTCTTCGGCGGCGATGCGATCCCGCATATCGAGCGGCAAGAGGCGGCTCGCGAGCAGCAGCGCGGCGAGGCCCGTGAAGCAGCCGACGCCCACGCCCGCGGTGAGCTTGGCGAGCAGCGCGTCGCCCGCGCTGGGGCGCGCGTTCGGGTTCGTGGCGGCGCGCCGCTCGATCCAGATCCAGTTGCCGGTGAGCAGGGTGATGCAGCCGCCGAGCGCGAGCACGAACAGCATCCAGCGCGCCACCAGACCGCCGTATTCGACGGTGTGCAAGCCGTGGATCCAGCGCGCGAGCGTGCCGACGGCGGCCCCGCGATCGGGGGTCTCGAGGGATTCGAAGGCGCCGGTGGCGGCGTTCAAGCGCACGAGCCCGTCGCCGAAGGGCTGGCCCGCGATCGGCCCGCGCACGTCGACCGTACCCTGCGCGTGGCGGTAGCCGCGATACACGACAGACTCGGCCTCCAGGCGTGGCTCGACCTCGCGCGCGCGGGCGACGAGGGCATCGAGCGGCAGCGCCGCCGCGGGCGGGCCGTGGTCGCGAGCGGGCGGGTCTTCGACGAGCGCTCCCGCGGTGGCGACCGCTCGCGCCGCGTCGCCCCCGAACACGGGCTCGATCGAGAGCTGAAAGAAGAGCGGCGACAGCACCATCATCGAGCCGGTGAGCGCGTACACGAGCTGAAAGGGCAACCCGAACACGCCCGCCACCTTGTGCAAGTCAGACCAGAGCACGCGCCGATCGCGATCGGGGCGGAACTGGAACAGCTGCCGGCCGAAGCGCCCGAGATGGATCAACGCGCCCGTCACCAGCGCGAGCAGAAACCCGAACACGAGCACGCCGGCGCCGTATTGCAGCCAGTAGCCAGTGACGTCGTGCCAGAGGTAGTGCAGGTCATACACGAAGGCGGCCGCCTTCTCGCGCTCGGGGATGCGAAGGCCAGCGTCGGCGTCGAGCCACCACATGCGCCAGAAGGTGGTGTCGGGCAGGTAGTAGCCGACCTTCGCCAGCGCGCGCTCGCCTGTCGGCAAGTAGAGATAGAACTCTTCCGACTCGGGCGCGGCGAGCTGCACCACGCGCTCGAGCGAGGGCAACGCCTGGGGCGTCCGTTGCAAGAGCGGCTCTTCCCAGACGGTGAGCGGCCGATAGAACAGCACGACGGCGCCGAGGAAGAACATGATGTACACGAGCAACGCCGTGATCACGCCCGCCCAGGCGTGGGCGTGCCAGAAGCGGCTCAACGCGTGTTTGGTGAGCCGGTAGCGGTTCGGCGTCGTGTCCATGCCGTGTGGGGGATGCCGGGTTCCGATGCACCGGTTCCGGTGCAGAGGGTTCCGGTGCAGAGGCGAGCATGGGCGATCCTCTGTTGAAATCAATTGTCATCTTCAGTATCGAAGCACGCCTCGGGTCACGGCCCGTGGCGCGATGTCGTTTGCCCGCTGTTCACTCGAGCTGTCGATGCTGGCGCTGGTCGCGTTCTCACCCCTCATGGCACGCGGCCAGCCGAACACGGGGGCGGGCGCAGCAGCGGCGGGCGCAGGAAACGGCGCGCCGGGCCAATCGGCTGCTCCCGCTGATTCAGCGGATGCGACGGCGCCGGCCGGCGACGACTCGACGATCCATCCACCCGAGCTGGTGACGTTCGTCGAGGCCGCCTATCCGCGTGCGGCCCTCGAGTCGCGGGCGACCGCGACGGTCTTGTTGAGACTGAGTCTCGACGCACTGGGCGCCGTGACCGATGTCACGGTGAAACAGTCGGCGGGCAACGATTTCGACGAGGCCGCCGTCGCGGCCGCGCGGCAGTTTCGCTTCAACCCCGCGCGGCGCGGCGCGCAGCCGGTGTCCGCGCTGATCAACTATCGGTACGAGTTTCGGCTGCCGGAGCCCGCGCGCGATACAGCGGCCGGCACGGGCGCTCCCGCTCCGAGCGCGCTAGCCCCGCCCGCGGCGCCCACGCCAGAGCCCCCTGCCCTCGAGGTCACCGTCTGGCAACTTTCGGATGCCGAGCGCCTGCGCCAATCGTCGCGCGCCATCAAGGTGATCGCGCTCGGCGACGCGCGCAAGCACACGGCCGATCTGGGCGAGGTGATCGCGCGCACGGAAGGGGTGGCGGTGCAGCGCAGCGGCGGGCTCGGCTCGGAGGCGCGGCTGTCGCTGCACGGGCTCACCGATGATCAGGTGCGCGTGTTCTACGACGGCGTCCCGATCGAGCTGTCGGGGTTTGGCTTCGGCTTCGCCACGGTGCCGCTGAACTGGGTGGAACGCGTCGAGGTGTATCGGGGCGTGGTGCCGCTCGCGCTCGGGGCCGACGCGCTCGGCGGCGCCATCGATCTCGTGCCGACGCCGCCGCCGCGGCGCACGAGCGGCTCGCTGTCGTACGCGGCTGGCGCGTTCGACACGCACCAGCTGGCGGCCAACGGCTCGACGTACCTCGCGGCGAGCGGGCTCGCGCTGCGCGCCGCCGTGTTCTACGACACCTCCCGCAACGACTACGTCGTGCGCGTGCGCGTGCCGGACGCGCTCGGGCGCCTGCGCGATGCCAACGTGCGGCGTTTCCACGACGGCTATCGCGGCATGGGCGCGAGCGCGGAGGCGAGCTGGCTCGAGCGCAGCTGGGCCGAGCAGCTGACGCTGCGCCTGTTCGCGACCGACTTCGATCGCGACCTGCAGCACAACGCCAACATGACGGTGCCCTATGGCGCCGCCACCTTCGGCGAGTCGGCCGCGGGCGGCACGCTGCGCTTCGAGTCGCGCGAGTCGCCGGAGGCGACCGACGGAGAGCCGCCGCGGCGCTGGCATCTGAGCGCGATCGCGGGTTACGCCGTGCGCCAGCTCGACTTTCGCGACGCCTCGCGGTGGGTGTACGACTGGTTCGGCAACAGAATCTTCCAGCGTGACCCGGGTTCGGGCGAGACCTCGGGGTTCGCACGGGATCTGAGCCAGTGGGAACATCGCGGCGTCGCGCGCGGCGACCTGACGTACGACCTCGCGCCGGGCCAGTTCGTGCGGCTCGTCGTCGCGCCGGAGCTGACGCGCCGCACCGGCCGCGAGCGGCTGCGCGTGAACCCCGAGCGCATCGACCCGCTCACCACGCGCCGGCAGGTGTTTCAGGCGGTCGCGGGCGCCGAGCACGGCTTCACTGACGCGGACGACGTGATCGAGAACGACGCCTTCGTCAAAGCCTACCTCTACCGGCCGAGCACCGACCAGGTGCGTACGTTCGACAACTCGATCGAGCGCATCGAGGACTCGATCGTCCGCTTCGGCGCCGGCGACGCCTTCCGCGTGCGGCTGACGCGGGAGGTGGCGGGTAAGCTCTCGTACGAATACGCCACGCGCCTGCCGCGGCCCGACGAGATCTTCGGCGACGGCGCGCTGCTCTTGCCGAACCTCGAGCTCGAGCCGGAGGCGAGCCACAACGGCAACCTGAGCGTGCTGTTCGAGCAGCGCCTCGGCGCCGGCCTGGGCAACGTCGGCGGCGAGATCGCGGGCTTCCTGCGGCAGACCGAGAACATGGTGGTGCGCCTGCTCGCGGAAGACCGCGTGCACTCGATCCATCAGAACGTGTTCGACGTGCGCACGCTCGGCACCGACGGCACGCTGCGCTGGGAGTCGCCGGGCCGCCTGCTCGGCGTGCAGCTGAACGGCACCTATCAAGACCAGCGCAACGACTCCGAGCGCGGCTCGTTCGTGGCCTTCCGCGGCGAGCGCGTGCCGAACCGCCCCTGGCTCTTCGCCAACGCGGCGCTCGACGTGCACCTGCCAGGCGTCGGCACCCCGCGCGCTGATCTCGGGCTCGGCTGGGTCACCCGCTACGTGCACGAGTTCGTGCCGGGCTGGGAGGGCACCGGCGCGCCCGACGCGCGGAGCCGCATCCCCGATCAGCTCGTGCACTCGCTCGGCGTCACCTACTCCGTGCCGGGGCCGAGCCGGGTCGACGTCGCGCTCGACCTCACGAACCTCACCGACGCCGAGGTCTTCGACGTCCTCGGCGTACAGAAGCCGGGGCGCGCCGCCTTCTTCAAGCTCTCGATTTGCGGCGCTTGCCCCCCGATCTAGCGCCGCCCCTCAGCAAAGGATGACCCATGTTTACCAACTCCCGGCCGAGCCAGTTCCAGACCTTCTCGCCTGCCCGTCTTCCTGTTGAACTCATTCCGGAATCAGATCACAGGAAGGGCGGAAGGCGGGAAGATGGAGGGGGTTGGCGTGCCCTCTCGGCGGGGCCGCTCGCGCTGGTGCTGCTCGCGGCCTGTGGCGACGAGGCGACCGTCACTCCCGATCCTGCTGCCGGGGGCTCGAGCGACGGCCCGCTCTATCTGATCGCGACCTCCTTCAGCGCGGGCGATCAAGACGAGACGTACCTGGTCACCTCGACCAGCTTCGACGCAGCGACCACCATCGACTCCACCAGCGGCCCCAAGCTGCTCGGCGGCGTCGTGCCCACCGTGCACGGTGGCGCGGTGTTCGCCCCCGACGACTCCGGCCCGGTCATCACGCGCTTCGACGTCGGCGCCGACGACCGCTTGCGAGCGGGTCAGCAGCTCAGCTTCGCCGGCGTCGGCATGACGGAGCTCTTCAGCTGGCACATCTATGTCGTGAGCGACACCAAGGGTTACGTGTTCGACCCGGCGGGCTCGCGCATCATCGTCTGGAACCCGAGCACGATGGAGCTGACGGGCGCGCAGATCGACCTGCCCATGATCGTGCGCGAGGGCTGGCTGCCGAACCTCGTGTTCGAGCACTCCGGGCCCGTGCGCCGCGGCTCGACCCTGCTCGTCCCGCTCGGCTGGCAAGACCTCGACTTCAACTCGCGCTACGCCTCGGGCGTGCTCGCGATCGACACCGACACGGACAGCGTCGTATCGATGGATGAAGACGAGCGCTGCGGCGAGACCTACGCCACCGTCACGGCCCCCGACGGCGCCGTCTACTTCTTCCCCCCGGACTGGACCAGCGCCCCCCACTACTTCGCCGACCTGCACCAGCCGACGTGCGTGCTGCGCGTGCCAGTGGGCTCGACCAGCTTCGAAGAGGGCTTTGCGCTCGACCTCTCGCAGCTCGGCTCAGGCCTCGCCGCCTCGGGCGCGGTGCCCGATGGTGCGAGCGGCTTCCTCTTCACCAGCGTCGACTCGGAGCTGTGGGATGACGGCAACAACGAGGCCGGCGCGTTCTGGAAGGCCTGGCACTACGACTTCACCACCGAGCAGTCGCGCCCGATAGAGACCTTGCCGGCGTGGTCGGGGCAGCTCTATTACGTGAACGTCGGCGGCAAGTTCTTCGTCCCCTACTGGCAGGAGACGGAGACCGGCGACGAGACGACGATCTACCGGGTGGGCACGGGCAACGCCGATCCAGAGCCGCTGTTCTCGTTCGACGGGAACTGGTACGGGCTCGCGCGCCTGCGGTGAGCCAGCCCCGAAGGGGACCAGTATGCGTTCGGCTCGGGCGCGATGCGCCCGACGAGCACGGCGCGCGCGATCGCGGTTTTGTCAGTCGTTTCACCGTGAATCGCTCGGCTGCGGCGGGTGACGCGCAACACACGATATCATCTCACGTTGACTCCAAGGATGGGTGGAGCGCGCGTGAGCGGGCAGACGCCTTGCCGCTCTGAAGCGCCGGCGTCACCCCTCGGGGTGCCGCACGCATTGGTCGTTGCGGCCGTTCGCCTCATATGCAGTGGCTACCCCCCTCCACTTCGTTCCATCGATCGTTCCATCGATCATCCCGTCGCTCGTGCCGGGCAGCGCCCGGTTTCTGTCTGAACGAGCGCCGCGTCCCGAGTCGTTTTCGACGCTCGCGGACGAGCTCGTGAGCGCCCTCGCGGCCGCGGGCATCACCTCCTACTTCGGCGTGCCGGGCGGCGCGATCGAACCGTTCTTCAACGCGCTCGCACGCGGGCGCGCCGAAGGGCGGCTCGAGATCACGCCCATGCGCAGCGAAGCGGGCGCCGCGTTCGCAGCCGACGGCTACTACCGCGAGACGGGTCGCCTCGCGGCGTGCGTCGTCACCGCTGGGCCCGGCATCTCGAACCTGATCACGGCCACGATGTCGGCGCACGCTGACCGCATCCCGTTCCTGCTCATCACGCCGCAGGTGGCCTCGCACAAGCAGGGGCGCGGGGCGCTGCAAGACTCGTCGATGGACGGCCACGACCTGCCGCGCATGCTCGCCTCTTGCACCCGCTACTCCACTGTGGTCACGCACGCCGAGCAGCTCGGGCACAAGCTGGCTCGCGCGCTGAGCGCGGCGCAGCGCGCGCCATCGGGGCCCGTGCAGCTCGCCCTCCCCTCCGACGTGCTCGCGGGCAAGCCCTCGCAGGGCCTGGCGCGGCCGCTCTCTCTCTGGGCATCGGAGCCGACGAGCATCGTCGATCTGGCCGCGGTGGATGGCCTGGTCCAGGCGGTGCTCAAGGCGCGGGCGCCCGTGCTCTACGTCGGCGACGACGCGGGACCGGGCGCGGCCCACGTGCGCCGCCTCGCGCGCGCGCTGTGCGCGGCCGTCGTGAGCAGCCCCGCGGGCAAGCGCTGGCTCGGGCACCGCGACCCGACCTACCTCGGCGTGATCGGGTTCTCCGGGCACAGCGAGGCGCAGCGCGCGGTCGAGCGGGCGGACCTGATCCTCGCGTTCGGCGCCACGTTCGACGAGCTCTCGACCAACGCCTGGACGGCGATCCCGAAGGTGCCGCTGTACGCCGTCGACGCGCACTCGGAGTTTGCCTATCGCCTGAGCCAGGCGCGCTCGGTGGTCGCCAGCACGGAGTTCGTGATCGAGCGCCTGCTCGATCGCGTCAGGCCGGCCATGCTGCCCTCCATCTCGCCGCGCAGCTCGGGCGTGCAGAGCCGGCGCTCGCGCGACGAAGACCAGGGCCCCGTGCACCCGAAGCGGCTCATGCAGTGGCTCGGCCAGGTGCTGCCAGACGACGTCGTGGTGCACGTCGACGCCGGCAATAGCTTCTCCTGGTCCACGCGCGATCTGACGCGGCCGTGCGCCGACACCTACCGGGTGGCGATGGGGCTCGCCACGATGTGCTGGGCCATCTCCGCCGTGATCGGCGCCGCCATCGGGCGGCGCCGGCGCACCCTGTGCGTCACGGGCGACGGCTCGATGCTCATGTCGAGCCTGGAGCTCACGGTCGCCGTCGAGCAAAACCTGCCGGTCACGTATGTCATCCTGAACGACTCGTCGCTCGGCATGGTGCGGCACGGCCAGCAGCTGTCGGGCGCCGAGTCCATCGGCCACGAGATCGCGCACGTGCGCTTCGATCAGCTCGCCGTGGCCTGCGGCGCACACGGCATCCGCGTCGAGAGCCAGACGGAGCTCGAGGCGATCGAGAAATGCTGGGTCGAGGCCGACGACCGCGGGCCGTGCGTGATCGACGTCCGCATCGATCGAACCGCGGTGCCGCCCATGGCCGACCGCGTGCGCGGTCTGGCGGAGGGGATCCCGAAGTGAGCGCCGACGCCCTGCGCCTGCTCGAGGCCGAGCTGAGCCGGCCCGCGTCGTTCGACGAGGGCATCGAGGTGGCGCGCAACGCCTGCGCCGCCGGCGCCTCCATCGCGGCGGCCGCGATCGCGGCGGCAGCCTACTACGACAATCCCCTCACGGGCCTCGGCGCGCTGCGCGAGCTCATGACGCGCCTGCACGGCGTTCCCAACGAGCTCACGCCCTGGCGGCAGGCGCTGTCGCGCGCCAGCCACCCGGAGACCGACGACGTCGACTTCACGCCCGGCTTCGGCTTCGTCACGCCGCTGCGCGCCGAGCGCGTGCTGGTCGCCTGCGGGGAGCTCGCCGAGCTCGCGGGCCCCGCGTCGCGCTGCGGTTTCATGCTCCAGCATCAGCGCAGCATCAGCGACGTGGCGGGGCCGCTCAACGAGACGGGCCTCGCGGCCCTCGCCTACCTCGACGCTGGCGTCGACGTCGAGAGCGCCGAGCGGCGCTGGCTCTGCTGCAAGCTCTCGATCGGCGTCGCGGAGGCGCAGAAGGCGCGCCGCGCGGGCATCGCGGCGTTCCCCTTCTCGTTCGGGCCCTACGTCTACGACGGCCCGCGCCCGGCGCCCATGTCGCTCGACCGGCGCGCGCTCGAGCGCAAGCTCGGGCTGGACGGGCAGCATGGCTGAGTTCGACGCTGACGCGCCCGAGATCCGCACCAGCGTGGGCGTCGCCATGCTCGGCGAGCAGGTCGTGGTGCACGGCAAAGACCTGCACCACGAGTGCCTCGACCTCGGCTTCGTGCACTACCTGCTCTTCTGCGTGACGGGCCGCTGCCTCGACCCGGCGCGCGCCGAGGTGCTCGAGCGCCTCTGGATAGCGACCGGGTATCCCGACGCGCGCATCTGGTGCAACCGCGTCGCGGCCTATCTGGGCTCGGCGCGCGTCGACCCGGGGCTCGCGATGAGCGCGGCGCTCGCCGCCAGCAACAGCACCGCCTACGGCTTTCGGGCGATGAGCGCGGCCTACGCCGTGCAATCGAGCATCCCCGCTGATCCCACGGAGCGCGAGGCCTGGCTCGAGGCGCTGATCGAGCAGCGGCGCCACCTCGCCGGTTACGGGCGGCCCGCGCGCGGGCACGACGAGCGCATCGCCGTCGCGCTCGACAGCCTCGATCGCGCCGGGCTGCCCGCGGGCCCCGCGCTCGAGCGAGCCTTCTGGCTCGACCGGACGCTGCGCGCGCGCAAGGGCGTCGAGATGAACATTGCCGCCGTGTGGGCCGCGATGGCCATCGACTTCGGCATCGAGCGCCGCCAGTACGAGGCCTTCATGCTGCTCATGTTCGCGCCGGGCTACATGGCGGTGTACAGCGAGTGGCGCCGCCGGCCCCCGTTCGAGTTCCTGACGGGATATCAGACGCAGCTCGGCGGCTGAGGGGGCCACTGGGAGAGGGGGAGTCCCTTTTTCGTGCCAATAGTCTGGACGCATGGACGCAGACGCGGATACCTCACGGCGCAGCCCTCGACGGCTTGATTTTGATCGGTTGCACGCTCGCGTTGCGACACTGTACAGCGTGTTGGCGAACGAGACCTCGATGCGCACGCTACCAGCAGTTGCGCGAGCGGGGGTTCGGCCTGGGTCTTTCATGATCACGACGACGTGAGCAGTAGCGAGGTGGTTCTTTGCATGACTTAGCCGCGAATCAAGCGATCATACATTACCGCAACTAAGGGGCGAGACTCGAGGCATCCTCGTTGTCCACGGGCTACCCCGTGTCTCGCGTCCGCCGGTTCATGGTGCAGCGGCGCGCAACAGATCCAGCAGCGTTGAGAGCCACCGACACTTATGGTGCGGGCTGCTCCGCCTCCACCTGCTGCGCAATCTCGCACTGCCGCTCGGTGCCAAAGAGTTGTTGCTCACCATCGAACGGGAATGTGAAGCCGACGCTCTCTGACCCATGCGTGACTTGGTAGACACCATCATCAACTTCCAGGGTGCCGCACTCGACGAACTCAAGTTGGCAGTCACCTGGGCAGACGGCGTCGCGCCCCGGCCCGAGCACTTCTAGCCGACTTGAGACATCGACGCTATTGCCAGTGACACTCACTGCGCAGTTTGCTGAGCGCACCTCATCGCAGCTATCCGCTAGGCAGATGGCGAAAACCACTTTCACATCAACACGCGCCCCTTGTGTAGATAGACAAACAGCGCCGCGGCTTTCGACAACCTCGATGCGCTCGTCGTTTGCATCCGGCGCGGAAGCACTATTCTCCTTACCGCATGCAACCACACTCAACGACAACAAGACCGCAAACTTCAACCGCTGGTCACATGTCATGATATAGTCTCGAATTGGAGTAGTTGTACTGCACGGCGTAGAATGGAAACGATCCGCTCGACTCTTCAACGAAGACGCGTACCCAGAGGCACCGGCCATGGTACTTCGTCGCCATGTCAAACCCTTGCAAGCGAAGCCTGGATTTGTGAGTAACCTTTGCTGCCGTAAACAGCGATACTGAGCCGCCACCACCCGCTGGGCACTTGTCGATTAGCTCGACTTTTAAAGCAGGGGCTGCTCCGTAGGTGTTTACGTCCGCAAGCGCAGCGAACTTGAAACCTTGCATTGTTCCGAGCTCTGCTCCGGTGGTGGGACCAACCGGTATCTCGAGCACGTCGTGCTCCGTTAGACTTGCCGTATGGGACTTCCAATAGCCATCAGCGCCCAAGAAAGCTGGCAGCGTGAAGCGAAGGGTACCAAAGCCTCTCCGATAGTCGACCGTAGTGCTGGTTGAGCCCCCGCTAGCTGTGGCACCGTCTGCCATGACCGCGATCATCGTGCGTAGCCAATGCGGATAGAAACGCAGGGCTGCTGCATCGCCGCCCACGCTAGCCGCCCAATCTTTGAGAAGACCGGCTGAGCCCGCGACCTGGGGTGTTGCGAAACTGTTCCCAATTAGGGTGCCGACTATTGAACTGTTTGGGGAGCTGGCAGCAACGTTGTCCACAAATGCTGTAGCGACGACGTCAACCATTCTCTGGTTCGCGATAACCCCACCGGCGATCCCCGTCGTCTCTGCTGCACCGTTACTTCCGGTATTCGCGTATGTTGCAACGGATGCCAGTGAAGATAATCCGGTAACATCAGCAAGGCCACCAACCGTCAGGGTGTCTGGATAAGCACCATAAGAGCTCACGGTACACCCCGCCGTGGAGCCGTCATTGCCAGCCGAAACCACGGTCAAAACACCAGCATCCTCGGCCGCTCGCACTGCTTCCATCACGCCACTGAGTGAAGAATTGGCGCAATAGCTCGTGCCTGGGACAAGCGATATGTTGACGATGTCCAGGTTCTTACTGACTGCGTCGTCAATCGCTCGCGCGACTGCAGCGTTACCTGACCCAGGTATCAGTTCGTAGTGGACCATGGTCGCTTCTGGCGCAATGCCGGCGAATTCGTAGTTTGGGGTGGTTCCGCTTTGATTGTCAGCGTGGTCGCTCAGGAGGACGGACGACACTTGAGTGGCGTGACTGCTCCCGGTGAACGAAAGTGGCTGCGGGAAGCACCCGACTGTATTGCACTCCCATGACGAGATCATTCGGGTAGCGGCGGAGCCGTCGTCAAAGAAGCTTCTGTGGCCGAACGTGATGTCAGTCATTTCGATTACAGCGAATCGGATTCGTCCACCTGCAACGCTACCAGAGTCGCCGGACCACCCCCAGCTTTCGAGCCCGTCATCGTTCATGACGAGCGCCCGCCGCCGTTCGCGACCGTCGGCTGACTCACGAACGGGGATATCGTTCACCTCGACACCGAGAATGTCAGTTCGAAGGGTCAATGCCTCGACCTGGTTCGCGGGAAGATTTGCGTAGACAACGTTGGCAAGCGTGAGCTCGCCCTCGTACTCGCCACCAAGGCTCATGATGAGTTCCTTGGCGGCGTTGCGCGGCCCAGTTAACTGTTGAGCACGCTCGCTCCAGATGGTTTGATGAATCTGGTCGGATGTGCCGCGTAATCGTCCAAAGTCAAAAAACAGCTCTGGCAGGAATATCGCCAGCGGCATCATTTGGCCGCCCATTCCAGCTCCGACTAGCACACCCGCTTTCTCGAGTGCAGACGTTGTGGAAGCGAGAATGCTGGCAGTTCGCGCCTCCTCGTCACGGTGGAAATCCTGTACCGCTTGGCTCAACTCACGTTCAACAAGGTCTTCTTGCGAGACATTTGAGCGAACGTCCTCTACGTAGCACGTCGTGTCTCCACAAAGCGTGACAGAGTTCAGCGTGTACGGAAGGTTGAGCTCCTCGACCGGGGTCTCTTCAGACGGAGTCCCCGCCGGGGCTTCGTCCGCGTTGGCATTCGATGACGTCGATACCTGCTGGCGTGTCGCGAAGTCGTCGTGCGTATCAAAATCGGAGCATGCGGCAAGAACGGCAACGAGAATTGGGGGGGGAGGGACCTTCATTGGGTGTGCATACCTCGTCAAAGTGCGCTGCATGCAATCGTATCAGTTGCACCGTGGAGTGGCCATTTCAGCCATGAAGAAGGCTTCGTCGACTGTGTGCGGTTGAGGATCGAAGTGCTGCTTTTCAGGTTATATCTTGGCTATTCTGGCTCTGAGCCCGCGCCGCAGATCCGCTCCGAATTGGAGCACCCCCTGCTAGACATTTCATCCATGTAGGCGGCCGTCGGGACCCTGCCCGACGACAACAGGGCGGTCATTCTAGGTGGGTGGTGTGAAACGGCAGCTCCCAAAATCGGAGCTGTTCGGCGCCCGAATAGAGCGGCCCATGACTGCCAGTCGGCAGCGTCACGCGGCGTGCTCGACGATTGCCGCCGCCGAAAGCCGAAGACGCGCCGCACGAGGGCCGACGGTGGGCCCCCGGGGCGCGCTGGAGCCGCCGGAAGCCCGTCAGCAGGCGGCCGAAGCTCGGTGCACACCGAGCTTCGCGAGGCGCGCGAGGTTGATCGCCGCCGCCAGCGGGCTGAAGTCCTGACCGACGCGCACCTTGCCCCGCACCCGGGCCCGACGCCCACCGTGCCGTCGCCGCATCAAGTGGGCGATCTTTTGCGCTCCACCTTGGGACGGGTGGCGCGATAGCGCTCCGTCCAGAGCGGGTCGCGTTGTCGGCGGCGGGCTCGGTCGAGCACGCGATGCTTGGGATGGACGTAGACGGTGCGACCGTGCTTGCTGTCGGTGCACTGCGAGCGCAGCGGACACTGCTCGCACGAGGCACCGAATTGGGCTTCGCTCGCGCCGTCTTTGAGTACACGCAGTCGGACGACTCGACCCGCGGGGCACTGCACGTTCTGGGCTTCGAGATCGATGCGGAAATCGTCCTGCGAAAACTTACCGGCACGCGCGCTCGGGGGCTGCACTTTGAGGTTCGCTTCCACATTCGCCGCGTCGAGCTTCTCGACCAGATCCGCGGTTCCGTAGGACGCATCGCCGTAAACTTCTGGCGCTGGGCTCGCGTCCACGGGGTTGGAGGCGGGCGCCTCGCTCGACGAAATCGGAGCCTCCGTGGTCGCGTTCGGTGCTGGCAATATGTCGCTCAGCAGCGTCTCCGCCGCCACCGCATCGCCGGCATTGCCCGCCGTCACGGCCGTCGCAGTGATGATCTCCGAGTCGGGATCGATCGCAACGTGACCCTTGTAACCGTCGAAGCCACGCGCCGTGGTCTTGTGATCATGACGAGTCTCCGGGTCCACCACGGAAATCACTCGATCCGGCGCCACGCGCCGCGCGATGCGAAACGAGCCCTCGCTCTCCTCGATATCCTGCCCCACGACCGTCGTCAATAGCTGGGCCGCTTGCTGCACGGGAGCGGAAAGCGGGCGCCCTTCGAGCGCTCCGAGCAGTGCATTCGCGTCCCTGACCAGGGCATCGATGATCGCTTCGCGCGCGGCCTCGTCGTCCCAGTCGCAAGCCGGCTTTCCCACCGTCTCGTAAGTATCGTCGCGCCGCAACACCGCCCTCAGCTCGCTCTGAAGGCTGCCTTCGACCTGACCCAGCAGAGCCCGAATCGCCCCCCGAATCATCGTCACGGTATCCTGGGTTGCCACCGCATCGTAGAGCGCCGTCGAATCGACCACGCGCTTGCGGCCAACCAATCCCGCCGCCTTGGCCAGCTCGAGCGCGGTCTCGAAGATCCGGTTCGGTCGGCTCGACTCGCGCAACCTCGCTCTCATATCCACCAGCACGGTGTGTGCGAAGCTCGGAAACGCGACGTCCACACCGGCCGCATACTTCCAGCGCATGTCGAAGGCGAAGTGATCGACCGCTTCGCGATCGCTGAGCCCTTCGAAACGCTGCAACACCATCACCGTGGCGACGATCTGCGGAGACACCGAGCGGCGTCCGATCTCCCGGAACAGATCGGAAAACGACTCATCCGGGAACAGGCTTGCTCCCTGCTCATGGAGCAAGCGATACAAGGAGGTCTTCGATAGCCGCTCCTCGCAAAATCGCGCCGCGGAGAGGAACAAGTCGGGCTGCTTCGGCGATTCGCCAACGCTCATGTCAGCACTTCGCCAAGGACGGGTCCGCAGCGCCACGGAATTTACGTGGGATCACATATGGCAACGCGGGATCACGTATCGTCACGAAAAACACCACCCACCTAGGCCCCGATGGAACGCTACGCCGAACGGCTCCTACCGCTCGCCCTCACGCCGGCGGCCGGCTGGGGCCCGCGGCGGGCGTGTCTGCGCCTGCCGAGGGCGGGGCGGTGCTCGCGCGCCGCAGCGCCGTCTGGATGGCGAGCAGCATTTGCTCCGGGTCGTACGGCTTGCGCAAGATCTCGAGCCCCGTCTTGCTCACCAGCTCCGACACCGCCTCGCCGGCGGTGTACCCGCTCGACAGCAGGATCGGCAGCATCGGGCGAGCCTCCCGGATCTTCTGCACGGAGTCGCGGCATGACAGGCCCGGCATCACCACGTCCATCAGGACGAGGTCGAACGCCTCCTCCACCACGGCGCCGCAGGCCGCGTTGCCGCTGGGCACGCCCTTCACCCGATAGCCGCCGCGCTCCAGAATACGCGTGACCACCGCGCGCACGGCGTCGTCGTCCTCGGCGACCAGGATCCGCGCGTTGCCCGCGGACACGTTGGGGCGAATCTTGGTTCCCACGGTCGTCGCCAGCCGCTGCGCCGCCGACAGGTAGACCTTGAACGAGGTGCCGACGCCGAGCTCGCTGTAGCAGTGCAACATGCCGTCGTGCTGGCGCACCACGCCGTAGGCGACCGCGAGCCCCAGCCCCGTGCCCGCCTTCGGCCCCTTCGTCGTGAAGAACGGCTCGAAGATGCGGTCGAGCACCTCGCGCTCCATCCCGGTGCCGTTGTCGGTGACCGTGATGAGCACGTAGCGGCCCGGCTTGGCCCACGGGTGTGACTCCACGTAGTGACCGTTGACCAGCACCTGCTCGGTCTCGATCGTGATCCTGCCGCCCTCCGGCATGGCGTCGCGCGCGTTGATGAGCAGGTTCATGAACACCTGCTCGAGCTGCGAGGCGTCGCCCTCGACCAGCGGCAGGCCGCGACCCTCGATGCAGTCGACCGCGATGTTCTCCGGCAAGAGCCGCTGCATCATCTCGAGCAGGCGGCGCAGCACGTCGTTGATGTCGAGCGGCTGCAGCGAGAGGCCCTGAGTGCGGCTCACCGCCAGCAGCTGGTGCGTGAGCCCGCGCGCGCGGTCTGCCGCCTGCAGCACCTGATCGACGTCGGCCTGCGCCGTCTCGTCATCGATGCGCTCTTTCGCGAACGTCGCGTTCGAGATGATGATGGTGAGCAGGTTGTTGAAGTCGTGAGCGATGCCGCCCGCGAGCAGCCCGATGCTCTCGAGCTTCTGCACCTGGGCGAGGCGCGACTCGATCTGCTTGCGCTCGCGCTCGTGCCGCGTCTTTCCCTCTTGCCAGCGCAGGCGGCTCGCGGCCACCGAGATCTGGCTGGCCATGCCCGAGAGGTAGTCGAGCTCGCCCGCGCTCGGGCCGCGGCACCCCTCGTCACCGAACGTGCCCACGCCGAACAGCCCGAACGGCGCATCGAGCAACATCATCGGAATGTTGATCAGCGTGCGATTCTGCAGCCGCTCGACCATCTCCTTGTTCGTGCGCGGATCGACGCGCGCGTCTTCGATGACCACGGGGACATCGCTCGAAAGGAGCTGCTCGAGGAAGGCGTCGCCCCTCACCTCCAGCACGGGCGCCACTTCCCAGATGCTCGAGCGCTGGCCGCCGGAGACATCGATCAGCCGCAGCCGCTGATCGCTCTCGTCGTCCTTCACCATCAGCCAGGCGTGGCGATAACCGGTCGCGCGCTCGACCTCGGCTCGCGCGGCGATCAGCAGGTCCTCGAACGAGGCCGCGTTCTGAAGTTTGCGAGCGAACGCCAGCAGGCGAACCAGGCTCAGGTTCCCCGTGGATGCGCTGCTCGACTCGCTCGCTCTAGCTTCTTCGCCCACACTCGCCACGCGGGTTGCGATGGGTCGACAATGTGGCGAAATAGCGGGTCTCGTCAAGGCGCACGAATCGAACGAAGGTAGGCGCACGCCAGACATGCGCGCCTGCCGGGTGTGCGGCGGGGTCCTTCATGGCCGAACGTGGCTCGTCGACCCGCGCATCGGGCCCAGACCGCGCGTCGCGGGCGAGAGGTCGGGCCTCGCCGCGACCGTCGCGATCTACCTCCTCGCGACGCGGGTCCTCCCGGCGCCCAGAGCGAGCCGGGCGGCCATCGGCTCCTCGCGCACGTCGACCCCTCGCGCGCACGTCGTCCACTCGGCACGACTTATCGATGATCGACCCAGGGCGATGATCGACGCTCGCCATGGCCGCCAACCCGATGTTGCACGCTGCGTGGCGGTGCGACGCCCGGGGGCCTCAGGGGCACACGCCAGCGTCGTCGTTGCCGGAGATCTCGGCGTCCGCCGAGTCGATCCCGAGCTGAGCGGCCAGCGCCTCCGCCGCGCACGTGGGCAAGCCCGCGTTGTCGGTTATCTCCACGGCCCCGCCCACCTCGGCGAGGCTCTCGAGCCCCGCCAGCGACGTCAGCGCCGTGCCGCTGATGACCAGATCGCCCTCGATCCGCGCGAGCGACGAGAGCGCCGTCAGCGTGCTCACGTCATCCTCGATCGCCAGGCTCCCGTCGATGCTGACGACGTCCGCGAGGGCGTCGACGTGATCCGCGGCGAGCGCCAGCACGTCACCGAGGATGCTCGTCGCCGGGTTGGTGCTGTCGGCGACCGCCAGGTTACCCTGGAGCAACCCTGGCGGCTCGGGCCCGACCAGCTCGGCGTCGGTCCGGAACAGCCACGCCACCATCGTCGTCTGCTCGCTCTCGATGCGGACGGGACGCGGATTGGGGGAGGCCAGCTCCGCCACCACCGCCTCGAAGCCCGACTCCATTTGCCGCTCGAGCACCCAGCCCTCGTGCAGGGTCACCGCGTAGTCGCCCTCGGGCAGCGTCGCGATCACGATCGTTCCGCTGCCATTTTCTTGCAGCCTGTCGATCTCGACCGGGCCCGACAGCGAGAAGCGGCCGGTCGCGAGGCGGTAGTGAACACCGTTCACGACCGTCGCGAGCGGCATCGACAGCTTCCCGAGCGCTGGTTGGGCCGATTTATCCAGCGCGGCGGGGTCGCCACAACCCAGGAGAAACGGGACCGAGAGCGCGCTGGCGGCGAGCGCCGCGCGAATGCCGAGCATGGACAAGGTGACCTCCGACCGCTGGTGGCGAGCCACGGGTGGAGTGGGCGCCGGCGCACCGTCGCGAAAGCCGCGACAAGGTAGAACCCAAGCTTGCCGATGACGCTCGCCGTACCGACGGCGCGCCGAGCACCCCTCCCCCGAAACTCCGATGCAACACCACTATTGCATCGAGCCCTCTCGCGATCACCCTCGGACCGAGTTTAGATCGCGATAATATCGACGGCCCCGCCACGCTCGACGGCCCCGCGCGATCGTTTGCCCCGTCGCCTTTCGCAGCGCGCACTCGCTCGGCGCAGCGAGCCGGCGCAGGCTCGAGCCTCAACCAAACAGCGCGAGCTGGCCTGTTTTCGGCGCTGAGCCCCCGGTCTCCGCATCATCGGGCTCGATCCGCCCATCGCCGCGGATGTGCCGCACGCTCAGACCGCGCTCCCGCAGCGCGACCGCCACCAGCCGCTCGCGGTGACAATGCGACGGATCCTCCTCGGCGCATAAAATTACCGTCCGAGCGCCCTCCGCCAACGTCACCAGCCGCTCGATGCCCGCCACGAAGTCGGCCGCCGACGATCGCCGGGCGTAGTCCACGCTGCCATCCGGACCATACGCCTCGGCCTGTGCCGGCCTGCCGCCGAGCGCCTGCCCGAGGAAGACGTATTCGACCTCCTGCGCCGCGAGCGCCGGGGCCAGCACTTCCTTCCGGAACTGCGGCGCCCGCTTCGACACGGGGTGCGAGCGCACGTCTACCAACCTCGCGATCGCGTGCGCCCGAAGCAAGCCCACGAAGTGATCAGCCGAGTGCAGCGAATGGCCGACGGTGTAGATCGTTGTCATCCTCGCGGCAGCATAGCGGCTCCGTCGCCCTCGCGGGGGCGCGCCCAGGCTTCGCGACCGCCGACTTCGACGCTCGCGAACTGGCTGCATCGAGCTCGATTGAAGCCCTTCGTGTCCCGAGCTTGGTGCGGGGCGAGTCTCTCTTTCACTCTACGCTGTAGAGTCGACCGCCCGAGCGAGCGGGCGCGAAGGGGTGACCGCCCGGTGCGAGGCGAAGCCCCTCCCTCGGCGCCCGCAGCGCGCTGCGCGCGAGGACGACGATTGGGAGGCGGCAAGCGCCGGGCGCGCTGCGCGCCAGGCGCGGGGGTGGGCATCACGAGCGAGACGCGCTTCGCGGCTCAATCTCGCCAGGCGTATGGCGGAGCGATGGTGACGTCGTCGATGGTCGCGCTCGGCGTGTTCGCGTCCACGATCCCGAAGAATGCGCCCGCGTTGCGGTTCGTGCCCGCCCCGCGATATTCCACGTCGCCGTACAGGCGAGCGGTGCCGGAGAGGGCCTGGTTCGGCTCGAAGTAGCCCGGCGGGTAGAAGGTCGTCTCCACGCGCGCCTGGCCGCTCACGTCGAAGCGATTCAGGATGCTCAGCGCGCCCACGGTGCCGCCCGTCACGGTGGCGCCGTTCAGGATGATGGCGTGACCCTCGATGCGCGCGTTGCCGCTCACGGTGCCGCCGAGCACCTGCGCGTGCGGGCCAACGAACACGCTCTCGGGCAGGTTCGCAGGGGCGCAGCCGCCGCCGTTCGGGTGGCGGCGACCGTTCGCGCAAGGCGCGGGCGCGCCAGCGACGAAGCCCTCGGGCCACGCGCCCTCGAGCTGCACCATGTACGGGAAGCGATGGATCGACGGATAGGGTTGATCCCAGATGATGCGGCCGAGCTCGGTGGGCGCGCCCGTCACCACCAGGAAGAGGTTCTCGCCCTCGTTGACGCAGAAGCTGAGCTCGCCGTCAGCGCCTGCTTGCAAGGCCCCATAACGAGCTGTCGTCATCGCCGCGTCGGTCGCGACCAGGCTCCAGCGCCAGCCCGACGCGGCCTCGTCCTGCGTGACGCCGCGGAAGCTCACGCGCACCTCGCTCGCCCCCGGATCCGGGTAGAGGCGCACGACGTTGTAGCCCCAGCGCTGCGGCGCCCAGAAGTAGGGAGACATGAAGCGGCGCGTCGTCGCGAAGTCACCGGCGAGCGGCTCGAGGGAGGTCAAGCGGCGGCGCCGCTCGGGCCTCGAAGTATCGGTGATGTTCGCGTACTCGCGACGATAGGTTGCGCTCTGGTTACCGCCCGCCGTGGGCGGCGGGTCCTGATAGTCCCACGTGATGTTGTGCAGCGCCCACTCGCCAAAGGCGTCGTTCAGCTGCTCCACGCCCCAGCCCATGTTGCGCGCCAGCTTCGCCCACGGCTCCCGCTCACCGTTCGGCGCCGTCGCCGTCCACATCTCGTTCACGGCCGAGTAGCAGTGCTTGTCTTTGAGGAACTCGAAGAACTGCCAGTTGCAGTACCGATCGCGCGTCGAGCCGTAATAGAGGTGCGGCATGTTCGCCAGCATCTCCGAGCAGTGCACGTCCTCGCGGTACTCTGGCAGCTGGTGCGGCATGAAGTTCGCGTGGCTCTCGCTGATCCAGCAGCCCGCGCCGCCGCAGTCTCGAAAGC
>Ga0247763_1000616_pt1 | contig 21336 bp, 2 predicted proteins | sample UWRJL141409B4_FD_179926 | JGI IMG/M metagenome (GOLD analysis project Ga0247763, IMG submission 179926) | Plant litter microbial communities from Arlington Agricultural Research Station in Wisconsin, United States - UWRJ-L141-409B-4 | ecosystem: Environmental > Terrestrial > Plant litter >...
ATGAGCGCGAATCCTGGCCCGCGCGGTCCCGAATTTTGGTCTCCGGAATATACCAGTACCGTACATGCCATAGGATTGTACAAAATATCCCAGCCCAATATTTGAGATAGTACATGATATCCCAGCTCAAAATTTGGGACGTTACATAACACACCAGCACCAATAGGATGTCCCACAGTATATCAGTACATAATGGGATGCTCCACAGTATACCAGTACGTAATGGGATGTCTCAGAATATACCAGCACTAATGGGATGTTTCAGAATATACCAGTACATGCCCCGGGAGTGATAGTTGGATGTAACAGCTGTGGGGGGTGTACGGGCCAACCAAACGCCTTTCGACTGTGTGTCACGATCCGGATTGGGCTGCAGCAAGCTGAAGTGGGATTGAAGCGGTCAATAGCCAATCACAGGAGGCCAGATGTTCCCAGGGACCTGTCACAAGGTCCACGTATGAGAGTTGAACTCATTCAATCCAATGTGCCGTGCTTCTGACAGAGTGCTTTGAAGAAGGTAAAAGTGCGAGAGTTGAAGGGCAGAGGCTAAGTCGCCAGGGGTCAGATAGGCAATACGAAAAAATACAAGAGGTAAAGGCGAGACTGTTCATTCTCAAAATGAGGACCAATTTTGGCCATCTTTATGTATGGGACCAATTTTGGGCCCACTCGGCTAGAGTTAAAGCAGTTGAGAATGCTGCGGCGCAGCGTGCTGAAAGGTGAGCAAGCCTGAGCAAATCCTGAGCCGGGCCTGAGCCGGGCCTAAGTCGGGGTGAGCAGTGTCACGTGGGCGAGGTACAAAAAAGGAAATTTTGTGTGCCCAGAATCGTCTTATAACAGCCTTTACACGACCCTAAAATCGACACCACGAATTTCCCTTTCCTTCTTTGGAACTAAGCAGTTGCCGCCTTAGGGTGAGCCAGACTAAGCCAGACTAAGCGAGGGGGCGCAGTTCTGGGCTACCTTGGCTATAGTTGCCACGGGTCTAAAATAGCGGTGGAGTTACGAGGACCTAGTTTCGGGACCTCTACCACCACTTAGCCGCGCTTTCCTTTACTTTAACTACAGGAGCAGAAAAATCCTGCAATTTTAACACGTCGATAAATTATATATATTATATTCGGATTCTAAAGTATTACTCTCGACCTTTTCCAGTATCTTTAAGCCCGTTACGCCCAAGGCGAGTTATCCATTTTTCTAAATAATTTATTATTATAGATACTTCTTTTACTAAGCGCAATAATAATTAAATAGTACGGTATATATTATTACGGTTTAATGCTACGGCTCGGGATTACTAAAGAAGGAAAACTCCTATTACAGAAGTTAGTACTATGCAAGTTAGGAAACTAAATTAAACGCTATATACTTTAAGGCCCGAATCCTAAACTACGGTTACAAATTTTGGCCCAGGATATACTAGTACATTTCTTTGGATAGTACACAATATCCCAGCTTAGAATTTAAAATAATATATAATATACCAGTACCGATAGGATAGTATATAGTACCCTAGCTCTATTAGGATAATATATAATACCCAGCTTTAATTGGATAGTATATAATATACCAGTACTAATAGGATACCCTATAGTATATTTAAAGTAATTCTATATTACCGATTCCCTTATACGTAATATTTAATAATTCAGGTAGTATCGATATTATAAAGGGTAGCGAAGGAGGCTAGTAGTAGACCTACTGCCTATAAAGCCAGCCTATACGTCCCGTAGCGCCCCGGTAAGAATAGCAGGTTTTTGTACCTAGGCCTTAATTACCGTTGCTAACGTAATAGGGAGGTTGGTTAACGTTGGGGAGTAGGAGGGGGGAGGTGGCGAGTTTCCTACTACTGCCTAGCGGCCTTTTAGTATTTGCTCGGGGTTAAAAGGCCAAATTCCATACTTTCCGAAGCCAAGGCGAATATTTTTTAGCTATAAAACCCTTTTTACGAGCCTTTTAGTACCAATATCTACTATTATTTATTAAGTATCGATAAGGTAAATTAGTTACGGAGGAGAATGGTCTCGTTACGAAAATATTACTTTAATAGCCCAAATAAAATCCAGTTTAATAGCTAGGTCTTTTAAGAGGTATAAGGCGGTAGAAATTCCGGTTAGATACGGTTAGTAAAGGCGGTCTTCTCGAAATCTTCGGTAGTATAATTAGAGGCGCTAGGAGGGCGTAATATTAAAGGGGAGCCAAATAACAGCTATAAGTAGTAGTTAAGTAGTCCTACTATTTAGTAATGCCTTAAAGGTACGCCCCAAAGCCCCTATAACCGTTACTAATACAGTTTAAAATAGTAGTACTTTTAAAAGAGGCCTAAAAAAAGCGTCTAAAACCTAGAGGGCATTAGTAAGCGCAGGTATTATAAAGGGAAGGTAATTTACGTAAGGGGGTTTAAAGGCTAATTATATATAATAGAGGATTTAGGGGTTATAATAGCTAGAAAAGTAGGGTTATAGTATAATAAACGGGATGCTATAGTATAAATAAATATTCTTTATTAAAAACGTTACTATAAAACGTCCTTTACTACTATTTATATTTATAAGCTAAGGTATTATAATACGCTTGCTAAATAAGGGATAAAGAGATATAAAAATTAGTTGCTTAGATTTTATAGCCTCCTAATTTTTTTTTAATTACTTAAAAGTTTACTTATTTAAACTATTAATTAGTAGCGACGTAATTTACCTATTTAAGCGTAAAACAAACGCCTACCTACGGATTTAAAATTGTAAAAGCGAGTATACTAGTTAATATACTATTTATTAGCTTATATTTAAATTGCTTAAGGTTAAAATAAAACGTAAAAGGTTTAATAATTATAAGGTAACTAGTTAATCTAATATAAAAGGTTTGGGAATTTTAAATATACCTTCTCCTTTCCATATCAATAAGTCTTATATTTCCCTTTATACGTTTAATTAGGGGAAATATTAATAAGATTATAATAAACGCTATTATAGAAATTCTGGGTAAAAAGGCCCTCGGGAGACTTAAGGATAAAAATATCGATATAAATTCCAAGGTACGTATTTATTAACCTTAAGCTAAGGTAATTAAGCTACTAGGCTAATAGTAGCGATTTAGTAAAACCCCTTTATAAAAAAGGTTTCTATTATAAATTAGCGGGGTAAAATTGTAAAATATAAGAAACGCGAGCGATTTATCTTAAAGGGGCTATTAGCTAATAATATTGCTATTTTAAAAAAGGTCCGAAGGAAGGCCTATAAGTAGGATATAAGTTTTAAATTTTATTACTTCCAAACCAGATTTAATTAATCGTTTATTATTAGATTATTACTATTTTAAATTACCTAACAACCTTTTATTAATAATCCTAATTAATATACTACCCTAAGTATTAGTAACTTTACCGACCTTTTTATTAGCCTTTATATCGTTAAAAGCTGTAATAAGGTTAACAGCAGCCTCCCTAAAACGCTTAGTAGCTATATAATATAAAATATTATAATCGATTTCGGCATTAGGTTAATCCCCTTTATTAGAGACCTTACAAATATATTTTATTACGCAAATATACGTAATACCTAGCTACTTAACACCTACTTAACGGAGAAGGTAAGCGCTCTAAAGGCTAGTAAAGTATAGGTAAATAACGGTAATACCGTCGTTATTCCCGGAAAGCTTCGTTCTGGGAGTATTAATACCTAGGCGGAGAGATAAGGTAGCTTAATATTAAAATGGGTATAATGTAGGCGTTTTTAACTAGTAGCAAATCCAAGTAAGGGAGACGATAAAAACGTTTAATATTAATACGGATCTGCTAGGTAAAAAGAGTTAGGATTTAAGATCTAAACGAAGTTATTATAGGGTATAAATTATTAGCAGCTTAATTAAAATTAAGAAAACGAATAGTATTATTAGGTATCGGAGTTATTTAGAAAATTCGGGCCTAAATTAAGGTATTAATACGCTTAATTAGGAAAAGCCTTACGAGATAAGATATTTATAATATAAGTTAATAATTAGTAAGAGAAATAAAATCTAAATTATAAATAAGCTATTTTAAGTAAACAGGTTCACTTTCCTAATAATATCCCTACTTTACGCCCTTAATAGTATAGCTACGGTATCGTACAAACGCGCGGTAAATTTTAGGAAATAATTGCGTTACAGCAAGGATCACAACACGTATAATTAGTTCCTATTTAGTAATTATTTACAGCCTCGTTTTAACTTTTACATATAGGCCGTTAATTTATTATTATTATTATTATTAATCTTACACCGCAGAGGACCTCTAGTCCTCGCCCTAGTGGGCAAGCGGTCCCTCTATCTATCTGTTTAGGCACCGTGGGTGCTTCTATAGTACAGGTATCATAGGCCGTTAATTTATCTTCCCTACTACTAGCTAATCTTTATCTTAGCATTAAGAAGTATATAATAACCATCGGGCAAACGTTAGTCTGTATATCCAATAGGGAGTTCCGCTATACAGGTTATAATACGGTACAAGCGTAAAATAAAAAATAGCCTTGTAGGTATTAAACTAATCTATTTTTAACATAATAATTATCTATAACCTTAAAAACCCTTACCCTTCGTAATATAACCTAGCCGTAAATACTACCAAGTATCTAAGTAATTATAGGGTATAGATTCCAGTACCTCCAGCATTTATTAGCGCGCAAAAGAGTAGCCTATTAGCGAAGGGAAGCCGCTTAGGGCGGTATTTATCGGGTAGAAATAGTTTAACGTATAATATAGGTTATTTAAGGGAAAGTATTTAATTTATTCAATATCCTTTAATATTTTATCCTTAACCTAACCCTTAAGTATAGTACTTAACTATACGATCTCCTAACCTCGTCTAAAATACTCTATAGCGGTAAAATAGTAATAGTACTAAGAAAAAAAATAGTTATTATTTTATACGACGGAATATAGTACGATTAATAAACGAATACTAGGAGTAATATCTATCTTTTTGCGAAGCTGATTGGGATTAATATAGTAATACTACAGTTATTATATACCTCGCCCCCGGGTTTACCTTACGATATTTATATTAAATACTTTAACGGAATTGGCTTAAATAGCGGTTTCTTAAACTACCTTTAAAACGGCGCTTTCGCTACGTAGGTAAGAAATAAATATAAAAACGTTTATACGTTTATTATTTAGAATTTTACCTATAATAAGTATATTTAAACGGAGGTATAGATATTTAGTATTAGTAAAGGAGCCTATATTATTAAATTTGTTGCCGGTTTAATTAATAATTGCGAAATTATTAAAGATACGATAAATATCAGCTTAATTAATTAAGCCTACAACTTATATCGCGACTTACAACTAGTTTACCACCTATTATCCCCCAAAATGCGTAAGTTTAGGGAGGATACTAGTTATAATATATAGACGCTAATTAAGTTTATAGGGATATTCGATACTATTGGAAGTTGTAGCATTCCGAGGTTAAATTATTATACCGGAACTAGATTCAAGTAGCCCAAGTTTTATAATAACCTTATATTAACCGTAGTAAAAAAAGTCTACTATACCGTAGCGATTTATAATAGGCTTTGGGCATTTTAGCTATACCTAGCGTTAAGGGATTTAGAATATACTAGGTACCTAGTTTCTAATAACCTTATAATTTGCTAAACTTGGTTTTTAAGCTACTATTATAATCTTACTAAGTAGGAGTTCTAGTTTTTTCGGAAGGGAGGTAGTTAGTTGGAAAGGTTTAGTTTTCCTATCCTTAATATCTTTAGTAAAACTATTTTACCTAATTACAAATTCGTAAACTTAGTTTTAATATAAATATTTAAAGGTATTACGATAAAAGGCGGTAGAGATTTTATTCGATTTAACGTTAATAGTAGAGCTTTTCCCCAACCTCCTCCGCCTCCTTTACCTTCCCCACCTTTTCCACCCCTTATTTACTAAGCAATAGTTAGGATTAAACGATAGTTAATTAATTAAAGCTAATTTGGTATTAGAAATATATATAGCGATATTTCTAGCTACCTTTTAATAGGACGGGTTATTTTACCTTTATTACGTTAGTTTAGGAGGTTTAACGAAACGGTATATACTATTTTATTTAAATTAGTAAATAGGATAATACCTAATTATAGCCTTTTAAACCCCTCCCCCCTTATTTAAACTCAGGTTTATAATTATACGATACCTAATATTAATCTTCCCGGTAAAATTATAATTAAAAATATCGCTGTAATTAACGGAAAACGTTATCCTTCGTAGATATATTAAAATTTTATCGCTTATATAAACGTATTTAAGCCTCCGCGGGACCCTTAGAAATAGGGAAAGGTAAGTAGAAACAGCAATCCCCTATATAAATTAATTAGTAAATAATAATAGGTAGTAAAGTAATAACTAACGTCCTAAAGTAGTATTAGCAACTAAGTTAACTAAATCTAATTAAAAACTAAACTATAATTTAAAATTAAACTTTTACTTTTAAAATTGTAAAAGCTTATATCCTATATAAAGCCGTTTAAATAATCTATATACCTACCTATTACTTTAAATACAAATTAATTTATACCTTTTTACTACAACGTATATTATTTTATTCTTACTTTTCCAGGCAAACCATTTTATTAGTAATATACTAAGTATTAGCCTACGTTATAAAAGGTTTTTAAATTATATATTACTAAGAAATTAACTAGTTTATAAAATATAGTATTTTATAATTACAAATATCTAACTCTTTAAAAAGCCTTATAAATACTTAACTTATATAATAAGCAAGTTAACTAAATAAACAAGTTAATTATTACAACCTAACCTAAGGACTTTAAGGAGATCTTGGTAAAAATAAAGCCGTAAAAAAGGGCTTTTAAAGGCGGTAAGGGTAAAATAACTAAATAAAAGCTAGTATAAATCTTAAAGGGGGTCTTACTATTAATTAAATCGTAGTACTAAAGGTTTCAAATAATAGTATTTAATTAAATAATAAAATATTAACGTAAGGAACTAAAAGGATTCCTTACTTACCCCGGAAACCGTAATTTCTTATACCAGGGAAACCGTAAGGTACTTTATACCTTACTCTTCGTACTTTCCCCCCTTAGCGTAAAGTACGGTAATTACTTTTCTTATAATTACCACTCTTAACGCAAAAGGGGAAGAGCACTCCGTATAGGTATAATAGTACAGGGTTGCGACTATACTACTTCTCCTGCAACCCTAAAATCAGGCCGCTCCACCCCTAATTACTAAAGGGCTGGGCAGTTATAAAAGCCTTAACAGCTAACCAATCGGAGGCTATTAATACTTAACGAGTACAGTACCTATAATACTGTGGAATTTATATATACAGTACATACTAAATTAACCGCGTTTTTTTACTTTATCTGCTATTATACAGCTTTTACAAATCTCAGCCGCTGGAACGCAGCGTTTTCTCCGCTATCAAGAACTACTTCCGGGAAAACACTAGGGCTCTTACCCACTGCCGAGCATCATCACCAGTTAACTGTAACACGGTAAACCACCAGTAGGTGGTTTTGGCGTGGAACAGAGATGTGGCTCTGTGTGTCAGGACTCGGATCAGCCGATGTCCTTATGCGGGCAAGAGGGGCACGCTAGGCTAGTGGGCCAATCGGGGGGAAGCGGATAGCTGGTAGGCTGTAACAAGCTGCAGGATGATTAAGGAAGATGCCCCGGTACTGAAGCGATACGCTGGCGAGTCACTGCTGGGATACTGAGCTTGTGTCGTAAGTGATGCATTGACTGATTCTTGCCGGAGGGAAGTTCCCCCTGGCAGGCCTGCGCGTTGCAGCTACTATTTAAGCGCTAACTAATCGCTATCGTTTCGCCGGCTATACCGTACCTATTATAACTATCCCCCTTTTCCAAGAAGCTATTCCTAACTTTACTGCGGAATTACTTAACTTAGTAAAATCGCTGGTTTATTATTAATAAGTTAAATACGCTTAAGCTGTTGCTAATTTAAATGCGTTTCGCTGATACGTTACGCTTAATTCGCTAACGCGTTTTTCCTAATAGCGCGCTTTTAATTACTAGCGCGCTTTTCAGGGTACTGTACTGCCAAACCCCTACTTTTTACCGCCGAATTCTGCCTACTCCGCCAAAATATTTCCAACTCTCTTACCCTACTCGCTTTTCTAATTTCCACCCTTACCATTACTATCGCGACTAATTATTCCCCTTCCCTTTCTTAATTAATTCGCGTGCGATTTGCTACTATATCGTTTATTAATTTTGACTTATTGGATAACTTTTTAGCTATTAAAAATAATCCCTATATGTATTGTGTATGTAACGCTGTTTCGGCGCATTTTAAGCCCGGTTCTAATAAATTACCGGCGCCCAGCTGTGTTTTTAGGGTTAAGCCCAGCTTTTGGTGCAACTAGTATACCTTTCGCAATAACTTCTGCTTCCCGGTAGGTCTTTTCGCAATTAAAACGATAGCGAAATACTAACGAATTAATACTAGGTTGTTGCTGGAATGGAAGGCGACCTTGCCGACCTGATGACCCTGCTGCGCTTAACTGATAGCGCCTAGGATACCTGCGATAAGGATAACCCGATTCGCCAGGAATATGCCACCCGTGCCTATAAGTTGATTACGGTATTTAAGAACGTTGAGAAGGCCTATCGTTATACCTATAGCCTTTTTAGTAACCGTAAGCCCGCCGCGGTGAGTTTTTATTGGCTTTTCGCCGGCTTTACGCCTGGGAGAATTTTCTTGCTGATTTAACCTAGGCCGTTATTATTAGCTACTAGTTCCTACTAGTATAAAAGATAGAGTTTCGGTTTAAATTGGATCCTCGCCCGGTTTTGATTTTTAGTCCGAGAGTTATACATCACTTGCCTTTCTTTAGCGTTTCGGTTACTAATTTTTTCCAGGGTAAAATTAAGGCTAAGGAGCTAATTGCCCGGTATATTTCTAAGCTATAAGCTTAGGAATATCGCCAAAAGTTTCGCCTAAATGCCTTTTAAGTAGGTTACAATGCTTGGTCCCTAGCCAAACGCCAGCTTCTCGCCTCTATTTCTAACTGGCTAAAGTTAAAGGGTGTCTCTTTTGATGATATTCCTGATAATTTGGATGCGTTGGAGTCGGATTGGCGTCTGGTGCCTTTTCCCGATGTGTAAACTGGATGTTTTGAGTATCAGACCTAGGGTCTTTTACCGTTAATTCGGGGGGTTTTTGTTGGCGTTTCACCTTTCTTTTATTCTTTTTGTTTTATTTCCGCTATGGGATATTAGTAATTAAGGATTATACCGGGGTCTCTTTTTCCCCTTTTTATCTTTTTTGCCCTTCTCCTGCTTAAGTGACCTCTTTTTTGCGTAATCCCTTTCGAATCTTGCTACTAAGTTTAGTATATTGCTTAAATCCTCTTTCGCTAGCTATTAATTGTACTTTAATAGCTATCCTAATTACTTAATTAACTACCTCGTTTCGCTATTAATTCGCTATTTGTTCCGGATTTTCTCGACTTCCCATTTTTTATCGTCTTCCAATTTTGGTATCGGCAGGGGTTCCTATCCTGCCCTGTAAATGTATAGCTTGAGTAAGCTAACGGGAAATATATTGTATAGCTTATCGTACTTATCTGGGAGATATAGGCGATACGCTAGCGAACTGACCCTATTTAGGACCCGAAATGGTCTGATGAACTTTGGTGCGAGTTTTCCTGATATAGCTTTTAATTTTAAGTTTTTAATTGATAATATTACTAGCTGTCCCTTTTTAAATTCTTAACTTTAGTATTTTTTGTTATAGTAGTATTTCTGCCTTTTTATACTACGTGCCTAATTTTCTCTTAGTTGCTATTATATTTGTTAAAGCTTTTCGACTCTCTTAACTACTATTAGTACCTTCCCCTCCAGCGAGTCGCCCTCGACTTGGTTGTGAAACGAAGGCGTAAAGCTTATGAGCGCTTTAAAGGGTGTAATTCCAGTTGTTGCGTTAACTAAACTGTTACAGATAAACTCGGCCTATACTAATAGGTGAGCCTAGTTTGGCTTTTCCTTATTATAAAAGACTTTAAGGTAGTGCTTTAAGGTCTGGTTCATCCGTTCCGTTTAATTGTTGGTTTGCGGGTAAAACGTTATTAAAAGCCTTCTTTTTATCTGTAAAATGTAGTATAAATCGCTTCAAAATTGACTTGTAAAGATAAAACCTTTATTACTTACTACGCCTTCTGGCGCCCTAACTTCTCTTCGATATTTTATTTCGTTGTGAAATAGTATCGCTAATTTTTGGCTTATTATTATCTTGTTGATAGTAAAGTAGTATATTATCTTAGTAAACCTGTTTACGATAACTAGAATCGAGTTTACTTTGTCCCCGTTTCGGAGGTAAATTAGCGGTAATTTAGTAATAAGATTTATAAATAACTTCTAGTAGGGCCTGGAGGGTTGTGGCAGGGATTGTAATTCTCTATACGGCTTATGTTTCTTCGGCTTCCTAAATTGGTAGATGTCGCAGGATTTGTAGTAGTTCTTAACGTCCTTATTGATATTATTCCAGAAATATTTTCGTTGAATCCTTTCCAGTGTCCTTTGGATTCCAAAATAGCCAGCTAGTAGATTATTATGGAAAACCTGGAGAATTGCCTGCTTCGCGCTTTGCTTTGCTGGAACGAATAATCGTCCCTTATAAAGTAACTCTCCGTTTTTGCCTTGTAACTAATATTTTGAATTGCGACTAAGTCGCCGGCTTTTTAGCCTCTTAATAACTCTTTGTATCTATTTATTACTTTTTTGCAACTTCAAAACCAAGTCCCTTAACGGGGTACTTAGGTGGGGATCTAAGATACGTTCCTTTAAGGCTGTAGCTTTGGCTACCCAAATTGGGAGTATTTATCTACGACTGAGCCAATTTGTAGAAGGTACCTCTTCCCCCTTGTTTTGCGTATTAGAAGATAGCTGAAATACTTGTATAAATCTTCACCTTGAACCCTTATATTTTTCGGGTATTATCCGGGTTGCAAACTTTGCGTATATTGATTGTGCTATCGCTATTTTGTTTTTAAGAATTGGAAGCTATTCCAGTTTTTTCGCAAGCTTATCGCCTATATAATCTGGTCTTCTCGACGGTATATCGGCTGGGTTTCGCTTACCTGCTTGGTACTTAATGCTAAAGTTGAACCCCGCTAGGTATATATACTATCTAGCTTATCTACTATTTAGATAAGTTTGATATATAAAGCCCTGTAGGTTATTATAATCCGAAAAGACGGTGATTTGCTTACGATTTCCTTTTAAGTAATGTCTTTACTACTTGAAGTACTTAACAATCGCTATTAACTCTTTATTAGCCGTCGAGTATAATAACGCCGGTCCTTTAAACTTTGATGACTAGAACGTAATAGGGTATTTTCGGCCGTTATTCGCTACCTGTAAGAGTATTGCGCTTATAGCGAAATTGGAGGTATCGGTTTTAACGATAATGGGTTTCTCGGGGTCGAAATGTCGTAAGATTAATATATTCGTAAAGGTTTATTTAAGTTGCTAAAAGGACGCCCGTTCTTCGTTACCTAATCGTACGTTACTGGGTTTTCTACCATTTTTTATACCTTTTAATATATTGTATAGTAGCTTAGCGATCTCGGAAAAACCTTGTATAAAACGTCGAAAGAAGTTGTAAAATCCGATAAATACCTGGATATCGTAAAATAACTAAGGCTCCGGCCAATTGAGTACTGTTTAAATCCGCGCCGAATTGATGGAGATTCCCTTCTTTCCTATTACGTAGCTAAGAAATTTGACCTGGTCCTTATAGAATTTGTATTTGCTAGGATTGCAATAAAGGTTGGCTTCTCGTAATTGCTTTATAACTTGCCAAAGATGCTGAGTGTGTGATTCTCGGTCTGGTAAGAAAATGAGGATATTGTCTAGATATACTACCGTAAAGGTGTTAAGATACCCGCGAAGTGTATATTAAATGTAATGCTGGAAAGTTGCAGGTACGTTGGTGAGCCCTATGGGCATAATAAGGAACTTATATAATTTGTATCGTATTCGGAATGCTGTCTTCTACTCTTCGCCCTCTTTGATCCTAATTTGATAATAAGCATCCTTTAGATTAATCTTGCTAAAATACTACGTATTCAAGGCCCGATTAAGAATTTCCGAGATGAGGGGTAGGGGGTAGCGATTTTTGATTGTGATTTTGTTAAGATTTCGGTAGTTTATATATAAACGTAAGGATTTATTCTTCTTGGGAATAAATATTACCGGTGATGCCGCTGGGTTTTCGCTGGGTTTTATCCACCCTTTTACCAGGTTTTCTTCCAAAAACTTCTATAGTGTTTTTAACTTAATTCTTAATAGTATATATAAGCTACTATACAGGGGTATAGTATTTTCTATTAGGGGGATTAAGTGATTAAAATGCTGATAATAGGGTAATGCAGCTGCCTGTGTGAGATTAAATATATCTTTAAAATCTTAAAGCTTAATAGGTATTTCTCCTCCTTTTCCCTTAGGGTTCTCCTCCTTTTCGTTTAGTAATAAATAATCCGGTATTTCCGGTTGGGGAATAATTATAAACGTATATGCTTCTTTTTTACATATTTTTAAGAATTTTCGTAGCTTCTAAATGTAAATAGCTCCTAGGTTAATGGTGAATTACTACTGATTTTTACGTAGAAATAATAGAATAGCCTCCTTACTTAAGGTAGGTATACTTAGTAAAATAGGGGACTCTCCTTGCGAATAATTTTTGTAAACTGTAGTGTAGTAGATGGTTAATAAACGTATATAGTTACGGCTATTGGTCACTTATACTGGTACTTCGAAAACTCCAAAATTCTCGTATACGACTCCGTTAAGGTACCGTAAGCGTAGTATTTTTATGGCGACTCGCCGCAGATTGTGTTTTTGGGCGAAATTGTAATTAATAATATTTAGCTTAGCGTAAGAATCTAATTTTAGTATAATATTAAAAGGAAATAATGTAAGTAAGACGGCGTTAGTTTTTATCCTGGTACGGGTTGCTACTTTAGGTAAACCCTTTTTGGCGTTATGGCCGATAGAAGAGGTTAGGCGTTTCCCTAGTTTTTTGGTACTAATTATTAGGGGAGTTGCTGATACCTCCTCCCTTTATATGCTTTTTGGTTCGCTTTTTGGGCGTTGAGATACTAATTGGGGTAGTTTAGCGATATATAACTAATACTACCATAACTAAAGTACTAAATTGTTAAAGAAGTAAAATTGCTTTTGGGGGCTTGTAGATAGCGTCCTCGGTATCTATGGGTTCCGCGCGCCCCGTGATTACCTCGCGATTTACTGGTGCCTTGGGGGTGATTGCGTATTGGGTAGACGTATTTGCGTTGGAATTTGCTGGTAGATTACATTTGCTGGGCCAATTTAACCATCTCCTTTCGTACTTCGGGTTTATTACCGTAATAATATAGCTTTAAATACTTACGAAGCTTGGGATCCAATTTGGTGAAAAACTTTATAGAGCGATTTTTCTCGCTTTACCGGGGAAATCGTACCTTTAAGCTTTCGAGATAGGAGTGAAACTTTTATAGCGACTAATTAATGCGTTAGGTGGCTTATTCGAGTTGGTTTATTATAGTAGTGTCTTAATCTGCTATATTATAAACCAGAATTCCAGTCCAGTTTTCGAAATGGATTTAATCTTTTTCGTAGGCAGTTCGCTCGTTATTTGGTTACGCGTCGCGATAATTATACCAGCGACTGCGAATATTGGAATCTATATATTCCAGGCTAAATAAGATCCGGTTTTTTGCTACCTGGAAGCGTTAAGGGTCTCCTTGGAAGGCGCGATCCAAATTTTACAGCTATTCCTAGTAGTATCGAAAGGTTATTTTACTGGTAAATTAGATAATATTCTTAACTTTAATAGCTCTACTTGACTTCTAAAATGGGGATTTGCTACGCTGGCGTTTCCGGCTCGAGTTTATAGCGAGTCCCAGTCGTCGTAAAAGCTCCTCTTCTTTTTCTTTCGCCTGTACCAGTCGTTTAAGGAAACTGATACGGCTTTACGTTTGCTACAACTCCGATTCTTAATTCTCAGGCGACGTTGTAGCCAGCTCGCCTTCGGGGAGAAATACTGGCGATGAAGGGCGAGTCGTTGTAGGTATACTGGTTTGTAATATGACGCCCGCAACTGGGGCTGGCGGCTCCGGCTGACTTAGTACTGGCGACATCTTGGTTGATCGTAGGTAGAAGAATCAGAAAATGTAACAAGCTGCAGGATGATTAAGGAAGATGCCCCGGTATTGAAGCGATACGCTGGCGAGTTACTGCTGGGATACTGAGCTTGTGTCGTAAGTAATGTATTGACTGATTCTTGCCGGAGGGAAGTTCCCCCTGGCAGGCCTGCGCGCTGCAGCCACTATTTAAGCGCTAACCAATCGCCATCGTTTCGCCGGCTGCACCGCACCCATTACATAGGCGCTGATTGGCCTGGCCAATTAGCGAATACCCGCTTAAGGACGCCCGGGGAACGGGTAGGTCCGGACGGGTAGCTACCCGTCCCGGGCTACCCGGCCCCCGGGTAAGGGTTACCGGGTCGGGATATACCCCTAGTTTAAGTAGACAGTATCTTTGGTATAAGGGCCTAGATAGCTAGCCCTTCCGTAAGGGACCTGGTTCCTTACGTAAGTAATATATTGTTCGCTATCTACAATCTTTTACAAACTTGTAAAGCTCTTTATAAAACGACTTACCCTAGTAATAATATACCTACTATCTAAGCGTTTATATAACCTTTAGTTTTCCACTATTAAACCCTAGGCGTACCACCTTACAACCTCCTCCCCTAAGTAGGTTGTAATACGTTACTTACGTCGCCTAAACTAAACGTTATCTTAGATAGGCCCCCCTTACCCACCTCGACCATCGTAGAATATCGGTACCCGGACCCTTAGCCGCCTCGGCCCTAAAAGGCGTAGGGTTAGCTCCTACTAGGCCCTTAGGCTATAAGGGATCAGAAGACCTACCTGAGACGAAGGAAGCCTACGATAAGGGTAAGGGTAAGGCTAAGGATAAGGAAATAGAGGCGGATAATAAGAGCTCTGATAAGGAAGAAAAGATCGGGAAGCTTAAGGAGAAACTCGATAAGGTAGCTAGTACGCTGGAAGTAATAAAGACGAATACGGCTAGTTCGCTATACTATACTAACGAGAAGGGTAAGGTAAAGATCTTTAACGTTAAAAATAGTATAAACGCTATTTAAAGGAACCTTAACTAGGTTAGTAAGTAGCTTAGGGTAATAAAGGCGCCGGAACTACGTATCCCTAGTAAGGCCAAAATTAATAAACCCCCGATCTTTAACGGAAAAGGAATCGAGCTGGAAATATAGTTATTAGACCTTAAAGTTAACTTCGCGTTCTACGATATTACTACGGTTAGGGAGAAGATCCTTTACGCCTATACGTTTCTAGGCGGAGCCCTTAAGTAGTAGTTCGAAGGAATCCTTTACGACTACTAAAATAATAAAGAGAGTAACTAGAGTACGATAACCGCCGTTATATTCGACGAACTCTCGGGATTCGTAATATTCTAAGACGAAATAAATAAGATATTCAGCGAACGTAATAAATAAGGGACGGTTAAGTTAAAACTTAGAAACTTAACCTAAACTACGTTAACGGTACAGTACGCCTCGTAATTCCGATTCCTAACGTTTAGGGTTAAGTAGGATAAGGCCGCCCTAAAGTTCCAGTTTTACTAAAAACTAAAGGATTACGTTAAGAACGAGATTATTAAGGAAGATCGGTACGAAATAACCTTTAATAAACTAGTTAACCTAGTAATTACGATCGACTTACGCTACTTCGAAAGGTAAATAGAGAAGAAGGGGGAGTATAGGCGGGGCCCGGTAAAACCTAGCCCGTACCTTTAGAAAAGTACGTTATATAAATAATACCCAGGACCTATAGATCTTTCGGTAAATAAAAAATAGGGATTAAGGAAGTCCTTCGATAAATCGAAGCTTAAGTATTATAACTACGGTAAACTAGGATATTTCGTAAAGGAATATAGGTCCCCTAAGAAGAAGGTCCGATTCAAAGGGATCCCGGAAGTTAAAATTATAGTATAAGCCGTAGGGGATAAAACTGTAAGAGCTATAGAGAGGGACGATAATATAGAAACCCTGGTAGAAGAAGGAAACGAGACCCAAAAGGACTTATAGGTAAAGGACGACGAGGCCCTAAGGGTTATAGCGGAATAGTATAGGGAAGTAACGGATAAAATCGACTGATTTATAGGTAACGTTATCCGCGAAATCTATAGGAAAGGAACGATAGCCGCTGACCTCTCGATAACTGACCTTAACTAGCTCCTACGCCGTTAAGAACGAGTAGCGGCCGGATTAGATACTAATAAGTTAAAGGAATCGGACTACGCCTTAAAGGAACTAATTAGGTAAAAAGTAATAATAAACTAGACCCTACCTTAGCTTAGGAGAAAAGGGGTTAATCGGGTCTAGTTAAGGCTTAAAGAAAAATATTTTCGTAGTAATACCCTAAAATACTATATAACCTTTTATACTAAAATAGCGTTAAAACGATCCCAGTAGGAAGGATAGTTCCTAGGAGAGCCTAGTTGATACTAAGACGAAAGCTAGAGATAGGACCTAAAGGAGGATTTTCTCTAATACCGTTAGGAAGGTTAGATATAGGAGGAATTCTAGTAAGGAGGAAAAACGATTTAAAGGAATAGAGAATCCAACTATCGAGCCCTAACGTAGCGATATACCTATATCCCGTAAGAGGGAGATATAACCCAGATTTACCTACGCTACGCCCTCTACGATACAGCCTTATAAACCAACTATTTCGATTACGGGTATATAATCTACGGTAAAGATAAGTTCGAATATAACTTCTGGCCCGTTAAGAACTATAAGGTAGTAGGGTAGACGTACGATATATCGGAGGCTATTTTACTAAAAGGGGAATACTTCGTATACTTTGAAATCCCGTATGGGGAAAACGGATTACTAACGTTAATAAGGTACTATCCCCTTTACTTATAACTAATCTAATACCGAAGTAAGTTTATTATATTAACCGAACGAGTGGAAATACTCGATAACTACCTAAGTATAAAATACGTTATTTATAAGGGAGATAAGATTTATAGTTTCTATAATAAAGTAAAGACGTATCGGGATTGAGTAAAGGTATGTAAAAGATCGGAGGAATTTATCGTTAGAAGAGTAGTTAGGTAGGGAAACGGAGAAGGGGGTAGTTATTATTACCTTGAGTAGTAGGATCCGGACGATCCCCCGAAAACCGTAAGGCCGTTAGATAAGAGTAGCGACCTAGGTATATCCGGAAAGTCTTCCGTAAGGTAAACGTTACCTTAAATAATAAAGGCGGAGTACTATTAGTAGACGTTATATAAACCGATAGTAAGGGACGATAATAGACCGTAAGGGCTCTTATTAACTTAGGAAGCGAGGTTAATATTATTAACCCGACCTTTACGAACTAAGTTAGGTTACCCTAGTCCTAGAAGGAGACCCTATACGATATATAAACCTATAAGGGTAATAAGGCGATTTACGATAAAGGGTTTAGTAGGAGGGAGATTATACTTTTAATTATAGTAAAGAACGACCCCTAAAAAGCTAAATTCGATATATTACCTATAGGCCTTAAGTAGGATATAATCCTAAGGCGTCTATAGTTACGAAAATATAACCTGGATATTAACTAGGAAGAAAACCGCGTAACGGTACCTAGTAGAAAAAAGGGACCCCTAGAACGTGGGAACGCGTAAAGAGTAACCTACGAAGCCCGTTCCTATATAGCCTAAAGCGAGGAAGGTATAGAATTAGTCGAACCGGTACGATAGGTACTAAGAGCCCAGACCGACTACGATAACGGCTATAAGATTAACGAGTTAAGGAAGCTAGAGCCCGAAAGGCGGATTTAGTCCCTTAAAAAAGTTCCGAAAGAATACTATATATTTCTAATCTTTAGAGAGAAGATTATCGATAAGCTCTTTAATCGAGGACCCTTTAACTATATAATCCGGTTAAAGGAAGGGGCCTAACTGAAATACTATAAGGTATATTACCTTGTCCTGAAATAGGATATAGTACTTTGAAAGTATATCGAAAAGAATACCTTAAAGGGGTTTATTCGGTTATCGTAATTACCCGCGACCTACCCTATCCTATTTATACCAAAGAAGGGTACGGATAAATTACAACTAGTTACCGACTACCAGTCGTTAAATAAGGATACTATTAAGAACCGCTACCCTTTTCCTCTTATACGAAAAATAAAAGATAGGTTAGCCGGGGTAAAATAGTTTATAAGGCTCGACCTTTTATAGGGATTCGGGTATATCCGGGTAAAAGAAAGGGATAAGTAAAAGATAGTATTCCAAACGCGTTATAAGTATTTCGAATACCAAGTTATACTAATAGGACTTACGAATACCCCCGTAACGTTTTAAAGTATAATCGACTATACCCTACGACCTTTCCTAAATTAATTCGTATTCGTTTATATTAATAATATCCTTATTTACTTAAAAACCCTAACGGAATATAAATAATATATCCGCTAGGTACTATAAAAACTAGCGGAAGCGGACCTATTAATATACCCAGGAAAGAGTAAGTTCTACGTTAGAAAGACCACCTTTCTAGGGTTTAAGATCTCCGAAGGGGAGATCTGGATAGAAAGGTTTAAAGTATTAGTAATTAAGGACTAACTAACTCTGCGGAACTAACGAGACGTATACGCCTTTATTAGTTACGTTAATTTCTACCGGTCCTTTATTCGGGGATTCGGTAAAATCGCGAAACCCTTTTATAACCTAACTAGTAAAGGAAAAGAGTTTAATTAAGGCGATAAGTAGTAAGAAGTATTTAAGACGTTTAAGGCGTAAGTATCGGAGGAACCGATCCTCCAAATACCAGACTTCTCGTAGTTATTCTTTATAAAAATAGACGTTTCGGAATTTACGCTAGGAGCGGAACTCTACTAAAACTTCGAAAACGGCCGATATCCTATCGTCTTTTTCTCGAAGAAGATCTCGGGACTAACCCTTCGTTATCTAATCCCCGATAAAGAACTTATAACTATTATTGTAACGTTTAATAAATAAAGGCCGTATTTTAACGGGACGGAAGAACTGGTATAGGTATATACCGATTACCGGAACTTATAATACTTTACGATAAAGAAGTTTAACCCCCGTTAGATTCGGTAAGCGGAATTCCTTACCCTATTCCATTTTAAAATTAACTATATTAAAGGTAAGGAAAACGTTAAAACCGACGCGTTTAATTAGCGAATAAACTATAAAGATAGAGAAGAATTTAACGTATTTAAGCCGATATTTATAAAAAGGGGTAATACCTTATACTATAACGTTTAACTATAGTATAATTATACGATAATAAACCGTACCTAGTAGGAAGGATACGAGTTCTAGGTAATAAGGGACGATTTCTAACCTTACGAAGTATACTAGGAAAAAGAGGGCGTTTAGCTAAGGGAGGACGGTATAACCTGGTTTCGCGAAAAGGTATTTATCATACTATCTAAAAGAGAAGACTATATACGCTATATTTATAACCTTAGAACTATAAAATACCCCGGCGTTAAAAAGACGCTTAAAGTAATATAAAAATACTATACCTAACTAGGAATAAAGAAATAAGTAAAGGATATAGTTAAAAAGTACGAAACTTGTTACCAAATAAAGGTTATACGTTATAAACTATACGGACTTTTACAACCCCTCCTAATACCCGAATAAGTATAAGGGTCTATTTCGATAGACTTTATTACGGGAATCCCGGAGTCTAAGGTACCCAATAGTACCAGAACTAAGTATAATATTATCTAGGTTATAGTTAACTACCTAACGAAATAGGTATATTTTTTATTATAAAGGAAAGGAATAATAGCCGAGTAACTGGCCTACAGATTCGAAAGGGATATCGTAACTTACTACGGACTTCCTAACGATATCTTTTTAGATCGAGACCTTCTCTTTACCTCTAGGTTCTAGTAAGCGTTTACCTAGAAATTTAAAGTTAAGTTAAAGCTTTCGATAGTATTTTACCTATAAACCAACGGATAAACGGAATACCTAAATTAGATTATCGAGTAATACTTTAAAACTTACGTTAATTAGGAATAGGACGATTAGGTCGCCCTGCTACCTACGGCCTAACTGGTATATAATATTTTAAGGACGTTAATAACGGGAGTAATACCCTTCTTTACTAACTACGGATTTAAGGTAAAACTAAGGAAGGGATTAAAGGTTAATACCCTATAAGTTACGGTTTACGTAGATTAATTACGTAAAATGTAAAACCTTTTAAAGGACGAACTTAAGATAGTTAGAGAACGTATAAGGACCTATTACGATAAAAATAGGCTTAAGGGACCTCGCTTAAAAAAAGGGGATAAAGTATTTCTACTTATACGGAACTTACGGATAAAACGACTAAACCGTAAACTTAATATTAAAAAAGTAGGATTATTTAGAATCTTAAGGAAAATCTTAATTTTAAACTACGAACTAAAGCTATTAGATATTATAAAAATCCGATCGAAAGTCTTTTATATCTCGCTTTTTAAACTAGTACCCTAGAACGTTAAACTTAATACGGAAATAGAAGTAGAAAACGATAAGGAATTTAACGTTAAGGAAATCCTAGACTTAAAAATTAGTAATAGTACTTTAAAATACCTCGTTAAATAGTTAAACTACTTACCTAAGTCTACTTATAGGAGTTGGAGGGAAACCTAAACTACCTAGAGAAACTTTAGTAGTTTTACCGCTAAAATCCGGTAAAACCAAAGGTATCGAAAAGTCTAGTAGTAACGGGTTAATCGGGAAGGACTAGTCGGGAGCGGCTAACGAGGACGAATTAATAGGCCCCGAAACCGTAGTAATTAACGATAAGTTAATACCCTTTAGTATAAGGTTAAATTATAAATACGCTTTAAAACGGCGAGATAAAATCCCCCGGCCTTACTTAATCTAATATTAAGGAAAACGGAGTAATAAAGGTTTAATACCCTAAGGGTACTACTATACGTTATACCCTAAAATAAGTACCGAGAGGGGATAACGGTCCGTACTATCCGTATTTAGTAAACTAATAAGCGGAACTAGTAGACCGCCAACGGTAAGGTTAACGCCTACCGTACTACCTTTTTCGCCATTAAGCTAACAGCGATTAAACGGACGGAGATAACTACCCGTTATTAAAGGATAGAGACTAAAAAAACTGGTAGTAACCCCGCCGAAGCTAAAACGCCGTAGGTAGTATAAGGAACTTAGGGATAAGGAAGGCCAGTAGCACGTATTACTATAAGTTAGGAGGAGTTATAT
>Ga0247763_1000617_pt1 | contig 21334 bp, 13 predicted proteins | sample UWRJL141409B4_FD_179926 | JGI IMG/M metagenome (GOLD analysis project Ga0247763, IMG submission 179926) | Plant litter microbial communities from Arlington Agricultural Research Station in Wisconsin, United States - UWRJ-L141-409B-4 | ecosystem: Environmental > Terrestrial > Plant litter >...
GGGTTTGTGATCGTCGGCGCTTCCATGTTCCTGCGCTGGCGCCACCGGAGCGGTGGCGAGAGCGTCACGACGGGCATCCTCGCCGGCAGCGCGCCTCTGCTCGCCGGATTGCTCATCGGGCGCATCGAGCCGGACTGCAACGACTACGCACTCGCGTCGTGGTGCACGGCGGCGTGCCTCGCGGTTGGCGTCGCCGCGGGCGCGTGGGCGGGCGCGCGGGCGTTGCGGCAGCACGCGAGCTTCGCGAGCTGGCTCACCTCCATCGCGATCGCCTTGCTCGTAGCGAGCCTCGGCTGCATCGGCCTCGGGCTCGCCGGGGTGGTGGGCGCGGGCGCGGGGCTGCTCGCTGGCAGCGCGCTGGCTCCTGCCGCGCTGCGCTTTGTCGCATGAGGCCGCGTTGCCGCCGTCAGAGTCAACGCTCGCGGCCGCGGCCGCGCTGCAGGCGAAGCTGCACGATGCCACCCGCGGGGTTGAAACCGATGAACGGAAGCGCCACGTTGCCCATCGTGACGTAGACGCGACCGTCGGCGACGACGGGGCTGCCAACGGCACGCCCGGGAAACACCGTGCGCGAGAGCACGTCACCGTTCTGCGCATCGACGGCGTACAGCGCCCACTGCATCGAGTCGTCGAGCGGGAGCGGCTCGTAGAGCGACCACGTCGCCTGCGACGGGCTCTCCTCTTCGATCGGCGACTGGAAGAACAGTACGTGGTTCGCCAGCGCGAGGCCACCGACCAGGGGTGACCCGGGGATCGTGAGCGACCAGCGCGCTCGTGAGCCGTCGAGCGCGAGGCCGAGCACGCGACCCGAGAAGCAGGTGGGGTTGCCGCAGAAGTGCTCTTCGCCCGTGATCTCGAGGCCATGCTCGAAGACGAGGCCGTCGCCGACAGCACCCCCCGTCTGGAATGCGCCGAGCGTATTCGGGGGCCGATGATAGGCAGTGCTGCGAATGACCTCGCCGGTGCTCGCGTCGAGCAGGTGAAAGCGGCCATCCTTCTGTCCGGCTGCGACCACGCGGCGCCCACCGAGCGTGTACGGCTTGGGAGAATCGGTCACGTCACCGTTGACGAAGCGGCCCGTCTCCGGGTCGGGCGTGGGGATGTCACCGCGCCACAGGTCGTCAGCGGTGAGCTGCCGGGCCCAGCGCTGCTCGCCCGTCGCGAAGTCGAGCGCGACGATCGAGTCTGTCGTGGGCGCCGTGTGCCCGTCGGGCGCCGGTGAATAACCCTGACCGGTGCCCACGAAGAGCGTGCTGCTGGAAGCGTCGAAGCTTGGCTGCGACCACATGCTCGCGCCCGAAGGCCCGAGCGTCAGCGGAGCGAGCTCCGGGGGCAACGCCTCGAGCGACGGGATCATGCGGCGGCGCCAGCGCACCGCGCCCGTCGCCAGCTCGAGCGCGATGAGCTCGCCGGAATGGGCGCAGCAGGGGATCGGCACCCCCGAGGCGTACAGCTCGGGCCAGGCGTCCGCCTCGGCGGAGGCAGTCGCCATCAGCACGGTGTCATTCACGATGGTCACCGAGTTGCCGAGGGCGCCGCTCAGCGGCAGCGTCACCAGGTCGCGCGCCGTCCAGAGCTCTTCGCCGCTACGCCGATCGCGCGCGTATACGCGCCCGTTTGCGTCGGCAAAGACGATGTGCGGGTGCCCCGCTGCCAGCGCGCCGCCGACGACGATCGGCGTTCCGGGCAGCGCGCTGCCGTCGAGACTGAACACCGCGTTCATCAGCTCGTTGGGCGCATCGGTGACGACGTGCCAGAGCGGCGTGCCGTCGTCGCGCACCGCGAAGAACGTGCCCGCGTAGTCGCCGACGAACACCACACCGTCTTCGTCCACGACCGGCGTGCCGTGGATTGGCCCGACAGGGAGGCCTGCACTCTCCGAGTCGAACGTCCAGTGGACGGCGAGGCGATGCGCGTTGTCACGACGTATGCGCCGCTCGAACGGATTGTGTCCGCTCGCTGCCGTGTCGAACCCCACGAGCGGCCAGCCCGTGCGGCGGCGTACCTTCAGCGCCGCGCTCATGGTGCCGAGAGGCCCATCCTCACCAATCACCGCTTCATCGCGCAGCTCCGCTTCATCTCTGAGCTCCGCGTCTCCTCGCAGCCCTGTTCCTTCTTGCGGCCCACCTTCCCTCGGCTCCGTCTGGCATGCACCCAGATTCACGGCGAGCAACAGCACGACCGCCGCGCTCGTGGCCTCGTGAGGCAAGACGCTGCCCCACCTCAGGGTCTCTGCCTCGTGCTGTTTCGGGGCGCAGATCCAGCGGCGTGTTTCTCGCATCATTTCACTTCCAGGGCTGGAGAGGGCGCTACTCGTAGCCGAGTGCGCGCGCTGCGTGACATCCGCGCGGACGATAGACCGCTGGCCCGACGCGCCCGAGAGAGCATGTCGCGCCACCCGACGAGCGGTGATACAGCGTGAAATGTCAGACGCAACTCGCACTGTTGCAGCGATCTGCGGACGAGCAGAAGCAACCGAATGTCGGCGCTCGACGTCACGAGCCTTCGACATCGGCCTAAGGTTGTCAGGCTACCCCCAATGATCTACGATCTGGAGTACACTCCAGAGTCAAGGGCAGGATCATGGGCGCGATCAAAATCGGACAAGTGGCTCAGCAGACAGGCGTGAGTGTCGATACCATTCGTTTTTATGAGCGGCGCGGCGTTCTGCCGCGCCCAGCGCGACGCGCATCGGGATATCGCGTGTACACGGAGGCGACTTTCGAGCGCATCCGCCTGGTCAAAGCGCTGCAAGGTCTCGGCTTCACGCTCGACGAGGTGATCGATGCACTGCGCACCGTCGATCAAGGCCTGGGCACCTGCGAAAGCGAACGCTGGCGTCTCGAGGCGGTGCTCGAGCGCGTCGACCGCAACCTCGAAGAGCTGCAGCGCGTGCGGCGCGGTGTACTGCGCGTGCTCGACGGTTGCCGCTCGGGGCAGTGCTCGATGGAAGCGAGCTCTGCAGATGCGGGGCTCGTCGAGGAGAGCTCTCCCGAAGCAACTCCCGCGAAGAACGACGCCGCCGATCCCGACACGCTCGTTCGCGCGAACCGACATCGAGACGAAGTCGAAGGCGCCGCCTAAAGCGTACCGCCCCGCGGGCAATCCTCGCGAAGCCTTTCGCTTCAACTTGCCCCCCTGGGGCCTCGCGAGGGCACGGTATCGCGCGAGTGTTCTCCACTTCGTGCAGTGACCATTGCGCGATGCGCTCTGTTGCAGCGCTCGCGCGCGTCATTCAGGAGCTCGACAGATTCCCCGAGCTCGAGTCCCGAGGTCTCCCCCCATGCCACTCGACCACTACACCACCCTCGGCCGCTCGGGGCTCCGCGTCTCTCCCCTCTGCCTCGGCACGATGACGTTCGGGCCTGGGTGGGGTTGGGGCAGTGACGAGGGCGAGTCCGTGGCGCTCCTCCAGCACTTCCTCGAGCGCGGGGGCAACTTCATCGACACGGCCAATGCCTACACCAAAGGGCACGCCGAGAAGATCATCGGCGACCACGTCGGCCGCTACCCGGCACGTCGCGACCGCGTGGTCATCGGCACCAAGTTCGCCGGCAACCTGTACTCGGGCGACCCTAACGGAGGCGGTTCGCACCGCAAGGCCCTGGTCGCGCAGTGTGAACAATCGCTGCGCCGCCTGCAGACCGACTACATCGATCTGTACTGGATGCACTGCTGGGACGAGACGACCCCGATCGACGAGACGCTCCGCGCCCTCGATGACCTCGTCCGAGCCGGCAAGGTGCGTTACATTGGCCTCTCGGACACGCCCGCGTGGAAGTGCGCACAGGCGCAGACGATCGCGAGCTTTCGCGGCTGGGCCCCCGTGATCGCGCTGCAGCTCGAGTATTCACTGCTCGAGCGCAGCGTGGAGGGCGAGCTGCTGCCGATGAGTCGCGAGCTCGGCATGGGTGTCATCCCCTGGTCACCGCTGAAGAGCGGCGTGCTGACGGGCAAATATTCGCGCGAGCGCCACGGCCAGCACGAGCCCGAGCGCGGTCCCTGGGTGACGAGCGCACTCCACGCCGAGACTTACGACCTGATCGACGAGCTCGCCAGGCTGGCCAACGCTCTCGGGGCCAGCGTGGCGCGCGTGGCGCTGAGCTGGGTCATCCACCGCGCGAGCGTGTGCTCGACCTTGATCGGCGCCCGAACGCTCACCCAGCTCGACGACAACCTGGCGGCGCTCGACGTCAGGCTCAGCCCCGAGCAGACTCAGGCGCTCGACGCGCTCACCAAACCCCGGCTCAACTTTCCAGCCGACTTCTTGGCAAGCACGCGCCCGTTCGTGCAAGGCGGCACCACGATCAACGCCCGCTCTTCCGAACCCTGGCGCCTGGCACCGCGCAACGACGCCGAACGCTACTGACAGCGCCGCGCAGCTGCAGGAGCAAACCGCACGCTCAGGTGCCGCCGCCCCCGCACAGGCTCGCAGCGACGTGGACTCGCGAAACGGCACTGGCGCGCGGGGACCTCGGGCTTCTCCGAGGGCCGTTCGGTCCGTCAACAATCACGGGCAGCGCTCGCGGGCTGGTGTACGCTCCCGAGGTGCCGCTGACCCGCCAAGAAGCCGATCCGCCGCCGCCCGGTGCAACTCCCGGTGCCGCACCGCTGGGCGATGCTGTCGCGTACGCGCACGGCGACGGGGATTGGGTGGCGTGCGCAGCGTGCGATGGGTTTGTGGCCGAGTGCCGCGCTCGTTCGTCGGTGAACGGGGGCCATTCGCACTCGTTCATCAATCCTGCCGGGCTGATCTTCCGTGTGGCTTGCTTCGCTCGAGCGCCGGGCGCGTCCGCGGTGGGAGAAGAGAGCCTGCATTTCACCTGGTTCGCTGGGTTCTCGTGGCGGGTCGCCGTTTGCCGAGCGTGCACCGAACATCTCGGCTGGTGCTACCGCAGCGCGGGGTCGAGCTTCGTGGCCTTGATCGAAGACCGGATCGTCGAGCGGCGAGCGCCGGATGGACCTCCCAGTTGATGGCGGCGCCTTCCCCCGATTCAGCTGCTTCGCCCGAGCGCGGGCGCGTGTTCGAGATCCGAGGCTTTCGGTTTCGGCTGTGGCCGCTGTTGCTGGCCGCCGCCGCGATGCAAGCCTGCCTGGTGCCCGCGCGCGAGCTGGCGCGCTGGATCTTTCGAGGCGGTGGCCCGGCCTGGGCGCCTCACGTCGGGTTGTTCGTGTTCCTCGCGATAGTGCTGCAGGCGCTATCGGGCCTCGCCGCGATCGGTGTGATGCGATGGCTGCTGCCACGCGCCGACAGCCATCTGCGTTGGCCGCCCGAGCGCAGTCGAGTGGGGCTCGCGCTCGCGCTCGGCGTCGCGATGGGGCTCATCATGCTGGCAGCCGACTATTGGCCGGACCTGGTGCGTGGCCGAGCGCCCGAGGCGAGTTATTCGCTCGAGCCGAGCATCGCCGGCGGCTGGCTGCTGGCGATGATCACAACGGGGCTCGCCGAGGAGACCATCTTCCGCGGCTTCCTCGTGGGCATGCTGGCGGCGCTGCTCCCGGGGCGCGTTCGCGTCGGGCGCTTCGAGATCTCGATGGCGGGCGTGCTGGTCGCGCTGCTGTTCGGGCTGGCGCACTACGAGAGCTTTCTGGTCGATCCGCTGTCGCAGGCGATTGCGCAGCAACTCTACGCCTTCGCGTGGGGGCTGGTGTATGTGTGGCTGATGGAGCGATCGCGTAGCCTGCTGGCGCCGATCGTCGCGCACGGCGTCGGCAACTTCGTCGAGGTGGCCTCGGTGATGCTGCTGACGGCCGCCTCGCGTTGAGCTCTGGCGAGATGCGCGCGGGCGTGCGCCGCGCCGCTGCGTTGCAGCCCTCGAGCCCGATCCCGTCTTGTTGCAGTGATGGATCACAGAAGCCGCCGCCGGCGGGCGATGTAGGCGCCCCTGCCGCAACAGGCCCCACGCGCGCATTGCGACTCGACGTTGGACTGCGACAGCAGCGTTCGGCACGCGCGCCTCGAGCGTGACGTTCTGGCTGCACGCCACAACTCGTCGCGTCGCGCCGCAACAGCGAAACTCGGTGAATCACTCCAGGGAATGCTTCTTGCCAATGCTTCTTGCCATTGTCGCCGGAGTCGCCGCGGTGGTGCGCGCGACCACGTCACGACCCGCCCATCTTCTTGGCTTCAAGGGGGAGATTCGCATGCGATTCGTTTCATTTGGCCTATTCACCGCTCTCGCTCTGGGTTGTGGAGACGGAGACCACTCGACGATCGATCCGAATTTTCTGAACCGGGGCTCGGGCGCTGGCTCGGGTCCCGACGAAACGCCCAGCGGAGCACAGGGTGATGCAACGAAGCCCGGTGTGGGAGAGCCGGGCAGCGACGACCCGGGCATGACGGCGCAGCCCGCGCTGTCGTGCGGACAGGCAGAGAGCGAGGCGTGCTCGATGGGAGGCGCCGACGACAACGCCGCATCGACGGACGGCGAAGTGCCCGGGGACGGATCCGGCGCGAGCGGCGGCGCCAGCGGAGGGGATGGTGGCGCTACCGGCGCAGGCGCGGCGAGCAGCGCAGGCAAGGCGGGCTCCGCGGGCGCTGGGGGGTCTGCTGGCAACGGCAGCGCTGGAACGCCTGGCAACGGAGAGGGCGGCAACGGAGAAGGCGGCAGCGGAGAAGGCGGCGGCGAGCCGGGGCCGCTCCCCGACCTGATCCTGGATGACGTCTATCTCATGGCCACGATCCAGCAAGACTTCGTCGAGGCCGCCGCCGACCAGTGCTTGTTCAATGAAGGCTGCGTGACGGGCGAGGGCCGGCGCCGCGTGGTGCGCTTCGGAACGCGCAGCGCGAACGTGGGCACGGCCGACGTCATCGTCGGTGAGCCGGTGGCCGGCAATCCACTCTGGGAGTTCGACGCCTGCCACGAGCATTTTCATTTCGAGGGCTACGCCCGCTACGATCTGGTCGAGGCGAGCAGCGGCGAGGTGCTGCCGATCGGAAACAAGAACGGGTTCTGCCTGCGCGATCTCGACAACTGGAGCAACCCGTCGTGCGCCACGTACAACTGCGACTACCAGGGCATCAGCGTCGGTTGCGCGGATGTCTACACGCCCGACCTCGACTGCCAGTGGGTCGACATCACCGACGTGGCTCCCGGCACCTATGAGCTCGTGGTGAGCGTCAACACCGAGCGCTCGATCGACGAGCTCAGCTTCGAGAACAACTCGGCCCGGGTGACGATCGAGATCGAGTCGGAGAGGGTCCGCATCGTCCCGTGACGGCGGACCGCGAGCCGCGCGACGCAACGCGACAGGTCAGCGCAGCGCGGAGGCTACCTCGGCGATCTCCAGGCTGGTGCCGCACGGGTCGAGCACCTCTGCAGGGTGGACCGATACGCTGGCCCGCGCCATCTCGCTCCGCGGCGGCGCGCCGCCGAAGCTGATGCGCGCCCTCGTCACCTGGCCCGGGGTGATCGAGATGACTCGCGGCGGCGCCGACACGAGCCGCGGAACGGCGGTCGGCGCTGACAGGTCGTCGTTTTCACCCGCGCACACGAGCCGAGCGCCGGCCCCCAGCGCGAGCGTGAACGAGCCTGCGGGCAGCTCGAGCCGAGCGCTCGACGTGGAGGTGTCGAAGTCGATGTCGCGGCTGGGACTCCAGGGGTCGATGGCGTTCACCTGGAAACGGCCGACCATCGCGTACGACGCTTGCGGATCGACGCTGAGCTCGAGCTCGCCGGGGCGAGCTGCCTCCACGGGCCCGGCGCACCCGGAGGCGACCAGCGCGAGCGCCACGCCCAGCAGACCAACCCCAGACGAACGGTGAAGACGGAACGCCATGATGACTACTCCTCGAGTTGTGGCGAGCTGAACCTCGCGACAGAGAGCACCAGGCAGCGCTGGGCTGCCGTCGCTTCATGAAAGACAACCTACGCCTCGAGCCAGTCCCCGACCATCCGGGCCGAACCCTGATTTATCCCCGAGGGCCTCGGCGGGCTTTTCGGGGGTCAGGCTCCGGCCCGGGTGGACCCGAGCTGGTCGACGAGGCCTCGAGCCGCCTTACCACTGGAATGTCCGGCGCGCGCAGAACTCGTCGTTAGCCGCCGTTCTGGTCGAAGACCTGCAGGTGGATGGCGGTTTTGCCGTCCTCGACGCTCGCCCCCACGCTCAGCCCGCGCTTGCTCGCTTCATCCTCGAACACCAGCATCGTGTGGTTCTCGAGCTTCATCTCGGACTTCTGCTTCATCTGGGTCGTCTTGGAGCGGTAGAACGCGACCACCTGCTCGGGTGTGTCGCTCGACTCGAGCATCAGCATGCCGCCTTTGCCCGTCATCAAGCTGCCTTTGACCTTTGCGCCAGGGTAAGGCGGGATATCCTTGGGCCAACTATCGGGGAGCGTGTCCGTCTGCGTCTGCAAGACGACCTTCTCTCCCTTCTGGTTCTTGGCCTGGATCGTGACCGACTTGCCGGACGTGTCGATATCGACGTCGCCGCCCGAGTTGGCCTCGAGGGCCTTTTCCATGGCGACCTCGACGGCCTTTTCGGTGATCCTCTCGGTGATGCTATCGCACGCCGGCAAGCAGCCGAGCGTGGCGAGGGTGAGCGAGCAAAACGCGCGGCGAACGGCCGAATGGGTCATGGTCGGGGAATACGGCCACACTCGCGCCTTTGATCCCAGGGCGGCACCTGGAGCTGCTCGCAAAGATCCGTGGCACGGGGTGAGAGACTCACGCCATCGTACCGTGACGGCACGACGCGGCCGCGTCGACGACGCAAGCCGACGAAAACACAGGCGCACTACGGTGAGCTGAACCTGCGCTCGATGACACCAGCGCCGTCGTTCGACACGCTCGGTGCGCGCGTGCCATCCCGGCGCACCTCCGAGACGGGGGGCAGCGGGATCGGGCTCGGAGCAGGCGTGTGCTCGACGTCGAAGGTTCGGGGCAACTGCACGAGGAAGCGAGTGCTCTCGGCGTCGGAGGTGACCTCGATGCTGCCGCCGTGCGCGGCGACGACCAGGCGCGTGATGTAGAGCCCGAGCCCCAGCCCGCGACTGCGCCGGGCCGAAGGACGCGACGGCTTGAACGGATCGAACAGCGTGGCGAGCGCCTCGGGGGCGATGCTACCGGGGTTGCACGTCTCCAGCAGGACGCACCCGGCATGGTAGCCGTCGATGCGCACACGGATCGGACCGCCGGCGCCGTGCTCGATCGCGTTGCCAAACAGATTGGAAAGGACCTGCGCCAGGCGATCGCGATCCCAGTGCCCGGTGCTGTCGCCTTCCACGTGGAGCTCGATGCGCGTCTCCGGGTAGGCAATGACGAGCTCGTTCACGGCCGCGCTCGCCAGCTCTCCGAGGCACACGGCGTCGCGCACGAGCGCGAGCCCACAGCCTTCGCGCGAGCGCGTGAGATCGAGCAGCTGCTCGATCATACGCGACATCCGACCCGCGCTGTTGTGCATACGCTGGAGGATCGAGGCGGCGCCCGGGGCAGCATCCTTCATCAGCAGCTGCGTGCCCATCCAGAGGGTGTTGAGGGGATTGCGCAGATCGTGCGCGAGGATGCTCGCGAACAGCTCGCTGAAGCGCACCGTCTCCTGCAGCTCGCCGATCAAGCGCTGGCGATCGGCCTGAACGCGCGCGCGGCGGCAGAACTGGCCCACTTGCAAGCCCACGCTGCGCAGCGCCGTCTCGAGCTCGGCGTCGACCGCGTCGTCGGCTCCGGGGAAGAGGTCGATCGAGCCGATGTCGTCGTCGCCAGCCTGAATGGGGATGCAGAGCCCCTGCCGCACCCCGGCAGCCGCAGCAGAGGGCCACCCCGACCAGGACAGCGCCTCACGAAGCGGCGCGACGCGGCGGCCCAGCTCGGCGTGAGCTTCCCGCCGGGCTCCGCTCGAGAGCGGCTGCTGGCTCGCTTCTGCGAGGAAGCCGCCGAGTCGCGCCGTGTCGTTCGACCATGCCGCCGCGCAGCGCAGCGGGCCCGATCCGTCGCGCAGCCACACGACGCCAGCCTGCCAAGCCAGGGCCTCGCCGAGCGCGGCGAGCAACTCTTGCATCGCGGCAGGCACGCTCTCACGGGTGGCGAGCACGCGCGCGGCTCCGAGCATCGCCCGATCACGTTGCGCCGAACGGCGGCTCGCGCGCTCGGCGCGCTCTCGCTCGAGGACGATGCGTGCGAGCCGCGCCGCGCCGTCGATCGTGACCAGATCATACGGGTCGGGCGCTCGCCGCTCGCGGTAGTAGAACGCGAAGGTGCCGAGCACCTCGCCGTCGGTGGCGCAAATGGGCTGGGACCAGCACGCGCGCAGCCCCGCTGCGATCGCGACGTCGCGATAGCCATCCCAGAGGGGATCCGAGGCGATGTCGTGCACCACTACGCGCGCCCGCCGCCACGCCGCCGTGCCGCAGGAGCCGGCGTTCGGACCCAGCGCCTGACCATCGATCTGCGAGACGTATTCCGCTGGCAAGCTGGGCGCGGCGCCGTGCCGGAGGAAGCACCGCGCGGGGTCGTCGATGATCAGGATCGACGCGAGCGTGCCCGGCGCAGCGATGCCCTGGAGGCCGATGGCCAGCTCGTGCAGCACGCTCGCGGTCGAGTCGTTCTGCGCGAGCGACGCGAGCACCGCTCGCTCGAGCTCCGCGAGTTGCCATACCCGACGAGCCGTCTCTGCATCGAAGCGGCTCGTCGATGAATACACTTCTTCCACTCTCGCCCCGGCGCGATTGTGCAGCCGCCGAATTTTACACGCAAGCGCCCGTTGCAACTCCAGCCATCTGAGATGTGCCGACCGAGCCCGTCGCGGCGCAGAGACGGCCTCAGGCGCCTCTGCAGCCCGACGCCCCCGTGGCTCTCCCGCTCGTCGAAATGCCGGAAGCACAGGGAATCGTTGCGGAGCTTGCACCGTCCCGTGGGGCGCGGCAGCCGCCGAGCCAGCGGCATTTCACGTCGGGTCCGACCGCCGGCGTTCATAGAAGTGTCGGCGCCCCGCGCCGGCGGCCCCGATCGGGGGCGCCGCCCATCGGTCACTGGCGGTTACACGCTGGTGCCACACCGTGACAGGGGCGCGCGGGCGAGCCCGCACTGCGGCTCGCCGTTTCGGGCGCGCGGCGCGCCGCGGGGCGCCGAACGGTACCTTCCGTGGCCTTGGCCTCGTTCGTGCTTGGGCGATGATGCTTGCCTCTGCTCCAATCGGTGCGTCCCCTCCGCGAACGCTGTCCGCGCAGCCCGCTCTTGGGCCTGACCCTGCTGTCGATTGCGCTGGCAACGGTGCGACCGAGTCGAGCCGACGATCCGCGGCCGGACGCCGCCGAGTCAGCCTCCAAGCCCGAGAAGCGCGAGACCGAGTTCACGATCGTGCCGTTCGTCGGTGGCAACAGCGACATGGGCTTCGGCGGTGGCTACATCGCGTCGCTCGCGCGGCTCGACCCCGAGCTCGACCCGTACCTCTACCGGATCGAGACCGCCGGGGCCATCACCGTCGGGCGAGACGAGGCGAGCGGTTGGCGCGTGCCTTACACCGACATCTATCTGCTGCTCAGCTTCCCCAACCTGGTCCCCGACCACCTCGGGCTCGACCTGCGTGTCTCCTACACGCTCGAGTCAAACCTGAAATACTACGGCGTCGGCAACGCCTCACGCATCGACGAAGGCCTCGATCCGAGCGACTCGTTCTTCGAGCACTCGCGGGCTCACCCGACGATCCGCGCGACCTTCGAGTATCGCGTCGCGCCCTTCGCGTTCACCCTGGGTGCGTCGTACACTCAGAACTGGTTCGAGGTCCCCGAGGGCACTCGGCTCGCGGGCGACATGGTGAGCCCGGACGCGGACGTGCGGGAGCTGATCGGTCGCGCCGCGACCCACGGCGCGCCCAAGCTCGCCGTCGGGGTCGCGTGGGACACGCGCGACGACGAGACCTCCCCCACCCGCGGGCTGTACATCACGGAACAGCTGGAGGTAACGCCCGGCACGTTCGGCGACGCGAACTATCGGTTCGCGCGGCTCGACACGGCCGTGCACGTGTTCGTCCCGCTGATCCCGCGCGACCGGCGGCTGGTCTTCGCCGCGCGCGCAGTCAACGATCTCCTGTTCGGCGATCCTCCGTTTTACGAGCTGCCCCGTTTTGAGGACACCTTCGCCATCGGCGGCGCGAAGGGTGTCCGCGGTGTACCGGGGCAGCGCTACTACGGCAAGATCAAGGCCTTCACCAACTTCGAGCTCCGCAGCGAGCTGTTCTCGGCCAGGATCCTCGGCGATGAGCGTCGGTTCGGCGTCGCGGCGTTCGCCGACGTCGGCAGGCTCTGGGCCGATTATCGCCGCGATCCGGCGCTCGACGGCACGGGGCTGGGGCTCAAGTACGGGCTCGGCGGCGGCCTGCGTGTCGCCTCGGGGGAGACCTTCGTGTTGCGCCTCGACGTAGCGTGGTCGCCCGATGCCAACCCGATCGGGGGCTATCTTCTCGCGGGTCATATTTTCTAGCCCGGGTGTGCAACTCCGGTGCGAGCAAATCGATATCGGGGGGTTGTGCGCGCACCATGGGTCGGCCGGGTCGCTCGTGCGCTCGCGCCTTTAGGCAGGCGCTCTACTTGCCGTCAGCCAGCGGGTGGGGCTGGGGCGCACGGGCAGAGGGCTGAGGGGGCGGGGCGCAGCGACGACGGCGTGGCGAGCGGCAACCGTCGGCGTCGCGTTCACGTGTTGCACGAACGCTCCGGGCGATGAGTGTTGGCTCCTGGGCGATTGCGAGCGAGCCGAGGTGCTCGATGCCGGCGCGCCCGCGCCGGGTGAGCGCGCGAGCCCCGCCACCTGCGGCGATGGCGTGCTCGACCCGGGTGAGCAGTGTGATGACGGCGCGGCCTGCGCCGACGGCAGGAGTTGCACCGACGATCGCTATCGATGCGACGGCGTCGCGCGCGCGAGCTGCCAGCCCCGCGGCGGCGACGGGTGTAGCGCTTCGTGCACCCTCGAGCCGAGCACCGTATGCAGCGGCGGAACGTCGAGCAGCGGCTGCGGATCGGAGGAGACACCGATGCCCGCTCTGCCGCACGACGATGCCCGCGATGATACGCCGTCTCCGCTCGCGGCCCTCCCCGATGCGAGCGGTGACGACCCAGGAGGCGACGGGCCGCTCGACGAGACCGACACCGCTTCGGAGCCGCCGGCTTGCAGCTTCGGTGGGTTCGGGGAGCCAGCGCCGATCGCGGGGCTCGATCGCAGCCTGAGCCTGTGGGCGCCGGGCCTCTCCGCCGACGGGCTGACGCTCTACTTCGCGGCGAGCCCGAACAGCGCGGTCGAGGCTCTCTTCTCGACCAAGCGCGTGAGCCGGAGCCGCGTGTCTGAGCCGACCCGCCTCGTCGCTCTGGAGTCGGGTGACGGCGAAGGAGCCCCCTTCCCCAGCTTCGATGGGCTGACGCTCTACTTCTACTCCGAGCGCGACGCGGACGGCGATCGCGACCTATGGTTCGGGACGCGCGCCGACGTCGCCTCGGAGTTCGGCGACCCGAGGGCGCTGTTCGGCATCAACACCACGGCGCTCGATCACCTGCCCTGGCTCTCTGCAGACGAGCTGACGATGCTGTTCGTGTCGTCGCGCCAGGGTGGCCTGGGCCAGTCCGATATCTGGATCGCGACGCGACAGAACCGCAACGTGAGCTTCTTCAACGAGCGTCCGCTCGTCGGCGTCAACACCGATCGAGACGAAGGGCGCGCCGTGATGTCGAGGGACGGGCTGACCCTCTTCTTCGCGTCGACGCGCGAGGGCGGCCAAGGCGCTCACGACATCTGGACGGCGACCCGCGCCGACCGAGATGCTGCCTTCGGACGGCCCGAGAACGTGAGCGCGCTGAACTCACCGGACGCCGATATGGATCCCTTCCTGTCAGCGAACGAACGCGAGCTCTGGTTCGCGTCGGATCGTGACGGGAGCGTCGGCCTCTGGCGCGCGGTGCGCGATTGCGCAAACTGACGTTGCACAGACTGAGCTGACGCGAGCCACGACTGCGCAGACTGAGAGCCCGCCGCGATCGCGACGCTCCGAAGCGACGCCCGCGCGCGCTCGTTCGCGAAAGACCTCAGGCGGCGTTGCTCGTTGCCGTTCACGTCGGTCATCAAGAGAGACGGGGCCTGAGACCAGCCGAAAAACGGCAACCGCATGCGAAAGCTGCGGACGCAAAGCCATTGGCCTAAGGAGCACGGCACGCTCTACGGCCTGAAGGGCCGCCGAAACTGGAGTCGCGCGTTCGCGAAAGGCTCGGGTACCGCGGCCCCGTTCTCAGCATACAGGAGCCTATCAGTGCGAACACGTCCCCTTTCGATACTTGCAACAACCGCTCTCGTCGCCCTCCTCGGGTGCCCGATCGAGGGCCTGAAGGCGCCGCAGGTCTCGTCCGAATCGGATGCTACCGGTGCGGTCGCCGACAGCGAGCGCCATGATGATGCGGTCGATGCCGCCGACGACGTCTCGTGGGCCAGCGAGCAGCTCCCGGTGGGGAAGTCTGCGCTGCGTGTGTTGATGACCGACGCGCCCGTCGAGGCCGATAGTGTGTTCGTCACGTTCTGTGGGATCTTCGTGCAGTCGTCGGGCTCCGATGTCGGTGCCGATGGCAGCGCTCCAGATGCCTCGGATCGGCCGCGCGGCGACAGTGGCGCCGGTGGTGCATCCGACGGCCGCGACAGCGGCGCTGCGGGCGCTGCCCCTGCCCCCGAGCGTCCCGGCGCGGGTGGTGATGGCGCGGGTGGTGACGGCGCAGGTGGCGCGGGTGGTGCACCGTCGCCCGAATCGGACGACGGCGACAAGGCCGAAGCAGAACGCGAAGCAGCAGAGCGCGCCGAGGCCGAGCGTGAAGCCGCCGAGCATCCCGAAGGCGAGGCGAGCGACGCCGAGCGGGATGCCGCCGACGCGGAACGCGAGCGCGCCGAGGCCGAGCGCGCCGAGGCTGAGCGCGTCGAAGCCGAGCGCGAGGCTGCTGATCGCGAAGCCACCGACGGCCGTAGCGCGGGCGACAGCGGCTCGGATGCCGTCGCGCCCCGCGACGACTCTCCCGAAAACTGGCAAGTCATCAGCCAGGAATGCCAGACCCTCGATCTGCTCACGCTGCGCGACGGCGTGACCGAGGCGGTGGGCGTGGCCACGCTTCCCCCCGGCCACTACGGCCAGCTCCGACTGATGCTGGTCGACGCCTCGATCGTGGTCGATGGTGTCGAGCACGACCTCGTCGTGCCCTCGGGCATGGAGAGTGGCCTGAAGATCCAGGGCGGCTTCGAGCTTCTCGACGGCGGTGCCACGACGGTCACGCTCGACTTCGACGCTGGCCAGTCGGTGCACTACACGGAAGGCTCCGGTTACCGGCTCTCGCCCGTCATCAACGTCATCGACGTGGTCTCGCACGAAGACGGCTCCAGCCGACCGCCGAGCGATCCCGCCCGCCCGGGCACCGCGCCGAGCACGGATGGTCCCCGCGAGGGCGGCGCGGCCGGTGCGGGCAGTGGTGGTGCGGGCAGTGGTGGTGCGGGTAGTGGTGGTGCGGGCAGTGGTGGCGACGGCGCCGGTGGTGCTGCCGTCCCGCCGCCTCCGCCGCGCGTCGACCCGCCGCTCCCCGAGCAGCCCGAGCCACCCAAAGCCGGCGAGGAGCCCCGCCCCGAAGAACCCCCGCCGGCAGAGGAGCCGCCGCCCGCGAAGGAGGCTGACGCCGAGGGTTGATAGCCTAGACAGAGCTCGAAAACGTAGCGCTCGGTGGGCGCGATCGAGCGGCGGTCGCGCCGGCGCCCGGGGGGGGTCGCTCGCGCGCCGCTGACGATGGCGCTTCGATCGCCTGTATATGCGACGGCGGCTTTGCCCGGAGAGGGCGAGGCCGCCAGCCGCGGTCGGCGGGCCCTTCGCCAGGGGCGAATGTAGCGCGTTCGCCCACCTCTCGTGGATCGGGTGTGGCCCCGATGAAAAGCTGACAAACTCAGCAGCATGACGACGCGGCGAAGCGTGTGTGCCCTGCTCGCTGCAGGAGCAGGGCTGGCCCTCGGCGGCGCATGCAAACCAGCGCCGGTTCCGCAATTCGGCAGCGGTCTCGCGCCCGTGCCCGCGGACAGCCGAGTCCAGCGCCTGGAGCGTGCGATGTTCGAGCGGCTGAACCGCGACCGCAAGGGGAAAGGCCTTTCGCCTCTGCGCTTCGATGAGCGGCTCAGCGCCATCGCCCGCCACCACTCCGCCGACATGCGCGACAACCACTTCTTCGAGCACGAGTCGCCGAATACAGGCAGCGTGGATAACCGGCTCGACGCCGCGGGCTACACGTTCCTCACGGCGCGCGAGAACCTCTCGGAGGCACCCGACGTCGAGCGCAGCGAGGACGCCCTCCTGAACAGCCCCCCACACCACGCGAACATCATGTCCACCGACGTGACGCATGTCGGCATCGGTATCGTCGAGGGCGGCGTCGTCGACCCGGGTAACCTCACTGTCACACAGGTCTTCGCCCGCCCCTCGGCGAACGAGACCCCGGATGGCGCAATGGCTCGCGCCCTCGAGCGGCTCGATCGCGAGCGCAGCGCGCACAACCTCAAACGCGCGGTACGCGACGGCCGGCTGATGCAACTCGCCAAGGAACACCTCGGTGACCTGGACGAGCAAGCCAGCCCCGAGAGCGTCGAACGCGCCGGGCAAGGTGTCGCGAAGGGGCTCGCGAACGAGAGGGAAGCGGGCCGCCTCGTGATCTCCGCACAGGTGGTACCAGGCTCGGACCAGGTGGGATTCTCCGACGACGTGGTCAAAGCCATCCGATGTAACGTCGGCCTGGCCATGCGCCGCGTGAAAGGTGTGCACGGTCGGCCCGCGCTGCAGCTGCTCCTGATCGCACGCCCTTCGCCCTGAAGGGTCGCTGCGACAGGCTCTTTCAACTCTGAAAAATTGACGTGGCGTTGCCACTCGTCGGCGAGCGCACCCAATGTAGCCATCGGTGCTCCGCTCACCGACGCGAGCACCATGGCGAAGTACCGCTCGGGAGGCGCTGCGCTCGATAGCCGCGGGAAGCACCGGCGACTCCGAACAGAAGCTTGCAACGGTAGGCTCCGAGATCAGATGGTGTTCCACTGCCCCATCGACCACGCTGCAACAGCGGCGCCTCGGCAGGCCGGAGACAATGGCGAAAAATATGGCGAAATGAACAACGGCGAAAATGAACAACGGCGAAATAGACGAGCGAAATCAAAAGCCCCCAGACAGCGCACGACAGCCGCCTCCGGAAAAACAACCCTCCCAGAGACAACCTCCGGAAAAAGAACCCCTCGGAAGTAACTCCCGAGCAACTCCCGAGCACTGAGCGCGACCGAAAGTATCCAAGCGCTTGCAGTCCCCCTCCGCCTTCGGGTTAAACTTCGAAAGATATGCTTCGAGCGATCAGCCCCGATGACTCGATACCGGCGTCCACGACGCACGATGACTCCGAGCGACGCATCCAAAGGCTGAGCGAGCAAGTCACGTCGTTACAGATCGAAAACGCCACGCTGCGCGCCCGCCACCTGCGCGCTGACGAGCGCGACGTCGGGATCGGCAGCTTGCTCACCGAGCGCGAGGCGTCGCTCAGCGCCGTGGAACACCTGGCAAACGTGGGCAGCTGGATCTGGGACGTGCGCACCAACGAAGTCGCCTGGTCGGAGCAAGCGTTCCGCATCTTCGGCTACGATCCCGCTGTAGACGTCGCCACGCGCGATGCCTTCTTCGCCGCCCTCCACCCCGAAGACCGCGAGCGGCTGTTCAACGCCTCCCCGCGCACCGCCATCACCGGCATCACCGCCCCGGCGCCCCGCTGCCGATTCATCCACAAGGATGGCTCGACTCGCCACGTCGTGCTGACGGGCACGCCGATCCGCGACCAGTCTGGGCAGCTGATCCGCCTCGTGGGGGCAGCCCTCGACATCACGGAGTTTGTCGCGGTCGAGTCGGAGCTGCGCCGCACCGCCCAGCTCCTCATCGAGGCCGAGCGCATGGCGGGCCTCGGCAGCTGGAACTGGACTGCGGCGACCGACGCCATCGAGTGGTCGGACACGATGTATCGCATCTTCGGCGTCGCCCCGGGCACTCGCATCACGACAGACGTATTTCTCGAGCGCGTGCACCCCGACGACCGTGACTACGTGAAGAACTCTGGCCAGTGCCACGCCCACGGCCGCGCACGGCCGATCGAGTTCCGCTTGCTGTGGCCCGACGGCAGCATGCGCCACGTGTGCATGGAGGCGAGCAGCGAGCGCGACGGGCACGGCCGCGTGCAGCGCCTGATAGGCACGGTGCAGGACATCACGCTGCGCGCCCAGCTCGAGCAGCAGCTGCGCCACTCCCAGAAGATGGACGCGATCGGCACCTTCGCCGGCGGCATCGCTCACGACTTCAACAACTACCTGATGGTGATCCAGGGCAACGTCCAGCTGATGCGAGCGCGCGCAGAGGCGGGCTCGTTCGAGCGCGCCCGCCTGGACGAGGTCGCCACCGCCAGCGCCAGCTGTACCGCTCTCACCCGCCAGCTCCTGTCGCTTGCCCGCCGCCAGGCGAGCGCCCCGCGCATGGTCGAGGTGAAGACGCTGGTGCAGACCTCGGCGCCGCTGCTGCGCCGACTGCTCGGGGATCATATCGAGCTGCTCGTAGCGTCGCCGTCCGCCGATACCGTGGTCCGAATCGACCCCGCCCAGCTCGAGCAGGTGCTCGTCAATCTGGCGGTGAACGCCCGCGATGCCATGCCCGAGGGCGGCCGCGTCACGATCGACACCTCCTGCTGCAACGTCGAGCCCGAGTTCGCGAGCTCGCGCCCTGCCCTCGCTCCCGGCGCCTACGTGCGCCTGACGGTCAAGGACACGGGGACCGGCATCCCCAGCGCGATCCAGACGCGCGTGTTCGAACCTTTCTTCACCACCAAGGGCCAGGGCAAGGGCACGGGCCTCGGCCTGTCGACGGTCTACGGCATCGTCAAGCAGTGGAGCGGGCACGTCGAGTTCGACAGCCAGCTCGGACACGGCACCGAGTTCCGCGTGTGGTTGCCGGCGCTGCCGGGCCCCGCCGACAGCCTCAACGAGTCCGAGCGCCCCGCCCCAGCCCCCGGCCGGGAGACGGTGCTGCTCGCCGAAGACGAACCGCAGGTGCGGCGCCTGATCCACACGGTGCTAGAGCAAGCCGGCTACACGGTGCTGGTCGCAGAAGACGGCCAGCACGCGTTGCGCGTCGCCCAGCAAACGCTGCACGTCGACCTCCTGATGAGCGACGTCCGCATGCCTCACCTCGGCGGCGTCGAGCTGGCGCGGCGGTTGCGTAAGATCTGGCCTGAGCTCAGGGTCCTGCTCATGTCGGGCTATCCCGACATCGACGCCGTCAACGCTCGCGAGAGCGGTGTCGGCGACGCCTTGTTCACCAAACCCTTCGGCACCAACGAGCTGCTCGCGCGCGTGCGCACCGCGCTGGATCGTCCGGTCGCGGGTTGAGAGCCTGAGAGCCCGCCGCGCGCGGCCGCCCGAGGGTTTCCCGGCAACGACATCGGGGCGGCCCCCGGGTTGCTAGCGCTCATCGCCTCGAGGGCTCGTGACCGGCACCGCGGAGCAACCGTCGGTCGAGTGCGGCTCGGGCGGCGTGGGGTCGACCACGTGGAGCTCGACACGTCGGTTCTTCTGCTGACCTTCGAGCGAGGTGTCAGGCGCGAGCGGGCGGCTCTTGCCGCAGCCCCACGCGCTCAAGCGCGAGGGCGCGATGCCGCGCTCTGTCAGCCAGCGAACGACGCTGAGCGCGCGCTGCCCCGAGAGGCGCAGGTTGTAGTTGACGGCGCCGCTGCCGTCGGTGTGCCCTTCGACGGCGACCAGGCGCAGGTCGGGCCGCGCCTCGAGCAGGGCGCGGATCTCTTCCAGGATGCCGTCGCTCGAAGCGAGCAGCTCCGCCCCGGCTTGCGCAAACTCGATGCGCTGGTCGAAGCGGAGCGCGCCCTGCTCGACGTGGACCTGCGAGGTTGCTGCGGGGCATCCCTTCTCCGATGCCTCACCAGCCTGGAGCGGGCAGGTGTCGTCGGCGTCAGGCACTCCGTCGACGTCGTTGTCGGCGTCGGGGCAGCCGTCTTCGTCCTGGAACTGATCGGTGTCCTCCGCTTCCGTCGCGCAGCGATCGCTCGCGTCGAGTACGCCGTCGCCGTCGCCGTCGTCGTCGCGATCGGGGCAGCCGTCGGTGTCGCGATCGCCGTCGACGTCTTCGGCCTGGGTCAGGCAACGGTCCTTCGCGTCTGGCACGCGATCGTTGTCGTTGTCGAGATCGGGGCAGCCGTCGTCGTCACGGAATGAGTCGCGGTCCTCCGGCTCGGAGCGGCAGCGGTCGACGGCGTCGAGCACCCCGTCGTTGTCGTCATCGGGGTCGGGACAGCCGTCGTCGTCCTGGAAGCCGTCTTGGTCTTCGGGGTCGCTCGGACAGCTGTCGTCATCGTCGCCGATCGAGTCGTTGTCGGGGTCGAGATCGGGCATGGCGACGAGGCCGAGTGAAGCGAGGGCCCGGGCGTCGGGCGAGCCGATTCCGCGCTGCAGGCCGGTGCCGCCCGCGAGGCTCACCCGCCAGCGCTCGCTCGGCGACCAGCGCCCGCCGAGCAGCCCCTCGACGGGCGTGACGGCGCCACCGAGAAAGTCGGCAGTCGCGGTCGATCCGTAGACTTCGCCGATGACCTCGAACTTCCGCATCTCGCCGGGCAGCTGTACGGCGCCGCCGAGCCCGAACGTCATCTCGTCGCCGAGGTTGGTATTCAGCAGGCGCGTATCTTGGCGAACGATCGCGCCGACGTTCGCGGTGACGCGCGCCGGCCCCGGCCGCAACTCGAATACGGCCTCGGGCCCCCCCGCCACGCCGCGCTCCCCGCTCAGGTTCTGATCGGAGTTGGCGCCCCGCGCGAGCGGCAAGATCAGCTTGCCGTCGAGGGCGAGCGCGACGCTGTCGTCGTCTCCGCCGATGGCGACATAGCGAGCGCCGACCTGCGCGTCTCCCAGCCCCGAGCCGTCGTCAGGCGCGATGACGGTGTTCGTGGCGCGATCGGCCCAGCCCTCGCCCGTCTGCACCATCGCGAACTCGAACCCGACGCCGAGCATCAGCCCGTCGTACAGCCCGTACGCGAACCGCGCATGCGCCTGCAGCTGGTGCCGAACGAGGCGGGCCGTCTCCGTCTCCGCCAGACCGCGCTCGAGCTCCAGCACGAGCGGGTCGTCGGCGTAGTCGATCGCCAACAGCCCCCCCACCTCGTGGTGACCGAGCACCACGGGTCGTGACAGACGCAAACCGTCGCTCGGAGACAGGGGAGCCGAATACCTGTCGAGCCGCACCTGTGCCCCGGCCTCGCTGATACCGACCGCCAAGGTGACGGCGATGACGCTCAGTTGCACTCTCATATTCAAACGTCCCTCGT
>Ga0247763_1000618_pt1 | contig 21294 bp, 15 predicted proteins | sample UWRJL141409B4_FD_179926 | JGI IMG/M metagenome (GOLD analysis project Ga0247763, IMG submission 179926) | Plant litter microbial communities from Arlington Agricultural Research Station in Wisconsin, United States - UWRJ-L141-409B-4 | ecosystem: Environmental > Terrestrial > Plant litter >...
CGTCAAAGTTTGTGCTCTTTGGTTTATCTCGCTTTTGGAACTGTATGAGCGAGGTCATGCCTGGTGATCAATGAGGAGCGATTTCCGTCACCAACGCAGAATTCATTGATTCAGGAAAGCAAGGATGGCTTGCTCTGCCTCCTGTGTCGGGTCTCAGAGCGCCAGCCAAGACTAACGACCTGTCCAGGGTGTTGAGTGCTTTCGGTTGGTCTACTGCGGGATTCGGGTCCACTTTTCCATTTCGGTAGTACCCAGGCGGGCCAGGACTTGCCCCGGCGTTGCTGCGGACCGGGGAGCAGTGTGCTGTGTGGTGGTCTGTGGCCTGTCCCCAGCCTGGCAACCTACCTCTGGCACATCCAGGACGGGAGCTGTTCATCGTCATCAACAACTGCAACCCACAACGGGTTTCTCCTCACTCGCACCCTCCTTTCCACAGCACACTCATCCGCTCCAGGCTTCCAGCTCCCACCTCTTTGCTGCTCATCTCTCCCTCACATTCCCTCGAAGAACACAAGTTTTCCATCTCTCATTGACCCTCCTTGGCCGCCGCGTCTGCGAACTGTCTTTAGGCAACGCCACCGCAACCAAGCAAGCAACCAGCAACCAGCAACCGCCTCGCATCCCCCAAATACCGATCAAAAGCATCCGACTCGAGTCGCGCATCACCGCCTCGCGCCGGACGCTCCTCGTTAGAACACATCTGCCGCTTCGCACTCGACGTGCACTCAACAATTGCCCCTCGGTCGTGTTCCTGCAGCCCGCTTGCCAACTCTGCCCACCATGGAGCAGCAACAGCAGCCTCAGCCTGGAGGCGTCCCTGGCCCCACTGGCCGCCGTCTCCATATCGCTCATCGCCGGAGTCCTTCTGAATTGACGCCGCTGATGAGCATGTTCGCGAATTCGGGCAACAGTAAGTTTTGCCGCCCTATCTCTCGTTGCTGTCGGCATCGTGCCGCTACCCATTTCCCGCACCTGCCACATCCTGTTTCCCTAACCCAGCCGTTTGGAGATGCTCGATGCTGACGTATGTTGTGCTCGCGCAGTGGACCAACTTGTCATCCAGCAGCAGATTGAATTGCTGCAGCAACAGCAACAGCACATCCAAGCTACTCATCAGCAATATGTGAACATGGGCATGATCCCCCCGAACCAAGCCATGGGCCAGGGCTTCAATACCTTGCAGCCCGCCATGACCAACATGTCACCGCAGACCGGCTTTCAGTTTCCGGCCCAGCTACCGCAGCAGAACGTGAACTTGGCTCCTCCTACACAGCCATTATCACATCGCCGTAATCAGTCGGCTCTCCCCAACATGGGAATGGGACCGCCTCCCGCTCCCTCGTCTGGGGCATCCGGGTCTGCCTTTGGCAGCTTTGACAACTCGCAAGGCCATGGTAGAGAGAACGCCGGCGCTCGTGGAGGGCGAGGCGGCGCCGGTGGTGGTCACCAGCGACGTCATTCCTTGGCCCTGGCCGACGCGAAGAAAGCTGCTGAAATCGCACAGCAAAAGCGCACAACATCTGGCTTTCAGTTTCCTGCTCCTGGTGCTTCGGGCTCGGCTGAAAAGCCGGATGACGAAGTCAAGGGCGCAGCTGCCTCCTCTCCGTCCGAGGCTCTAGCACCTCAAAACACGTCGTATCGCGGCGGTCGCGGTGGCGGACACGGCCGAAGCCAGAGCATGGCCGTTGGCGCGAATGGTCGCGGCGGTGGCTCTGGTCGCGGAGGTCACTTCTCAACTGATTCTGTCGGCCAGAGTGGCGACTTTCCGCGCCGCGGTGGCCATGGTCGCACCGGCTCTCGCAACTTTGACAGCAACTGGCGCAACCAAAACCAGAATCAAAATCAAGGCCAAGACCAGACCGCTGCTGGCACCGGCCAGAACCAGGGGTTCCAGCCGGGCCACCGTAGTCGCGCATCGGTCAACCACCAGTCAATTTCGTCAATTGGTTCCTTCCAGTATCCGGGACAGCCCCAGCTCATGCAGCTTCCCGGCCAGATTATGATGCCGGGCATCTATCCCGGCCAACAGCTTACCCCCATGCAGATTAGCCAGCTGCAGGCGCTTCAGGTCGCTCAGATGAATGGACAGCATCTGGCTGGTCTTCAGGCTAGTCAGCATGGCCCTCAGATGGGTGGACAGCAGCCTCAGCAGCAACAACGCAAGACTCTGTTCACACCCTATCTCCCCCAGGCTACGCTCCCTGCTCTTTTGGGCGATGGCCAGCTTGTTTCCGGTATTCTTCGTGTGAACAAGAAGAACCGGAGTGATGCCTACGTCTCTACCCAAGATGGTCTTCTTGATGCAGACATTTTCATATGTGGTAGCAAGGACCGTAATCGTGCTCTTGAAGGCGATCTCGTCGCCGTTGAGCTTCTCGACGTAGATGAGGTGTGGTCGCAGAAGCGTGAGAAGGAGGAGAAGAAGAAGCGCAAGGACATCACCGACACTCGTTCTGGTTCTACCGCTGGTAACAATCAAGGCGGCGCCAATGGCGATGACGCTGGAAATGGTGAGGGTGGTATCCGTCGTCGTGGTAGCTTGAGACAGCGTCCCACACAGAAGAAGAATGATGACGTTGAAGTTGAGGGCCAGAGCCTCCTTCTCGTGGAGGAGGAAGAAATCAATGATGACCAGAAGCCCCTCTATGCCGGACACATCGTGGCCGTTATCGAGCGCGTTGCTGGTCAAATGTTCTCGGGCACGCTTGGTCTCCTCCGTCCTAGCAGCCAAGCTACCAAGGAGAAGCAAGAGGCTGAGCGCGCCGCGAGAGACGGAGGTGGTCGACAACATGATAACCGCCAACAAGAGAAACCCAAGATTGTCTGGTTCAAGCCGACGGACAAACGTGTTCCTCTGATCGCTATTCCCACCGAGCAGGCGCCACGCGACTTCGTTGAGAAGCATCAAGACTACGCTGATCAGATCTTCGTTGCTTGTATCAAGCGCTGGCCTATTACTTCTCTTCACCCCTTCGGCACCCTTGTTGAGAAGCTTGGCAAGATGGGGGACCTTAAGATTGAAACCGATGCCCTGCTCCGCGACAACAATTTTGGATCGGACGACTTTTCCGAGGCAGTCCTGCGCAGCGTGAACCTCCAGGACTGGTCGGTCGAGAAGGAGGATGAAGTAGCCATGAAGGCACGCCGTGACTTCCGCGAGGAGAAGGTAGTTACCCTAGACCTCGATGGATCTAACGTCCTGGGAACCGGTTTCCACGTCAAGTCCCTGCCGGATGGCAAGATTGAGATCGGTGTCCATGTACCCGACATTACTCACTTCGTCAAGCCTAACTCCCTTGTTGACCGGGAGGCCAAGAAGCGCGGCACCGCCGTCCACCTGATGAACCGGTTCTGTGCCCTTCTCCCTCCGAAGATCTCGACCGATGTGTGCTCCCTCGTGTCTGAAAAAGACCGCCTGACGGTCAGCGTTGTCTTCCACGTCAACCCACACAGCGGTGCCGTTGCAGAAGGCGATATCTGGATTGGCAAGGCGATCGTCAAGAGCAGCGGCAAGCTCACACTCCAGCAAATCGACGAGGCAATCGCCGGCAATGCCGGCTTCAAGCACGATATTTTCCAGGCCAAGGACGTTCAGATTCTCAATGTAGGTTTCTCGTCAAGACAACCGTTCCTCACTGACAGTATTAGGTTCTTGGTCAAAAGTTCCGTGAGGTCCGCCTAGGTGCTGGTGGCGAGCCGGTTGCGCCTCTTCGCTTGCTCCAGCAGCTTGATGACGAGAACGTGCCCGTTAAACACAACCTGTTTGACTCAAGCCCTGCCACGGAGCTGGTCGAGGAGCTCATGCACAAGACCAATACTTATGTCGCCCAGCGCTTGGTTGAAGGGCTACCCGAAAAGGCTCTCCTCCGTCGGCAATCCCCGCCGAACTCGCGCCGTCTGCAGACTTTCGTTGAGCGTATGAATGCTCTCGGCTACGAGATCGACCCCACTAGCAGTGGCACACTACAGAACAGCCTGTTCAAGGTGGATGATGTTGACACCAGGAAGGGCATGGAGACACTTCTCGTCAAGTCGATGCAACGCGCCAAGTACTTCATTGCTGGCAAGACGCCGAAACACCTCTGGCCTCACTATGCTCTGAATCTCCCACTCTACACTCATTTCACTAGCCCGACCAAACGCTATGCGGACATTCTTGTCCACCGCCAGCTCGAGTCCGTCCTTTCTGATGGCAAGATTGAGTACACTGAAGAGGTGGAAACACTAGTTAAGACCGTTGAGTCTTGCAATACCAAGAAGGATTCGGCTCAGAATGCTCAGGAGCAGAGCATTCACATCGAGTCCTGCCGCACAATGGACAAGAAGCGCCAAGAGGCCAATGGCGATCTCATCAGTGAAGGTATTGTCGTCTGCGTGTACGAGTCTGCATTCGATGTTCTCATCCCCGAATGGGGTTTTGAGAAGCGCGTGCATTGCGATCAGCTGCCGTTGAAGAAGGCCGAGTTCCGGAAGGAGAAGCGGGTCCTCGAGCTTTACTGGGAAAAGGGGGTTCCCAGCTCTGCCTACGTTCCCGAGGACGAGCGCCCCAAGGCTGCCCAGTCACAGAGAATTTCGCATGCAATAGCGGCCGCTCGGCAAGCTGAGGAAGCTGAGCGCGCTAAAAAGGAGCGTGAGGAGGCGGCTAGGAAGCAGACCGAGACTGGCACAATCTCCACTGATGACGTAGACGCCCTGTTCGACGACGATGAGGACAACGCGTCCGACATCACAGAAGCCATGGCAGGTGCGTCACTTGCTGAGCGGCCGACTCAGAGCGTTCCTGGCTCGCCGACCCGCAACGCTGGCGAGTCCGCGGGAGCCCTTCAGCGGACCAGGTCCGACTCGAAGGTGCATGCTGTTGAAGCGCCCGAAACCAGGCTGAGCAACAAGGAGAAATACTTGAAGCTTTTCCAGCTAAGGGAGGAGGGTGGTGAATACATCCAGGATGTCACGGAGATGACCAGGGTGCCAGTGATCCTGAAGACAGATCTTTCCAAGAGCCCACCGTTCGTATCTCATGCCCTTGCAGTCAGTCAATCACAGCTAACAACGATAGGTGTCTGACTACTCGCTCTCTCAACCCCTATGCACTCTAGAATGTTCTGTGGACACTCAAAGTAGTCACGACCGAGATGCTTCAATGTCGAGTCGTGGAAAAAAGCTGGGAAGATTGACACCACCCGTAGGGTGCCTTATAGATGACACGAGAGATGGGGAGTATACTTGTCGATAGTTGGAGCGCATGTTCGCAACAGCATTACGAATGGCAGTAGCGAAACTATGGAGGCATTTGTCTGTTGGAGAAGCGGAAGAATCAAAAAGGGGCGACAGCGGAAGAGAATGAAGAGAGTGAAGAGGAGGACAGCGATGGGAGGTGCAAAACCAAGACAATCAGAAGTACCCAACTAATAAGAAATGGACGTTGACTTCAATTTTACGAGATGTCACAGCGTGCTGTCATGTCGAGTGGCTAACCGGTTTCATGGAGCTCCTTTGGCTAATGGCAGAGGCATGACAGCAGCAAGCAGGTTACCGAATAGAAGTCTCGAGGGCGCCAAAGGGTGACGGGAGATCCGGAATAAGGCTCAGACACAACGGGCTGATCCGGCAATTTAGACTTACATGCATGGAAGCTGGAAGCAGCGGTATCTCAGCTGGGTCTTTCCCGGCCTCCAAACGGAACAGAGGCTCGAGGCGTTGATCGGCGAGCTGAGACTGCTTGGCGACCGGGTAGCTGATGGGAGGATCAGGGTGTTTGAGTGAAGCAAGGCAAGATGGTTGACGTGTGGGGGTTGCCACGGAAGGTTGAGATGATGAAGATAGGATGGTGTACGTGGTACGGTGTCACATGATCAAGGTATCGCTTCTTGTAACGTGTGTGTGAAGCAGTATCATTTTTATTCGTTGTTTTAATTAATCCCTTTTTGTTCCTTGTATTAAACTAGGCTTCAGAGACGGGACGTGCTGCGTAGACCATGGGACTCGATAATAGAAACGAGAGATCTATCCAATTCACCCATTGTTCCATTGGATCCATGGGCTGGGGCTCTTGGTTTCTGTTTGGTTTCCCTCAGCCATGTTCCACTACCTTGCTTGGGATCCAACCTGGGGAGAGGCAGGCGGATACAGGACGATCTCAACTGATGTGAACAGCGAATTGTGAAGTACAGGTCGTACCGTTTCATGAAACCGCTAATTCGGAGGGAGTTAGGTGCGTGTGGGGAGCAAAGGTTCCCGTCCAAGAAAACGAGCATGAATCCAAATTTACTCACTGCAACCCAGAGCCGGCAAGGGTATGTAGTGTTACGCTGGGCAGTCGGTCCCAAGCTTCTCGGCGGGCGTGCTACACGGGGTGGCACATCGGAATCGGTATGGCGAGCAGCATGGGGTAGGTATCTTGGGGTTGAGATTTAGGGTGGCTGTCTCAAACGTTTCCAAGATCTCACCCCCCAGACAGTCGGGTCTTGTCTCTGCAGCCAGTGTTTGGATGGATGTTACCTTTTCAGGTGGGTCGGAGGACTTGGCTTTTTTTTTCCCGCGAGGAAAAAAAACCCGCTTTAGGGAGGAGCGGCTAGGAGATGGATGGATCAGTTAGAGTCTGTTGTGTAGTCGCAGCCTTGAATCGTCAACGGCGACATCATGGCAAACGCATGCAGCGGTGATCCCAGGTCTGCCGACGGCAAAGGTGCGGTTGTTCGGCAGGACAGCATCGCGGTTGGTAGAAGCATGATGCAACCTTATCTCGTTCACGTTCTAGTGCAGTGGTAGCGCAAACCCCGCTGCAGCAGGGAACAGCATCATCCGCATTGCTCGGAAAGCGAAATGCAGTCGTCGCAAGAGGGAACTCGGCGGCGGAAAGACAACGGAGGCGGAGCTTTCTGTGATGGATTGCCAAAGGAAAGCCCCGGCTCCGACGTCGTCCGCGGCGTTGAAACAGAGCTGAGACGGGATCCGTGGGCGCCAACGTCACAGAGGGTTCACTCCCTCGGACGGGGTTCCCCGTGCGACGCCTTGGCACTGCACGCGAGCCTCTGCGTACTCCCAGACCCCGAGCAGGGGTCTGCCCCTTCATCCCAAGTTTAGCTGCCGTCTGATTGGCCCGTCTCTGAGGCTCAACCTCTCTCCCACCAGGGGCAGACAACCGCGCCAGCACCTCGTCACTTGCTTGTCGTCTCAGCGGGCGCAGCAAGGACCTCAAGGGGCCGGGGAAACGAAACACTCTCCATCTGCCGCCCTATCGCTCCTGCCATCTGAACATAGGAGAAGAAACCAAGCTCCGCTTCGCTCGCAGGTTTTTTCTTCTCCTTCTGGCCCCTTCTTGGCAGGGTTGGCAGAGTGCTCGACCCGACCCTCCCCCCGTCGTCACCTCTCGCCCTGTCCAAACCTCATAACCCCCCGCTCCAGGTTGTTTCCCCCATGCATTACCTACCTCCCGCACTCAAGTCACGATGCGGGTCTCGGAACGATGACCAGCCGCCGGCCCTCCAACCTAGCTCTAGACCCCGGCCGGGGTCTCTCCTTTATCCCTACCCATCTCCCATCCACAAGGCCTTATTTCCCCCCCCTTCCCTTCCCTCTTCTTTACAGCCGTCACCGCCTGCTTTCAGCTCGTTTTCTTACTCCCACACCTTCTCTTCTCTCCCCTCCTCTCCTCCAAAGCGCTGGTCTGCTTTCACTCTCCTTCAGGAACAGCAGCTCGGTCTGTCCAGTCTCTCACTGACATCGCTCTCTCGTTACCAACACCGGCGGCCTCTGCATCCCCCGTAATATCTTGTAATATCAACCATCTTCGCTTCTCAACAGCCAGGCTGGTCTTTGCTCTTACGTTTACATACACGCATTCGACGCTCGATTACGACAGAGAAGAAGGAAAGAGAGAATTAGGAATACTTGGGAGTTGAAAAAGGGCACACATTCAAGATGCCTTCCATCATCAAATCACTCGGGGTTGTTGCGGCTGGGTTTGCGGCTATGGCCTTGGCAGCACCAGCTTTCACCAGCTCGCAACTGAAGTTCCACGAGCTCTCCAAGCGCCAAAACGCGGCGGCTGCGGCGTTGGGTCTCACCGACCCCGATATCTTGCAATTGTAAGACACGGTGAGGCTGAATGAGAGGGAACAGTTAACTAACAGTCACGCAGCGCCCTCACTCTTGAGCACCTCGAGTCCGAGTTCTACAAACAAGGTTTCAATCAGTTCCCCGCTGATCAGTTCACCGCTCTGGGTCTGCAACCAAACGAGATTCAAAGCCTGATCAAGATCGGTGAAACCGAGGCGGCCCACGTCGTTCTGCTGCAGAGTGCCATCGCCCAAGCCGGTCTCCAGCCTGTGCAGGCTTGCCAGTATAACTTCGGCTTTACCGACGCCGCCGGCATGGTCCAGACCGCCGCCATTCTAGAGCAAGTCGGTGTTTCTGCATACCTCGGAGGCGCTGCGCTCATCGCCGATGGTGGTATCCTGACGACGGCGGGCAGTATCCTGTCCATTGAGGCCCGCCATGCCAGTGTCGTCCGCCTAGTCAGCAAAATTGAGGCGGTACCCCAGGCTTTCGATAGCCCCCTATCACCCAAGCAGGTGTTCTCACTCGCCGCTCCCTTCATTGCCAGCTGCCCGCAAGGCAGTAATCTCATCCTTACTGCCTTCCCCACGCTCACCATGGCTGCGGGTGTCGATGCTGCCGCCCTCCAGGCCGGTTCCACCATCCAGCTTCAGTCAGATGCCGCTGCTAGCGCTACATCTTGTGCCTTTACCTCTGGTGGCATCCCCGGCGGCACCGCCTTCTCTGCCTTCGACCCCGCAACCGGCTGCATCATTCCCCAGGGTCTCTCCGGCTTTGTCTATGTCAACCTTGCCAACGCCGCCCCTCTCACCGGTGTCCTTACAGACGAGATCATCGTTGCTGGCCCCATGATCATGCAAGTCTCGTAAGGGGTTTTGATACCGCTTTGGGGAGTAATAATGTGGGCATACGCCAAATTGGGACCGGGAAAGTGGTCGGCGTATCGTGATGATGGATCACGGGTGGAAGAGACTTTCAACTCGGTGCATAGACAATATTTCTCAAAAGACAAAATCTCTTTCGACCCTGCATGGATCCTTTTTTTCTGAACTATATATCCCTCATAGTTTTCTTGTCTACTACCTGATTCTCTTCGCTTCTTAGGCTGAGGTATCGACTGATGCATACATAGCCTGTATATAATCTATATATACCTTGACTTGTGGAAACCGTTTGAAATCAGATGGTGTAGCTAGGGCTAACAGGAGATAAAACTGAGGTGGAGCTGATGAAAATACCCATTGCGCGCTGGCTATTGTGTTTGGATCGAACGGCCGGAAAATAAAGAAACTTGTGAAGCCGTCTGCTAGTCCAGAGGTTCAATGTGACCACTTCTCTATCTGGCCAGCAGTGAGACATATCCGAGGAGTGAAAAAAAAAAAAACTGACTGCTTTTGGGAGAACGAGACTACGTTGTTGCCTTGTTGCTGGGAGCGGCATAGGGAATGCAACTGTGCGAAAACAGCATATCACAAGGCGTGAAGATCGCGCCCTAGCATAAACGGCAATACTAGAAGATGCTTGCTTGGACGCGATGCGGCTATTGTCGCTACCAATGTGAATGTATAAGTGATGAGAGGGTAAGTAAGTAGGTGCCTGTGTATGTATTTCCCAGGGAAAGCGGGCCGGATGGAACGAGCCGTTCGCAGAGCGCATGCAACCACGTAGTTTATAGACATTCAGATAAGAAACCAGAGATCTATAGTACATGTCGAGCCCACTGCGCTCCAGGAATATGTGTGATTGGGGTAATCATGTGACACGACGGCTACCATACCCGATGGGTCAAGTACATGTACCTAACTAAGCGAACCTTTCTTACGTTGGGGTATTTCCCCATGGACAAAGGTGCGAATGTACGTAAGCACCTTGGAGTTGCTAAGTACGTGTGACACTAGGGGGTACGTACTTTGTCAGGCAAATACGGAGCACCTTGTGGGCAGTTGGAGGTGCAAGTACTTTTGGCTCGGCCGAGGAGGGTCCAGTCTGGTCTGATCTGGTCTGGCCTGGCCACATTGACCTGGACCGATCCAGTCTTGATATGGGTAGGCAGATACACCCAGGTGCAATGGTGCTTTGGTTGGTAAGTAGCAACAGAGGTACTGTGTCATATCGACACACGACAACGACGTCATTCGCTGGTGATAGTGCCAAATATGGTGGAAGCCCCCTCTAGGGAAACACCTCCATGGTTATGCTCAGGAGGTGGGTAGGCAGGGTAGGTAGTCAGGCAGCTGTGTCAAGAGCCGTATGGAAAACCATAGGTGGTTGCGCAGGCGTATTTTATTGGACCAGCCGAGACGGATCTCGGACCGATGAGTGAGCGCAAGATGGATACACGCGCCGAGTGACGTGAACGAGTCTTACAGAACCCATTCCAGGCCACTGACACGGTTTGGTATTCCGTTTCCCATACAGCACACTGTCTCAACATGAGATGTATGGCTCCCTCCATACATGCCCTCCACCTTCGAGCGCGGGAGGTGAGCACATGTACCGCCCGCAACCCGTAACGGAAGCTGAAGACTGTAACACAGCCTTTAGCCTGCCCCCAAATCATCATGTACATGAGTATACTGCCTTGGTATGTGCTGCAGGGTGCAACACGTAGGGGCCGCGCCACTCGCATATGGATAATATTGGCACCCATCTATTCCCTCTGAGGAAAAGTCGAAACTGCGATCTCGGGGAGGGGCCCCATATATACGGGGTCTTCGAAGCGGATGGATGGATGTGGGTGCGTGTATGTAACGTCTTGGGTGCTTGCTTGGTTTGATGGTTGCATGTGAGGAGAGGGGTATGCTGGAAATGAAGACGAGGAAGGAGCCATTGGTTCACCAAAGAAATGTATGCAAGTACGTACATTAGTCGGGTTATGACACGATGGGGCGGGCGGCAGGCAAATGAATGGCAAAACACAGAAAGGGACGGTCATACGTGAACTAAGACTCGTGGAAGTGGCCCTAGGGGATAAGTTGACGATCCCCCAAAAGTGTAGTGTACACGAGAACGGAATGGGGTAGCGAAGACCCGACCACCCTGCGATGTCAACACGTTTCCTTCCTGTGCGACAAGCAATGCAGGCAGTCGAAGCATCTCGCTTAGGATCTCTTGGACATGCTGCAATGCCTTAAGAAGGTCCTGGGACGAAGGGATATTCCCAAAAGCTTCTCCCTTACTAGCCAATGGCATCGACTCCAGGCTTCGATGAACGATGCCAATTATATAAACATTTGTTTACAATTGCCCGCTAGCCACTCAGCGTCGAGACCGCAGCCCGGAACGGGAATCCACTGGCAAGATGCAAGCTGCAGCGACCGCAGTGGTGCAGCGCAGCGTTGTAATGAACACATGACCCCCACGATGTTTCGCGGGACAGCGGCACATTTTTGAGACTCGCACAATGGCAGGAGAACCGCTCTCTATTGTGCACACGTATCTATACTACACGTACAGCAAAGGGATTTGAATTGACTGGACTCGGATGTGTCGTCCGACCGACCGTCCTTTCGCCGGTTTGTTACTCTGGGCTTCATAATTTCATTTATCTAGGACTTAGGTCACTGGCGTGCACTACACACCAGGGAATGTCGGTTCCCAACGAGGGGCTGGCAAACCCACAATGGGGAGTGGGGTACCTACCAACAAATGTGCGTCATTGCCGCACAGGGAATTCCCGCACTCAACTCCATTTCTCCAAAAGGCAAGGACACACGAGGTTGAAAAGAAGAAAGGATTGTTGGGTTTGAATCTGGGGGGAATGGAGAAAAAAAAGAAATATCTTGGAATTCCCTATCTCTGTTCTCATCCAATCCGCTTCTCGAATCACCCCAGCATCTTACAAGATTCAGAGACACATAGGAATATATCTTCGGCAGCTGAAACCACAAGCCAACAAGGCTGAACCCTTCTCGAAAAATTCTGCAACCCACCCTTTCCTTCCATCCATCCATCCTCCTTCCGGCAATCCATCCATGATCCACGGAAGGGCTAACTATCCAAAAGGGAAACATTCCGAGAACTACCGCTTTCTGAATTTTGCTGTGTCTTTGTCTTTGCAAATAGTGCAAGTGGAGCGACATCGGAGCTCGCGTGGCGGCAAGCCCGCGAAAAAGAAACGCCGCGCAAAAGAGCTGGAAAGGGTTCCTTGGAATCCTAGTCCACGATAACTTTCCGGCTGCAGAAGATCTTCTTTTTTAAAATAAAATAAAATAAAATAAATCAATTACTCTCCTTTCCCCAATCTCGGCGTGTCTGGTGCCAACTGGGCCGTCCTTGGGAATCGATTTTCTAGATCGCACGGCGAACCTGGCCTACTTTCAATCATCCGTGTATATGCCATGGTGCTGCCAAGCGGGCTCACTGGTGGGGCATGCTTGGTCATGGAAGTCTGTGAGGCGGCCAATGGATTCCAGCGGATAAGCTTGTTCGAGATCCGCTTACTGTGATGCTGGGCGGGAAAGCACGCGAGTCGAGTCGGTTCAGGTGGTGGCCACAAACCGCTCACACTGTCCCTCTTCCTCTGCAGCGACATCGCACACCTGCACAGGTGGTGGTGGCGGGCATTGGCTATCGATAGGGAATTACGCAGCAAAGCGTCACTAGATTCGGACACGGCGAGATGATCATTGTCAGACAACTACTCCCAAAAATATCGCAATTATTGCAACCCCGTCTGACATCTTTTCTGGCAAAGCCCGAGAGATGGGGGAATTTCTGCGGTGTTTTAACTATTCCAAGTGCGACCTTTTTGGAAGGGGACTTCGCCGAGGGGGGAACAGTGGCCGTGAAGCGGTAAGTGGGACGTGTGCTGCGGGGTGAGCGAATACCGGCAGCACCCTGCAACGGGACCGAACCAATTGTGTGCCCCCACAGGGTAGCCCCCGTGTCGTTGCTCACTTCTGCAGCCTTTTCCATGCTCGATGCCAGGTTCTAGGCATCGAAGAAACGCGGAAAGCACGCAGCTCGTCGAGGTCGCCCTGACCGAAGTCCCAATGAGCGCCGCCGCTAGACGGCCCTTTACTTTGCTTCGCTGAGAAGCGGACCAGGCCGCAGGTGCGAACAAGGTCACATCTCCATTCTCGTCTCGTCCCATCTCTTCGAACGTCGCCTTCGGCCCCTCCCCCCCGCCGCCTGCTTTTTCCCATATAAACACGCCTTTGCCATCCTCCCGACCCATTGTTCTTCCCTTCTCCCACCCTCCATATTCCAATCCTTTCCTCGAGCAAGCAGGGCCGTGAGCCAAGAGAGCCATCAATCATACCATCGCTGCTCGACCGCATCAAAAGGATTAACACCAACGACCATGTCTCACCTCCCATCCGAGCCTGAGTTCGAGCAGGCCTACAAGGAGCTAGCCTCAACCCTTGAGAACAGCACCCTTTTCCAGAAGTTCCCCCAATACCGAACCGCCCTCAAGGTCGCCTCGATCCCCGAGCGCGTCATCCAGTTCCGCGTCGTCTGGGAGGACGACGAGGGCAACCTCCAGGTCAACCGGGGCTATCGTGTCCAGTTCAACTCGGCTCTCGGCCCGTACAAGGGCGGCCTCCGATTGCACCCCACCGTAAACTTGTCCATGTAAGACGGGTAGCAATTGCACGATTAGAAAGCGGGGCTCGGCTGACATGATTGATACAGCCTCAAGTTCCTCGGCTTTGAGCAGATCTTCAAGAATGCCCTTACCGGATGTAAGTGACAAAGACAAAAATCCTCGCTCGAGGCTGTCTGTAGCTGACTAGGGGGGCAGTGATGATGGGTGGTGGCAAGGGTGGTTCCGACTTCGACCCTAAGGGCAAGAGTGACAATGAGATCCGGCGATTTTGCGTCGCCTTTATGCGCGAGCTCGCCAACCACATTGGTGCCGACACTGATGTTCCGGCAGGTGACATTGGCGTCGGCGGCCGAGAAATCGGCTACATGTTTGGTGCCTACCGCAAAATTCGCAACAAGTTCGAGGGCGTTCTCACCGGCAAGGGCCTCGACTGGGGTGGCAGCTTGATCCGCCCCGAGGCCACTGGCTACGGCCTCATCTACTATGTCAGCCATATGCTCGAGTATGCTGGCGCTGGTGGCTGGCCTGGAAAGCGTGTCGCCATTTCCGGTTCTGGAAATGTCGCCCAGTACGCCGCACTCAAGGCGATGGAGCTCGGTGCTACCGTTGTCTCGCTATCCGACTCCAAGGGCGCCCTCATCGGCACTGTCACGCCCGAGGACGTCGAGGCTATCATGGCCCTCAAGGAGAACCGCCAATCTCTGACCGAGTTCCAGGCTAAGGACAACCTCAAATACGTTGAGGGCGTCCGGCCCTGGCTCCAGGTCGGCCAGGTTGACATTGCCCTGCCCTGCGCCACCCAGAACGAGGTCAGCAAGGAAGAGGCCGAGGGACTGGTTGCCGCTGGCTGCAAGTTTGTCGCTGAGGGGTCCAACATGGGCTGCACACTCGAGGCCATTGAGGTCTTCGAGGGCAGCCGCAAGGAGAAGAAGAACGAGGCGGTTTGGTATGCTCCAGGTAAGATCCCCTCCATTTTAACCCGCCGCTTGGCGAGAAGGGAAGTGGCTTGCTTGCTGACACACATCTGCAGGCAAAGCTGCCAACTGCGGTGGAGTGGCTGTCTCCGGCCTGGAGATGGGCCAGAACAGCCAACGGCTGGCATGGAGCCGGGAGGAGGTTGACGACAGACTGAAGAACATTATGAAGTGCGCATTTGAGCAGGGCTTTAGCACGGCCAAGGAGTACGTTGAGGCGGGCGAGGGCGAGCTCCCCAGTCTGGTGGCTGGCAGCAACATTGCCGGCTTCGTCAAGGTCGCGCGGGCCATGCATGACCAAGGGGATTGGTGGGCGAAACTTTAGATAGAGAAAGGGCGGGCGAGTGATAGGGCGGGCGAGTGATTGAGCGAGTGACTGGGCCGACGGTAAAGGAAGGAAGCTGCTAACTGCCAATCGCGCTTAGTCTGAAAATGAGCATGCAGACGGGCGGGCGGGCGGGGAGGACACCCTTAGTGTGTGATGGGTAAAGTGATGGGACGAAGAGGACGAAGAGGACGAAACTGACTCTCTTTGGTCGTTCGGCGTTTGGGGCGCTACGGAGCTTAAGGTTTTGTTAGCGAGTTGCGAGTATATACCACCATCCAATTCCATTGTTACTCTATATGGAAAAGAACAACATGTTGATATTGTTGTGACGGCACCGTTGTGTGTGAGGTTTATTTTGGTGTTGATGGATGGAGTCGTGTTGTGTATTCCGTGTAGCCGAAGTTGGGCTGTTGGCGGCGGCGCAGCAAGCTCAGGATTGGGCATGCGCTGGCAAGATGGTGGGCTGTCCGAGATTGTTCCAGGATATGTGCGATGCTCGTCATGCCCGTTCTAAGGTCACCGTGCGGCGTGGGTGATCCCCCCTTTTTTCGATCGGCAGTTGCGATTGTTGGCTATCTAGATCGCCGTTACACACATGTTGGGGTTTTGACGCACACGCCTTCTGGGTAATCCGAACCACCAGGGAAGGAAGCCGAACAGAAGGGATTTGATTCCGGAATGCGAAAAAAAAAACATGAAGGATTGAATGTTTGAAACGTAGAACTTCCAACGACATGTTTATGTTGCATCACACAACATGAACAAGATCATCGGAAAATGAAGGAAGAAATTGAAAAAAGAAAATGATTGTGCAAGCTTGTGCTTGTCCAGGCGCACATAGCAAAAGGTTATCGCCTCATTGGCCGAGAGAGTTCTGCAACCCAGCTGACCTTTAGAGCTGCCAACCGCGTGACCTGATACTAATGGAGAGTGAAGAAGGGTGAGAGAAACCCCACCATTGGTCCAACTTCAACCAGCGAGCAAGATAGCCCGATTGACGACTGAATGTCCTCGGTATTGTATAGGTGTAGGTTAATTAGGTACCTACGCGGTAGTTCTGCCTTAGCGTCAACGTTACCTGATTTTTGGTTCTGACATGCCTGTTCCATTGATTGTCCTTCCTGTTGCAATTGGATCATCACTGGTTGGCACCACAAGTGGTTGAAACGGAAACGGAACAGGCCCCCCCTTGCGAAGCTTACCATTCGGTACGGCTTGTTTCCTAAGTTGGGTTGGTTCTGAAAAGCGACCTGCCGTCCCCGCAAGAAACGGATAACGGGAGATACGTAGGGGACGGGAAGTTTCACACAACATTATTGACAATGGACCAACCCAACTATATATGGCTCGAGGCTGGTTTTTATCTGGCAGGATCACTAAAAGCTGGGTGTTGGGGTCAGTTTTCTGCAGTCGGGCTGTGTACATTTTTTCATGGAATGCAGCCATTCAGTCATATGCTGAAGGTAGGTAGTTAGATGATGGGAACACGGGTTTTTGGAGGTGGGATTCTGAGGAACACATGAGTTGCCATGGAAGGATCTGGAGGAAGGGGAAAGAAACGGAAAAAGAAGAGACGATGGTGTACAGAACTTCGGTTTTCGGAGCCAGTGTGCGGCGCGGGTAAGATGTGGCTGTTTGGAAATCGCGGTTCACGCTTCCATTGTTCGGCGAGGGCACTGGGGTGTATTCGTACCCTTCTGTGTCACCTCACCCCCAGGCCCAGGCCATGTGGGGAAGCGGCCGAGGCGTTCGGGGCGTTCGGCATGGCGCTGAAAGGGCCGCCCCCATGTGGGATTCGGGGCTATCAGAACGCAGAAACGAGGGCCTTCCCCTCGACACCATCTTCCGCCTTTTCCCTTGTGGTGTATCGGCCGCAGTGGAAATAGGTTGTGTGTGCGGCAGCACGCCAAGGCCGAACCGTGCCAATCGCAGGGTGGTAGCCAGGAAGCCTAGATAGGATTTGACCTGATGCACCTTCCTCGACGAAAATGATACCAGATGGTAAGGTGATTATGGTGAAGGGTTGCAAGCAACGATACCGGGTGGTTGGATGGAAACGAGGAGGAGCAGGAGCAGGAGCGGCGGCGGCGGCATGGATAGACAGTACGAAGTACTGCGGATGCGAGATGTAAGTACGAATGCCTACGAATTTAACCCCCTGAATGGATCATCCCATGCAATGCCCTACCTACTTGGTTGAAGTGGTCGCACGGCATTCTGTTATTTTATCTTATTTCCCAATTTTTGTCTCATCTTATTTCTCCGTCAGCGTCGTACACGAGTGTCAGGTCCCGATTTCTTGTACGAGGATGTTACTTATTAATAGGAAAAATAGGGTCCGGGGATCGCGACCTTGAGAAAACCACGTAGCCTTGTTGGTTTCGCAACTGCGAACGAGCTCGGGTTGAAGCGAGCCAACCAGGATGCCTATGCGAGCTCTCGGAGTCGTCGAGCCCCATGAAATGACACGATTGTGTACACAGATGCGTCATCCCTCATTGACTGAGGTGACCAAACTTCAAGGTTGATGCACAGCTTGTGCCCCAGGAGCCCACCTCCCCGGGATGTCATGCCTGCATTCTGCCTTGTGTAAGTTGTGTGGGTGTCTGTTGTGCCAGCCGGTGAGGCCAGTTCCTGCGTTGATTTTCATTCACAATGATTTTATGGCATTGTGATTGTGCGGGTACACTACGAAGAGATAAGGTGGAATCTAAGCTCAGTCGACGCCACAACACGGCGTCTCGGCATTGCGGGTGGTGTCCATCCATGGATGGCACACAGTTTTTTTTTGTTCGATGAGGTTAGTGTCAAGGTGGGACCATTGGCCGCGAGCCAAGCAGAAGGATCAGGGACGGGAAGGAGCGGCAAGGGCAACCCAGAAACTTAGCTTCTTACGACGTCGCTCTCCTCAAAGGAGGGCACTTGAACGCGTTGCAACCTCAGCAGCAGTCCCGATCCTCAGCTGGGAGAAACCCCCCGTCGTCTCGTTCTTTGCTCCGAGTCAGCGGCACCCGAGACGCATTTCTGTTTTCTTTACCCGCCCATTGTTGCCTGGCAAAGCCAACTTTGCTTGCGTTGTTGGGGTCAGATTAAGGTAGTAAGCAGTCAAAAGTAAGATTGATGAAGTCAGACCCGGTTCAGGTACGAAATTCCCCATTTCCCACTCTTCCCCTTGTCAAACCAGACGCCTGGGCGGCGCCCCACGCCCAGGACCTGAGCAATGACGGAAACTAGTCCCGGATGGATGCCCAGAAAAGAAGGTATGTAGGTATCATCTCGGCGAAGGCCCAGACTGCGCGTAATGGGATTTAGGCCACTTCGTTTCTCGACCAATGATGGCCCTTTCTCCAATTAGCTCACCCTCTCCAGCCAGTTTTTGCCAGTTTTCCAGCTCTGTGGCCGTTCTGGCAAGTTACCTTACTGCTACTGCGTTGATGTTGACGGCAAACCTTGGAAGCCGTCCCTCCAAAAGCCACAGGCTCAACCCCACCTGCACCCGCCAGACTTGCAGAGGACCTCGGCGACCTCAGCGGGCCTCGACCTCGATTTTCAAGCACCCAGCCCGCACGACAGACAGACACTACAGCATACTTACATGACGCTATTCGGTGTTAGCGTACAGACACAGGGAACTAGGTATACCAGAATTGGACGCAAAAGCAGTCATCATCCCCAATCCGGAATCGAGGCCCACGACTACAGCCAAACGATTGGGTCTTGTCTCGCCGGCACGTGGCATCTCAACACTAGTGTAGGTTAATGAACGGAAACCCCTCATCCGTGGCTACCATCTGTCTCGGCTACCATGGGATGGGTGGCCCTGATCCGACGCAGAGGCCATCGCGATCCTCTTGATTCCTCAACAGTGGGCAAGAACCTCGAAAGGGGCCTCGAGAAGGGGCTCGAGAGACAGGTCCTCCCTGTTCCATCCCGCCCTCCTCTACTTGCTCCTCGGCCCCCTTGTGAGTTCTGGCCGTCAGGTAGCATTCATTCATCCATGGCTCCATCCCATCCCACGCTCTCCGGACAACGGCGGTTGAGGTCTTTGTTCCGTCTCCAGTCTGGGCGAAGGAGTGGTATCAGAGCGGTCGAAGCGAGGATTTCCGCACCCGAGCGACCGGTTGGTACAATCGCGTGTGCCCCCAATAACCCGCTGCATCTTGCGTCTGCATGCGCCGGCGGCCGTCTTCGGTTACCAGTGAGGTTCGCGAAACGGGCTTGACATGTCACTCACGTCGCTTGTCAGTCGACGACTGCAGCGTAGGCGCCTTGACCGCACAGCAGGAGGAGCAGTGGGCTTCGATAACTATCGTCCTGGGCGTCGACGTCCCACTCGGGCAGTCCCCGCTGGCTGGTTCCCTTGGCTGCATCGGAGCGACGGCCAATGACGGTAATGCGTCATAATTGGGGTTTTATTTTGGCAAGGCCTGGACAGGGATGATTGGGCTGTGCCTGAGTGAGTCGCCATCCCCCACAACCGATTCTTCGTACACACCTAGCTGCACTTGCAGACTTGGGGCTGCCACCCAGATTAGCCAGAGATTAGTCAAGAGACAAGCCACGATGTAGCACCGCTTCCAGGGGCTTGTCAAAATGGCGGTTAGCAGTTGTCCCCTAGCCCCCCTACGCAGGCCGAACGGTACAGACGAGACTTTGTGGGGGGAACCTTTAATATCAATGCCCTCGGTCTTCGCCTCCGTGGCATCTGGCCCTGATTCCCAAGTCACCTTGCTCTCACCTTACTTGCTAGCACGGTTCACTATACCCGCTTCCTCTCATCGGCTTCTTGTTCTTCTTGTCCTCGCAGAGACTCTAGTGGTCCTCGTACGGTATCAGTGTATAATCGGTCAATCCTGGAACTTATCTATTCTCGGGCCTCGACCCGTCTCTCACATCCTCTTCAATCCGCTACCCCCATGAGTTCATAGCCACACAGACAAGATGGCTACTCCCTGGGTCAACGGCACTGGCACGCCGGCACTTTCACCTGATGTCGACAGTGCAGTGATGGACCTCGACGCCGGAACTACCCCCCCACTGGACCAGGTTCCAGAAGTACCCACACCAGACGCCACGTTTGATGCCTGCCCACCACCATATATGACCAACCCCTTTTTTGACTCCGTCGCAGACGAAAAGGTCCCATGGCACATGTATGCTGAGCATGTAGACGACTTAGACGGGCCCGAGTCGACGTGTGTTGAGGATGCCGGCCACGCCAGCTCTGGCAAGAAACAACGAAAGCATGCCACCACCACGGGGGGCCGTGGTGAGGTCTTCCCTCGTATCTCCAAGCCGGTTGAGTTGCTGCGTAACTCGTACCACGTTGTAGTCATCGGCTCGGGCTATGGGGGCGGCATTGCTGCTTCGCGCATGGCGCGGGCGGGCCAGACAGTTTGCGTTCTTGAGCGCGGCAGGGAAAGATGGCCAGGGGAGTATCCGGTCGAAACGATGGATGCCGTCGAGGAACTGCACGTGTCCGGGACAGTGGCACCAGGCATATTCAAGAAGCAGGTGGAGAAGGGTGACCCGACGGGCATGTACCATATGATTTTCGGAAAGGGGCAGAATGCCTTTGTGGGCAATGGTGAGTTTTTGTCGTCAACGTGGAAGTGGTAGGTTGCTGATTCAAGAATAGGTCTCGGCGGCACAAGCCTAATCAATGCTAATGTATTTATGACGGCCGACAAAGCCACACTTGGCATGAAGGCATGGCCGCCAGAGATTAGGGAAAACGAGAATGCGCTAGATGGGTGTAGGTTTTCCGGTCTCTCCATTAAAACATCGACGGGGAACTGACAAGAGCAGACTATAAAAAGGTTGAGGAGGTGCTTCAGCCAGAAGAGTACCCCAACGATTTTCCCAAGCTGCACAAACTCGAAGTCCTCAAAGAGCAGGCCGAGGCCCTCGGGTATGGCGATAAGTTCCGCAAGGTTCGACAGACAACACGGTTCCGCAACGGGCTTAACAGCTGTGGAGTGCAAATGTCGGCGTCGAGGCTGACGGGCCAGGACGTGACGGGCATCAACGACGGCAGCAAGACGACTACATTGGTGACATATTTGGCCGATGCCTGGAACTGGGGCGCCGATATGTTTTGCGAGTGCGAGGTTCGCTATATCGAGAAGTTGCCCGAGGGTGAAGGATATCTCGTCTTCTTCGCCTGGCACGGACGTAACCGCGGTTGTTTCAAGGACAACATGTACGGTGATTTGATGTGGGTACACGCTAAGAATGCCGTCTTCCTGGGCGCGGGCGCCATTGCCAGCACCGAGATCCTGCTGCGCAGCAAGGAGAGGGGCCTGTCGCTGAGCGACGAGGTCGGGCGGAATATGAGTGGCAATGGCGACATTCTGGCGTTTGGGTAAGCTTTTACTGCTCTT
>Ga0247763_1000620_pt1 | contig 21278 bp, 25 predicted proteins | sample UWRJL141409B4_FD_179926 | JGI IMG/M metagenome (GOLD analysis project Ga0247763, IMG submission 179926) | Plant litter microbial communities from Arlington Agricultural Research Station in Wisconsin, United States - UWRJ-L141-409B-4 | ecosystem: Environmental > Terrestrial > Plant litter >...
TTAAAAAAACGTGAAATATTCACTGGTAAAAAAAGAAAAAAAAAAGGCTGCGACAACTAGTGTATGGTGGCAGTCTTCATTCCATGGTGCTTGACTTTTCGACATCATGACCAGGATTAAGAAAAATACACCGCAGATAACTAGTTTCCCCATAATTTATCGTTAGTTTGCTCCCCATTCAAGAAACCCCTTTGCCCCCCAAGGTGACAATGACCCGATGTGGACAACTCTCTTTCCTCCAGGGGAAATCCTCCCAAAGTCCAAACGCCACTGCCCGATGCGTTGAGACCCATGTACGAAGTCGCATCCAGCACCCAGCACCAATCCCCACATCCCCCTCCTCCCCGCAGCTCCACATAGAGCGTAGCATGCAGTGAGGAAAGGGTGCCAATGATCAAAAAGACCATTGGCATGGGCGCGTCGTAAAGGTTTCCGAAATATCCTGTAGAGATCCGAAGCGCAGTGCGCTTCGAGGCTGAACAGACGTTGCAGTCCATCACTGTGAAACGGTTAGCAATCCCGGATGTGGCCGGGAGCTTCAGCCCTGCGACTGGTTAGTCACCAAAGTCAGGGGAAAGAGGGAAAAAAGACAAAGCATCATTTGGATGCGGTCGATTTTGAGCCAGGGCGGCCTATGTAGCGCGTCTCGCGTCAATCGTGGATCTTCGCAGTCGGCGATCATTGGGTATCAAGATACTGTGTCCGCCCCCCCTGAAGGAAAAAAAAAAAATCCAAGTTGCGGTCCGGGTCTGAAACCCATGTTATCGCCCGGCGCTGTTCCGCTCCGTTGACCACGAGGCAAAGCCGTGGCATACAATATTCCTCCAAAAGTATACTGTGTGGTAGTTGCTGCTGGAAGACGATAGCATCCGCTCGAGCTTAAAGTATAGGACCCGTTTCATGGTGCCTGGAATTGCCGAGGATTTACCGCCGGCCTCCTCTCTTGCCACCCCGTCGAAACTGATTCGCAGTACGATATGAGTTCTGGGGTTGAGGCCTTGGCGGCGGTCGTGACCCGTGAGACGACGGGGGCGGTCGGTAGCCGTTAGCCAACTGCTCGAGATAGTTTCTTTGCAGACGGAAGCTCGAGTAATCTCCTCCAAAGATCGGACGCAAAAGACTCATGTTGGGAACTGGATCCTCGGCAGCACGCGCCAACTGGTCCTGCAGAGTGGCAAATGTCTCTCGGAACACGGCCACAACCTTGTCCGAGTTACTAGCACCTCCAGATATGTCGTTCGACTCGTTGTTGGGATCGATGATCGAAAGACGCTCGTTATTTTTGTAGGTTATATATCTAACTTCAGACTACACCGTGGCGCCGTTAGCCTAGGGAGGAGGGGAGGAAGTGTTTAACAAACCTTTGGGATATATCGAGGCGGGTCGAGGCTGATTGCAAGTCTCCGGTAGTCAAATTTGTTGCCGTACAGGTCCAAGAACTGCATAAAGAGGTCGCCGAGATGGTGAAGCGTGTCCATGCTCTCACTTTGAACCTGTGGCATCATCTGGAACATACTTACAACAAGGCAGATGACGGAAAACCCTCCAATGCCACCATTGACAGGCTCGTTCAGCCCTCTCATGCAGAGAAGGTGTTTGACCAGAGTGACAAGGATCGGCATGGCCGGATATTGCTCTTTCCAGGCGCTGAACGTTTTGACTCCCTGTAGCCCGCTGTCCTGTTCAAAGGAGATGTCAACCTTGAGACAGGTTCTCCCATCAACAAACTTGACCAGAGGCACCCTGGCTCTGGATATGAACTCCATCTGGTAGCGATATGTTCCCCCGCTGTTGCGAAGGGCGTGACCAAACTGAAACAAGTGTTTCTTGGAGCTGTAGAGTGGCGGGCCAGTGTGATTTAGCACCTGATCAGACAGAACTACCAAGTCCATGTCGCTGGTTGGAAGAAAGAGACCAGTTGGAAATGATCCAAACGGATAAACCTCAGCCGAAGGCCAGAGCTTACGGCAAAACCCCTTTAACTCATCAATGAGCTCACTTCGAATACGCTCCTCAAAGTCGCGTGGGCGCACGTATTCGTAGAAATCAACAATCTCCTTGTGTAGCCTAATGGTCTCCAGTCAGCATCATGCAACTTTAAATGGGTTTGTGAACTAACCACACAGCAGGTCTTGTATTATTCGAGTGAGACATGACTATCCAGGGTGTGGGTTCTTCGTCGGCCTTCTCAGCCCAGAAATCAATGATGCCGTTGCCATGTTTGGGGCCAGGGGGTGCTCCTAACTTGGTGTCGGGCATTTTGATCGCATCATCATGCGTCCGCTTTCGACTTCCAAGGAGGTAATTCGCGGGGAGAGAGGGAGGTGGGGGCGGAAGAGACGAAGTCGGAGGTGGAGGAGGCGGTCCTCGTTGACGCGGTACACTTTGTATATCATACCGATCCCTATCATCTGCAGCGTTTCGCGGAGCTTGCTCAGATGAGCGAGGGCCCCTGGGTGCGTGCGGAACACCAGAACGAGGGCTTGCAGAATTGATGGTCACCTCCTTGATGAACTGGACCTCATCGCCGTCCTCGCTTTCGTCTGTCTCAAATGAGATGAAGTCCTCAGCTTGTTCTGGAACCGGCGTAGATATGGCGTTCTTGGGCGTGACTCGAGCCTTACGAATGAGTTGTACTATGTCCCGCTTCTTTCCTTGAGTAGTGGTATCTGACGCAGGAAGGGCAGTGTAAGGGTCTGGGTTGGACCATTTGGGTGCCGAGTTCGCATCCGCGGCCTGTTTGTCCGCTACCCTTGCGCGCTTATGAGAAGGCTCGCCAGAGTCTTCATCGCCAGATATGTCCATTTCCGCCTCGTCGCTGTCCGTCAGTTGGTCCAGAGATCGGTATGTGACACCCGTGTTGAGGTTGAAGAGCGCAATCTCGTTCCCAGTTTCGCGCGTTGCGCTCAGAAGCTCACGCTCCGCGGGAACAAATCGCCGGAAAGGGCGACGAAGGAAAGGAGGCTGACGGACATCGCGGCTTGCGTGACGCTGATCACCGCGCCGGTTCCTAGGGCGATCAGAGTCGCGATTATCCTGCGGTCGATAGGACTCGTCAAACTGTCTCTGCACGCCTTGTGGCATCTCAGCTCGAAATGTAAAGTCGCCCTGCGGCGGACGATCTGTGTTGACCGGAGGGGAAGGGGGGGGGCGGTAGTCATGTCCTCGATCGGGATAGTATTCGCGTGAGTCACGCAGTCGCGGGTAGCGGCTGTTGCGCCACTGGTCAGGCTGGGCTAGCTGTGGAGGGCGTGGCGGGCGTCCATCGCGAGATCGTGGACGGTAACTTTGAGCGCTGTCACGATCGTCGCGGCTATCGCGCGGCGGTGGACGGCCTCGATTTCGTGATTTCGTCATTCTTGCCGGCGCTGCGATGAAGACGTAATTCCGGATGGTGACGCGTACAATAGTTTGCAGAATTGCGGTAGGTAAGATGGTCGATTAATCTTTTTTTTTTTTTTACTTCCAATGCTGCGCTGCGTGTCAAGTAGGTGTTATTCGTACGCGGGGAAAAAAAAGTTTGGAGGGCATGACAGGACCTAATCAACCCAAGCTAGCCAAAAACGGCTTAGCTCCACCCGCGCGTCATCCTCAAGGTGGTTGTTGTTGAAAAGCTGAGAGTTGCCTACCTACGCACACGATATTCCCTCCGCCGAACTGGGCGCCGCGTGGATCGCTTGAGAAAAAAAATTTGTTGCCCGTTGGATCCCGCCCGATTTTACCACAGTATGCCCGATTTCCATCATTTTTACCACACCAGGCGGCATGTCGCTCGTAGTTACATTTCCAGATGGCAAGCAGTAGGGTTCCAGATCTGGAGTCAAGCCCCGTGAGTCCAGATCGGAAAGCAGGGTTGACATCATCACTCATTACAAGAGGCATACTTTGATCTTCGTCATCGAAAGCACAAAGGCAATTCTTGAGTATTTGAATAGGAATAGGCAATCAAAGACATGGAGTATTGGATCAATAACTTCAGCAGCCCAATAAATCTAGAAGCAGTCTAACATCATGGGTATTTCGCACTCAGCTGCGCGGTGGCTCGCACCACTGAGCTTCGTCGTCGACTTGGCGGCCCAGACGTATGGGATGCTCAGCAAGCCCAACATGAAGGACATCCATGATTCCAACTTATCATTCTTCTCTCCGCAGCCTTTTTTCATTGGCGGCTTTTTCTTCCCGCAACAGATTCTCCAAGCCGTTTGGCTCTACAAACTTATCCATGAGCCCCAGAACAACGACGCAGACGAGCTAGAAGACAGCCAGACAATGGTCGATTACACGCCATTCTGCGCTATGGGTAATTTCTGCATTGCAAGTAAGCGCACTAGTTCCCTAGATTGAACCGTGACTCCGTTCTGACACCGGGACTCAATGCAGCCTGGATGATCTTTTGGAATCAGTGCAATCTCAAGACATCCAATGCTTTTGTAGTCATCAACACTTTGACACAGCTCTACTACGTGTATAGCCGGCTCCCAACAATGAACCTGTGGTCCGCGAGTTCGGTCCTCGTGCACATCGTTGCGAAAACCTTTGCCGGCATCGGGATTCTGGACCTCCTGCACAACTGGTCAGTGGCGTATTTCACCCACCAGAGTCCCAGCGCCGCTGTCAAGGTCTTGACAGGGTTGGGATTTGGTCTTTTAGCAACTACTAGCGACTGGATACTTGGTAGCTGCCTGGTATATGACCTTGTCGCCCTAACTGTCGGACAGCGACAATATGGGAATGAGGGATGGAGTAACCTGCTGGCCGTATATGCTGGTGGAACCGCAGCGATTGTGGCACTGAAAAATCTGATCAAGCCGCCTTATGCCTGTGGAAGATCTCGCCGCGGCTATCAGACGGTGTCGTAAAATAGTGTTAGAGCCAGTGCCGAATCATGGTTCTTTGCGGGGACTGGAGTTATGTTCGTCTGGGCCTGGTTCCCAGTGATTTGGGACAACCGAGAGATCAGATAAATATCTTTTCGTAGTCGGGTTACTGAACCGGAGCTTCAATCTGAATTGATAGCGTGAGGCAAGCTCAGCCATTTCCAATAATTCCTTCATGGTTGGGCGTCACCATCAATGCTCAGACCAAGGGCAAAATTGCGAGCCACCCATGCGGAGCCATGCTCCTCATAGTCCTGTTTCGTCACTGCGAGCTTCTCGACGTTTTCGTGCTTGGCAAAACTGGCTGCTCCAAGCCAGGTGCTAGTGATAGGGTCCTCTGGACGAGCTACCCGGACAATACAGACATCAGGAACTCGTTCGAGGATCTCGGTTTGGAGGCGCTGTATGAAGTTGGGGAATAGACAGTTCCCGCCAACGACGACAATGTTGGCTAGCAATCCTGGCCACAAACCAACAGGGAGAACCGAGAGTGACTGCATGACCAGATCTGCAAGGCCGGGCTGCCGCAAGCCTATATCAGTTGGATGAAACAAGAGCTCGGGGACAGTAAAACGTTCGTTACGCAGGGTCAAGACGTCTTCAGTTGACACGACGCCTTTCCGGGCGCGGGCCGAAACTCCAGGTTCGTAGTCTCGTACAACACCGCGAAAGCGAGTGTGAGAATCGGGCAGGACGTAATCTTTAGCAATGCCAGCACCACTCAGATAGTCTTCCTTCTTCTCTCCTTGTGTGCCCTTCCATGTTTTCTCGAGATCGCCCTTGAAGTCAAGAGAGACATAGCATGTCGCTTCTTTCATCTCATTTACCACGTATGGGTCGTTGCGCATATCAAAGTGCCGAACGGACAGAAGGCGCGTCAGGTAGTTGGTCATGAGCTTCCCCCCCACGTCGAGACGACGAACGGCTTGGTGCAGCGGCCGGCCTTGCAAGACTGGCGTGACGGTGGTGTGGGAATAGCCCGAATCAATGACCAAAGCGATTTCGGCAGGGTACTCGACGACGGTATCTGCGGGTCTGGGTGTTCGGAAGATCTGCTGGACATCGTGGTACATGTTAAATGCGGATGCTAGATGCAGTTAGCTTGTGGCCACGTCAATAGCCTACCTGACTGGAAACTTGCCTGGGCCTCTATAATAGCTCGCAAATCCAAATTCCTCAAACACCATCTGATCACAGTGCGACTGTAGAGCAGGGAGCGAATTAGGCTGCTCGGTGAGGACGAGTCTTGTCTCGGAGGGTTCGCATCGTTGCGGCGCTTTTTGGTCCAGAAACTCGCGGTCCCAAATCTCTCTCTGTGCTTCCCAGTTCACAATAAATCCCTTCTCAACAGGGCGGCGGAAGGCAATTTCCCCAAAATCCTTGCATTTGTCTAACTCGGAGCCGACATAGATTTTCTTGTGGCGGTCGCGCGCGATGCAGTTGGGAATGACGCGGGGTTGGTCCGTTTTGTCTACCGTCACAAAACCCGCTTTAATCGTATTGGCGCCATTGTCGAGAACCAGAGTCCTGGACGGCGGCGTCGGCCCTGAGAGCCGCGATTTTTTGGGACCGGCCATATCGACCTGAACTTGGGCGAAGCAGGAGCGTTGTGGACAAGTTGAAGCCCTGGAGCGGCGTAAAAGGACCCAAACAATGATGGTTGCACATCGGCCCGTTCCGAGCATCCTTCGGCACCTCCCCACAGCGATAAGCAACGATAAGGCCGCTGCACTAGTGTAATGCTGGGCCCCTGCCTAGCAAAGTTACTTGGTTTGGCTATCCGGACAATTCTTCGCGCCCGACACACCGGACAAGGTCATCTTGCCCCTGTTGAGACGACAGCTAAGCCGCAGACTGTCAGCAGTTTGATTACTCGACAGTCTACAATGTGTCGCCATAAAATGGGGCTTGCCCCGTTGCGGCGGCAGAAATGTCGTGTTTCTTGTGCAACCCGACTCCTCCGTCTTGATCGCCGCAACTCGCTCCGGACTTGATTTCATTTCGCAATATTTTTTTGGACAGTTTTGTTTCATTCGATAGCTCGTCCTTATCATGTTCTTCAGCTTCTGGAATCAGTGGACTCAGTTCTACCCCCCTCCTCCAAAGTTCACCGATGCTGATGTCAGCTCGCAAGAAGGCCGGGTCTTCTTGGTTACCGGAGGGAATGCCGGCATTGGTTTCCACCTCTGCAAGTTCTTGTATGCCACGGGAGCCACGGTGTACATGGCGTCAAGGTCTCAGGCAAGTCAATTTTGCTTTTAGCAGCCTTGGACTGTTGTCCCACTCTGGGTTTTATCTGACCCTTGAGCAGGAAAAAGCGGAAAAAGCGATTGAGGAGATTGTGTCAGCCTCCGACAAAAAGGGCCGTGGCGTGCTCAAATTCCTTCAGTTTGATCTTCTGGATCTCAAAAGCGTCAAAGCCGCTGCCGAAGCCTTTGCCGCCCAGGAAACACGCCTCGATGTGCTTTGGAACAATGCGGGATTCGGCGGGTCATCCCAGGAGCCCGGGGCCAAAACTGCCCAGGGTCTCAACACTTATCTAGGTGCCCATTGCGTAGCACATTTGTTCCTTGCCGAGTTGCTTCTTCCGCAGCTCCGGGCTGCCGCAGAATGTCAGCCTGCGGGATCTGTCCGGGTCATCTGGTGTTCCAGCCATTTGGCCGAGCTCATTGCTCCCAAGGGTGGCGTCGACATGGAACTTGTTGATGGTACAGGCAATGGGGTTCGTGATTACGCCATTTCCAAGGCCGGGAACTGGATCCTGGGCCTCGAATATGCAAGGAGAAGGGGGAATGACGCCAAAGTTCCGATATTGAGTTTGACACAGAACCCTGGCAATGCAAATACCAATGCACTCGCCGGCTCTCCCCGACTCATCCATCTCATCTGGAAGACCTTGATATTGCATGACCCAAAGCTGGCCGCCTATACTGAGCTGTACGCGGGACTGTCACCAGAGCTGACCATGGAGAATCAAGGTGATTATATCATGCCATGGGGTCGGGTTCAGGAAAAGACGCCTCGGCAGGATTTTCTTGATGCAGCCAAACCAGTAAACGAGGGTGGACAGGGCTTGGGAGCCAAGTTTTGGGACTGGTGTGAGGAACAGTGGAAAGGGATCTAGACGGGTCAAGAATCAAACGAGCGTGATGATATATCAACGCGGCTATCTGAGACGAATCTAGGCTCACAGAATTTCCTCTTTCGCTTGTAGTCCTGAGCTTTCCCTAATTCTCCCCTGAGCTAGGTGGTCGATCCCATACACCACCGCTGCAAAGCTTCCGAAGCCCGTTTTCAGTCCCCCGACTAAGGCTTCCTTTTCAATGTCCACCTAAGAAACTGCTCCTCGGAGTTTGCAAACCTAGCAGAACTGCTCCCACCTTAGCTCTTCGTCAGGCCCTATGGTTCGATTTGGCGCTCGACGATAGCATGTACGTAGGTGCCCTTCAATGCTCAGCTCGAAAGCGTTCGAGCTGGAGTCCTTCCCCTCAGTGCTGCAGCAGCCCATCCATTCCATAAATGGATGAAGAAGGGGATTCATCCTCCGTGACTTTCTTTCAAGCGTACCTACCTACGTAGTGAAAGGGAGGTGACCGAAAATCTGGGGGTGTTCCAGTTGGGCGACTGGACCATGATGGCCGACAGGTCATCCATCGATAGAACGCTTCGGTGTCGTGCATGTGGTCAACCAATGCGAGGAAATGAAGCGTTCGGTTGTGTAAGTAGTCAGATGCCTCCGCAACTGGTAGCAGTCTTGGCCGTCGGCCGCACAGTGGAGACGCTTGGTTAGGTTAGCTAGGTTAGGTACCTAGGTAGGTAGGTAGGTACACGGAATTGTGTGCCGACGGCCCCCTTCCATGGTTCTGAGGGGTCTGTCTGACGTTGCAATCCGTAGCTCGAAAAGGTCTTGTGTTTCAATTTATAATGTCCCTCGTTCACGTCAAATGATGGTTCGGATTACAGTCGCGGCATTCAATGATGAGGCTCAGGCCAGGGAAAAATAACGGCAAACCCGGTTGTCGGTATGGGGAAACCCCTGGTTCGGGCCCCAGCACCTGCACAGCGGAGCCTTACTAATATAACACGATGGAGTCTCGACGTGGCATCGCTCATCGGAGCACCTCCTCCATTTAGCCGTTGGCGACCAGACCTTGCCGACCGAACAACAATACAACTCTCAGCCTTCCGGCTACTACTGTGGCCCTGGTTTCGATACCCAATACGTCCGATCTCTATGTTCCGCATCGCTACCTAAACTCTGGGACGGCAAATCGCCCGGCAAGTCTCACATGTGCAATGTCAGAGTTGGTAAACATGTCAATATCAATACAACACAGTGTGTGCAATTCAAGTGCGCGAAGAAGTGATAAAAACAAGTCAGACCTGAGCTTCAATGGACAGAGTCGTCCCCTTCCGATTTCCTGCATGTAGTTAGCTTGGCCCGCACGAGCACCCTCACTCGGCCAGCCCCTTCTGCTTTTGTCAACCGGACTGTAACGTCCGGGGGTCGTGGCGTATATATATCAATCAGCTTCTCTTCTCCACGACTCCCTAAGCTCTCTGCCCACCCATCGTGTCCTCCAGTCACGTTTCCACGATGTCTTCAGCCACGATCCTTTCTCTTGCTCTCCAGTTCTTGGTGGGCAGTGCCTTTGCCCAGCAGGCTCCTCTCTGGGGACAATGCGGTGGAAATGGATGGACGGGGCCGACAGTCTGCGCGGCTGGGAGCTGCTGCTCTACCCAGAATGCCTGGTATGCCCAATGCACGCCGGGCTCGGGATGCCCTGGTAGCGGCAGTGGCCCGACGACCATGACGAGTTTGCCCACCGGGCCCGCCATCACCACGCCGTCGACGACTGCCCAGGCGACGGCCACGGCGGCTCCTATCACCCCGGCACGTCTCCAGCAGGTGTCGGGCTTCGGCAGCAACCCGACGGGGACCCAGATGTTCATCTACGTGCCGAACAGGCTCGCGGCCAACCCGGCTATTGTCGTGGCAGTAAGTTTCCAGTTTGGCGCAAATTAATGGGATTATGAGCAATTTGAATGTTACTGACCCGCATCCAGCTCCACCCTTGCGGTGGCTCGGCCCAGCAGTTCTACTCGAGCTTCAACCTGCCATCGTACGCCGACAGCAACGGCTTCATCGTCATCTACCCGCAGACGACGGCGTACAGCAACTGCTGGGACGTCAACAACGCCGGATCCCTGACCCACGGCGGGTCGGGAGACGCAACGGGTGTTATTAGTATGGTCAGCTACACGCTCAACCGGTTCAGCGGCGACAAGAACAAGGTTTTTGTCATGGGCGCGTCGTCGGGCGCCATGATGACCAACGTCATGGTCGGGTCGTACCCGGACGTCTTCGATGCTGGCGCGGCTTACTCGGGCGCGGCCTTTGCCTGCTTCGCCGGCAGCAACTCCCCGCCCACACCCATGGGGTCCAACCAGACGTGCGCGCAGGGCCTGCAGCACACGCCCCAGAGGTGGGCCGACTACGTGCGCAACGCCTATCCCGGCTATACCGGCAAGCGCCCGCGCATGCAGGTCATCCACGGCCTGGGCGACACCCTGGTCCGCCCTCAGTGTGGCTACGAGCAGCTCAAACAGTGGTCAACCGTGTTGGGCTTGTCCAACACCAACAACGTCACGGGTGGCGCCGTGCCCATGGGCTCGCAGTACACCCAGATCAACTATGGCGACGGCTCGCAACTGGTCGGATACTTTGGCCAGGGCGTCGGTCACTACGCACCCCCGAACGCCCAGGTCATGCTCAGATTCTTTGGCCTCATCTGAGCCGCACCTGCTTCCACGTCAAGAGGATAGGGGGGAGCCTTTCAGTTGTACATAGTTGTGTACCTAGGTACCTAGGTTAGGTTAGGTACTATGAATCACATGGTTAATTGGTGACAACACACAAGCTGGACTTACCGAGCCGTTGAGACATAACATAATTAAAGCGGACCTAAATGAGCCCGACTTTGTTCGTCGTTCACATAGGCACCTAGGTAGGTACGAATGCCAAGCCTCCGCCGTATTTCGCATTCACGGGTCGCTGATCGACACACAAGCAGGGTGAACCTGCCAATCAGTGACGTCCAAGAATTTGACTGCCTCCGCATTCCTCGGGTTGGATCCAAGACAAGACAAGGGGAGAGAGACCAATCATGACGAGCTCTTCGCTGTCAGTCTTGATATCTAGGTATTCATGATGAGAAGGTTTGGCTGTTTTTGCGCATATATAAGGTAAGTCGCGATGCACAAGTTATCTATCAAAACAAATGAAAAATTTGAACAAAGCCTCTTCCATTGAAGCTAATCTTCGAAGGTTCTAAAAACAATGAAAGCCCTTCAGTTTTTTCTCTGTGCTCTCCCCGCCGTCACGGCCCTGCTAGAATGCCACTCGGAGCCCGTCCTCCCCCTTCCCCGCAACCTCGGCCAGTCAGCAACATTCAAGGCCGCCCTCGATGGTCTTGCCAATAAGCTTGATGCCGCCGTGCGTGGTGAGATCAAAGCTGGTTGGGATATCAACAACATCTCCCTGTCCATTGGAATCGTCGGCCTCGACCAGGATGAGCCGGGTCTTCCTGTCTGGGAATACCACCATCTAGCGAAGGGCAATGTGAACGGGACTAAGAACCTGGATCGCCATTCGCAGTATCTCATTGGGTCGGTGTCCAAGGTTATTACTGACGCGATGCTCTTGCGGAGTGGCGTGGATTTGGATAGGCCGATTACCGACTTCTTGCCAGAGTTGAGGAGTGTGAATAATATGAATGGCTCATCGTTGATTCGGATTCGGTGGGAGGATATCACACTGCGGGCATTGGCGGGACAGATGGCAGGGATTCCTACAAACTGTGAGTTTTTCTTGGGGGGTCAAGTTTGTTGTTGGATGTATTTGACTAACTGTTGTAGATGGATTTTCGGTTTGTTTACTCTTCTTTCTACTCCGTTTTTCCTCACTTCAATCTCGATTGTCACTAGATCACCAGATACCATCCTCCCTCGGTTGGTTCTAACACAAACTCAGGAATACCACTACATCAAATTCTTCTTTGAATACCTCGGCTTTCCCCGCCTCAACGATACTGCCTTTCCCTCTTGCGGAGTGATTGGTCTTAACCCAGGTTGCACCCAACAACGTAATCTCTTCTCCCCTCCTCAAGTCCTCTCTCTCAGTTCGTCTCCTAACTAACTAACCCCTTTTTTCAAAACAGAACTTCTTACCAACCTCCTCACCGTCAACCCTACCGCCTCCTCCTTCACCCACCCGGTTTACTCCAACATCGCCTTCGTGCTCGCCTCGTACACCCTAACCGCTCACACTTCACAACCCTACCCCTCCCTTCTCGCGTCATTAATAACCACCCCGTTAAACCTCTCCTCCACGTTTCCCGCCCCCGGAAATTCTTCACTCGCAGTGATCCCCCCCACGCCTAACAACTGGGGTTCTTCCTATGGAGACAACGTCCCAGCGGGCGGCTTAGTCTCTACCCTCTCGGACCTATCCTCATTTGTCCATGCAATCCTTACGGCGAATCCATCGCTGGGTTTAACAAAAAGCCAACTTGACGCATGGAAAAAACCTCATGCGTTTACCGGGTCACAGTATAGTTTTGTGGGAATGCCCTGGGAGATCTTCCGTCCTCCGCCAGAGGCACTTTTCCCCTTCTCAGACGAGGAGGAGAGAGACGAGTACGGGAGAGGGGAGGGGAGAGGACATACCGTGACAATTCTCTCCAAAGGGGGCGGTGCATATGGATATCATGCCCATGTTGCGTTGATAGAAGAATATGGGGTGGGGATTGCAGTGCTTACGGCGGGAGGGGAGAATGCAGTCATGGTAGTGGTGAATGCGCTGTTGAGTGTCGTGGTGCCAGCCCTTGATAAAGTGGCCAGGGAGCAGGTGAGAGAAGAATACGTGGGAGGATATTTCGGCAAGGAAAGAGACGGGGTGCATGTCAATGCTACGGTGGAGTTGGATGGGCTGTCGTTGAAGCTGACGGGGCTGGGCAGGAATGGGAGTGATATCCTCGCGGGTCTGGGGGAGCTGTGGAATGTCACCGTGGCGGGTTTCTTGCCCAGTAGGCTGACGGGGGTGTATAGGATCTACCCGGCTGAGGTGGAAAGGAGGGAGACGCTGCCCGGGGGAGGGGAGGTGGTTTTGGAGGATTGGAGGTTTCAGTGGGATATTGAGTTCGACATGAAGTCGGACCTCCCGGGCAGTCAGCTGAGTGGTAAGGATTGTCTTAGCTGGACCCTCACGGACTGGATGCATTACGGGAGCGAGCCGATTGACCGGGTAGTGTTTGTAAAGGACGCAAAGACTGGGAATGTGCTGGGCTTGGATGTCCCCTTTCTTCGGACCGGGGTCATGGGCAAGGCGAAGCTGAAGAGGCAGGCTTGAAGTCCGAACTGGTGATAGGATTCTGTTCCTGTCATGATTATACATGATCCACCCATTACCTGCGCCGATGCTAAAGTAACAATACAGTATTAGCCCAACCAGGCCCATATACCATCCAAATACCCGACCCTTAAACCCCGCGCTTGCTGATGCCGTACAAACCAAAAGTGCCCAGATAATGACCATTATACAGTATGCTACAGGCTTGACCCCGTTCCCAACCACAGACGCTACCCAATCGACCGAGTCGTGGCGATACATCCTAGATCGCTTGTCCGGATCGAGGCTGCGTCAGTACTTATCCTTGGCGCCTCAACCAAGTTAACATTTACACGGACCGTGTCCTTCTTATCCATCTCCGGTGGTTGCAGCAGGCTCCCTGAAGGCGGCAACGCTGTCGACAGCCTCGGTTTCGAATCCAGGTCGTCAGGTCCAGCCTCGAGATCTCTCAGCATCATATCAGCCCTCTCACTCTGGCCAGGAATCTCAATCCAGGAGTCATGTCGTGCTGGTGACAGTGGATTGCGGGATGGTTTAGACCCGATCGTGAGCGGCGGTCCGCTACTGGCAAAACTTGGGTCATCTGATGACATGCGTGAATCGAGCAGACCGGGAAACACTTTGGTGACCAGCGGCTTAAAGGTCATTACACACGAGACGACGATGGCAATATTGATCTCAATAATCGTCCAGTACGTCAGATCGGTGCCGTTATACGTCCAATCCGGATCGAACTCGTCTTTCTCCTCAACGAGGATCACAAGACGGACGATAGCGACGCCCACCGTACTAAAATCATGGTCAGGACCTTGTGGAAGCGGAGCTGGAGTAGAGCTATCAGCTTACAAGACACCGACGAGAAAAATGCCCATGACCGCGAGCTTCTGGCGCCGCGGAAGCTTCAGTGGCAGGATGATGGGTATGGGCAGTAAAAAGATCAGAATATCCGTCCCAACCGCGAACCTACGACTGTGAGTAAGAGGAGGGGAGGAGGAGGAGGAGGAGGAGGCATACCCCGTGACAGCCCACCATATATCCTGGCTAGTCGTATATGTCGCGACAATGGTCGAGTCCCATGTTGCAGCAAGCGGGATCGTGTTCGTGACAACCGTGATAAAAGCCCAGACATTCGAAAAGACGACAACAGACAAGACGACGTAGCAAGCTCTCCGAGCCCACTCGAGTGTGAAGATGGTGAGGTAGAGCAGGCAGATGGAGATCTTGGAAAATGATAGCGTCATCTGGTAACATAGTACTGACCACCACCAAGCCTAAGCCATGGGTCAGCATCTCGGCGGCAGACAAGAGGACGGAAGGGTCGCGTACATGTAGCAGTGAGGGGAACTCCTTTGGAACATCAATGTCCCAGACATGCTTGCCCATGCCATGTCGTGTCTCTGTTCCGCGGTGAGAATCTGCGCAAGGCCACACGGGACATGTCAAAGACAAACCTCTGTAGATAGCTCCAGATAATCCTCCTGCAAAGATCTACGCCAAGCCAGTCAGAGACGACAAGAGTCCAGTGAGCAGTCGAGCATACCACTGCAACGGCGATGCACCAATCTGACGGCCCAAGAGTGCGAACGATTCGAGCGCGGGTGTAGAACCTCAGCAGAACAAAAACCACAGTGAGGGACCAAGTCGTGAAGGCCGCAATGACGATTCGTGGCCCGGTATCAGGGATAGGCTCCGGTGATGGAGGATGAAGAGGCCCATCGGCCATCGACGAAGTCATGCCGTTGGTATTCGCATCGGTTGAGTTGTGGATCGGCCAAGAAGCCTACAGTCAAGACAAGGAGAGAGGGGGCAAGTCGTCAGCCCAGCAAGACGCCAAACTCGTCAGACCAAAAGCGTACTCGGAAGCTCCCGCGCCAGGTGGATGCGCCCAGGTGGATATAAACGGGCGGCGTTACGATGTAGTCAAGCAAGTTCCGGCTCCATGGCGGGATGATGCTGAGTTATGGAGCCCGGCATCTTCAATTCAAGACCACCAGGGACGAAGGGAGTGCCAGCGATTCCCGCGTGTCTGTGCTGACCTGCCATCAACCATGGTTCCTGCGGATTGGTGGCGTCAGGGAGTCACATCCGCGTTCCAACTCGGGGCAGGAATCCAGGACACACGACGGGGGAGGGATCCGTTGAGCGCCGGTTGGCTCATCCGACAACTACACTAGCCTCGTCCAGGCCCTGTTCCAGGGCCCAAAATGAGCAGAGCGTGGGGGATCAGCACATAGATCTGGGCTCCCATAACTCGACTGACAGCCGTGACAGTTTTACTGCGTCTCGTTCCCTTGATCTCAGTTGGGATGGGACCTCGGCGAGCATTTAATGGGAACGCAGAGTGCGGTCATCTCGCTACCTCAAGAGAGCGTTTCGCGTCGCTTGCTCACACCGGTCCCGGCGGTCCATCTCTGCGGCCAGCCGTCTTGTTGGGCGGTCTCATTGGGGGCTGGGATGGTCGCGGGACCGATTGCCGCTGAACGATTGGTCTTTTCTCCCACCCGCGAAGGTTACATTCGGTCTGCGTTTTTTCTCACAGAGTCCGAGCGCAACTTCGCCCATCGCTTCATCATCGATGCACGACAGGGTACTGTTGGGCTTGGTTGCACAAGCAGCCTTGCTCAGTTGGCTGTTTGCGGCATCTGCAGAAAGCGGAAATTTCGAGGCCCTCGGGCGACTTTGTCCCGTAATGTCTCGACCAGGATGTTCGGCTGCCAAACCCCTGGAGATCTCCGAACCATGTCGATCTGATGACCCGGGCATTGAGGGTCAATAATGAATATTTGCTCGTTAAGATTACCGGCGCCAAGTTTAAAGAAGCAGCAGCCCCGTAATTTAGCGACCATCGCCAGACACACACGTCACCTGATACTAAAATCCAACTGTCCAAGTGTAAAAAGGAGGGCCGTTCCTTCGAACCGAGCAAGTCGACAAGCTGGGATGTCCCGGTTCCATTCCGCTTGCTGGAGTGAGTTGGTAGCTTTGCTTGACTCGAGGCTGTGTGTTGTCCCGTAGCTCTGGAGCTTCTGCGAGCCGAGACGTGAAGTTGCATGAATGTCTGGGCCGGGACCTCCTGTCATAACAGCGGCATGGCCTGCTAACAGTCGATCGGGAAGGGATTTATTTATCCAAAATAGAAATGCTTTCTGTTCCTGGAATATGTCCCGCGACGAACCGAATTGCCGGGTCGTTCAGTGTCAATTGAGCGTGGCAGCAATGGGGAGAGGTGTCGGACCGATACCCTGGCGATGGTTGGCCATTGGCCGTGGAGCGAACGGAGTAGCATTCCAGGGGTCAGTTGCCTGCTGCGGAGTGCTGAACTGCCATCCCACCCCTCGTCAACGACAAGAACCATCATCCTAGCAATATTGGCTTCTCAACTCAGCCGTCTGCAACACGGGAGGTACGTGCCCAGTGCGACTGGAATCGGGAGAGGCTTCGTGAATAAGACCATCTCCTGCGGTCTACATCCTGTTGTGTCACCACACTAGATGGGTTCTCAGGGATGTCGGAGACATTTCGAAGCAGGGGCGATTTGAGAGTGTCGTCGACAGGGACATCCACATGGTCGCGATTTGCAATGGAGTTGGAAAAGCTAGAGCCGCACCAGGATTGCACAGGCTAGGTTTCACAGGGCTGCGGCCTGTCAGTTAGCGACGGCAGTGCCCGGCCCCCGGCACAAGTTTGAGCGCCGCAGCGGCGTGGACTGGTCATTGTGGGGTTGGATTGGACCCCACCAAAGTTTTCTGTCACTTGCTTGATCGATCGCGGGGCGAGCTCCATCAACTTCAACAGCGAATTTTTGGCCGTTTCCTCTCCGCAGTTACGAAAATACGAATACTCACCTATCATTCGAGCCACACAGTCAACATATCGTACTCCGAAAAACGATGGCAAGCTCCATCTTCAGCGATGAGGACAGACCCTCGACATCGTCAGAGCAGAACATCAACGACAGCGACGATCCCATTGTCGCAACATACAAGGTTTTCTTCAAGCCAAAAATGCCAGATGATCGAGAGCTACTCATCCTGCAATATATGGCCAGGGTGTCACAAGATCCACAGTCCCTCCGTCTGCCTCGTGTGTTGGAGCTACGCAACAAACCCCAGACGGGGGTTGTAGAGGTGGATCTACCAATAGATGCGTCTTCGCCGGCATATGACCAGGCGAAAGGGATGAAATGGGGCAAGGTGCTGCAAGATACAATGGAGGCCAAAAAAGGCGGCAGTTTGGGTCTTGCGGGTGGCTTTGGCGTTGGCGCTGCTGTGTCTCGTGGACCATCTGGCCGGAGAGGAGCAAACGATGAAAACCCTCCGCCGTTGTCATTTCAGGAGGCCCTAAGACAGGAAAAGGTGCTACGGACACAGACATTAGTGGGCACGCGCACGTCTGCGGGCCCAACGAATTACATGATTGGGGCGTTCCAGGGGAGTGAGTTGCTCGTGTATATCCTCTGCGGTCGAAGGGAGCGTATCCACTAACGGCTCTCTCCCCAGACAACATTCACTTGACTCCGGTATCTTCGTTCGTTCAGCTCCGACCCCATGCTCGTCACATCGATGCCGCGGCCGAACAGGAAAAACTCTCTCGTCCCGCGCCGGCGGGTGCTGCAGGAGCAGATAAGAATACCGGCCGAGCTATCCACATGACACTTAAAGCTGCTATGGACGATGGCGGCGTGACCGCTGAGACTATGGGAGATAGGTTACGATCGGTTCAGTCTGAGCCTTTTCGTCAGATGGAGTGGTTTCACGACGAGACTGAGGCTGCTTGGGCGGCATACCAGGAGAATTTACTCATACATCCCCGAGACGCTCCCTCGACCGAAGCTTCAGAAGGAAAGGGCAAACAGCCTGCAACGGAGATCAGCGGAGAATCCAACACTGCCAGCGACCCTAAGCTTGTTGAGAAAGTGGCCTGGTTTACAACGGACTGGACTGAAGAGAACTATCTGCGAAAAATGCACAAAATCGGACCTAACGACCCAAAGCCGGGAGAGGAGGCAGTGACGGAGGCTGTACAAACGAAGGCGCTGTCATCAAAAGGCAAAGGCAAGGCGCCTGTGCCAAGCTCGTCGACTCAAGAGTCGGAGAGGGCCGGGGAACCTGAGGAGCCTCAGAAGCGACCTGGTCGGTCCGCAAAAGGCGCAACAACCGCCTCGGCCGCGGTGCCTAAGAGAGGGGGAAGAGCAAGGTCATCTGGGCGTGGCACTGGGTCTGGTCCGCCTGATGCCATGCAAATCGACTAAGCGATGATGGGGCCCGTCGGGGCGCCACTGGTTATAACGGTCTCTAGGAAGTTGGACGTCATATCGTCTGGCTTGTATCTGTAACACACCTGGCTTGTATCTATAACACAGGTACATACTCTATGCCTTGAGGCCACGGCTAAGACCTCAATGGCGCACGTGCAACTAATGCTCTCATTTTCATCCTGATAACCCGCCAGCCTTGGTCCATTGCTCCACGTTTATCGCTGCAAGCAAGCGGTTCCTCGACAAATATGGCTTATTTCAGGAGCGACACTCCCGTGGTTCCTCTGAATGATATGGCATCTTCAGTACTGGGATGTGTCATTGAGAGGCGTCGTGTACAATCCAACCCTTGAAAAACATTAGTATGCCTACATAGATGTGATGCGGGTGGCGGTTCGGATTTCCGAGAAATGCTTTTCTCAACTGAGCCCTTTATACTTCAGACATGGCTTCCATCTTTCGCATTGTATCCAGGTGCGAAAGGACCATACCCTTGAACCACAGCTGCTAAGCTGTGAAATAACACGCGGACAACCTTTCTGGCCTGAACTGCATTCGTGTAAACCGTTCTCCAAGACCATAACCCGTGGGTGTGCACGTCAGGGGCATTCTCCTCGGTCCTCAAACAGGCCATCAAGGTTATGCTGAACGGCTTTGAACCCGATGCTTCCCACTTCAAGTATCTCGCTGCTGTTGACTTGATTATGCGCGGTTCTAATCTACAAATAATACAAGTCCAAACCATATACCGCTAAACGGGTGCAGCTGAGAACAGTGAGAGCAACGCGCCTCTTTCGCCATGCTATAACCCCCGGATAATTCTTCTGGCGATGAGGTGCGCTATTAATTCAGGATACCGGAACTTAGGCCATTCATTACCCCATATCGTCAAATGAGCAACGTAACTTTTTTTTTTATAAATCCGGACTCCATCCCCGCCCGAGCGCAGGCCCTCCAATTCGGATAACCTGAGGGAAACCGTCATTACTGCAAAAGTTCGACATCCAAGCCGATTGAACGCATAAACAGGTTGACGTTTTGAAGACGCTGTGCAGCGAGGTCGTGGGGTAGCGTTTTGGAAAGAGCTACCGTATCCATGACGCGGTCCTTGACAGCGAGCACAAGCCGCTGCTGCTGATCGGGACTGGCACCAATGCCGATGGCGGCAAGGAGCTGCCACACATACATATCGTCACCGGTACTAACGGTGCCGGGGAACATCTGAGGGAGGCTGGGCTCAAGGAGGTTGAAGAACTGCGTATATGTAGCATCCCTAGAGAATGTTAGCTGGCAAAGGAAACCTTGCAATCCAAGTGACTTACCAGGTGCGCCAAGCCTGCTCGTTTCCTGCACCGCTGTGCTTGATAATCTCAGCACGGCTGAGGATTATTGTAAGCATAGAGGCGCCAATTCTGCTCTTGGCGATGATGTCAACGTTGCGGGTGCACACGAGACCGAGAACACCTCCCACCAAGTCGAGGTCCAGCTCATTCATGAAATTAAATATAGTTGACATGACGGTAATTGAGAAAAGCTCGACATCCTCGCGCATGAGAGCGTTCAACTGCATCTCGCCAGTTGTCACTTGGGCGCCCCGAACAACATCCAAGTTGTCAAGGTTGACAACAATCAGCGTGAGAATAGTCGTCCGCTGCTCGGGAGTGGCATGGCGGAATATTCTGTCCATAGCTTTCTTGCCCTTGCCATACGACAGGAGGGCGATGAACGGGTGAACGCTGCCATTTTCGGGGTGGTCATGGACACGCAGAGCTTGCCAGAGTTGCTGATTGAGGCCTTGTGCAACGGTGTTCCATGCCAAAAGTCTGTTGATACCTTCGGTGTCAGCGTCACTGGTGGGAGGGGGCGGCATTGTTCGGTCGTGGTCTTCCATCTTCATAAGCGTAGTGTAGACAAGTTCGATAGTGCGTAGCTCGCTCTTGCTGTCCCTACCAGTAAGCGCATGCAAATTTTTATGAGCGCTACCGGGACGATGGGTATCGCTGGAGTTGTCAGTGCGCTTGATGTTGAGCAGAGGCTTCGGTGTCTTCGCGTTGCTGAATGAGATCTTGCCTAAGCTGCCTTCAATTACAAGCTGCTTGTTTTTTGGCTTGTTCTTCGCGGCTTCGACAGCCCGTTGGACCTGCTGTTCCATTCTCTGCATATGGTTCTCGGGCCCCCGGTTATGGCGTCGGAACCCCCCAAGTCGGCTGCCAGTCTGGAACAAATACGTCTGAGCGAAGTTGTTCAGCGGCTGGTTAGGGTTTTGTCGCTGGCCGCCTTGGATTTGGCTATGAACCTGATAGTAAAAATCCTCGTTCAGAGATTCATCTGTTCCGTGTTCATTTGGGTTCCCAGTAGCAGCAACTAACTGCTGGAGCTGAATACGAGTGACAAAGTTCTTGTCCTGGGGAGTCATGATGCCGTTGTCGCGGGACATGAGATAAATCTTATGGTTGCGTTTCGCTCGTTTTGCCTCCTGCTCCATATAAGCAGCTTTCTCTTCCTCAGACATTTGGGAGAGTTGCGATGTCTGCCCGACAAGTTGTGGCTGGCGTGAGAAAGACCCTTGAGGTCTGTGAGTAGGATGCATCGGGTGACTAGCGGTGACCGGAGGGGAAGGATGGGGATGCCCACCCAGCCGCGCCGCATCACCAGAGAGCCGATTGGGATTCTGAAGAATCTGTGTAGGTTGAATTTGCGAGGGCTGGATTGGAGCCGTGGGCTGAGGTGGACG